>WNFT01014835.1_pt1 | contig 11120 bp, 6 predicted proteins | sample 5400191 | NCBI WGS metagenome assembly WNFT01 (sample SAMN13153359, study PRJNA577476) | soil metagenome | isolation source: 80 cm saprolite under Madrone tree | place: USA:California | collected 2016-06-14
CAGGCGTGGATGCTTCTGGCGATGTCCACGTTCCTGTGCGAATCAGACATGACGGTGATACACCCGCGAACCCACGATTCAATAGCTTTCGTTCAGGCATGCTGAGCCTTCCCACGTTCGTTCTCATTACCCCAGCGCGGAACGAGGCACAGTTCATTGAACTGACCCTCAAGTCCGTGGTGGCGCAGACGGTCCGACCCGCCAAATGGATCATCGTGAGCGACGGTTCGACCGACGGCACAGACGACATCGTGAACAAATATGCCGCTGAGCATCCATGGATTGAACTGGTCCGGATGCCCGAGCGTCGCGAGCGGCATTTTGCAGGAAAAGTTCACGCCTTCAACGCCGGTTACGCTAGGGTGAGGGACCTGCAGTGCGAAATGGTCGGCAGCTTGGACGGCGACATTTCATTTGACGAAGACTACTTCTCTTTCTTGCTTCAGATGTTGGCCGAAGATCGCGAACTTGGGCTAGTCGGAACGCCGTTCAAGGGCAGCTCAAGTCCAACTTACGACTACCGTTTCGTCAGCATCGAGCACGTCTCCGGTGCGTGCCAACTGTTTCGACGCGAATGCTTCGAAGAAATCGGCGGGTATGTACCAGTGAAAGGCGGAGGCGTGGATCATATTGCGGTCATCGCTGCAAGGATGAAGGGCTGGAAGACAAGGACGTTTACGGAAAAAGTATGTCTGCACCATCGGGGAATCGGGACGGCCGAGCGCGGAACCTTGATGGCGAGGTTTAGAACGGGTGCCCAGGATTACGCTCTTGGAGGTCATCCGATCTGGGAACTTTTCAGAACGGTCTATCAGATGACTAAGAGGCCCTTCGCGGCGGGAGGGCTGGTACTGGGGGCGGGCTACGTCTGGGCGATGGTCCGTCGCGAAGAGAAGCCGATCTCCTGTGAGATGGTGGCGTTCCGCAGACGCGAGCAAATGCGGCGATTGAGGCAGTTCCTCACGGGCAACAGCGTCTCCCCGCAATCACACTTTGCGCCGTACTCCTGAAGATGCTCCAGATGAACGAGCAGGTCATGTGCGATCCGCGTTCCTCCTGATAACAGCGAGCCAGTTAGCGCCTGCCTCTGCTAGCGGCAATGAGGCCTTCGTCAGCACAGTGTTCATTTCATTTTACTTTCCGACCTCGAGGTGAATTATGTCCACATACCCAGTACGCGGACTGCTGCTGATCACGGCGACTTTAGCCTTCTCCTCAGCGCTCGCAACCCCAGCGCCGGCCCAAACCGTGCAGTTCATTGCCCACAGAGATTACGGCTCTGGCGCGAATTTTGGTCTCGGTCCTACATCGGTCGCAGTGGGCGACTTCAACGGCGATGGAATAAAGGACCTGGCGCTAGCGAATTACGCCGCTAAATGGCGACGGGACCTTCCAGACAGCACAGACTTTTGCCGTAGGCAGTGCTCCTTGGTCCGTGGCCGTGGGCGACTTCAATGGCGATGGCAAGCTCGATTTAGTGGTCGCCAACAATGGGTCCAACAGCGTCTCCGTGCTATTGGGCAACGGCGATGGAACCTTCCAGACCGCGCAAGCATACGCAGTGGGCACCAATCCTTCTTCTGTGGCCGTGGGCGACTTCAATGGGGACGGCAAACCGGATCTAGCCGTGACGAATGCAGGATCTAACACTGTCTCGGTCCTGCTGGGCACTGGCGCTGGGACCTTCCAGGCAGCACAGACTTTTGCTGTGGGCACCACTCCTTGGTCCGTTACCATCGCCGACCTCAACGGCGATGGCAAGCAAGATCTTGCGGTTGCCAACAATGGTTCCAATTCGGTCTCTGCCCTGCTCGGCAATGGTGATGGGACCTTCCAAGCCGCGCAGAACTTCGCGGCGGGCTTAAATCCTGCATCCGTGGCCGCGGGCGACTTCAACGGCGACGGCAAACTGGATCTGGCGGTCTCCGACGGCGGCGCCAGCACCGAGGCGGTGCTGCTCGGCAATGGGAATGGAACCTTCCAAACGGCGCAAGCCATCGGCATTGGCGCCAATAGTTGGTCCGTGGCTGTCGCCGATTTCAACGGCGATGCCAAGCTTGATCTGGCGGTGGCCAATACTTATTCCAATACCGTTTCGGTGCTGCTCGGCAACGGGAACGGCACTTTTGCGACGGCGCCGACCTACGCGGTGGGACCTAATCCTCAATCTATCGCTTTGGGTGATTTCAATGGCGATCGCAAGCTCGATATGGCGGTTGCCAATGCGTTTTCCAACACCATCTCACTACTGTTGGGCAACGGCGATGGGACCTTCCAACCGGCGCAGTTTGTGAACGTGGGTACCGCCCCTACTTCCGTGGCCGCGGGCGACTTCAATGGCGATGGCAAGCTGGACTTGGTTGTCACTATTTATGGCAACACCGATCATGAGTCCAACTCTACTGCGGGCAATACCATCGCTGTTCTGCTAGGCAACGGCGATGGAACGTTCCAGCCGGCACAGACTCTTACTGTGGGCACCGGTCCTTTCTTTGTGGCTGTAGGCGACTTCAATGGCGATGGCAAATTGGATCTTGCGGTGGCCAATTATGGCACCAGCACTCAACGCGGGACAACCATTTCGGTGCTGCTGGGCAACGGCGACGGGACCTTCAGAGCCGCGCAGACATTCGCGGTGGCCACGGGTCCGACATGGATGGCCGTGGGCGACTTCAACCGTGACGGCAAGCCCGATCTGGCCGTACTCAACTCCGTTTCCAACACCGTCTCGGTCCTGCTGGGCAATGGCGACGGGACCTTCCAAGCGGCCCAGAACTTCAGTGTAGGCAGAGGCCCTTGGGGTGTGACCGTAGGCGACTTCAATGGCGACGGCATCTTGGATTTGGCTGCGGCCAACGAGTTTGAGAGTACGGTTTCTGTGCTGCTGGGCAACGGTGATGGAACTTTCCAGGCGGCAAAGACCTTCAACGCTGGTAATTCCGCCTTATCCGTGGCCGTAGCCGATTTTAATGGCGACGGCAAGCAAGATTTGGTCGTGGGGAATCTTGGTACCACCACCATTTCGGTGCTGCTGGGTAACGGCGATGGAACGTTCCAAGCCGCTCAAAACTTCGGCGTGGGCAATGGTCCTGCATTCACGGCCATTGCCGATTTCAACGGCGATGGCAAGCCGGATCTGGCCGTGGCCAATTATGGAGAGGGCTTTCAGGCGACCATCACCGTGCTGATGAACAGCAGCGGCAGCTCCGCTCCGGTGGCAACGCCGACGTTTAGTCCGGCGGGTGGGACCTACACCGGGTCGGTGACGGTGACCATCAGCGACGCCACCAGCGGCGCGACGATCTACTACACCACCGATGGGAGCACCCCAACAACCTCGTCCGCGGTCTACACCGGCGCGCTGACCTTCACGCAGACAACCACGCTGAAGGCCATGGCGGCGGCCAGCGGGATGACCAATAGCGCGGCGGCCAGTGCCACTTACACCATCCAGCAGCAACAAGTGGCAACGGCGACGTTTAGTCCGGCGGGTGGGACCTACACCGGGTCGGTGACGGTGGCCATCAGCGACGCCACCAGCGGCGCGACGATCTACTACACGACCGATGGGAGCACCCCAACAACCTCGTCCGCGGTCTACACCGGCGCGCTGACCTTCACGCAGACAACCACGCTCAAGGCCATGGCGGCGGCCAGCGGGATGACCAATAGCGCGGCGGCCAGTGCCACTTACACCATCCAGCAGCAACAAGTGGCAACGGCGACGTTTAGTCCAGCGGGTGGGACCTACACCGGGTCGGTGACGGTGGCCATCAGCGACGCCACCAGCGGCGCGACGGTCTACTACACGACCGATGGGAGCACCCCAACAACCTCGTCCGCGGTCTACACCGGTGCGCTGACCTTCACGCAGACCACCACGCTCAAGGCCATGGCGGCGGCCAGCGGGATGACCAACAGCGCCGTGGCCAGCGCCACTTACACCGTCCAGCAAAAGGTGGCTACGCCCACGTTCAGCCCGGGTGGTGGGACTTACACTGGGTCGGTGACGGTGACCATGAGTGATACCACCAGCGGCGCGACGATCTACTACACGACCGATGGGAGCACCCCAACAACCTCGTCCGCGGTCTATACCGGTGCGCTGACCTTCACGCAGACCACCACGCTCAGGGCCATGGCGGCGGCCAGCGGAATGACCAATAGCGCGGCGGCCAGTGCCACTTACACCGTCCAGCAAAAGGTGGCTACGCCCACGTTCAGCCCGGGTGGTGGGACTTACACTGGGTCGGTGACGGTGGCCATCAGTGATGCCACCAGCGGCGCGACGATCCACTACACGACCGATGGGAGCACCCCAACAACCTCGTCCGCGGTCTACCCTAGCGCGCTCACCTTCACGCAGACCACCACGCTCAGGGCCATGGCGGCGGCCAGCGGAATGACCAATAGCGGCGTGGCCAGCGCGACCTATACCATCCAGCAGCAGAAGTTCACCCTGACGGTCAACAAGACGGACCTGGGCAGCGGCACTGTCACCTCGAGTCCGTCAGGTATCAACTGCGGGAGCACCTGCTCGGCCACCTACGTAAGCGGCACGACCGTGACCCTGACGGCGACTCCGGACTTGCTCTCAGGTTTCGGCGGGTGGAGCGGGTGCGACAGCGTCTCTGGCAATACTTGCACTGTGAACATGAATTCGGCGAGGTCGGTGACTGCCGAGTTCAAGCTCCTGTGGCTCCTCTAATCCAAGCGATATGTTCAGGCCGGCCAGTCGACGGTCGGCCTGAGTTTTCGCGCAGTGATTCTAGATGCGACGATCTTATACGCCACCGATCGGAACATACCGATGAACTGCGTCGACCGTCTACACCGGCCCGACCGTGGGCATCACAACGACTACGCTCAGGGTAATAAGGCTATGCTCCAATGGGTAGCGCAAGAACGATCATGCTAAATGCAACCATTGCTTCGACGTCCAGGAATGTCTTCCTGAATGGTGAGTATCTCCGGAGGGTTCCGCAGTGGCATGCCGATGATTCTGCGTGGAAGGCGAGTGATATTTTACGCATGCTCGAGCTCAACGACCTCTCGCCGCGGAGCATCGGCGAGGTGGGCTGCGGGACCGGCGAAGTTCTGAGGCAGTTACAACTGAAGATGGCGCCCGGCTGCGTTTTCCGTGGATATGATATCGCTCCTCAGGCGATCGAGTTGAGCCGAACCCGTGAAAATGACCGGCTCCACTGTCGACTGGGGGATATTAGAAAAGACCCCGACGCGCGCTTCGACTTGTTGTTGGTGCTGGATGTGCTGGAGCACCAGGAAAATTATTTCAGCTTTCTCCGCGATGTGAAGCCGCTTGCGCCCTTCAAGATTTTCCATACCGTCTTGGACCTCTCCGTAAAAGCAGTATTGAAACCAAATGGTTTGATGGAACTCCGACGGACCTCGGATGATTTGCACTTCTTTTCAAGAGATACGATGCTTCAGGCTTTGCGCGACGAAGGTTACCGGATCATTCATTGGTTTTATGCGCCGCGCGCGATTTACCGTGCTTCAGGAGTCGTGCAACGGATCCGGCAATGGCCGCGGGCCGTGTGTTTTGCACTCAACCAGGATTTCGCCGTTCGCGCGTTAGGTGGTTACAGCCTGTTCGTGCTGGCGCGATGAAGAGTAGCTTACACAAAGTTTTCTGGGGCCGCAGATTGAAATCTCCAACCGCGCCTGCATCGGCGCGTCTCTGAAAATTTGGCTATCGGCGAATTGTACAGGAGGTCCGTTATTTCATGGACAAATGCGAGGTGGTGATTGTCGGCGCTGGCCCTTATGGCCTTTCCGCGGCAGCGCATCTTCGAGAGTTGAAAGGCCTGGACGTAAGGCTCTTTGGCGAACCTATGTCCTTCTGGGAGCGCCATATGCCAAAGGGAATGATTCTACGCTCCCCCTGGGCCGGCTCCCATATTGCCGATCCGGAGAATCGCTTGACGCTCGACGTCTACAGGATGGTGAATGGGAACCACCACTTAGCATATCCTATTCCGTCGACGAATTTTATAAAGTACGGCCACTGGTTCCATGAACAGATAGCGCTGCCGGCCGATCGGCGAAAGGTACTGCGAACAGAGGTCGCTCCGAACGGCTACCGGCTTATTCTGGAGGATGGCGACACAATCCATGCGCGGCGAGTTGTGATCGCTGGGGGTATTCAGCCCTTCGCCTATCGCCCGGACGTATTCGGGCATTTCCCCACACCCCTGGTAACACACACTTCAGAGCACCGTGATTTCGGAGAGTTCCGGAACAAGGAAGTCCTGGTTATCGGCGGTGGACAAAGTGCCCTCGAATCGGCTGCATTCCTTCACGAAGCGGGCGCTTGTGTGGAAGTCTTGATTCGCAATTCCACTTTGCACTGGCTGGGGCACAGGAAGTGGACGCATGCAAAGGTGATCTCCTGGATGCTTTATGGGAGCGCTGATGTTGGGCCCTCAGGCATCAGTCTGCTCGTCCAACATCCGAATTGGTTCCGTCGGCTGCCGCGCAAGATACAAAACTCGTGGGGTAGGCGGGCAATTCGGCCCGCGGTTTCACACCGCTTGGAAGCCCGCACACGCCACGTGCCGATTCATTATGAACGGTTTGTCGTCCAGGCGAGGGTCGCAGGAGAGCGCCTCTGCGTCCGCTTGAATAACGGAAGCGAGCGGGTCGTCGATCATGTAGTCCTCGCAACCGGATATCGCGTAAACGTTGCACTCTATCCGTTCCTTTCTTCAGAACTGCTGAACAATCTGGCACTCGTGGACGGCTATCCGCGTCTCGATGCAGGATTTGAAAGTTCCCTGGCAGGATTGCACTTCCTTGGAGCGCCCTCAGCGTGGAGTTTTGGCCCACTCATGAGATTCGTCGCAGGTACTGAGTTCGCCGCACCCGCGCTCAGCAGGAGGATTCTCCACGCGACGAAGTGTCGTCAGGCTTCTCTGCCTGACAGAGACAGTTCCGCGTTTGAGCAACTCACAGCCGACACGAGGTCGAGTCAGACTCGGGCTGGCGGCAGTTACTATTCATCAGAACACAAGTAAGTATCTTTCCGCGGTGGTCGCGACTGCGAGACTTACCCTGAAGGTTTACACGTTCAATCCACTGGAGGATCAGCGTTGGCTGGAGCTCATCCACAGCCACCCGCGGGCTTCGGTCTTTCATGCGCCCGGCTGGCTGGAGGCGCTGCACCGCACGTATGGCTATGAACCCATCGTCTATACGACTTCTTCTCCGACGGCCACGCTGACCAATGGAATCGTGTTCTGTCGCATCAAAAGTTGGCTGACAGGGCGGAGGATGGTCTCGTTGCCCTTCGCCGACCACTGTGAGCCACTCGTCGAGCGACTGGAAGATCGGAAGGAACTCTTCGGTTTGCTCAGGCGCGCTGTCCAAGAAGAGAAATGGAAGTATATCGAGATCCGGCCCTTGGGTTCCGACTTCTTGAGCGAGCCAGGTTTGGAAAAAGCGGATATTTTTTGCCTTCATGTGCTAGATCTCCGTCCCCACCCGGAGATTCTCTTTCGGAACTTTCAGAAGGACTCCATTCAAAGAAAGATTAGGCGCGCGGGACAGGAATCCCTCCATTACGAGGAGGGCAGGTCGGAAGCGCTACTCACAAAATTCTATCGGCTCTTCCTGATGACGCGTCGCCGACACAACTTGCCTCCCCAACCGATTGAGTGGTTCCAGAATCTGGTTACCTGCCTGGGCGATCAACTCAAGATTCATCTAGCGTTTAAGGACGGGCGGGCCATCGCCAGTATCTTGACGCTGCGCCACCGCAGCACCCTGGTTTATAAGTACGGCTGCTCCGATGCCAGCTACCACAATCTAGGTGGCATGCCGTTTTTGTTCTGGAAGGCGATCCAGGAGGCAAAAGAGCGCGGAATACTGGCCTTTGATTTGGGCCGCTCAGACTCTGCTGACCATGGACTGATTACTTTTAAGGACCGTTGGGGTACGACCCGGTCAACTCTGGCGTATAGAAGGTTTTCTGCCCGGCAGCGCCAAAATGCAGCCGAAGGGTACCCCCTGCAGTTCGCCAAACGGGTCTTTGCCCGCCTGCCCGATAGTCTCTTGACCGCAACCGGAAGGCTGCTCTACAGGCATGTTGGCTGAAAACGCCTGCGCGTACCATCCGCAAACCTAGGGGCTATGCTAGGGGCTATGTGAGCGCTCTGCCAGGATCAAATCCAACGAACAATCAGGTGGACGCAGCTTTCCGCGATTACTATCGATGTCCGGAAGCTTTCGCGGCCCTTACGTCGGCCGGAAAGCTGTCTGAGGACTGCGGATACTTTCGCCTTGGTCCTGACATAATCTGTTACGGCAGGTCTTCCTCAGGCTTCAGAGCAGAGCGCCCAACAGGCGAACTCTACGATGTGGAAAAAGACGTTGTCGCAGACGGATCCGGCCTCAGACTCCCGTTCAATCTGTCGGAGATCATCGCTAACCTCCGCTACGAGCGGTATACGCCCAATTCCAAAGGGCGCGAAAAAGCTCCAACGTTCACATCCATTCTCCGAAAGACCTACTATCTTGCGCGACCACTTCTACCTGTATCCCTGCGGAAGCATCTGCAAAGGATCCATCTACATGGCTGGAACAATATTTCCTTTCCGCGATGGCCGGTTGACGCGAGCGCTGAGCGAACATTCGAGAAGCTGTTAACGTTGTTGCTGCGGACTCACTCGATGAACCGTATCCCGTTCATCTGGTTCTGGCCCCATGGCTATCCAAGCTGCGCGATCATGACTCATGATGTGGAAACCGCACGTGGAAGAGACTTTTGTAGAGAACTAATGGATTTAGATGACTCGTACTCCGTCAAATCGTCATTTCAAATCGTGCCTGAACGGCGCTACTCCGTGTCTGAGACTTTCATCGATGCCATTTGGGCCCGAGGGTTTGAAGTCAACGTCCATGACTTGAATCACGATGGCCATCTGGTCGGCGATCGTCTGCGATTCCAGCAACGCGCCAAGCGAATAAATCAGTATGCAAGATCATATCGAGCTGCCGGCTTTCGTTCGGCTGCCCTGTATCGGACACTCGACTGGTGGGAGGACTTAGACTTCGCCTATGACATGTCTGTTCCAAGTGTCGGTCATCTGGAGGCCCAACAAGGCGGCTGCTGCTCGGTAACGCCCTTTTTCGTGGGTCATATTCTAGAGCTACCTGTCACTGCTGTGCAGGATTATTCGCTGTTTCATATACTCAGGCAGTTTTCTATCGATCTGTGGATTAAGCAGATCGATGCCATTTCTCAGCAACACGGGCTGCTTAACTTTATTGTCCACCCCGATTATGTAATGCAGCGTCAATCACAAAATACGTACGCTCGGCTACTCGCGCATCTCGCGCGTTTGCGCGAGCAGGGACGCATTTGGATCGCTCTCCCACAACAAGTCAATGATTGGTGGCGTCTGAGGGCGCGCATGAGACTGGTTTACGGCCGAACTGGATGGACGATCGAAGGCGAGGGTCGGGAGCGGGCCCGCATTGCTTACGCAAGCCTGAAAGGAGACCGCCTCGTCTACAGCCTGGAACCAGCCTGTCAGGCTCGTGCTGATACGCTGGACGTGAGCCTCGCTGCCGGTCCCGTGGCGCTGACGAGCGAGCTGCCATGAGCTCCCCAAATCTCTATCTTGATGGTGAATACCTTTCAAAGAACCCGCGGTGGCACGTTGAGGAGTCTCCCTGGAAGGCAAAGCAGGTGCTCCGCATGCTTCGGCAGAACGATCTGGCTCTGAAGAGCATTTGTGACGTGGGATGCGGCGCAGGTGAGGTGCTGAGCCAGCTTCAGAAGAGTCTGGACCGCGACTGCGTTTTCCGGGGTTATGACATCTCACCACAGGCCCTCAGCCTCGCCTGGAGCCGGGCCAACGAGAAGCTTCAATTTATTCAGGGTGACGTTCGAAGCGAAAACGATGCTTTTTTTGATTTAATCAAACGGTGTTTCGTCAAAACGCTCTGCGCAAGCGGCGCAATTTGTACGCGCACATGCATTACTTCACAAAGGAGACAGCGCTGCAGACGCTGCGAGATACCGATTACGAGGTACTGGATTATTTCTATACTCCCCGCTCGATCGAGTTTGGCTCGGGATTTGGCCAGAGGCTACTCAAGCAGCCGCGCAGGTTGTGTTTTGCAATCAATCCGGACTTCGCGGCTCGCCTGCTGGGGGGGTTTAGCTTGCTGGTACTGGCGCGATAACTGACCGCGATAACTGAGTTGGTTGTGACGGAGTGCTTTCCTTCTATGCGAAGCCTGATGTCGAACGCCGCAGGTTCAGTCGAAAATGCCGGCTGCAAGTGCGCCTGCGAGGGCGCTTTGGTCGCAGGCGCCGATTACCGGGGCTTAGGAGTGGTCCGGAGTCTGGGTCGCCGCGGGATACCCGTCTGGGTTTTGAATCACGCGGGTCACCTGTTGGGAGCCGTCTCCCGCTATGCCACCCGAACGCTGCGTTGGCCCCTCGAGGACGGTCGCAGACAACTTGATTTCTTGTTGGACCTCGCGGTACGGGAGAAACTCGAAGGTTGGGCCCTCTTTCCAACCGACGACGAAGACGTCGTGCTGTTCGCGCGTCATCATGAACTGCTCTCGCAGCATTATCGGCTCACAACCCCAGCTTGGGACATTGTTCGCTGGGTTTGCGACAAGCGGCTCTTGTACCAGCTTGCGCAGGATCTCACGCTGGATCAACCCTGGACCTTTTCTCCGCGTAATCGGGAGGAACTCGCGTCGCTTGAGTGTCCATTTCCCGTCATTCTCAAGCCCGCGATGAGACTCGGATTTAATCGCCTAAGCGCGGATAAAGCATGGCGTTTCGAAGATCGCGCGTCGTTGCTGGCCGGTTATGACGAAGCATGCACCATGATGGATCCCGAGTTACTCATCATTCAGGAGGTTGTACCGGGATGGGGTGAAGCGCAGTTTTCCTTCGCCGCGCTGTGCAAGGATGGCTCTCCCTTGGCCTCCGTCGTGGCAAGACGCACGCGTCAATTTCCGATGGATTTTGGCCGCTTTAGTACTTATGTTGAGACGATAGAGGAGCCCCGAGTTGTCGAGCCGGCCTTGCGACTCTTAGCGGCCACGCGGATTACCGGACTTGTCGAAGTAGA
>WNFT01012548.1_pt1 | contig 11118 bp, 11 predicted proteins | sample 5400191 | NCBI WGS metagenome assembly WNFT01 (sample SAMN13153359, study PRJNA577476) | soil metagenome | isolation source: 80 cm saprolite under Madrone tree | place: USA:California | collected 2016-06-14
GCGCGCGAGCGGACGCGAACATCCTCGTGAATCGCGGCACACACCATGGCCAAAACGCCGTCGGAAATGTTGGTCATGTGATGCACGGCCACAATGTGATCTGCGACATCAGCTAGGATTTCCTCAACAGAGTCACCGCGAGCTTCAAAGCTGCACCCGGGGACGATGTCGTTGCAATAAAGGATTTTTGCCATTATGAATCTCCTAAAGAATTAAAGGGTCGAGTTTGCGGGTGGGAGCTCACAATAAGTCTAGGAAGGCCCGCGAGGCGTGTCAATAGTACTGGGGCAATCTGGCTACCGGTCCAAATCCGATGGACGAGGGCTGATATCAATGGCCCCTGCGCATAGAGCCCCGGCACCGATCGAGAAATCGTCGTTTAATTTATGGCTTCGGCTTCGAATCCGCGTCTTTCCGAGGCAATGGCCTGGGGGCCGCTGGTTTCTTGGGGGACCAGAATTCGGGATCACCGTCGGCAAACTCTTTGGAGATGTGCGACGTCTCCGGGCTAAGGGCGTAGAGATTGCTTTCCGTGGAGAGATAGGCCTCGCGGGCGATTTGATCAGTGCGCTGCGCGGCTTCTTCGCCTCCCGCTTCGCGGAGGATGTGGCGCCAGTCGAGCAGGTCATCGTTTTGCTTGAGGGCACGCATGGGCCAAAAGACGATAAAGGCAGGCGAAGGCAGGCCGGCATTCACCTGGTAGACGACCCAAGGCGTATTGGCTTTGATCGCTTCGTAAGCGCGGCCGAGGTCGCGAAAGGCCTCCACAAAATCGCTTTCATGGCCAGGGTTCAGACGAACTTCAAGGACGCGCATGAAGCGGGCTTTGGAAAAATCGATGGACTGCGGGCGATAACCGAGATCGTCGCGGCGAACGGCAATGACGGTGCGCTCCACGGCGACGAGGGCCTGCATTTCCTCCTGCATGCGGGCAAGCTCCGGGCGGGTGGCAAAAATGCGGCCCCATTCCACGAAGGCGGTATCCAACTGCTCGAAAGAATCGAAAGGATCGAAAAATAGCGCTTCGGGCGGGCCGGAAATGGATTCGAGGTCGATCCAGGAGTTGGGAACGGCAAACTGATCGCAGGCGCGCGAAATGGCTGCCTCGATCTTGCGGCGTTCAGCGGCTTTGCCAAACCTGAACTCCTGGTGGACGAGGAGGAGCATTTTGGGCGGCGCGCCGGCGACAGTGGGAAAATCGTCGCCCTGCGCAGACGCGCTCAAGACACAGGAGAAAAGCAGAAACGCCGTTGCCAGGAATCGCAAATGGGTTTTCATGAGTTGTACCTCCCGGGAGTCAACGTGGCCGGCTCGAAGGCTGCGCTACGAAAGCGCGGCCTTCCCGTTGAAGCGAGCCGCCGAGCCGAGTTCTTCTTCAATGCGGAGGAGCTGATTGTATTTGGCGACGCGGTCGGTGCGGCTGGCGGAGCCAGTCTTGATCTGGCCTGCGGCGGTGGCCACGGCGAGATCGGCGATGAAGGTGTCCTCGGTTTCGCCGGAGCGGTGGGAGATGATGGAGTTGTAGCCGGCTTTGCGGGCCAGTTCGACGGCGTCGATGGTTTCCGTAACGCTGCCGATTTGATTGAGCTTGATGAGAATGGCGTTGGCGATGCCCTGACCGATGCCACGTGAAAAAATTTCCGTGTTAGTGACGAAGATATCGTCGCCGACAAGCTGGATTTTTTTCTTGGATGATTTGCTGCCGATGCTTTCCGTCAAGGATTTCCAGCCGGCCCAATCGTCTTCGGCCATGCCGTCTTCAATGGAAACGATGGGATATTTTTCGGCCCAGTTGGTCCAATACGCGGCCATCTGAAACAGCTTGGCGCGAAGCCGCCTTCGTCGCCGACAGCGGTGGAGTAGCCATGCTTCTTCAGCGCGGTCTTCAGAGCGTGAAAAACTTCGACGCCCCAGCGGAGGCCCTCCGAGAAGCTGGGCGCGCCGATGGGCATGACCATGAATTCCTGGAAGTCCACAGAACTGTCGGCATGCGCGCCGCCATTGAGGATGTTCATCATGGGGCAGGGGAGAAGATTCGCGGAGGTATCGGTGGAATAGCGCGAAAGGTATTTGTAGAGCGGCTGCTTGAGCGCCACGGCAGCGGCGCGTGCGGCGGCCATGGAGACAGCGAGGATAGCGTTGGCGCCGAGGCGGGATTTGGTCGGCGTGCCATCGAGCGAAATCATTTTGTGATCGAGGGCACGCTGGTCGGCGGCGTCGAGGCCGGCGATGGATTTGGCGATTTCATTGTTGGCGTTTGCAACTGCTTTGAGCACGCCCTTGCCGAGATATTTTGATTTGTCACCATCGCGGAGCTCGAGGGCCTCGTGTTCGCCGGTGGAAGCGCCGGACGGGACGGCGGCGCGGCCCAGCGCTCCGCCACTGAGAATCACGTCCGCTTCGACGGTGGGATTGCCACGCGAATCGATGACTTGGCGGGCGTGAACTTTGGCGATCTTCGTGGACATGACTGTCTGTTCTCCTGAGTAGATGCGAATCGATAATTTTACAGAAGAATGCCAAGGAGTTCCTAGGCCGATTCGGGTTCTTCGATGAGAGATTCCTGGCGGACGACTACGACGATGCCGGAATCGGTAACGTGGAAGCGGCGGCGGTCGGCTTCCATGTCGTAGCCGATCTCGGTACGCTCGGGAAGGCTGACGTGGCGGTCGATGATGGCGCGGCGGATGCGCGAGTGGCGCCCGATGTTCACGTGGTTGTAGATGATGGAATCCGAGACTTCGGAATAGCTGTTGACGCGGACGTTGTTGCCGATCACGGATTTCTGGACGCGTCCGCCCGAGATGACCGAACCGCCGGCGACGATGGAATCGAGGGCGGCACCCATGCGCTCGGGATCGGCAAAGACGAACTTTGCGGGCGGATATTGGTGCTGCCAGGTGCGGAGCGGCCATTCGCTGTCGTACAGGTTGAAGACGGGTGAGACGCTGACCAGGTCCATGTTGGCTTCATAGTAGGCGTCAATGGTGCCGACGTCCCGCCAATAGAGAGCATCCTTGCTGTTTTCATCGACGAAGTTGTAGGCGAAGACGCGGTGTTTCGAAATGATGCGCGGAAGAATGTCCTTGCCGAAATCGTGATGCGACTTGGGATCCTCAGAATCGGCAAGAAGGATGGGAATCATTAGCTGGGTGTTGAAGATGTAGACGCCCATCGAAGCGTTGCAATGTCCGGGGCGATGAGGAGACTGTTTGGGCTCGGCGGGCTTTTCTTCGAAGCCAACGATACGCCAGTCTTTATCGACTTCGATGACGCCAAACTGGCGGGCAGCTTCCTGCACGGGAATCTGGATAGTGGCGACGGTGACATCGGCGGCGGAATCCAGGTGTTGCTGGAGCAGAATTTTGAACGCTCGCTGCCGATGGAGTAGATGTTCTGATAGACCGCGTCGGCGGTGCCTTGATACCACTGCTGCGAGACGCGCATCTGCGGCGGGAGGACTTCAATGTAATCGCCGAGGCCGGCGAGGGGCGACCAACCGGCGCGGATGTGGCGGTTGAGGCTGAGGGCCTTGTACTGCGTGAGGATAAAGATGCGGCGGAGATTCGAATTGATGCAGTTCGAGAGCGTGATGTCGATGATGCGATAAAGAGCGCCAAAAGGAACGGCAGGCTTGGCGCGGTCGCGAGTGAGCGGCCACAGGCGTTCGCCCTGGCCTCCTGCAAGCAGTACTACGATGGCATCCCGCATGTCGGACATCGGCTGCCCCCGCGGCGAGGATAGAGAAGCGGCTCAATCTAACAATAGAAGCAGGGAAAAAGACAAGCGAGGCTGCTGGCGAAGCTGGCGGAGGAGCGTTCCGGTTCAAATCCGTGGAAATGTCCAAGGATAATGCCTGGGTCAATGGGGTGCCCGTGTGGTTATGAGGTGGGTTCAGTACCCTGAAATCTGCTAGAAAAGTGCAAAGATTCCTTGACTTAGGCGGGGGGAATTGATTAGAAGATGCCAGCGACTTTTCTGGGTGCACCCGCGAAGCTGCCAATACATGCGATAATTAGTAGTAGGGGCGGTGCCCACAGCAGCAAAGAGTTGGCCTTGGTTTGGCCGGCGAGAGGCGCCGCAAGATACCAATCCGAACCGGATTGGGGGTGAATTAAAAAAGTGGCTGAAGTGATCATCCAAGAGAGTGAATCCCTGGAAAATGCCCTGCGGCGTTTTAAGCGCAAGGTGCAACAGGAAGACATCATCAAGGAAATCAAGAAGCACAGCTTCTACATGAAACCCGGCGAGAAGCGCCGGGCAAAAGAAGCGCTTTCGCGGAAGCGACTGCGCAAGAAGCAGCGTCGGGAAGCGGATTAAATTCAGGGGGCGGCCCCAATTAGGTTGGGGCCGTCAATCCGTTTACGTCGCGGCTCGGCGCCGCACTTCCGAGAATCAGGCCCCCGTAAGGCAGGGAAGTTTGGGTTCACGTCTCAGCTTCGTGCCCGCAAGCCCAAGGGATCCGCGCCCGGCGTCCCCGGATACAGGTTTCCTCAAGCATTTCGGCTCTCAGGTGCAAAGTCCGCCCATTCTCTTGCCCACCACGGGACCAGGGGAGAGCGGCTCATGGAATACCACGATCGAGTACTGAAGTGTTCGGAGTGTAGCGCTGAATTCATTTTTACCGCCGGCGAACAGATGTTTTTTGCCGACAAGGGCTTCAAGAACGAGCCCAAGCGCTGCAAGGCTTGCAAAGCGAAACGGGCCGAGGGCGGCGGTGGTGGTGGCGGACACGCCTCGCCGATGCGCTCGGAAACAAAGACAAACTGCTCGCAGTGCGGGAAGGAAACCACAGTTCCCTTCCGTCCCACACAAGGGCGGCCGGTGTTTTGCCGGGAATGTTTCCAGCAACGCAGGGCGATGGGCGCGGCGTAAAGCAGGGATTGGAAGTAAGAACCGGGATGTCTGAAGAATAGCTCGAACGACGGAATACTACGCGTGGGGCGGATAGGTTTATCCGCCCTACTTTTTTTGATACTGATCACTTGAACGAAAATCTCAAATTTGAGTGTTCAAGCCGAGCCGGCACGAATCGGTAGGGTGCAATTTTGAGCCATGGCGGGGTATGATACATGGCTCGAAGTCCCCGAAAAGGCCCAGAGACCCGGAGGGCCACTCCATGGCTCACCGCTTCACCATCGGCGTTGAAGAAGAGTTCCAGATCATTGATCCCGCGACGTGCGAACTGCGCTCACACGTCAGCCAGATCGTCTCCGCGGCTTCCCCGGACATCGCGGAGCAGGTGAAGCACGAACTGCACCAGTCCATCGTGGAAACCGGGACGCGCATCTGCGAAAACGTCAGCGAGCTGCGAATTGAAATGCACCGCACGCGCGGCGAGCTGGTCGCCGCCGCTGAACGCGCGGGACTTCAGGTGGCCGCAGCGGGCACGCACCCCTTTTCCAGCTGGATCGACCAGGTGATCTCTCCCGGCGAACGCTATCAACACATCATCGAAGAGATGGGTCAACTGGCGCGGTCGCTGCTGATCTTCGGCATGCACGTACACGTGGCCATGCCGGACAAGCAGACCACCATCGACATGATGAACGGCGTACGCTACTTCGTGCCGCATCTCCTCGCCCTTTCGACCAGTTCGCCCTTCTGGATGGGCAGAAATACCGGTCTGAAGTCTTTCCGAACCACGGTATTTCGCCGCTTCCCGCGGACCGGCGTGCCGGAGCAATTCGAATCCTGGAGCGCGTACGAAAATTTCGTGAGCCTTCTGGTCAAGCTGAATTGCATCGACAACGGCAAGAAGATCTGGTGGGATGTGCGCCCGCACCCGATGTTCGGCACGCTGGAATTCCGGATGTTTGACGTTTCAACCAGGGTGGAAGAAGCCGTGGCTATCGCGGCTCTCACGCAGGCGATTATCGTCAAGCTGCACCGCCTCTATCAAGGCAATGTGAGCTGGCGGCTTTACCGGCGCGCGCTCATCGAGGAGAACAAGTGGCGCGCGGCGCGTTACGGCATCGATGGAAAAATGATCGACTTCGGCAAGGAAGCCGAAGTGCCCATGCGCCAGTTGATTCCCGAATTGCTGGAATTAGTGGATGACGTCGTGGATGACCTGGGCAGCCGCAGCGCCGTCGAATATGTCCACACCATCATGAACGAGGGCACCAGCGCGGACCGGCAGTTGCGTGTTTATCAAGAGACGGGCGACTTGAAAGCCGTCGTTCGCCACCTGGTGAATGAGACGCGCGGAGGCGTCACCGAGCCACGGACTTCTTCGGCACACGCAGTGAATTGATGGCGAATCGCAAGCGACGCAGTTCCACAGGACCCTGACAGGAGCACGGACGTGAAAACAGTTGGCCTTCTCTGCGGGCGGGAATACAGCTTTCCTCCGGCGTTTATCGCGCGCGTCAAAACGCTCGGGGCAAAAGATGGAGTGACCGCCGAATTTGTGAAGTTGGGCGGCACACGGATGGGTGAGCCTGCCCGGTACAGCGTCATCGTGGACCGCATCTCGCATGAAGTCGAGTATTACCGCGGCTATCTGAAGCACGCCGTTCTTCAGGGCACCTATGTCATCAACAATCCGTTTTGGTGGACCGCTGACGACAAGTATTTCAACTATTCCGTGGCCGCAAAACTCGGAATCGCCATCCCCAAGACCGTGCTTCTCCCACAAAAGGGATATCCGAGCGACGTGGACATTACCGGGGAATCGCTCCATAACCTGGAGTATCCCGTGGACTGGGACGGGCTACTGGATTACGTTGGCCGGCCCGCCATCTTGAAACCGTTTTCGGGGGGCGGCTGGAAGCACGTCTATAAAGTGAACGACAAAAAGGAACTCCTTGCTGCGTATGACCAGACTTCGCCTTACTGCATGACTCTTCAGGAATTCATCGATTTTAAACAGTACGTGCGTTGCTTCACTTTTGGCAAAACGGACATCATTCCTGTTCGCTACGATCCGAAGGAACGAAAGTACCTGGTCGACCATGACTATCTGACTTCCGAGCTCGGCATGCGCGTTGTGAAAGATGCCCAGACCATCAACCAGGCGCTAGGCTATGAAATGAATACCATCGAGTTCGCTGTAAAAGACGGTGTGCCGTACGCCATTGATTTCCTGAATCCCGCGCCGGATTTCGAGCGCGACCGCATCACGGAGTTTTATTTCGAGCACGTGGTGGAAAAAATGGCCCGGCTGGTGATCGACCGCGCCGTGAATGGCAAGGCTTCGCACCCATGGCCGCGCTGGGAAGAAATGCTGGGCGTCGGCGCAGCCACAGGGTATACGGGAGCTCCAAAGAGCGCCGCTGCCGTGCAAAAGTCGGCGGCGGCTCCAGCGGCCGGGTCCGCGCAAGGATCGTGATGAAATGACCAGCGCTCCAAGACCTTCCGTGCCTCCATCCCCGGCGGAAGACTGGCTCTCCCTATTGAAAACCACGCTTCTGCGTGTGCCCGCGCTTCCGGAAGATTTGTTCAAGCGTATGCGCAAAGCAAAGCTTACCTTTGGCGACCGGGTTCACTGCCCTTTCCTGCGCCCATTTTTTCTCTCTCCCGGAGATGAAGAGCGCGTGAGAATCGTCGCGGAAACGATCGCGGACCTGGGCGAACGCGTCGTCACTATGGCGCTCGACCACAAAGATCTTTTCGCGCAACTGCATCTGCGCGAGGAAGAAGAACGTCTCGCGCGGATTCCGACGGGATACGGACGCGCGAGCACGGCCTCTCGGCTGGATGCGTTTTTGCTTCCCGACTCACTGAAATTTGCAGAGTACAACGGTGAATCCCCGGCAGGTGCGGGGTACGCGGAAAGACTCGCGGAGATTTTTCGCGAACTCCCCATGATGGGCAAGTTCGCGCAGATGTATGAAGTTCACAGCTACCCCCTCAGCGCCAGGCTCCTGGATGCTCTGGTCGCGAGCTACATGGACTGGGGAGGGTCGTCCGCCAAACCGCAGGTTGCAATTGTGGACTGGGAAGACGTGCCGACAACGAGCGAGTTCGAAATCCTGCAGGAACGTTTCGAAAGGATGGGCGTCCCGACGCTCATCGCCGATCCGCGCCAGCTCGAGTGGGACGGCAAGTCGCTCACAGCTCAGGACAAGAAAATCGATCTCGTCTACCGCCGCGTGCTCATCAACGACATCGTGGCCAAGCCCGCCGAATGCTCCGCGCTGGTTAAAGCCTACTCCGCGAACGCCGTGTGTGTGGCGAATAACTTCCGCTGCAAGATTCCGCACGTGAAGGCTTTTTTCGCAGTGCTGACGGACGAACAAAACGGCGGGCTCTTCTCCCACAGCGAACGCGATCTGATCCGCAAACATATTCCGTGGACACGCGTCGTCGCCGATGTCAATACGGCGCACTACGGCCAGCACATCGATTTGCTCGCCTTTGTCCGCAAAGAACGCGAAAACCTGGTGCTGAAGCCCAGCGACGAATACGGCGGGGCCGGCGTGACCCTCGGTTGGGAAACCAATGAAGCCGATTGGGACATGGCCATCGAGCGCGCGCTTTCAGCGAAGAACGGCGTGTGGGTCGTCCAGGAACGTATTCCCATCCGCCGCGAAGTCTTCCCTTACATCGCGGACGTTGGCAAAGTCGACTACCGCGACATGCTGGTGGATTTCGCCCCCTATCTGTTCCGCGGAAAACTCTGCGGCTTTCTCACTCGCCTGAGCGCCACTGGCCTGGCCAATGTGACCAGCGGCGGCGGACAGGTGCCGGCGTTTCGCGTGTCCCTGCGAAGCTCACCGTACAATTGATCGGGAAGACGTTTTGCCTGAATCCGCGCACTTAGGGCTCTTGTCCATCGCGGCAGGCTCTCGACCAGCCGAATGGCCAGTTGAAGAAAGAAAACTTGTTGGTGGACGGCGCTAGAAAATCCCTGCAATTCAAGTAGAATTAATTAAATGGACTTTGGCTCTCCACAACCAGACTTGATGCCCGGCGCACGCAACGCCGTGGAAACGTGCCTCAGTGTGCGTCCCGGCGAACACGTCGCCCTGATCGCCGACGAGGCCAGCCGCTCCGTCGCCGCAAGCATCGCCGCCGCACTGGACGACCGGCAGGCGGCTTATACTGGATTGCTTCTTGAGGATTTTGGACCGCGGCCGATGCGAACCGCACCCGCGGATGTTCTGGGCGCTTTGGAAACCGCGGATATCGGCGTGCTTTGCATGACGCCTCAGCCCGGCGAACTCGGTGCCCGTATGGCAATTGTGAGAGTGGTCGAGCGCCGCCAGATTCGTTACGCGCATATGGTTGGCGTGACGCCGGAGATCATGCGGCAAGGCATGCGCGCGGATTACCGCATGGTGGATCGCTTGAGCGACAAGCTGTGCGAGCGCATGCTGCGCGCTGAAACTCTCACAGTAAAGACCGAAGCCGGGACGGAAATCGCTGCGCACTTCGACGACGGCCTCGACTGGGTAAAGACCAGTGGGCTGATCAGCCCGCGCTACTGGTCGAACCTGCCGGCGGGAGAAGTTTTCACTACCCCCGCGACCGTTGACGGCACTTTCGTTTGCGACGCCACTGCCGGCGATCACTTCAACGGAAAGTATGGCGACCTGCAGGCTACGCCGCTAACGCTGGAGATCAGGGGCGCGCGCCTCGTCGGCGTCGAGTGTGCCCGCAAGGATTTGGAGCAGGAATTCTGGGGCTACTGCCATACGGACGAAAATAGCGACCGGGTCGGCGAGCTCGCTTTTGGCACCAACCTTGGGCTATCCGAAATGATCGGGGTTCTGCTTCAAGATGAAAAATTCCCTGGCGTGCACCTCGCCTTTGGCGATCCCTATGGAAGCCAGACTCATGCTGACTGGAAATCCAAGACCCACGTCGACGTGCTCACGCGCCAGTGCGACGTCTGGATCGACGACGACCAGGTGATCGAGAAGGGCCGCTATCAGCTCGATCATCTGGGCTTGCGTTAAATCCTTTCCCCCAAACGGCACCCAATAGCAGCAATTAGAAAAGATGCGAGATGTACTCGCGCATCTGGTGCTTCCAGTACGGCCAGTCGTGGCCGCCCTCCGGACCCCAGTTGTCGAGTGAGTGGCGGATCCCCTTGCTGGAAAGAACTTCCGAAAGGCGGTAAGTGGGTCCGCTGTTCTCCCATGAGCCCGTCCCGGTGGTAATGTGAATGTCGCAGCTGGCGATCTGCTCGTAGAACCAGGAATCGCTCGCGTTGGAAAGGTAATCGACGGGATTGTTGAAATAAAAATTGTCGTCATACATTCCGTCCATGAAGTTTCGCAGGTCGTAGACGCCGGACATTGCGAAGCAGCGCTTGATCACATCGGGATGCTTGAAGAGGCTGTTCGCGGCGTGGTACGCGCCAAAGGAGGCGCCCATGGTAGAGATGGCGATCCCGGGAGACTGGCAATTATTCCAGATGAAGGGCACAACCTCTTCGCGCAAGTAGGAATCGAAGACCGACTGGACGTAGCTGCGATGAAATGGGTGCGCGCCTTTGTTGTAAAAGCTGAGCCCGTTGATGGAATTGACGCTGAAGAATTTGATCTTGCCGCCGTCGATGAAGTCGGAAAGAGCACCGATCATGCTCTGCCCTTCGAGTTCCCACTCGTCGCCCGCGCTGGTGGGAAAGCCCACGACCGGCGAGCCCCAGTGGCCGTGGACAACGACCCCCAGTTCCATGCCGAGCCGCGGAGAGTGCCAGCGGTGATATTCACGTTTCATCGATTGCCTCTTGGTTGTTGCGGGGAGAAGAGAGTATGCCAGCGCGACAGGTCTCGGGCAATTGGTTTACCCGAGGAGAAATATGTTTTGCGACGTTCTGCGTCTATAATTTGTGATAGGGAGCTCTTGTGAGCGCTGCAAATCAGGAAAAGGGCTTGCGCGAACACCTGGTTTCTCTCCTCAAAGGTGGGCAAGCGCACGTACACTTCATGGACGCAATCGAAGGCTTACCGGAAGCCAAACGAGGAGCGCTCGCCGAAGGCTTGCCGCATACGGCCTGGCAGTTGCTGGAGCATGCGCGAATTGCGCAGTGGGACATCCTGGAATTCAGCCGCGACGCCAAGCACGTTTCGCCGGGATTTCCCGAGGGCTACTGGCCAAAGACGCCCGTACCGCCGGATGAAGCCGCATGGCAGAAGAGCGTGCAATCCTTTCAGCACGATCTCC
>WNFT01036308.1_pt1 | contig 11118 bp, 13 predicted proteins | sample 5400191 | NCBI WGS metagenome assembly WNFT01 (sample SAMN13153359, study PRJNA577476) | soil metagenome | isolation source: 80 cm saprolite under Madrone tree | place: USA:California | collected 2016-06-14
TGAAAAGATCGGCGCGTTCCCATTCGGTAACCGTGAATTTGTGCGACGACTCGACCATCTCCGGCGGCAATGAAGTCATCCCCCGCACTGGATTGCGCGCCGCAATGCCAACGGCAAACGCGACAGGCAGAAAAATGCCAAGCACAATGACCATGCGACGATGCCATTGGCGCAAAGGCCGAATCATGATGAAGCCTCCATTTCTCCTGTAGCAGCCGAGGTAACGAGGCTCTGACCTTCAATGATGCGTGATGCGTGATGCGTGATGCGTGAAGGTGCCTGCGAATCCGCCTCCTTACGTCGGCGGCTACAGGCGCGATGGGAATTGCATTCTTCCGGCGGCTCTTTCACACCCGTGGCCCAACGACGGAGAAGCAACGGCCAAAACGCCATCGTGCCCGGAATGATGAGCAGCCGAAATCCCCAGCTTCCGTGCGCCGCGTGCGGGTCAATTTTCTTCACACCAATCAAGGCGAATGGGATGGCAAACACCAGCCCGCAGGCCAGATACGCCCCAAACAAAATTAGAAACGTCGCCGCGATCATGGTGTTGAGGTCTGCGATGGATGCTCTGCCTTCAACTCCGCATTGAGCGAGTAGTTGATGACGGTCCGGATAAGCACAATTGCGCCGAGAACGATTAAATCCTGCACACTTGGCTTCATCAGCGTATCAATGATGTCGGCGGCGATCAAAAGTTCTAACCCGAGCAGCAGGTAGTAGCCCAAGGCATGCCGGAGCCGCTTGCGGTCCTGTTCCACATCCTTGCCGCGCACCGCCATGAATTCCGCCCGGATAAAACGGGCCAGGCCACCGGTGACGCCGAAGACGATAACCGCTACGCCCAGCACACCGATACCGGAGCTCGCATGGTGAAGATATGCCATCGACCAAAATATTTACGATTTCGTGACGATGGTTAGTCGGAGGCTTTGGCGAAGCCTTACAAGTTTTGGGAATTATCCCTTATTACGTGTGGCAACGGGAGGCGTTGCCGCAGTCATTATCACCAAAAAATATCGCAAGATCGCAGGAGTTCCCTGTTGACGCCAACGGTCCGATCCGGCAGGATGCAAGGATGCCCCAAGCCGAAAAACATTCAATTCAGTTCGCTACTGAAGGTGCATTATGAACCAATCGACAAAGCTCAGATTCTTTCCCCTGTACGCCTTGCTACTGCTGATGATGCCTGGGTGTTCCGACAAGAAAGAGGGCGCTGCGGCGAGCCCGCCGACCAACGCGCCATCGTCCCCCGCCGCTGTCGCTACTCGGCCAACCGCAGCATCGGAACCCGCCGCGCGGCGCAATGTCGAGGAGAGCCAGGCCTTGGTCCTGCTGCGTGGCTTGCCCACGCTCGGCACCGCCCACAGCGTCGCCATCGTGGAGTTGAACCCGGACGCGGTGAATTTCGGTGCGATCCTGCAGGAGGTCGAACTTCCGAACCTCACGCTCCCATTGCACCACCTCTACTATAGCCCCAATGGGCGGCTGTACTCGACCTGTCTGGACCCCAAGTGCAGCCTGGCCGAAATCGGCCTGTCGCGCGACGCCAGCGGGGCCGCGGTCATCAAGGGCGTCAAATGCCTCGATACCGGGGGGCAACAGGTCGGTGAAGACATCATCTGGCACAGCGTCAAGGGCAAGGAATACATGTTCGTGACCTTCATGGGTGGCACCGGGGTTGACCAGGCCGATTGCGGCTCGGTCGGCGTGTTCGATCCGCAGAGCAATGCACTGATCAAGATCATTCAGGCGCGCAAGAGCGTCGTGGCCAAGGGTGCCCCGTACATCATGTATCCGCACGGCGTGTCCGCGTACCAGGACCGCCTGGTCATCAGCTCCACGGTTCATCCGGATCTCAAAACCGGTGTCGGCAACGCCATCACCGTCATCGACCTGAACACCTTCGAGCCGATTCAGAACATCGTCGTGGAAGACGCGAAGCCGGTGAATTTTCCCTCGTCGCCGGTCGAGGTGCTGTTTGTGCGGCCCAGCATCGTGCTGGGCGTCGCGCCGGCCGTGCTGGTCAATACGATGTTCGGATTCGAAACCTGGAAGATCCCGTACAACGAGGCGGACAAAAGCTTCGGCGCACCCGTCAAGGCATACGACGGGGTCAAAGCGAGCACCGGCGTCCCGCTGGAGTTCTACGGCAACCAGACCGAATTGTTAGTCAGTCACGCCCTGCCCGGCATCGTGAAGCGCTATAAGCTCTCGGGCCTGCCGGAACTGGTGTCTTCGGGCTCGGACATCAAGACCGGGCCTGGCGCGCACCACATGATCTTCTTCACTGCCGCCTCCGGCCGCAAAGTCATCGCTGTGCAGAACAACCTCTTGAACCTCGGCAACGCGGCCGACAAAGATCCGACCGACGTGCCTTTCATCGCCAAGGTCAACGACAATTCCGTCACCGTGCACGACCTGCAGACCGGCGAGCGTCTCGCCAGGGTTAGCTTCAAGGAACGCTACAAGAAAGGCGTCGAGAACATCGAGGCGTTGTTCGGCTCCGGCTTCGTGCACCACCATTGACGCGTGTTCCGCTTGCGACTTGCCCGGATATTTCACACTCTGCTCGAATAGTCTTCACACTGTAGCAGCCGATCCCGCGCTGCGGGAGAGGCTCCAGTTTCCTCCGCAATGATTTGCCCAATGAAATCAGAGCCTCTCCCGCAGCGCGGGATCGGCTGCCCCAGCGGCTGGGAAATATACAGGCTAGCCGTGATGCCTTTCGGAAATTCAACTGACCATCGGCAAATCGCTGTCCCGCAGGGACGAGCGACAATAGCCCAACGCTTCAGCGTTGGGGACCCGGTGCCCCGCCAGTCGAGTCCCGAAGGGACGGCTGAGAATTCGGACCTTCCGAGCCCAGTCAGCCGTCCCTTCGGGACTTGCCCCGGTGCTGTTTCGGCCCCAACGCTGAAGCGCTGGGCTATTGTCAGGTGTCCCTTCGAGACAGACACGTGGCCGAATTTCCGAAAGGCATTGAGGCTTGCCGTTGTCGCGGCGGCGTTGATCGCAGCGATGGCGACGGGGGGCTGCCATAAGCCGCGTCGGGTCGCGACCCCGCTGACCGATTTCTCGGCGCCGTTCGTGTTCGGCCGCTTCCAGGTGCCTGCGGACAACCCGATGACCAGGGAATCGGTGGAACTCGGCCGCCGGCTCTTCTACGATCCGCGCTTGTCGGCTAACGGCAAAGTCTCCTGCTCGACCTGTCATATCCAGCGCCTGGCTTTCACCGACGGTCGCACCACCAGTGTCGGCGCGTCCGGCAGGCCGCTGGCCTTTAATAGCATGAGCCTGGTCAACCTGTTGTGGGGCCCGCAGCACTTCTTCTGGAACGGCCGCGCGGCGACCCTAGAGGCGCAGGCTCTGGTCCCGCTCCAGCACGCGGATGAAATGGCGCAGGACCTGGGGCGACTGGTTAAGGAACTGGCCGCCGACGCCAGATACCGGAAATTGTTTGAAACAGCTTACGGCGAGATCACCTCCGTGGCCATCACCCGCGCGCTGGCCTCGTTCGAGCGCACCTTGATCTCCTCCAATTCGCGCTACGACCAGTTCCTGCGCGGCGAGATTACGCTGAACGCGCAGGAAGAACTGGGACGCAAGCTGTTCATGGCCCATCCGGACGTGAAGGTGAGTCTGCGCGGCGCCAATTGCATCGACTGTCACAGCCAGTTCCTGACCGGCGGCTCCAGTGCGCGCTATGACGGGTTCTCCAACAATGGCCTCGATGACGAGGCGCACCTGCAACCCGGCCTGCAGGCGGTCACCGGCAACCCGGCACATCGCGGGATGTTCAAGGTGCCATCGTTGCGAAACATCGCCCTCACCGCGCCCTACATGCACGATGGCCGCTTCAATACCCTCGAGGAGGTGCTGGATCACTACGACAGCGGCATCAAGAACAGCAGCACCCTGAGCGCGCTGATCGTGGAGGCGGACAACCGGGGCGCGGCGGCGGCAGGACGGATCAGCCTGCATCTGACCGCTGGAGAGAAGGCGGCCATCATCGCCTTCCTGCACACCCTGACTGACCAAGACTTCGTGACCGCGGAGCAGTTCTCCGATCCGTTCGCTCGCAAATGAACCGGATGCGCATAGCTACGTTGCTGGTGCCAGTGTTGCTCGCGGTGGCCGCGGCTCTCGGCGTCGCCGGCTGGCGGCTGTACCGCGCGGCGCAGCCTGTGGAACTGGCGCTGTATTTTCATCCGTTCGTGGGCCCGGAGCCGCTCGTCCTCAACAAATCCAGCTATCCCAATCCGGGTGGTGAGGGCCGTTTCAAGGTCCGCGACTTCCAGTTTTTCCTCAGCAACATCCGCCTGGTGAGCGCGAGCGAAGCATACGTCGAACCCGACAGTTACCACCTGGCGCGATTCGACGACGAGGAACCCGCCTTTGTCATCGTGCTTCACGGCGTGCCGCGCCGGAACTACAGTCGGATAGAGTTCGGCATTGGCGTGGATGCGGCCGCCAACCGGTCGCTCAAGCAACGCGGGGACCTGGACCCCAACGGCCGCATGGCCTGGAATTGGGAGGTCGGTTACAAATTCGTCCTGTTCGAAGGCGCGCTCCTGCGCGGCAACACGAGCGACGCGCTCGTCTATCACGTTGGCTTCGAGGAAAACTACCGGCCCATCTCGACTGCTGCCCAGTGTGAAGTTCGATCGAGCCGACGCCGCGCTGCTCGCGCGCAATTTTGCCGCCATGGTCACGCCGATGTGGCCTGGTGCGGCCGGTAACCCCGACGGAGCCCGTTGATTCTGCTGCGTCCGTCTCGCCTTCGAGCGCTTGTCGCCCGCGAGGGCCCCGACCCCTGTAGTTGAGCCAGCGAAAGCACGGTGCCAAGCACGAGGGGTTTCGCGGCCTTGAAATGACTGCGTTCGACGCGACGGAGTTGGAGTTCGCGGCGAGCGATCGCTCGAGGTCCGTTCGTCGAAGTCCGATGTGGACGCGAATGAAAAGGGAAGTAAGTCGGGATGGCAAACGCGTTTATTTCACCAACTCGCTTTATGCTGCGCGGGACGAACAATTCTATCCCGAAGGCGTTGGCAGTTGGATGGCCAAGCTCGATGCGGCTCCCAATGGAGGGATCAACTTCGACACGCGGTTCCTGATGCAGAGCAAGGATTATCGAGTTCATCAGGTTCACCTGGAGGGCGGAGATTCCTCGAGCGATTCGTATTGTTTTCCGTGAGCAGCTTCTGGTCACTGGTGACGCTGTTCGGGTTGGGCGCTTTTCATGGGATCAATCCCGCCATGGGTTGGTTGTTCGCGGTAGCGCTCGGCCTGCAGGAATGCTGATCCCGCTGTTTCTCAAAGGCCCGCCAACGCAGGCTGCGCTCTATGCATCCCGCATCAGCTCCGGTATGGGAATCGACCCGATTTGCACCTCTGGGTTTGCGAGCTTCGGCGCGGGTTCCGCGCTGGGCAGGATTACTCGCCGTCGGAAGCATTTGCGAAAGACCAAGAGGAACAGGAGCGCCAGGCAGAATTGGAGCAGGCGCGCGCCGAATTGGCGGAAATTCACGAGCAAGCCAAGCGTGGTGCGCTGGATCGTGCACCCCCGGCAACGGTGCGGGCTCTCAGGACGTTTATGGCCGGGATCCGAAGGGCTGGCCACCAGTGTGATGGGGGTAGTTATACGAAAATGTTGTCCGCAGCTTCGATCCGACGCATAATCCCGGCATGGCCTTTCGCATTCATGATAGCGTGGTGCGCGGCGAGATTGACAACCGCGTGATGGGGATTGTAGGTGGCAAGATTTGGGTTGAGGGCCGCGCTGAGCCGGTCGTTCTCAAACTCAAAGGCAACGCCTGGCCTGATCTGGCCGGCTGTCTGCTTACTTTCAAAAATCCACAGAAACGCGTCCTACATCCGCATCTCGACTCGTTGCATGCCGTCCAAAGCGGCAGCATTGGCGACCTGACGGCATCGCGCAAGGTCCGGGTGTTCGATGTGCCTTTGGAAGAAGCGCTGGAGATGATTCGTCGAAAGGGGAAGCCGCCGGAGCACATGGCGAACAGCCTTTACCTCGAATGGTTCAGCCAGGCGAACGGGCGTGTGGTGATCGAAAGCTCGGACTTTGAACTGAGCATCTCGGCGCCGGAGTGGCGGATGACGCCAGAGCAGGACGCAGAGCGCGCTGAACAAGCCGCTGGAGGCATGGCGGATTTCATGGGCAAGCTCACCGAGGCAGTCGAGCAGCACCAGCGCGGGCAGAGAGACCCCGAGGAGCCATGGGACGAACTTGATTACGAGAAGTTTATGAAAGAATGCGACGCACGCACGGAAAAGCACATGGAACTGCTGGATAAATACGGCGACTCCCCGGAAGCCGAGGCGAAGATCTCCAGGGAAATGGGCTGGGAGCGTGAGTTGACAGAGGAAGAAGCCGAGGAAGAACGCCGGCGCATCGAGGAGATCAACGCGGCGTGCGAAGCGGCCCTGAAAGAGCCGGAGCCTGATCCGCATCGCGAAGGCATTGATTGGGTTCGCGCCGCCGATGGCGATCTGCGCCACCCACTGCAACATCGCTGCTTCGAAAGCGCGATGAAATTTTGGCATGAAGCCGATGAGCTCGGCCTCGATGAGACTGCTGACAAGGATTTGGATCAGTTCATCTTCGAGTTTCAAACTACCGGCGTAAAACTGGCCGGCGCCCTGAACAGCATGGCCCGAGGGGCGGATTTTACCGATGCTGCGTTCACTGTTGCTCGCCTGAAGCGCGCGCTGGACCCATTTGCACAAATCCCAGGCTGGACTGAAAGCGGTCGCGCCGAAGCAGCTTCTGCCTGAGGCTACGATTACGGAGGCGCGGAAGGAGTTGTTTGAGATACGCGAAGGCATCCTTCGATTGATGGATGAGTTTCGTGGACGTGATTGAGCCACTCCGGAACGCCACGTTGGAACCCGGAATTTTCGTTATTCTGGTGCTGCAGATGTAAGTCGCCTGTCCCGCCGAGACCTTACACATCCAAAGCGGGGCGGAACAGGGGCCTGACGCGACCCAGACCGGGCTTGAAAAAAGTGGTGCCGTCCTCCCGCCTCCGACAGAATCGCATCCATGCGCTTCCAAGCTCTCGTTAATGATGAACCTCATCCCGTAGAACTGGTCTTCGGCCGCGCCGCGGAGATTACTGCCGTGAACCGCTGGCGCGCTCCAGCCTCAGTTGCATCGCGACCCGGCGTGCGCGACACGCTGGAATTCGCCCAACTCGCATCAAAGCGGTGGCGGTATTATCGGCGCTCCATAGCGACGGCCTCAAGCGTAGAGAATTTTAAGGTCCTTGTTGCTGACGAACCGAAGGCTAAGATTTCCTTTCTGTTGGTCGTCCGAGCGGACTGGTTTAGGGCATCGCGCTATCTTGGATTGGCTCAGGGCCGCCGCACTTATTGCAATCACTTGATCCTCGAATTCCTCTCGGTCCATCCCGCAATTGTGGGAGGTGCGAATCCCCAAGTCCACGGTGTCGGAGCAGGACTGCTCTACAATCTGGCGGAACTTGCGGGGTTGTTAGGCGTGCCGCTCATCTGGGGCGAAGCCACCGGTTTCTCCGCTCCCTTTTACGAGCACACCCTGGATGTCGCAGGCGTCACTGACCACTTTTTCATCCAGGGCACAACCTTGGATCGGTGCCGCAGGCTCTTCCGCGAAAAGGCTCACGGCGTCGCTTGATACTTTGCGAAAAGCCATGTACTCTCTCAACAAGATGACAAAGACGAAAGCGCAAATCGTAAAGGACCTTAAAGAAGCCTATGCTTGCGAGAAATATTTCCCAGGCTTTCTTGGTAATCCTGTAACCTTCGCGGCCCGGTGGGGCCTGCCTTTGTCGAAGAGTTATCTCAAATTCAAAGAGCGGGAGCTTCGGGCTGCCAACCGCCGTCGCGCCTCCCGCACCAAGAGAAACGGGGCACCCAAGACAGCCATTGACTTCAGGTAGTCGCTGCGTGGACACGATTAGCCAGAAGGATGGCCACGATGCACCGCCCTTGATGCAGGAGAGGATCCCTTCTGATCAACGAAGCGCCGTTGTTACAAACCATTCTCCACCCCCTGCCAAGATAGAGTTATTTCGATCTCTTTTCCGGGGCAGGGAGGATGTTTATCCCCGGCGTTTCGAGAGCCGGAAGACCGGGAAATCCGGTTATGCGCCTGCGTGTGCCAACGAATGGATTCGTGGCATTTGTGAAAAACCGCGGATCAAATGCACGGATTGTCCCAACCGCCGCTTTCTCCAGATCACAGACGAGGTGATCGGCTGGCATCTTTCGGGACGTGATGATCGGGGCTTCGATTTTGTCATGGGCGTCTATGCCATGTTGCAGGACGAGACTTGTTACTTTCTGGCGGTGGACCTTGACGGGGAGGAATGGCAGCCGGATGCAGCGGTTTTCATCGAAACCTGCCGGAGACTCGCCGTGCCCGCCGTGCTGGAACGCTCGCGGTCTGGCAATGGCGGCCATGTATGGTTTTTCTTTGAAGAAGCGATTCCAGCCAGCCTGGCGCGCATGCTCGGCTCGTATGTTCTAACTGAGACGATGGAGCGCCGTCCCGAAATTGGTTTTGATTCCTACGACCGGTTATTCCCAAATCAAGACACGCTGCCCAAAGGCGGGTTTGGAAATCTAATCGCGCTTCCCCTGCAGAAGCAGGCGCGACGGCTCGGCAACACTGCTTTTATTGACGAACAGTTCAGACCATACGCGGACCAGTGGGCGTACCTGGCCTCGGTGCGGCGAATGAGCCGAGATCAGGTTGAGGTTCTTGTTCGTGACGCGGAATCAAAAGGACGGATCGTTGGGGTGCGCGTCGCCATAGCGGATGAGGATGATGACAGTCCCTGGACTGCGCCTCCTTCTCGTCGTCGAAAGGAACCACCCATCCTTGGGCCCTTACCGGAGAAGCTCGAAATAATCCTTGCCGATCAACTCTATGTGGGCAAGGAAGGCCTTTCGCCTCCGCTGCGAAACCGGTTACTGCGTCTGGCGGCGTTTCAAAACCCTGAGTTCTATCGTGCTCAATCCATGCGCCTGCCGACCTACGACAAGCCAAGGATTATTGCGTGTGCCGAGGATCATCCAAAGCATTATGCCCTTCCACGAGGCTGCCTCGATGAGGTGCTCCAAACGCTTGAGGGACTTAAGATACAGCCGGTTCTGCGCGATGAACGATTTGGCGGCAATCTCCTCAGTGTTTCCTTTACCGGTATGCTGCGTCCGGAACAACAACTGGCTGCGCAAGCTTTGCTGCGGCACGACATCGGAGTTCTGGCAGCGACTACGGCATTTGGAAAAACCGTGGTGGCGGCCTGGCTCATCGCTCAACGGGGCGTCAATACGCTGGTTTTGGTTCACCGTCAGCAGCTTTTGGAACAGTGGATCGAGCGCCTATCCTCCTTTCTAAGTGTGTCGGCCAAGGCGATCGGAAGATTGGGGGGCGGACGCAAAAAGCTGACGGGTGTGCTGGATGTGGCGCTCATGCAGAGTCTCGTTCGTAAAGACGGTGCCACCACATTTCTGCCCGCAGTTTTGAATTGGTTGTCCGCCGCGCCAAAGCGAAGTTTGTGACCGGTTTGTCGGCAACAGTCACACGCAAGGACGGTCACCATCCGATCATTTTTATGCAGTGCGGACCGGTTCGCCACCGTGTCGATGCGAAAACCCAAGCCGCGGAGCGTCCTTTCACGCACCAGGTCTGGGTTCGTCCGACTGGCTTTCGCGCCATTCCAGCATCCGACCCAGATCCGCGCGCGGAATTTCACGAGCTATACGAGGCGTTGCACAACGACGGCAAGCGCAACCAAATGATTTGCGCAGACGTTGTGAGCGCCGTCAACCAGGGCCGATCACCTCTGGTTCTCACAGAACGAATCGAACACCTGCAACGTTTGGCCGAACTGCTGTCACCGAATATTCCACATTTGATCTTGTTGCGAGGGGGTCAAGGCAGGAAGGAATTGATTGCCACTCTCGCACGCTTGGGTGAGATTCCAGCGACCGCAGGCCGGGTGGTTCTTGCCACGGGAAAATACATCGGTGAAGGCTTCGATGATCCCCGACTGGACACGCTGTTTTTGGCGCTGCCAGTTTCATGGCGGGGAACCATCGCTCAGTACGTCGGACGGCTCCATCGGCTGTACGAGGGCAAACGGGAAGTGCGCGTCTATGATTATGCCGACCTGGACGTTCCCATGCTGGCTCGAATGTTCGACAAGAGGTGTCATGGGTACGAATCGCTTGGGTATACAATCCTGCTGCCCGGCAGCGCTCTTCCTGGTTGGCCTGCAGAGGTTCCGCTGCCGATTGATCCAGAATGGAAAAGGAATTATGTTGCCAGTGTTCGCCGGCTGATCCGCGACGGCGTGGATATTCCCCTGGCAAATCTGTTCGTGCATGTAGCCCGGTTTCCAACCGCCGACGCCGAGGGAGAAAGTCGGGCAAGGAGTGCCAGCGAAGCCTTTCTTTTCCGTCGCCTGCAAACATTGCCCGCAACGACAGGTCGCTTTCGCCTGAATGTGGCATTGCCGATTTCTTTTAACGGCGCTGGGAAAATGGCGGTTGACCTGTTATGCCCCCAAACCGGTATTGTCATTGAATTGGATGGTGCTCAACATCTCCGGGATGTGGAAGCGTATCGGCGCGACCGGCGGAAAGACGCCTTGCTGCAGCAAAATGGCTATTTTGTATTGCGATTCCTGGCGGAAGACGTGGGTAAGTGCCTCGACCACGTTCTGGATACTGTCGTGGCCGCTCTCGTTCATCGTGAAAACAGCAAAAGCCGTGAGTGGATCTGCCCTTCAATGACGCAGTCTTGAATGAGCGGGGCGGAGACAACCGATTATCTGGGGTTGCTCTCGATTTGCTGGCGGGCTGCTTTCCATGACGGGGAGAATTGGCAGGAACGACGCGAGGAATTGGCAGAGCTGGTGAGGGAGACTACGAAGTAGGGTGTTAACTTACGTCACCGCAACCGGGGTGCTGACATTCATAATTGGCACCAGCGTAGGAAGTCGCTGAGGGGCTGAACTTCCCGAAGCGCCGGAGGTGTGCCAGCTCAATAAGAATGCAGTGGGCGAACTCACAGCGAACAGGCGGCGAATTCTGAACGGACTGCCA
>WNFT01005482.1_pt1 | contig 11117 bp, 8 predicted proteins | sample 5400191 | NCBI WGS metagenome assembly WNFT01 (sample SAMN13153359, study PRJNA577476) | soil metagenome | isolation source: 80 cm saprolite under Madrone tree | place: USA:California | collected 2016-06-14
ACCTTTGCACAAGCCGCGCGTTAGCGTTCCCGATCTGAATTCGTGCGCAACAAAGCACAAAGCACGAAGTACAAGCCTTTATGTCAGACAAACTCACGATCTACGAAAAGCCGACTTGAACGAAGTGTCGCGAGATGGATAAGCTGCTCCGTGCGAGTGGCTTCGAATTTGAGAAGATCAACTATTACCTGCAACCGCTCAGCGAAAACGAAACTGCGCGAGCTGATTAAGAAGATGGGAATCAAACCACGCGAACTCTTGCGCAGCGGCGAGCCCGTCCATCGCGAACTAGGTTTAGCAAAAGGAGACTTCAGCGACGACGAAATCATTTCGCTGATGGTGCAACATCCCGAGTTGATTCAACGCCCGATCGTTGAGCGTGGCGAACGCGCGGTTTTAGGCAGGCCGGTCGATAATGTGAGAGAGTTGCTATAGGTCTCTGTGTCCTCTGTGGTGAGTTTTGCGTTAACGATTTTCACCACAGAGAACACAGAGGTCACGGAGAAGCCGCTGCCAAGACAATCCAACACCATCTTCATCTGCCAAAGCTGCGGTTACCAATCTCGCAAGTGGCTGGGCAAGTGTCCCGAATGCGGTGAGTGGAATTCGCTGGTCGAAGAACGCGTCGTCACCACGAAGAAAGGCGGTGGTGGCAATAGCTTTCGTTTGCAGGAAGCGAAGGCCGTCGCTTACACGGAGATTGAATCGCAGGACGACGTGCGCGTTTCTTCGGGCGTGACGGAATTCGATCGCGTCCTCGGGGGCGGCATCGTTCCGGGAACGCTGGTCTTGCTCGGTGGCGATCCGGGAATTGGCAAAAGCACTCTGCTTTTACAAGTTGCCGATAAGTTGAGCACGACCGGCGCTACAGTGCTTTACATTTCCGGTGAAGAGTCCGAGCGACAGATCAAGTTACGTGGCGAGCGTTTGGGAATTGCCGCGCCAAATCTGCTCTTGCTCCCGGAAACCAATCTCGAAAATATCTTTCGCGAAATTGAGCGAGTACAGCCGTCGGCGCTGATTGTCGATTCGATTCAAACGACTTTTTCTTCCGAGATAGAATCGGCGCCGGGTTCGATTTCGCAAATTCGTGAAGTCGCCGCTCAATTCTTGATGCTGGCAAAGACGCGCGGCGTCCCGATTTTTCTCATCGGCCACGTTACCAAAGACGGGTCGATTGCCGGCCCGCGCGCTTTGGAGCACATCGTCGACACGGTTCTGTATTTCGAAGGCGAGCGCCATCACAATCATCGCATCGTACGCGCGACCAAAAATCGCTTTGGCGCCGCGAATGAAGTGGGCATCTTTGAAATGACCAGCACGGGTCTCGCACCGGTTGCCAATCCATCGCAGATGTTTCTGGCAGAGCGCCCTGCCGATGCCGCGGGCTCGGTAGTTACCGCTTGCATGGAAGGCACGCGGCCCATGCTGGTCGAGATTCAGGCGTTGGTGTCGAGCTCGAAGTACGGCACCGGCCGGCGCATGACCCAGGGCGTCGATCAAAATCGAGTCGCTCTTTTGATTGCCATGCTGGAAAAACGCGTCGGCATGCAACTGCTGGGTGACGATGTGTTCGTGAACATCGCGGGCGGACTGGAAGTTGACGAGCCCGCCGTCGACCTTGGTTTGGTCACCGCCATCGCCTCGAGCTTTCGCAATCAATCGATTGATGCGCACACGGCCGTCTTCGGCGAAGTCGGTTTGACCGGCGAAGTGCGCGGCGCCACCCAGGCCTCGGTGCGCGCGCGTGAAGCGCAAGCGCTTGGCTTTGAACGGATCGTAATGCCATCATCAAATACCCAAGGACTGGGAAAGGTGCTAGGGTTGCGCGTCGTCGGCGTGAAATCGGTCGATGAAGCGATGAGGGAACTGTTCTAACTAAGAAGAGGAAGATTGAAAACTGAAAAATGAAAAGTGAAAAATCGCAAATTGACCAAATCGCGTGATGTAGATCAGATTTCAGATTTGCAATTTGCATTTTTCAATTTTCCATTTGCAATGAACGGGCAAAATGATTAGTCGATACCGCTCACTCGCGAACATTTCATTACTTCTTCTTCTGTCCTTGTTCACCTTCCCTTCTTCGGCGCAGGAGTCCCGCTCGCGCCGCGTCGATGACCCAGACGATCAGGAAGATCTCAATCGCGAACTGTGGGAATTCGCTAAGCACACTCCGTACGATTCAATTCTGTCTTATGTCGCTGAAGCCCAGCGGAAATCAAAAGCAAACGAAACTGCCGAAGTCGAACTGCCAAATGGCTGGCGCATCGCTCCCGCCGGAACCCAGGTCGAAGTGGGCAGACTTCCTTACGAGATGGTGCGGTTCGAAGGCAAACTGGTAGTGCTCGATACCGGCTACTACTATCAAGAGCCGCAGGCAGTTTCAATAGTCGATCCGCAAACGGGGCAAGTCATCAAAACCCTCAGATTGAATTCACTTTTCCCGAGCGCCGCGGTCGGACTTGATGGCGACCTTTACATCAGCGGCGGCTTCGACGAGAAAATTTACCGCGTCGATAAGAATTTCGATGTTGTGCGAGAGTACAAAGTCGGCGGCTTCGTCGGCGGCCTGGCGCCGATCGATTCGGAGCATTTGGCCGTAGGCTATATGGCGATAAAGAAACCCGGCGGCGGTTTTGTCGGTGGCGGGCTGGCGGTGCTTAATCCCACCAGTGGAAAGATCGAACGCGAGACCAAGGCAGGGTACTACCCATACACGGTGCGCTATATCAGCGGAAAACTTTTCGTTACCGTTTTGGGCGAGGACAAAGTATTCGTATTCGATCGCGAACTAAAACTAATCAAGACCATTTCCGTTGGCCGCACGCCGCAGGAGTCGTGCCGCGACGGCCAACGCTTGTACGTAGTGAATACCGGCGCGGACAGTCTCTCGGTTGTCGACACGCAAACCGATCGGGTCACCTCGACAATCTCGCTGGCCGAGAAGGGAAGCCGCTTTGGCGTCGCGCCGACTTCCTGCGCGGTTGAGGGGAATCGTCTTTATGTAACGCTGGGAAATAGCAATGCTGTAGCAGTCTTCGATCGCAAGACAAATAAACGGCTGAGCCTTATTCCCGCGGGTTGGTATCCGACGAAGGTTCTGGCAAATGAACAGCAATTGTTCGTGCTGAATGCTAAAGGCGTGTGGCCGCGTCATCCTAATCCCAAAGGTCCGGCCGGCGCCGGGCCGAGCCGCACCGGAGATTATGTGCTTACGTTGCTGAAAGGAACCGTCTCGATCATCGAGCAGAAGGATGCGCAGAAAAATCAACGCGCGTGGACGGAGACAGTGAATAGAAGCGGGCCGCTGTTCGATCCGAAAGCCGGGTTCAAGCTGCCGATCAAATATATCTTCTACATCATTAAAGAGAACCGCACATACGATCAGGTGCTGGGCGATCTGGGGCGCGGTAATGGTGATTCAAAGCTGACGATTTTTGGCCGGTCGGTCACGCCCGTTCATCATCAGCTCGCGGACGAGTTCGTAACGCTCGATAATTTTTTCTGTAACGGCGAGATCAGTGTGCTGGGCCACAGCTTCACGACCAGTGGCTATGCCAGCCCATTCGTCGAGTGGATGGGAAACCTTAGTTATTCATATCGTTGGAACGCCAAGAACAATCCGTGCGCGATGCCTAAAGTTACCTGCAACGGGGGCGGCTATCCATATGGAATGGTGCCGGCGATGACTTCGCCGGCGTATCTGTGGGATCGTCTCGATGAGAAGAATGTCGATTATCGCATCTACGGCGAGAACTATTTTCTGTTCACGCGCGCTTACAAAATCTTTACCGACCTTTATGGGCCTGAGGGCGAGCTGGCAAAGAAGTTTTACGCCAAGGTGATCGAGGTGGCCTCCTCCGGCGATGATCGCGGCACTGAATTCAACGAACTTGCGAAGCCGTATTTCGATCGGGCCAAGACCCGCGCCGACGCTTACAATCTGCTTGGCGATCCGGGTTTCGTCAGCCGGCTGTCGCATTTTCTCACTGGTGACTACACCTTTGCGACAGTCCTGAAGCGCGATGATAGATTAAGACGCCGCTTTGCGGATTATCTGTATCATTATCCCTTCAGCTTTCGTTCGTGGGACTTGAAGTACTCCGATCTCGATCGCGTGCGCGAATGGAAGAAGGATTTTGAAACGCAACTGCGGCTGGGACACGTGGCCCAGCTTTCATACATCTGGTTGCCGAACGACCATACCGATGGCAGCAGCAAGAAGATTCTGGATGCCTATCAGTTCATGGCTCAGAACGATGCTGCGGTTGGTCGAGTGATCGAAACAATCTCGCACAGTCCGATTTGGAAAGAATCGTTGATTCTGATGGAGGAAGACGACGCGCAGAATGGTCCCGATCATGTCGATGCCACGCGTACGATCGCCTTCGCCGCGGGCCCATACGTGAAGCGCGGCGCCTTAGTCGGCGATCGCTACGATCAGCTTAGCATGCTGCGCACGATTGAAATTCTGCTCGGCTTGGCGCCGCTAAATTCGAACGAGGCGATGGCCGCGCCGATGTTTGGAATCTTCACCGATAAGCCGAACGTTCAATCGTTCACGCCGGCGAGAATCTCGGAGCGAATTGCGGATGCCGATCGCGATCGTTACCGCGATTAGGTCCGTAACGCACAGTTGTTTAGACATCTGCGATGTTATACTCTCGAACCCGATAGAGTATGTGAGGCAACACATGGCCAGGAGACTAAAAGACCTGAAAGAAATGAAGATTGAACGTCCACCAAGGCGCAAGTTATCAGCCAAGGAATCGCTCAAGCGAACTAAAGAGTTCGATAAGCGAAAGGAGCGTTTCATTGCCGCTATCAGAAAGAGCAAGAATCGAAGTCTACCTGCCTGACCTTCCGCGAGTTGCTTATTACGACCTGCTTGAGGAGTTGAGCCGAGAATTCACTTATACTTTTGGTGGTTGCACGATCATACAAGGTCTAGATGGCAGCTACCTTTCGGAATCGGGCTTGCCAGTGCAAGATCGCATTAATCTGATTTACACTGACACGCCTTATGCCTTCGACGAGAATTTCCAGATTATCTCAGCCTATGCCGACAAACTGAAGGCAGCCGTCGCGAGGGCATTGGATGAAGAGGCCGTTCTCATAACAGTCGCGAGGATCTATCACGCAGAGTGAAACGAAGGGGCGTTGCCCTTCCTCACTCGCGGAACTTCAAGAAATCAGAGGAGCCCGAAATGTTCAAGTGCTTACGTCCGTCTCGAGTTTTGTCTGTTGTTTCATCGGTTTTCATTTTTGCTCTGCTCGCCACGCCGATCTTAGGCCAGCGACGACAATCCGCGGGTGGGCCGCCAGCATCGTCTGGTGGTGATCCTCTGAAGGTCCTTCAGTGGCGATCGATTGGACCGTTTCGCGGCGGTCGCGTGACCGCTGTTGCGGGCGTCGCTTCACAGCCGATGGTTTTCTATTTCGGCGGCACCGGTGGCGGCGTTTGGAAGACGATGGACGGCGGCATCAACTGGGAACCGATCACGGACGGGTCGGTCTTCGGAACCGGATCAGTCGGCGCGATCGGTTTATCGGATTCCGATCCGAACACGATCTATGTCGGTATGGGCGAATCGCCGATTCGCGGCAACGTCTCGCACGGCGATGGAGTTTACAAATCGACGGACGGCGGCAAGACCTGGAAGCACATCGGCCTGGAAGACACGCGACAAATTGCGCGCATTCGCGTCCATCCGAAGAATCCGGATATCGTTTATGTCGCGGCGCAGGGACATGTGTGGGCGCCGAACGAACAACGCGGCGTATTTCGATCAAAGGATGGCGGCAAGACCTGGCAGAAAGTTCTTTTCCGCAGCGACAAAGCCGGCGCCTGCGATCTGATTATCGATCCAACCAATTCGAACGTTATCTACGCAGCGTTCTGGGAAGTATATCGCAAGCCGTGGACTTTGGAGAGTGGCGGTCCGGGCAGCGGGATCTTCAAGTCTACTGATGGCGGCGACACCTGGACTGAAGTCACGCGCAGTCCGGGCTTGCCGCGCGGAACGATCGGAATCGTGGGCATCACGGTTTCTCCGGCTAATCCTGATCGCGTTTGGGCGATTGTCGAAGCCGAAGACGGCGGTGTGTTTCGATCGGACAACGGCGGCAAGAACTGGACGAAGACAAATGAGCAGCGAAATCTCCGCCAGCGGGCATGGTATTACTCGCGCATCTATGCCGATCCAAAGAACGCGGACACGGTTTACGTGCTCAACACCGGCTTCTATCGATCGAACGATGGCGGGCGGACATTCACTGGCATCGGCGTGCCGCACGGCGATAATCACGATCTTTGGATCGCTCCCGAGGATCCGAACCGAATGATCGAAAGCAACGACGGCGGCGCGAACGTTTCATTCAATGGCGGTCGAAGCTGGAGCGAACAGGATCAGCCTACCGCGCAATTCTATCGCGTCGCGCTCGACAACGATTTTCCGTATCACGTCTATGGCGCGCAGCAGGACAATTCGACGGTGCGTATTGCCAGCCGCACGACTGACAACGGCATTACCCAGCGAGATTGGTTTGATGTGGGCGGCGGTGAATCGGGCTGGATTGCTCCTTCGCCGAAGGATTCGGAAATAGTTTTTGCCGGGTCGTATGACGGTTTGATAACGCGCTACGACAATCATACTGGCCAACTCCGCGACGTTAATCCTTATCCGAACAACCCGATGGGTTCGGGCGCGGGCGATATCAAGTATCGATTCCAATGGAACTTCCCGCTCGTGTTCTCTCCTAACGATCCGAGTACGCTTTATGCGGCGGCGAACGTGCTGTTCAAATCGACGAACGAAGGCCAAAGCTGGGAAGTAATCAGTCCCGACCTGACGCGCAACGACAAGGCGAAGCAGGGATCTTCCGGTGGTCCAATCACCAAAGACAATACGAGCATTGAGTACTACGACACGATCTTCACCGTGATGGAATCACCCTTTCAGGCGGGAACAATTTGGACCGGCGCGGATGATGGGGTGGTCTCGCTCACGCGCGATGGCGGGAAGAACTGGACGAATGTCTCGCCTTCGAAAGACATCATGCCGGAATGGATTCAGATCAATTCGCTCGATGCTTCGCCGTTTGACGCGGGCACTGCCTATGTCGCGGCGACGATGTACAAGTATGACGATTACAAACCGTATCTTTACAAGACGAGTGACTACGGCAAGAGTTGGAAGAAGATTACCAACGGCATTCCCGAAGGCGCGTTCACACGCGTGATTCGCGAAGACCCTAACAAGCGCGGATTGCTCTATGCCGGCACTGAGACGGGGATTTACGTTTCGTTCGACGATGGAGCGAACTGGCAATCAATGCAATTCAATCTTCCCGTGGTGCCAATCTCCGATCTTTCGATTCACAAGCGCGAAAGAGAATTGGTCGCAGCGACGCAGGGGCGAGCCTTCTGGATCTTTGATGACTTGCCGGCGCTGCACCAAATGATGGATGCAGGTGGATTGAAAGCGGTGAGCGACACGCATCTCTTCAAGCCGAAAGATGCCTACCGCATGCCTGGTGGTGGCGGATTCAATCTGCCTGCGACTGCCACCATCGGCAAGAACCCGCCAAACGGAGTCGTCGTTTATTACTCGCTGAAATCAAGACCGACCAGCGATGTGGTGCTCGAGTTTTTAGATTCGAGCGGCAAATCGATTCGCAAATACACCGCCCGCGCGCCACGGCCGCAGCCAAGTCCACCTCCGGGCGCGGCGCAAGTCCTTTTGCCGACGGAACAACCACCGGAGCCCTCAGGCGAAGAGTCAGCATTCTTTGGTGGCGGCGCGCCGGTGCGCGTGACGACTGACGTTGGTCTGAACCGTTTTGTTTGGGACCTGCGCTACCCTGACGCGGTGCGTTTTCCCGGAGTGATTCTGTGGGCAGGCGAGACCCGCGGCCCACGCGTCATCCCGGGAAGTTATCAAGTGAAGCTTACGGTCGATGGCCAGACAATGGCTGAGACGTTTGCAGTCAAATCGGATCCGCGTTTGGCGACGACGGCCACGGATTATTCAAAGCAATTGGACCTGGCGCTCAAGATTCGCGACCAGCTCACCGAAACACACAACGCCATCATTCAGATTCGCGATGTGAAGCGGCAAGTTGACGATCTGGTAAAGCGCGTCGGACCTCAGTCGAAGCCCATCGCCGATGCCGGCACAGCCTTGAACAAAAAGCTTACCGAGGTTGAAGAAGCGCTTTATCAAACGAAGAACCAAAGCAGCCAGGACCCTCTGAACTTTCCGATCCGGCTCAACAACAAGTTGGCGGCCTTGCTTGGCGTCGTCTCGCGCTCCGAAACGCCACCGAACGAGCAGTCTTTCGCAGTCTATGATGAGCTATCTGCCCAAATCAACGGGCAACTTCAGAAACTGTCGCAGATCATGAAAACTGACGTGCCGGCGTTCAATCAACTCGTGAAGGATCAGAAAATTCCGGCGATCGTGGTGAAACCGTAAGTTCGGTACGCGCGCCTCTGGTGCGCAATCACTAGCACGCCGGAGGCGTGCGTACCGCACCTGGGAAGTTGGTGAGGTTTGAGAACACCGATGTGCCGGCATTCAATCAACTCATCAAGGACCAGAAAATTCCGACGATCGTGGTGAAGCCGGGGGACAACCTCGACCGATCGCCAACGCCATGCCGGCTCAATCTAATCGAAAGCCCCAAAGCGTACGATGGCGAGACCGCAACTCGGACGGCTTCACGCCAGCCAAGCGGCGAATTCGCAAGGTGATCGCGGAGCGTCAGGCCTTCGACCAGTTCAGTGACGATGAAATGAAGATCGTCTGCCTGCCCGATTTCGTGAATCGTGATGATGTTCGGATGCTTTAGCGCCGAGACGGCATAAGCTTCCCGCTCGAAGCGCCGCACGCGCTCAGCGTTAGTGGAAAACGCCAGTGGCAGAATTTTGATCGCCACGTCGCGCTTAAGGCGCTGATCGGTCGCGCGCCAGACTTCGCCCATCCCGCCCTCGCCGAGCCGCTCGTGAATCTGGTAATGACCGAGCTGACGCCCCTCGAGTGATTGCCTCTGCCCCTTCGCCATTTCTCTGACCACATGTTGCCAAGCCGGCTGTGCCAGGAATCCCGTAACACTCTTTTCATGACTGAGCAGGGACTCCACTTCGCGACGCAGAACATGATCACCGGCGCAGGCTTCATCGAGAAAGACTGCCCTCTCGCGTGGATCAAGATCGAGCGCCTCATCACAGAGTTCTTTGATCTTTTTCTTTCGATTGAGATCCGAATTCATCGCGGGTCCTTGTTCGGTCCTGCCTGGACAACGGTCGACTGGTCCCGACTGGCGAGCTCGCGCCGCAGCCACAGACGCGCATAACGCCACTCACGTTTCACCGTTCGATCTGAGATGCCTAGCTCATCAGCGGTCTCCCGTTCGCTCAAGCCGCCGAAGAACATTAACTCCAAGAGCTTTGAGATAGAACTATTCTCGAATGACGCGGCGGACTCGTCAGGCTTCGGCGAAGGGCAGACCTTTCTCGCCGTGATCAGCGTCACGACAAATGCTTCATGCAATGCAAGCTTCAGTGTTGTGTTGCCCTTCATTATTCCCGCAGGCAAGTTCATATCCGCGACCGCTACAGATCCGATCGGTAATACGTCGGAGTTTTCCAACGTCCTGGAAGTAGTGTCAACCACGCCGCCGGTTTGTACCCCACCGCCGGCGAATCTCGTGAGCTGGTGGCCCGGAGATGGAAACGCCAGTGATATAGCTGGCGGCAATAACGGCACACTAGTCAATGGAGCTACTTTTGCCGCGGGCATAGTTGGGCAGGCTTTCAGTTTCGACGGCTTGGATGACTATGTTCAAGTACCGGATAGTGGCAGCCTGCAATTGCCAGATGCTGCGTTCACGATATCGGTATGGTTCAAGACACCTTCTCTTACGCGGGCTGACGGCCAGGTGCTATTGAGCAAAGGGCTGTCGGATGCCAATGAAGAGTACTCAATATTACTGAAACCTGACGGGGGCATCTACTGGGATTACGGTGATGAGCAGGCAGTAGTTATGACCGATCCAGGAGTAGTTGCACCGGATCGCTGGCTTCACCTCGCCGTTCTGTACGATACTTCCCTGAGCCCTCGCGGGAAGCTATACCTCAACGGCGTAGAACAGCATATTGGTTTCGTCGGGACTCACCAATCTCATATCGTCAACTCCGGCGGGAATTTCTACATCGGCACTCAGAATGCTGGCCTGCCCTACTACGCCAATCGCGTTTCATTTGCAGGCTTAGTTGATGAATTAGCCATTTTCAACCGCGCCCTTTCGACTTCCGAGATCGAGTCCATCTTCAACGCAGGCAGCGCAGGCAAATGCCAGAGCCGGCCACCGGTAACCGTTTGTCGTGACGTCACCGTCTCGGCGGGCCCTAACTGCACAGCGAACGCTTCGATTGACAACGGATCATTTGACCCCGACAACGGAGACACAATCATGCTCACGCAATCGCCCTCGGGGCCTTACCCGCTTGGCACAACGCAAGTCACTCTTACCGTGACAGATAATCACGGCGCTTCCAGCCAGTCCACTGCGACTGTCACTGTCATTGATAACACGCCACCTTCATTTACCACTGGTCCAACCGTAGACAAACCCGTGCTCCGGCCACCGGATCACAAAATGATTGATGTGACGGTCAACTACGCGGCGAGCGACAATTGCAGCGCCCCAGCCTGCACCTTGAGTGTCGCAAGCAACGAGCCTGTTAACGGCACCGGCGACGGCGACATGGCTCCGGATTGGGAGATTGTGGATGCTCATCACCTCAGATTGCGCGCAGAGCGCGCCGGCGCGGGAAGTGCGCGCGTCTACACGATCACGATCAACTGTGTGGACGGCGCTGGCAACGCCACTAGTAAGACCGTCACAGTGAGTGTCCCGAAGAGTCAAAAATGAGATTTAGTGAGCACGCTGTCGCAGATCATGAAGACCGATGTGCCGGCATTCAATCAACTGGTCAAGGATCAGAATATTCCGGCGATTGTGGTGAAGCCTCCAGTGGCCGGCGAATCACCGCGGTAGCAGAAAGTCGATAATCTGTAGCGTGACGGTGCCAATGTGCCAAGACAAGGCTT
>WNFT01013322.1_pt1 | contig 11117 bp, 10 predicted proteins | sample 5400191 | NCBI WGS metagenome assembly WNFT01 (sample SAMN13153359, study PRJNA577476) | soil metagenome | isolation source: 80 cm saprolite under Madrone tree | place: USA:California | collected 2016-06-14
TGCGGGCCGAGTCGGGATCATCGCTTTCAAAAGGAACGATGCCTTGTAGCTGGCGCATACGCCATGTACCATCGGATGCACGCTTCAATTCGACCAGTGCCGAGGCCCAGCGGTCCGCGCCCTGCTCTGTATCCAGCCGCCAGCGCCCCAGGTGATGAGAGCAGGCCACGACGCCAGGGCGAATGCCCTCGGTAACCCAGGCACGGTTGACGTAATAGCCAATCTCGGTTGTGACACGCAACAGGTCTCCCGTCTCTACACCCATACGTGCCGCGTCGATTGGATGTATCCACACCGGGTTGTTGTTCGATATCTCGTATAGCCACTTGGCATTACCGGAGCGCGTGTGTATGAGCGTGGGCAGGCGGAACGTGGGAATGAGCAGGTATTCACCATGTTCAGGATTGATAGTTGAATGATGGACGTGACTGCGAATATAGCCCGGAACGGCATATTCTGGCCAGCCCCATTCTTTCATTGTGGCTGAGTAAAACTCCAACTTGCGTGACGGAGTGGGAAAGCCCTCGTATGCTTTGCCATTGATCATTACGCCGATAGGCATGCCATCGTGTATGATTTTGCCGCTCGTTTCATCTACCTGGGCTCCTTCCAGGTCGGCAGGCTTCAACTCACATTCATTGAGGGTAAAGATGGGAGCCCTTTCCCGGGGGATTTCAAATGCTCCATATTTCTGCATATATTCCAGCGGCGACAAATTTTCTTGCGCGGCTGCTTCCGGCAATCCAGGCACGCTGTTCTCAAAAATCCAACGGTAGTATTCCTCAATAGAGAGTTTCGTGCCGGGATGATAAGGTGACTCGAAGTACTTACGAATGCCAAGATTGCCATCGGGATCGATACGCCATGAGAGTTCAATCCAGAACTCGTCCTCTTCCCATACTTCGCCCGGATTGGCCTCGTAGGTGTAATGAATAGGCTCACCGGTGCGCTCCTTGTAGACACGCAACACGGGCTGGCGATAACCGATCCAACGAGCCGCGTGCGTCTCCTGACTCATGAGGTCATGCCGCTCGCTGCCAACGCCCATGGGCAGCACATAGTCGGCGTACCAGGCAGTCTCGCTCCAGACGGGTGTCAGTGCGGCATGTAATTCAACTTGCTGCTCGTTGGTCAGCATCTCAATCCAGCTGGTGCCATCAGGGTTAGTCCAGACGGGATTGTAGGCACGGGTAAAGTAGGCTGCGAGCTTGCCACGCCCTTCGCGCAAAAAGTAGGGCAGTAAAATGCTCATTTCGTAGTTCGCCAGGGGATACTCTGGTGGGAAAAGCAGTTCATTCCACACTTCAGACGGACGCGGTTTGAGAAATGGCGCTGGCACAAACTTGTTCCAGCTATTGGGAGCCGTGCCGCCAGGGGTGCCGATACTGCCGGTCAGGACGGAGAGAAACCAGAGGGCGCGTGAAACCTGCCAGCCACCCAGGTTGCCCGCGCTGGCGGCCCGCCAGGTATGGGCGGCAAAAGAAGTTCCGGCCTCACCTATCTGGCGAGCAATATCGATGATGGTTTCTTCTGCAAGCCCGCTCTCTTGAGCGGCAAAAGCCGGCGTATATTCCGCGTAAAGGTCTATCAGCAGTTCGATAAAGCGATCAAACGATTGAGGCTCTGTGGGATGTTCGGCGGCCATGTATTCCCGCCAGTTGACCCAGCGGCACATATATTGGCGATTGTAGAGGTTCTCAACCAGGATGATACGCGCCATTGCCAGCAGTACGGCGGCTTCTGACCCGGGCCACGTTGGGAGCCAGTAATCGGCCATGCTCGCCGTATTGGAAAGACGCGGGTCCATAACCGCAAGTTTAGCGCCCTTCATCTTGCCCTCGATGATGCGCTGCGCCTGGGGGTTGAAATAGTGCCCTGTTTCCAGGTGTGAGCTGATGAGCAGGATGAAACGAGCGCTGGCATGATCGGGTGAGGGACGGTCGGCACCACACCAGAGCTGGTAGCCGAAGCGAGCGGAAGATGAGCAGACGTTGGTATGGCTGTTGTGACCATCAACGCCCCATGCGCCCAGCACGCGCTCCATGTAGCCATCGTGTCCAGGCCGCCCGACATGATACATCACTTCGTCGCGGCGGTCTTCGATAATGGCTGCGCGAATTTTGGCGGCGAATGTTTCCAGCGCCTCATTCCAGGTTGTACGCTCCCACTTGCCTTCGCCGCGCTTGCCTGCACGCTTCAGAGGATAGAGAATGCGCTCCGGGTCATTGACCTGGTTAATGGTAGCCGGTCCCTTCGCACAATTGCGCCCGCGGCTGCCCGGATGATAGGGATTGCCCTCGAATTTCTTGACGCGCCCGGTCTCTTTATCGATGTAGGCCATCAGTCCACAGGCCGCTTCACAGTTGAAGCAGATGGTCGGGATGATCGTGTAGTGTTTCTCGACTTTGCGCGGCCAGGCTTTAGCATCATACTCGACCCAGTCGTCCCATTTCTCCGGTGGTGGGCAGGAAGCCAGGTCTCGCACGGTCATCTGTTCGCCGCTGGGAGCAATATGTTGCTGCAAAGGAATTTCGGTCATGTGTCTCTCTCTATCTCATAATTAACTCAAAGGCACTATTTGCCCGGCAACGACAAAACAATGCTCGTAGGCAAAAAGGCCGACCAGTGCGAAAATACCTGCAACGCCCGTCAGGGCAGGTCGGGCAACCGGGACAAATAAGGCAGCAATCAGCATGACTATAGGAAGCAATGAACCGGTGACAAAGAATAAACCCCAGAATGTCCCTTTCAGACCGCCCCGGCTCATGTAATGTGTTGCTATGGCTACGTGATTGTTGACGTGAGAACCGAAAACCTCCAACAGAACGAGAAGCATATGCACTCCAACGGTGATGAGCAGGATAATGGTGAGGAATGTGCTGATTGTGCTACCAGGGTTGAGCGCCCAAGCGAGCAGGCTCAGTGCGGCGGAACCGGCCAGCATGGCCTGCACGAAGAGAACCGGCAGCAACAGTGGGCCTTGCCAGAAGTCGCGGCCCTCGGCCTGTCCAAAGAGGAAGGCGGTGTAGCAGGCAGCGCCTATTCCGAAGAGTGCCGTGGGAATGAGGAGCCAGGGCAGGACATTGGTGAAACCGGTAACGGCAGCTATAAACCAGGCTGCTTCAAGCAGGCCAAAGATGGCGAGGATAAAGCCGCCCCAGACAAGCCATGAGGTGGGATTGGCCTTTGTGATGAGAAAGAGTACACGGTCGGGTCGCTTGAGGTCGGCAATCAGCAGTAGCAGTGTGAGCACGATGAAAAAGCCACCGATTACGGGTGAGCCGATGCCCAGCAGGGCATTCATTGTGCCGCTGATAGCCCCATTCAGGCCGTAGAGGGCCAGGGCAAGAGCAGCTACGAGCATAGTGCCTGCTCCCAGAGATTTGGTGCCCAGGTAGGTAGAGACTTTCCAGCCCCAGGGCGCGCTATTTTTGGGCGTGTCATAGTCGATATGAGCCGCCGCAGGTTTCATGCGTTCAGTTTGGGATAAGGGAGAATAAGGCTTGAGCGGATTGATGGTTTTTAGGGTACGGAGCGATGTATTTTTATCGATATCGCTTTCATCGTCATGACCTGGCTTGAGCAGGGTACTCCACATGGTCATATGTGGAAGCTCTTCTACGGCTAATTCTGGATTGAGAGCGGCTTCATCGGCTCCGATGTAGTAGACGTTGGGGCCTGTTCCCTGCTCCGGTTTGCGCGTATTTACAGGTTCACGAGCAAGAAGATTGGCGATTTCGGTGTTTGGATTGTGCATATCGCCCGCGATGATGGCATGCTCCGGACAGACAATGACGCAGGCAGGTTCCAATCCAACCTCGGTACGATGGGCACAATAATTGCATTTGGCCGCCGTATGGCTGTTGGGATCGATATAGAGCGCGTCATAGGGACAGGCCTGCATACACGATTTGCAGCCGATACAGCGCGTAGAGTCAAAGTCTACGATGCCATCCTTACGTTTATAAAGGGCTTTGGTGGGACAGATGGCAACGCAAGGGGCATCATCACAGTGATTGCAGCGATTGACCAGGAAGTAGCGACGTGAGTTGGGGAACTCGCCTTTCTCGATGTATTTGACCCAGGTGCGATAGACGCCGATGGGCACATCATGTTCCGCTTTACAGGCGACGGTGCAGGCATGACAGCCAATGCACTTGCGCTGGTCGATGACGAAGGCGTATTTAGTCATGAGTACTCTTCCCTCTCGCCGTTGAATAAGGGGGGTATCTATTCTCTATTATAATGTATGATAAGCAACAAATGCTTGTCTGGTTGACTTTTATGGAGGCTCGCGAACGAGCTTTTTCCAGAAGTAATAGACCGTCTCGCCGGGTGGACAATTCTCGAGCATTCCATAGAGAGAGTATCCCAATTTCTGATAAAATTCCGGAGCTTGAAAGTTCGAGGTAGCAACACGCGCATATTCGCATCCCCTTTGGCGTGCTTCGTTCTCCGCCAATTCCATGAGTTGTCGGCCTAATCCCTGGCCGCGCACACGGTCATCGACCCAGATAATGCTGATCTCTAACCATAAAGGAATAGTATGAGTTCTCCCGACAAGTCCACCAAGAACGGTTCCTGCTTGATCAAGCACATAGATGTGTAACGGAAGAGGGTCGTGCTGAGCAGTTGTCTGTGCTGTGGTATGTACCTGGTTAAATTCGACCAACCGATTTGTGATATAGTCTTCACGCTGCTCGTTGACAGCCTGATCGAAGACGTAGTAGTGATTGTTCTGTCTCTCATTCATTCGCGTCTTCTTGGCGATATCCAAGTAAACGTTCTCGTTCTAGCTCTGCTCCATGCTGGAGCCAATCAAGAGCAGCCTCTTCACTTTTGCAAGGATTGACCCAGACGATTTGTCTCAACGGGCTTATCTTCTGCGTGACTTCATAAAAGCATTGTCTCACGGTTTCATCCATCGAGATGACGATTTTGTCGGCCTGGAATGCGGCTTCGACGAGGTGAATGTCTTTGAGCATCGCTTCGCGTTTGTTCTCACCTGGGGTATATTGTTCTACTTTACGGCGCAGTCCATCATCGGCAGGAGCATCTATCCAGCAAACTCTCCTTCGTGCATGCATAGAAACAAGCCATGCTTTCGTAAATCTAGACTGGTGTTTATTCCATTCTGCTCGAATTGCTTCAGTAGATACAACCTTATGCCCGGTAACTTTTACCGCTAGAAGAAATACACGACAGTCTTTTGATCTTGCGTCCCTTGTATCTCTGTCTGTAGCCGCACTGGCGATATCTGTGTCAATGACAAGACCACCTGGAAGATTGTGTCATGTCATTCCCCCAGAAGCCTGGCTTCTGCTGCATCTAGATAACGGCTCTCGGAGTTAAGCTCAACATTGGCGAAATCTTCAGGCCAATCACCATACGCTCCTGCCTCATCCAGGTCTGCACTGGTTATCTGAGTAGAACCATCCTCCTGTTGTGTAAACCAATGCAATTTGACTAACTCTGGTGGCAGTTTCTTTTCAGCTACCAACGTTTGTATCCCTAGCAGAAGTAGCGAGCTATGCGTCTCCACAACTAATCGTTTACCCGCGATGGCCGCATCTGCCAATACTTCCGCCATGGCAAGTTGAGCACGAGGATGAAGATGAATTTCCGGCTGCTCAATATAAATGAGCTGTCCCGGATTCGCCGCATGAAGAGCTACCACTACGGGTAGCGTTTGTGATACTCCAAAGCCTACATCAGCAATACTCACCATATCCTTCGTTTCATTACTGCTATTGTGAGAAGAGCGGTTGACGAGCAGTTCAACCTGTGTATCATCAATTGCTCTAGCAATGACTCTTTTAGCTAAACCAAGTCTAAAAAGGTCCCGGTTCAATTTTTCAAGCTTTTCATTGTTGCCATCCGTCTGCCAATGCCCAATAACACTAGCAACGTAGATTTCAAATGTACCAGGATACATGGGACCTTCTGCAGTAACCGGGTATGTTCTTGCCGGATTTCCTCTTAACCCAGGTAGATGAATTAATTCACTAATACGGTCACTTATTACGGACTCACTGATCGAAAGACCCGAAAAGTTAAAGGTAGAATCGCTATAAAGGCTTGGGCGGGGTAATAAGAAACATCGTTTCCGTTCAATAATAAAAAATGGTCTCGGGTATTTATGCACAAATGGAGAACCGTCATCAGCAGGACCAGTTTCAGGATCATATACCTCAAAGAAAGGGTCTTCATTAAAAATTTTGAAAATATCTAGAAGCTCTTCTTGAGACATTCCTTTATAAAAGCGAAACTTTTCCCCACTAAAGCCATAATCTGTTTGTTCTACATCAAATCCCTTATTCTTACTTCTAGTAAAATAAGTTGTCAGCATCCGCTCACGCTCTATCTCGACACCTACTTGGAAGGAATGTACCGCTCTCCTAAGGTTAACGCGAGATAACAGTTGATCCGTTGAGGTAAATTTTACATTCGGCCCATTAAGCAAAAGTGCTCCGGGATCATAAGTGGCTTCCAGTGTCTGCTTAAGTAAAAGCAAGGGCTGCATAATGCTGGACTTACCAGAGCTATTGGCACCTGCCAGGATAGTTAGAGGTCTTATTTCAAGACTCTGCTCTTTGTTGATGGATTTGAAGCCGCCAACAGTTATGCGGGTAATACCCTCTGTATTACGTGCGGATTGGGATTGACCTTTTGGCTTTTGCTGAGCCATAATGTATATCCTTGCTCTCTATGGCTATGATTTTTTCTTTGCTATGTGGGTCTGTTTGGTCAATGCAAGTATAGCAGAAGCATCATAGAGATACAACAAAAAATGATGGTCATCGTCGATAAAACTCGGCAATCCTGCTCGCAAAATCCGCCAGGCTATCCCGCAAGTCCTGCGGTTCCAACACCTCAACATTTGTACCAAAACCAAGCAGCCGCGAACGAGCCTCCGGTAAGGACTCGAACAGCATTGATAATGTTATCCATCCCTCGTCATCGGGGGGATCAGCCTCTTTGACAAGTTCCTGCACCCAATCGCCCAGTACTTGCGTGAGAATAGGGACATAATCAGTCAGGACGCGCAACTTCACCGGATAGCGGTGGCGGCTGGCTTCAAATTCTGCACTCCATTTGGCCCAGAAAGCCGCCAGGTCAAATTCTGCAGGACGATCAAAGTACTCTTGTGTCATTTCTAGGGATTGAATGCGTGAAACGCGGAAGACACGCATCTCACCAGCAGCTTCTTCAGAACCTGCAACCAGGTACCAGACACTGGCCTTGGCGACGAGCCCGTAGGGATCAACTACCCGCTCGATCAATTCATTATCGCCACGCTGGTACTTAAGATGCAGGCGGCGATCATTCCAGACGGCCTCCTGGATCAACGGCAGGTGCGGAACCTCTTCCCCGCCATGAAACCAGCTGGCAGCATCCAGGTGAATGCGTTGACGCGCCCGTTCGGCAAGCAGTCGATCCGCACGCAAGCGCATGTACCTCCAATATGTCTATGCACACATTCGGTTCTGCTTGTAGCATAGCACACAATTATGACAATAGATGTCAGGTATTGGACGTTATGATGGATTTGTACACAAAAAGCAATCTTCCATGAGAAAGGCAAGGTTTCATTCATGCATTATGGTAGCGCTATGAATGGGAGAAGTAGTACACTCTTCAGTCCATTGCTAGCCAACGGAGACTAACTTTTCCCCATAATGTGCAAGGGCCTCACGGAAACTCCCGGCGGGAAAGTCTTTCGCGCCTGGGTCAAGGCAATTCTCGCACCTTGCACTATAAGCAAGGGCATATGCTGCGGAGGCGGCAATAGTAGTTCGTTCTGTGGAGGTAAAAGCTATCCCACGAGCCGTCTCATACTCGCTCACAAAAGCCCAGAGTTCATCAAGGCTCGGTGCCAGAGGCACTTCAAGGTGCCACGTCATAGCGAAGCCTCTGGCGGCGTCTCCCACAATCACCGGTTCCTTTTCGAGCGCAAGGCTATCCCAGTCATAAATTACACGAGCCCTGTTCCCCTCAAAGCGGAAATGCTTTACACTCCAATCCGTGTGACCAATCACTTTCTGCCCGGCACTCTTCGAGAGCGCTTGCCTGGCCTTGCTGGCGATCTGGTCGATCCACTCACCTCCCACTTTTGTCGCCTCGAAATCGAAGATTTTACTATGAGGTCTGGGCCACAGCGCATCACCTGGCTGTCGAGTCAATATGCCGGGCTGCATTCCAGGTATATCCGTGAAGTCCCTGGTCAAATCAACAAGCTGGAAGAGCGTTTCGGCCATCGTGCAGCGTATAGCAGGATCATGTGCATCAGCGTAATTTCCAACATCCACCAGTTCCTCAACCGTGGCATGCCCATAAACTAGCGATGCGGGACCAGCAATTGGCCGTGGACATGGAAAACCATGCTCGGCAAGATGGCTTTGTACACGATAAACGGCAGCAAGAAAGTCGTAAGGCTGTTCAGGCGGATGGACCTTCACAACGATTCGCCGACCGTCTTGCAGACAGAGACCGAAAACAGACCCCTGGCTCACTTGATAAAACAGGCACTTGTCAATGGCAGAGCCAAGTTCGGTTGAACAGAATTCTGTAATGTTACGAGCAATCTGGCCTGGGTCACCAGTACCGAAGATTTCAGGTTCAACAAACGGGCGGTAATCACCCCATTCTGCAAGGATAGCTGAAATAATGCCGCTATGATCAGTCATATTAGTTATTGTAATTCATTTCTTGCTAATGATGCCGCAATGGGTGCCCGTGCTGCAGATAATAATTGATGGCCTTCTCCCATGACGACATCCACTCCTGGTAATGTTCCTCGGTAAATCTGGCAACATAGTCATTCCCTTGCTCTGTCAAAGCCGTGAACGTGTAGCTAATAGAGGCTCGCGTAGTCTCATCCAGATTGTCCTCGCAATGAATGTCGATTCTTGCCACGTGAGAACCGGGAGTTACTCGCAGGTAAGATATTCGCCACCTTTCAGCATTAAATGCAAGCATGGTCCAGATAACCTGTGCCTCGTCATGAGAACCTGTGATGAACACCATACCCTCCTCCACCTCTCCAGATGTAGGATAGATTGTCTCAGGCTCCCAGCCATCCGCCCATTGCTTCTCCCCTATGGGATCGAACAACGGAAATACACGCTCTGGAGGTGCAGCCAGGTGAATATTCTGAGTTCTAGTAAAATGTTGAGCTATGAATGGCATAATAACTAACTCGCTTTCTTTAACTCTGAGCACAAGAGGAGAAATATTTCACTTATATATCCTCTTTGCCCGGGTCCGATTCCGTGAATTTATGGCTTGCACTCACGCCATAATCCATGCCATACACATCCTTGAGTTGCGCAATTCGCCGCAGAGTCTCTTCACTGAATGGGGGAATGTTCTCAAACGCGTGCAGCACCAGTCCTTCCAGCAGGTCCCCAAGAGTCATATCATGATACTCCGCGAGACCCTTGAGTACCTTGACCATGCGCTTCTCCATACGCACGCCTATCTGTATGCGCTCAACAGGCAAGGTGCGGTCTTCGATATGAGAGTTTTCTTCGTGTTTATCCATAACTTTCCTTCCCGAGATGCTCATAAAGATTTCTTCTGTATTGTTACTTTGTTATTAATATATCTTGGTAACAATATAACATGTATTTCAGAGAAAATCAACCGTGATCAACGATCACTTTTTGCCCAAAGCATGTGATATACTTGACGACCAGAAACAAGAGCGACGAAATAGAGGAGAAGCCAGCTACCATGCAGTTCATCTTTAGTCCGATGAATGAAGCAGATGCCCATACTATCAAAACGTGGCGCTACGAAGGTCCCTACGCCGTGTACAATATCGACAACGACCCCAACAGCCTTGCCGAACTACTGGATCAACGCAGCCCCTACTATGCTGTACGGAATGAACAAGGTGAACTGATCGGCTTTTTTGTCTTTGGAACCTCAGCCCAGGTAGGGAACGTAGGCATACCTGGCCTCTATAGTGAAAACAACACTATTACCATTGGACTCGGCATGCGACCCGACTTAACGGGTAAAGGCCTGGGCCTCGCATTCGTCAATGCCGGTCTTGACTTTGCCAGGGAACAATTCAAGCCTGATTACTTCCGTCTTTTCGTGCTAGCCTTCAATGAACACGCTATCCGTGTGTATGAACGCGCAGGCTTTCAACATGTGAGGGTGTTTGTGCAGCGTAATATTCATGGTGAGCGTGAATTTTTGGAGATGAGACGACACGCCTGATATTATCTAAAGCAGGTTGGAACTATGCCGGGTTGTCCAACGCCTTTGACATCGTGATGTTTGTTTCTCTATACCCCAACTTTTGATACATTTGCCTGGCAGCAAGGTTGTGACCAAAGACATGTAGAGAGATGCTGTGTAGACCGAGGTCTCGCACTTTCTCTTCCAGTGCGAGAAAGGCCTGAGTTCCATAACCACGACGACGATAGGCATCATCGACTTTCACATCGTAAACATAGGCCAGAGATTTCGGTCCTCGCCTTTTAATAGCAAACCAGAGCATACCAACCGGCTGGTCCCCATCTTTGATGGTAAAGAAGTAATTGTCCTTCGTCGCCAGGCCCTCTGGTATGACCTGGTGATACTCCGCTTCAGCCTTTTGTTGGGCCTCTTCGGGACTCCACCGACCACCCTTTACATGGTCTTGCGCGTATTCGGCGATAGCCGGTTGCAGATAGGCTTTGAACTCATTCTCGGTCATTGGTACCAATTGCACCATGGCAAACTCCTTTATTCTCTTCTGATACATTAGCAGTGTAACATAAACGGGTGTTTTTGATAATACAATTGTGGCTCTCCGTCACTTTAAGTGAGCCTGCTTGCTTCCAACCTGTTCCCCTGTGCCAACGGTCTTCTTCGAAGAGGGATGGGCTGTCAAACACCTCTTCAAAGCAGGTGCAAAGAAGACCACATCAGCTCAAGGCCTGTCAAGTCGTTCGTCATGAAAGCCTGGGCAGACCACTCAGCAATCCTCTCACCGAAAAATGCAACCCTCTATCGTCTTACTCAGGAGTAACCGAATTTGGGAGCAATTCCGAAAGCCGCTGAAGCCTGCCATTTCGTAACGCTTTTCGTAACGTTTTTAGGACGGTGTCTGTGGTAAGATG
>WNFT01033960.1_pt1 | contig 11117 bp, 6 predicted proteins | sample 5400191 | NCBI WGS metagenome assembly WNFT01 (sample SAMN13153359, study PRJNA577476) | soil metagenome | isolation source: 80 cm saprolite under Madrone tree | place: USA:California | collected 2016-06-14
ATACTTCCAAGCTCTTCGTTTTGCCAGCGTGCGCGCATGATTCCGCTCGCCGCGTGCGAGTTCGTGCCCAGCAAGAGATGCCCGATCTCATGCGCTGCAACATCACCCAAGAGGCTCGGCAGATTCACACGGCTCCGCTGGTGCATCTCCTCGATCCGCTCGTAAAAAAGGTTCGCATAACACCCGCTTCCATCGGCCGAGAGGTACGAAATTCCAAAGGTGATTCCGCTCAAATTGCGCGAGCGCCGCGCGATTCGCAATTGAAGATGTGCTGGAAACTCAGCGGTCCTGCACTCCGCCGGGTCCTCTGGCCCATCCGCGAGCAGCGGACAATTGAGCCACTTCGCTTCAATTCCGGATTGCCGGAACACGCGGGAGGCTTCCATTTCCGCCCCTATTAAGGTGCCTGAGGAAATGCCTGCGTCGTTGTGCACTGAGATCGTCACCCGCATCTCCGCCACGGCGATCTCTTTGGACCAAGCCGCAGAGCTTGGCAGGGCCAGAGCGAATACTAACGAAAGCCACTTCCGCAGCGTCTTGTCTATCACGGCGCGCACCTTCACGGTGGCGCCGAGGATCGGTCAGCCCGGTAGGTACCTCAATGCCGGCGGTATGGCGAGCTGCCTATTTGCAGGTAACGAGATAAGTGCCCATGCGTCAAATAGATGGGAGAACAGGCGACGGAGATTTTCGCGAATCTTATTCTCAACTAGAACCGTTTAGTAGATGGAAAGCGCCGCCGGAGATTGTTACAAGTGCCTGAGAATCCGATCAAGGATGTCATCCGCTTCGGAACCTTTGAAGCCGACCTTCGCGCCGGTGAGCTTCGCCGCAATGGCATCAAAATACGGCTTCAGGAGCAACCGTTCCAGGTTTTGGCCATGCTCCTTGAGCGTCCCGGTGAAATCGTTACCCGGGAGGAATTGCGCAGCCGGCTTTGGCCCGCCGACACGTTTGTGGACTTCGATCATGGCCTGAACGCCGCCGTCAAGCGCTTGCGCGATGCCCTCGGGGATTCCGCCGAAAACCCCCGTTTTATCGAAACCCTCGCGCGCCGCGGTTATCGCTTGCTCGCACCCGTCAATGGAACCGCCCGTGAAAACGCTCCCCTTCCGCATGTCGGCCATTCCTGGCGGGTTGGTCTGGCTGCGGCCGTTCTTTTGCTCGCAGGCATCGTCGCCGGCTGGCATGCCGGACATCGCTCCGCCGCAGCGGTGCGCTTCACGGAACGCCGATTGACCGCCAACCCGGAGAACGACCCGGTCTTCAGCGCGGCCATTTCACCGGATGGCAAGCACCTCGCCTTTACCGGCAGAACAGGAATCTTTCTCCGCTCGGTGGAAACGGGAGAAACCCATCCCGTCACGATACCCGACGGCGGGAAGACCCATCTTGTCAGTTGGTTTCCTGACGGCACCCATGTGCTGGCGACGCGCAGTTCGTCTGCCACAGAGAGACCCAGCTTGTGGAGCGTCTCAGTATTCGGTGGAGCATCCCGCAAGCTCATGGACGCCGCCGAACGCGGCGCCGTTTCTCCCGATGGCTCTCAGATTGTTTTTGTCCGCGGGGACTACGGCCATGAAGAAATCTGGCAGATGCAGTCGGATGGCCAGCATCCGCACAAGATCCTTGGGCAACCGGGAGAAGACTGCGAGTCCGTCGTTTGGTCCCCCGACGGGAATCGCATTGCTTTCGTCCGTTCTGCTTATCGCAAGGGTTGGGAAGAAGTGGATGTCTCTCTAGGTATCTACGATTTTCGCAGCGGCAAGACCAACTATGTTCTCTCGAATGGCCAGCTCACAGCCGCCCTTGCCTGGTCTCTCGATGGACGCCTGATCTATTCCCTCGCCGAGCCCCCGCCCAACCAGAACGACTCCAATCTTTGGGCCATCAAGCTCGATGCGCGCGGCAATCAAACTTGGGGCCAGCCCGTACGCCTAACCAGCGGTCCCGATGCCAAAATACGTGCGAGTCTTTCCGCCGACGGCAAACGGCTGACTTTTCTTCGTTGGACGGAATCCCCTGCCATCTACGTGTCCAATGTAGAAGCGGGAGACAGCCGGTTGGCTCTGCTCAGACGCCTCAGTCTTGATGAACGCCGGAATTTCCCCTACGCTTGGGGCGATCAATCGGTAACGCTGGCACGCTTGAACGCGGACAGCTCCGAGATTCTCTACACTCTCAGTCCCGCCCTGCATGACACGGACCGGCGAATGCGGCTCATGCGCATGCCGCTCTCTGGCGGGACTCCCCAACTAGTCTTCGCGGAACCCGGCATCAATAATTTTCAATGCGCCCGGTCGCCTTCCAAGGTGTGCATCGTCAGCGAATTCTCTGCCAATCACCTGGATCTGCTTATTTTTGATCCAGCGAACGGCGAAAAACGGCCGCTCAAGCGGTTTGAAGGCTCGGATTGGTACATGTACAACTGGACGCTCTCTCCCGATGGCTCTACGCTTGCCTTGGCCAAGTACCAACGGCTTCCGGGGCCGGCGGACATCCGGCTTCTTCGGATCGCCGGCGGCAAAGAGCGTCTTCTCCCGTTGAAAGATTGGACTGCAATCTCCAGTCTCGATTGGGCCGCCGATGGCCGCAGTATCTGGGTTACCGCCTCGTCGCCAACCGGTATTCAGACGCTCTTGCATGTGGACTTGCGCGGCGAAGCCAAGCCGGTCTTCCAGGAACCCGAAAAATATCTGGGCTGGGCCATCCCCTCTCCCGACGGCCGTCACGTGGCACTCTGGGAAGCCGGCAGCAGTTCCAACGCCTGGCTCCTCGATGGCTTCTGAGCGCGCTCCTGCCCTTGGCGCAGGCCAACTCTTCTCAAAATTTTCCGCTTTCTCGTACCGCAACCGCGAGGCGACGGCTACCAGAGTCGGCGCGGAGACTTGCTCGAACGCTTTGATTGATCTGGACCAGCGAAACAACTCAAACGTCGTTTTTTCCCAGCTGTTTCAGCGTGCGATGCCGCAATCTGCCGAGTTCGCGATTCAAGAAATGTTCGCGCCCGATAAAAGGCACCAGGGGATTGCGGCGCTTCTGGACTTTGCCACGGGCCTGCTTTAGCCGCGCGTCTTCGCCGAATAGTTTTACAGCGTCGTCAAGGAAATCCAACGCCTTCTCGCGCCGCCCTGCCAAGGCATACACCTCGCCTAGATTCAGGTGGAACTGGATCTCCGCAGGTCTCAGTTGAACCGCTATCTCGCAAAGCTCCGCCGCTTGATCCCACTTCCGTTGTGCGCGCGCGATCGACAATCCCAGAAACGAAAGGTAGTAGGGATTATGCTTGTCGGATTCGAACGCCCGGCGCAATCGTACCAGCGCCTTTTGGGGATATTCGTCCTTGAGGAGCTTGACACCTTCCCGGAACTCAGCCGTAGGATCGAGTTCAGCCGTGGCCTTGGCACTTTCCTTCGCAAATCCAAAGTTCATGGGGGATCCTTACGCAGCGAATATGGACTACAGACTAATCTAGTCAGGTCGCCTGCGAAGAGTCTACTGGCCTGATGGTCAGTATTAACCAAAAGGACCAAGGACCGGGTCAGAAGGTATGCATCGAACGAAGTTACGCATCGGGATCGCAGAACTGCCTCATTTCGCGGGTGCTTCCGCTACTCCGACGTATTTGTCGGCACCTCCGTAATAGAACAGGAACCGCTCGCCGCGCCTCACCATGCCTTCGGCGAAGATGACGTTGGGGACTTGGCCGACTTTTTCCCATTCCTTTTCCGGGCCGAAGATGGGCTCGTCGGAACGGGAGAGCAGTTTGCGGGGATCGCGGCGGTCGAAGACCGCAACGGCAGCTCGATAGACCAGATGGTCGTCGGCGCCGTTGTAGATGAGGACGATGCCGCGCGGCGTCAGAATGGGCGGAGGGCCCGGTTCGACGACGCGCGAGTCAAACTTGCCAGGGCGGCGGGGGAGAACAGGCGTGGTGGTCGCTTCGGTCCAGTGAAGGAGATCGCTGGAGTAGGAGAGCCCCATCTGGTCGGTCTTGTCGGCGGCCGTGCCGAGCCAGTACATCCAGTATTTGCCGTCGATTCTCTCTGGGACGATGGCGCCGGACTTCGTCCACGCGACATTCCAATTTCCCTTGTACGCAGGAAGGATCACGCCCTTGCGCTCCCAGTGAATCAGGTCGCGGGACGTGGCGAGGCAAAGCTGTGCGTCCTTTTTGTTATAGCCGGTGTAAGTGAGGTAGAAGGTGTCGCCGATTCTCTGCAGGCGCGGATCTTCGACACCGCCATCTTTTTCGTAGTCGGTCTCGGGGGAGAGCACCGGCTCGGCCCGGCGAGTGAAGTGGATACCATCGGTGCTTTCGGCGTAACCGAGACGCGATGTGCCGGAAGCGTCCTGGGCGCGGTAGAGCATGACGAATTTTCCGTCGTGAAAGACCACGGCAGGATTAAACGTTCCAGCGGATTCCCACGTGGTGCCTTGCGGAGAAAGAATCGGCTGGTTCGAGGCGCGGGTCCATGCGCCGAAAGGAAGATCCGTTGCCGGAGCCGCGAAAGCGAGCGACGCAGCCAGGAGCAACAGCACAATGAGATTCTTGGGCTTTAGGACATGCATGATCAGCAACTCCTCACTTTGTGGGATTGTTAGCCTTTTGCGGCTCGAATTGCATGGTGCGGACGATGCCTTCTCCTTCTTTGACGAAAATCACCTGGTTCGGCTTGATGTCCTTCAAGGTTTCCACCAAGCCGCTGGGCCAGCGAATCTCGAGCACGTCAACCTTGTCCGCTTTGCCGATGCCGAAGTGGACGCGCAAATCGTTCTGCGAAAAATAGCCGCCGCCGCTGCGCACTTCGTCAATTTGCGCATGCGGATTTTTTTCGCCGGGCAGATGCGTGACGCACTTGATGCGCGCGCCGATGCCGCTGCGATTCGATTTCGTACCGATGGTTTTGATTTTGATCCAATTGTTGCCGCTGCGTGAATCGCAGCGCAGAAGCTGAGGAAAATCGTTGACGGTGTTGACGACCACGTCGATGTCGCCGTCGTTGTCAAAGTCGCCGAAGGCGCAGCCGCGCGCGGCGACGGGCGCTGAGATTCCGGCGCCGGCATCATTGGAAACATCGTCGAAGCGGCCGTTGCGCAGATTTTTGTACAGCAGCTTGCGCTGCGGGTAGCCGGCTTCGGTCTTCAACTGTTCGACTTCGGGATAGACGTGGCCGTTGCAGAGCAGGATGTCCGGCCAGCCGTCGTTGTCCATGTCGAAAAAACCGCAGCCCCAGCCGAGATATTGCGTGTGTTTGCCGAGACCGCCCTGGTACGTGCTGTCCTCGAAATTCGCGCCGCCAATATTGTGGTAGAGCGAGGGCGTGTCGCCTGCAAAATTCGTTTTGACGAGATCGAGATTTCCGTCGAGATCGTAATCGGCGGCGGAGATGCCCATGCCGGCCTGGGGCTTGCCGTCGGCGCTGAGAGCGCAGCCCGCTTCCAGGGCGACGTCGATGAACGTTCCGTTCTTTTTGTTTTGATACAGCGCGCTAGCCGTCGAATCGTTGGCAACGTAAATGTCCGGCCAGCCATCGTTGTCGAGATCGGCGGTGAGCACGCCGAGGCCGAAGGTGCCGTTAGCCTTGAGGATGCCAGATTTTTCGCTGACGTCCGTGAAGGTTCCGTCGCCGTTGTTGTGATAGAGAACATTTTTGCCGCCGTTGAGTCCTGGCGGACCGCAGGCGACCATGATGCCTTTGTAGAGACAGGGTCCGGATTCGGGAACGGGCGCGGTTTTCAGGTCGAGGTCGATGTAGTTGGCGACGAAGAGATCGAGGTGGCCGTCGCGATCGTAGTCCACGAAAGCGCAGCCGGTGTTCCAGCGCTTGCCGTTTCCGGCGACACCGGCTTTTTCGCTGACCTCCGTGAAGGTACCGTTGCCGTTGTTGTGGTAGAGAACGTTTTTTCCGAAGTAGGTGACGAAGAGATCGTCGAAACCGTCGTTGTCGTAATCGCCGACGCAAACGCCCTGCCCCCAGCCGGAATGGAGCAGGCCGGCTTTGGCAGTGACGTCCGTAAAAGTGCCGTCGCGATTGTTTTTGAATAAATGTGAAGTGGGTTCCTGTCCGGCGGGGAAACCTTCGAGGCGCCAGCCGTTGACGAGAAAAATGTCGAGCCACCCGTCGTGATCGTAATCGTAGAAAGCGACGCCGCAGCCGGTGGTTTCGAGAAGGTACTTGTTCTTGTGCTCTCCGCCGTAGATGGTCTTGGCGTTCAAGCCGGATTCACGCGCGACGTTAAGAAAAGAAACGCCGAGATCTTTCGCGGGAGCAGCGGCAGTTCCTGGAGAACTTGTGCTCTGAGAAAGGAATTCCGACATCCACTTTTTCGGGAGCGCCAGGGCAAGCACGTTCTCGAGCGGAAGCACGAGCGCGGAGCGGCTGAGCGATTGGAGAAATGCGCGGCGAGTGGAAGACAAAAGAACCGATACCTTTCCCTGCGAGCCTCGTGCTAGAATCCGGCGCTTTCTCTTATAGTAAGGCCAACGAGGCAATGCAAGCACGCGACGCTTCGACTGAGGCTAATTGGCGCGTGCCTCGCGTCTGCGGTGATCCTGGGAATCGGCGTCCCCTCTGGTTGGAGCCAGCAGATGCAGGAAAAGCCGCACGCGCTCGAACTTTCGCGCGCGGTTCGCCCCTGGGAATTTTTGCCCGTCACGGGAACTCGCGCGGGGTTGCTGGGAAATGAATCCGGCCGGATGGAAGCGTGGGTGTACCCGCTGAAAATCTTTCGTGAATTTCATCTGAAATTTCATACCGAAGGACGAGACCTGGCGGCGGAAGCGCTGGCGAGGACGGTTACGGTGCGGCCGGAGTCCGCGACGATTCTTTATGCGGGAGACACGTTCACGGTGCGCGAAACTTTTTTCGTTCCCGTGCAGGAACAAGGAGCCGTGATTCTTCTCGATGTGGAAACCGAGCAGCCCCTGGAAATCGAGGCATTTTTTCATCGCGATTTTCAATTGGAATGGCCGGCCGCGCTGGGCGCCACGTATTTGGATTGGAGTGCGCAACAGCACGCATTTTATTTTGGCGAGGAGCAGAGAAAATTTTCGGCGCTGGTGGGTTCGCCAACGGCAGCGGAGCCGCGTTCTGAATTTCAGACCAACTATTCCGAGAGGCAGGAGAGTTCGTTCCGGCTGGGTCCAACGGCGAAAGGCAAAGAGAGAAAGTTAATCGTCGTTGCGGGTTCGCTGGAGGGGCGCGCGGCAGCGGAGAAGACGTATCAGCATTTAACGGCCGATTACGCGCAGTTGTTGAAGGATTCGACGGAATACTATCGAGCTTACTTGGATAAAACCGTGAGCGTGGAACTGCCCGATGCGCAAATTCAGCAGGCGTACGATTGGGCGCGCGTCAGCATGCTGCAGGGAATGGTGAACAATCCTTCGCTGGGGACGGGCCTGGTGGCAGGTTACCGGACGTCAGGGGAAAGCCAGCGGCCGGGATTTGCGTGGTTTTTCGGACGCGACTCGTTCTGGACTTCCTTCGCGCTCAATGCCTCGGGCGATTTTTCCAATTCGCGCACTGCGCTGGAATTCGTCAGCAAATACCAGCGCGAAGACGGCAAGATCCCCCATGAGATTTCGCAAGGCGCAAGTTTTGTGAATTGGTTCAAGGATTATCCGTATCCGTACGCCTCAGCGGACGCGACTCCTCTGTATATTATCGCGGTGAATGACTACGTCGTGGAGAGCGGCGACACGGCGTTTGCAAAGGAAAAGTGGGAGAGTCTGCGGAAGGCTTATGAGTTTCTGAAATCCACGTACGATGCGCGGGGACTGCCGCAGAATTTTGGCGTGGGGCACGGCTGGGTGGAAGGCGGGCCGCTGCTGCCGGTGAAGACGGAGTATTACCAGAGCGGGTTGGGGGCGGAAGCGCTGTGGGCGCTTGCGAATCTGGCGCGGGTGACAGGCCAGGAAGAGTTGGGCAAGGCGCTGGAGAAAGATTTTGAGAAGCAGCGAACGCTGGTGAACGAAAGTTTCTGGATCGCGGACAAAAAACGATTCGCGTTTGCACTGGACAAGAACGACAAGAAAGTGGACGAGCCGAGCGTGCTGGCGACGGTGCCGATGTGGTTCGGCCTGCCCAGCGAAGCGGATGCGGCGCCGATGATCCAGCAACTGGCGGACTTCGATCATCAGACGGATTGGGGGATGCGCATCATTTCGAATCGCTCGCCGCTCTTCAGCGGCGGTGGGTATCATTACGGTTCGGTGTGGCCGCTGTTCACGGGCTGGGCGTCGGTCGGAGAATATCGTTACCATCAGACGCATCCCGCATATGCGAATCTGCGGGCCAACGCGCTGCTGGCCTTGGACGGGTCGCTTGGGCACGTGACGGAAGTGCTTTCCGGCGACTACTACCAGCCGCTCTCGACGAGCTCGCCGCACCAGATTTGGTCCGCGGCGATGGTGGTGAGCCCGCTATTGCGGGGAATGTTTGGGTTGGCAATCGATGCCAAGAACGGGACCGTCACCTTTGCGCCGCATGCGCCGGCCGGCTGGACACGCTTCACGATTCGCAATGTTCGTGCAGGCGCCGCGAAGATGGATCTCACCTATTCCAAGGATGCCGGCGGAATGACAATGGAGGTAAATTGCGCGGGCACGCCAGCTTGCCCGGTGCAGTTCGAACCGTCCCTGAGCTTAAGTGCGGAGGTGCTCGGAGCGGAGCTGAATGGCAAACCAGTGCCGTTTCACGTCGCGGCGAATGGCGAGGATCAGCATGCCATGGTCCAGTTTGAGGCCCGCGGCAAGTCGAATGCTCTAAAGATTCGCGTGCGGAACGATTTCAATGTCAGCTACGATTCGGGCCTGCCGCGGCTGGGTTCGCGGAGCGAAGAGCTTCGCGTGCTTTCGCAAACTTGGACACCCCGACGCGATGCTCTGACGCTGGAGCTAGCAGGTAGTGTGGGTGCAGAATACGAGCTCGCGGTGGACCCGGGCCAACTCGCAAGCGTTGACGGAGCCGGACCCGTTCATTCCGAATCTGGGGTGCAAGCTGTGCGCGTCCGGTTTCCCGCGGGCGAGCCGGGCACATACGTGAAGACTAAGGTCGTGTTTCATTTTTTGGGGAAGCCCAAGAAGAAGGAATGAGGGCGAACCAGGTTTGTGAAGTGCCTCCGAGTATGCAGAGCGAGGAGAGAAAAAGTGTTTAAAAAGATCGTTGTCGCGGGGCTACTGGTTGCCGGTTTTTGCGCGGTCGTGCCTGGAGCGGGGGCGCAACAGAAGGCGGTGGATGCGGAAGGGCACCCGTGGTGGCAGCATGCGGTGTTTTACGAAATTTATCCGCGGAGTTTTGCGGACAGCAATAACGATGGGATCGGCGACCTCAACGGCATCACTTCGAAATTGGATTATCTGAAGGATCTTGGCGTGGACGCCATCTGGGTCACGCCGTGTTTTCCGTCACCACAAGTGGATTTCGGATACGACGTCTCCGACTATGAGGCGATCGACCCGATGTACGGAACGATGAAAGATTTTGATCTCTTGGTGGCCGAAGGGAAGAAGCGCAACGTTCGAGTCATACTCGATTTCGTGGTCAATCACACTTCGGATCAGCACAAGTGGTTCCAAGATTCCAAATCTTCGAAAACTTCCGAGCATCGCGACTGGTTCATCTGGCGCGACGGCAAGGGACCGGGCCAGCCGCCGAACAACTGGCTTTCCACGTTTGGCCTGTCCGCGTGGAAGCTCGATCCGAAAACGAATCAGTATTACTACCACTATTTTTATCCCGAGCAGCCGGACTTGAACTGGCGCAATCCTGCGGTGGAAAAGGCCATGTTGGACGTGACGCGTTTCTGGTACAAACGCGGCGTTTCCGGATTCCGCCTGGATGCTGTGGATACGCTCTTCGAGGATCCGAAGCTCACGGACAATCCGGTGCTGCCGGGCACCGATAAATTCGGGCGGCCGAACATGGACGAGAAGTACGACAAGAAGCTGCCGGAAGTGCATGACGTGATGCGCAAGCTGCGCGGCGCCGCGGACGAATTTGGTTCCGTGCTTATCGGGGAGACCTGGACGAGCAACGTCTCGGAACTGAAGGATTACTACGGCGCGAATAGCGACGAGCTGCAGTTGCCGATGGACCTGATGATGACGGGATTCAGGGGACTTCACGCGGATGAATACCGCAAGCATATCGGGGCCGTGAACGCCGCAGGACATTGGCCCGTCTACGTCATCACCAATCACGACATCGTGCGTTCCTACACGCGCTATGCCGACGGGGCGCACAACGACGACATCGCCAAAATGATGGCGGCGCTGTACCTGACGCTGCGCGGCACGGCGATCATGTATTACGGTGAAGAGATCGGGATGGAGAACAACGACCCGAAGAGCAAGGACGAAGTGCAAGACCCCATCGGGAAGCTGGGATGGCCGCTGGAAAAAGGCCGGGACGGCGAGCGCACGCCCATGCAATGGACCGATGGCCAGAACGCAGGATTCAGCAAGGCGAAACCGTGGCTGCCAGTTCCGCCGAGCGCCAAGACCCACAACGTCGCAAGTGAAATGAAAGATCAAAATTCCGTTCTGAGCTTTTACCGGCAATTGCTGGCGATGCGGCACAAGGAACAGGCGCTGCTGGAAGGGGATTACCTTGCCCTCAATGAAAATGACCCGAATGTGCTGAGCTACGTACGCCGCTATAAAGATGAAGCCATTCTAGTGGTGCTAAATATGTCGGCGAGGGATCAGAAGTTGGGGCTCGATCTTTCGCCACTCGGTTTTACCGCGCCGAAGCTGAGCGTGTTATTGACCAGTTTCCACAAGCCGCTACCCGGGATGGCGGTGGAACTGCCGATGGAGCCTTACTCTGCATTCATCGCGAAGATAACGAAATAGACGGGGGCTGCGCGCAGGAGTAAGCTGCGCTTATGTCACGTCGTGCGCGGATTTTCTTTTACACGGATTCTCACCTTTTCCGGCGCAGGTTTCGGATGCGGATAGCGATTGGCGCCGCGGTGTTTTTTTTGAGTTTTATTCTTTCGATGGATGCGGGGCAGCAAGCTCTCGACCTCGGTGGCTCGCCCAAGGATCCGCTCAAAGAAACTCCCGGCAAGGTTGTTGTGCTGGTTTTCGTTCGAACGGATTGCCCGAT
>WNFT01021275.1_pt1 | contig 11114 bp, 13 predicted proteins | sample 5400191 | NCBI WGS metagenome assembly WNFT01 (sample SAMN13153359, study PRJNA577476) | soil metagenome | isolation source: 80 cm saprolite under Madrone tree | place: USA:California | collected 2016-06-14
TGATCAAGAAGGGCGAAATTCTTTGCCTTGAAACGCGCGTTATGCGCAAGACGCGCACAAAAGCGGAGTGAGGGCTACTGACGCTTTCGGATGGCGGCCAACTCGGCCTGGGTAGGCGGAGGGGTCTCCCCCATATCCACACCGACCTTCACCACCCAGCCGGTCTGCTCGCGCACCTCTTCGATGGTGTGACCGTGATGGACCGTGTCCACGTATGCCTCCCCGCCGCCATCGGGAAATCGAAACATGCAGAGAGTTGTGATGATCGCCACCGGGCCTCCGCCCAGTAGCCCGTTGCGTTCGCGCCAGCCTCGCGAGCCGTCGCCGTGCCCGGGAGAAGTGATGAACGAGACCCGGTCGACCAGGCGACGCTTCTCGTGGTTCATCAGCGTCACCCACCGGCGGCTGAGGATCGCGATGTCGGCCCCTCCCCCGCTCCCCGGCAGCTTGACCCGCGGTTGCGAAGGATCGCCGACGTATGACGTGTTCAAGTTTCCGAAACGATCGACCTCCGCGCCTCCGATGAAACCCAGGTCGACCTTGCCTTGCGCCATCAGCGCCATCGTGTTCGACATGCGCGTCGCCCACACAGCGCCCGCCACATTGGGCGGGTCGCCCATCGTGCCGAGAAAAGCGTCCGCGGGCCGGTCGCGCATGAGCCCGACCTCGAACAGTCCTCGTGCGTTTGGGGCGTGCGTTTCGAGGGCGACCGCATAGGCCAATATCGGCAGCCGCATGCCGACGAACACGAGGTCGCCGTCGTGGATCTCCCGCGAGGCCACGGCCACCATCAGCTCCTGCGGCGTGTAGCTATTCGTCGCCATAGTCGGCTGTCGCCGAGTAACGGTGATGGCGAATCCGCAGCGCGTCGACATCGATACCTTTCAGATAGCCCGCGCGGTCGGGCACGTCCATCACCCAGCGCTTCAGCCAACTCGCAAAGCCATCCTCGGTTCGCGATTGCTCCGCATAGTCGCGATAGAACGCGTGGTCGCGCGTGAAATATCCCTGCACCGGCGAAGGGTGCGCCCCGCCCGGTTCGTGCACGACGGCGACCACCTTGGTCTCCGGAAGCAGGATCCGGTTTGGATCGCTGAGGATGACGCCCGAATCGACAAGCTCCTCGCAGGTGATGATCACCTTGTCAGCGGCCAGCCCAGCCTCCTCGGTGATTCCCAGCGGCCCCCAAACGTGCGCGCGCCCCATCGCATCGGCGCGCTGCGTATGGATGACGGCGACGTCCGGCCGCACCGCTCCGACATGGACGAGCCCAAAGCCAACCGACAGATTCGGATTCGTACGCAGGATGTCGCTCCCCAGGAGCGAGCGCGTCGGAAGGCTCGGCACGTTCCAGGCTGCCGCCCACAACGCGAGCGAGACCGAGAAGTTGGAGTGGTCATGCACCTCGAGCGCGCGCGGGACGCCCTGTTCGCACGCGCGCCTGTAGCAGTGCCCCAGCCCTTCGGACACGTTGCCCACCCATGCCGCCGTGACTCGCCGCACGCAGCCTGCGCCGATCAACTGATCGAACAGCGCATCGGAGATCGGTCCGACCAGCTCGAGGTCCCGCCGACCCTGTCGGATCATCTCGTGGCCCGCCGCAAACGGGACCAGCGGTTCGAGTGCGGTGCCCATCGCCACTGTCGCTCCGTCGGGCATAAACGTCGCGATGGCTTCCGCCATCGTCTTGAGCTTGCTGCTCAGCGCGCGATGGACTCCATGTACGAGCGGTAGTTCCGCTCCAGCTCGGGCATCGAGTCCCCGCCGAACTTTTCGAGGAACGCATCCGCGATCGTCAGCGCCACCACCGCCTCGCCGATCACGCCTGCCGCCGGCACCACGCAGACGTCGCTCCGCTCGTAGTGGGCCTCGACCTTCTCTTTGGTGTTGAGGTCGATCGACTGCATCGGCTTCTTCATCGTCGATATGGGCTTGATGGCGACGCGCAAGTCGATGGGTTCGCCGTTGGTCACGCCGCCAGTGAGGCCCCCGGCGCGGTTGGTGAGGTGCCGGAACCGTCCATCGGCGTAGTCGATCTGATCGTGAAACTCCGAGCCCGGCCGCGCCGCGCCCTCGAAGCCGGCGCCGAACTCGACCCCTTTGATGGCGTTGATCGAAAGCACCGCCTGCGCGAGGCGGCCGTCCAGCTTCCGGTCCCAGTGGACATAGCTCCCGAGACCGAGCGGTACGCCACGCGCGACGATCCTGAACGTCCCGCCCAGCGTGTCGCCCCTTTCGGCCACCTCGTCGATATCGGCGACCATGCGACGCGATGCATCGGGGTCGGGGCACCTCACCGGCGACGCTTCGATGTCCGCGATCGTGACCGTGTCCACGTCGACGCCCTCGAAGCCGATGTCGGTGCGGCCGATGGATTGGGTGAAGCTGAAGATCTCGACCCCGAAGGTGCCCAGCAGCTTGCGTGCCACCGCGCCGGCAGCCACCCGCGTGGCGGTCTCGCGCGCGGACGACCGTTCCAGCACGTTCCGCACGTCCGTGTGGCCGTACTTGAGCGCCCCTGCCAGGTCGGCGTGGCCAGGTCGCAGCCGTGTGACCGGCTTGGGCGCGAAGCCCTCGCTGGAAGCGGTCATCTCGGCCGTCCAGTTGGCGTGGTCCTTGTTCTCGAGTACTAAAGTCACGGGGCTGCCGATGGTGAACCCGCCCCGCACGCCGCTGGCGATGCGCGCGAAGTCCGTCTCGATCTTCTGCCGGCCGCCGCGGCCATGGCCGCCCTGGCGCCGGGCCAGGTCGCGGCGCAGGTCGTCCTCTGAGATCGCGAGCCCCGACGGCAGGCCTTCGATGATCACCGTCAGCTGCGGGCCGTGCGATTCCCCGGCAGTCAAGAATCTGAGCACTCAGGCGATGATAGAGCCCGGTGCGGAAACGCCTCGAGGTGGCGATGGTCGACGTCGGCGGCACCCTTTGGCCGAATTCATGGCCATTTCGGGAGAGCGACGCGCTCGGACGCCGGCAGCGAATCGCCGCCGTCATGCCCGGGTTGACGCCCGAAGCGGCCGACGCCCTGGCGACGGACCTGATCCAGAGCAGTCGTCCCGGTGACGAGAAGCGCAGCATCTCGACGGAAATGGAGATCGTGGTCAGCGCCGAGGAATTGATCGCTAGCTCGTTGGCCCGCCAAAGTCTCACTGCCAACGCGGACACCGTCGCGCGCCTCCGGCGGGCTATGTCGATCCCGGTGTCCGACCGGATGAAGCCGCTGCCCGGCGCGCTCGAGTTGCTGCAAGCGATTCATGCGCTCGGCATGAAGACCGTGATCGCAAGCAACACCTACTGGCGCGACGCGGACAGCTACTGGGCCGATTTTCGGATCCTGGGCCTCGCTGAACACATCGATGCCATCGTCACTTCGGTCGATGCCGGCCGCCTGAAGCCTCACCCCGCTGTTTTCGAGATGGCTATGCGGTGGGCGGGCGTCCACCCCGAACAATGTGTAGTGATAGGCAACCGCGAAGAGAACGACATCGAGCCTGCGCTCAAGCTCGGAATGTGGGCGATCCTGGTCCACCCGGATGACCCGGTGCCGGCGTCGAGCCGGGCCCACGCGGTGGCTCCTGACCTGTGGGCCTGTGCCCAAGCCCTGCGGACTATGCTCGACGCGAGTTGAAGAACGAAGTCGAGCGCCCCGTCGATCGACACGTCATCGCATTGGACGTAAATGGCGAGCGGCGCGAGCTGCTGCTGCCCGTGCACAAGACGCTCCTCGAGGTTTTGCGCGAAGACATGCAGCTCACCGGCACGAAGCATGGCTGCGAGCTCGGTGAGTGCGGCACGTGCACCGTGCTCATCGACGGCAAGCCGGAGCTGAGCTGCCTGGTGCTCCCGATCCAGGTCGAGGGGCGCGCGATCACGACCATCGAAGGCATGGCCGGCGGGTCCCAGCTCCATCCGCTGCAGCAGGCGTTCGCGGAGCTCGGCGCCGCACAGTGCGGCTACTGCTCGCCAGGCATCCTGCTCGCTTCGAAGTCACTGCTCGAGACGAATCCGCGACCGTCGCGCGACGACATCCGCGAAGCGCTCGCGGGAAACCTGTGCCGGTGCACGGGCTATACGAAGATCCTCGAAGCTGTGGAGCTCGCCGCGGGAAGGATGCACATTTCCCTCCCCCCATCGGGGGGAGGGTTAGGGAGGGGGGCGTGAGCTTCTCGGTTATCGGAAAGCCGCTGCCGAAGGTCGATGCGGTGTCGCGGGTCACCGGCCAGGCGGTCTACGCCGACGACATGCTCCTCCCCCGCACCCTGCACTGCCGGATCCTCCGCAGCCCCCACCCGCACGCTCGGATCGTCTCGATCGACACCTCGGCGGCGAGGCGAATCGCCGGCGTGCAGGCCGTGATAACCGGCGTCGACCTGCCGGTGAAGTTCGGCATCCTACCTGTCACGCAGGACGAGCGCGCGCTGGAGCATGAAAAAGTGCGGTACGTCGGCGATCCCATCGCGGCCGTCGCCGCAACCGACGAGGAGATTGCCGCGGCGGCTTGCGACGCCATCGCAGTCGAGTACGAAGTGCTCGAGCCGGTGATGTCCATCGACGCCGCTCTCGCGAACCCGAAAGACGAACGCATCCAGGACTACGGTGGACCAAACAACATCCACAAGCTCGTCGCGCTCGAGTTCGGCGACGTCGACGGCGGCTTCGAGCGGGCCGACCACATTCGTGAGGACGTCTTCTTCTTCCAGGGCAACACTCACCTGCCGATGGAGCAGCACAGCGCGATCGCGACGTATGTCGACGGCAAGGTGACGCTGTGGTCGTCGACGCAGGTCGTGCACTACGTGCACCGGGCGCTGGCCAAGGTGTTGGAGCTGCCGATGAATCGCATACGCGTCATCGGAGCGGCCCACGGAGGCGGGTTCGGAGGCAAGACGGACCCTTTCGCGCACGAGATCATCGTCGCGAAGCTGGCCATGATCACGGGCCGGCCCGTGAAATGCACGCTGACGCGCGAGGAAGTCTTCTACGCACAGCGCGGCCGGCACCCGGTTCTGATGTGGGTGCGGACGGGCGTGACCAAAGACGGCCGGATCACGGCCATGCATTTCAAGAGCGCGCTCGACGGCGGGGCCTATGGCTCATACGGCGTCGCGTCCACTTTCTATACGGGCGCTCTCCAGACGGTCACTTACGACATCCCGGCCTATCGATTCGAAGGCTGCCGGGTCTTCACGAACAAGCCGCCGTGCGGGCCGAAGCGCGGCCACGGCACCCCCCAACCACGATTCGCGATCGAGCTGCACCTCGAGAAGATCGCCCACGAGCTCGGCATCGACCCGGTCGAGATGAAGCGCCTCAACTTCGGGCCTCGAGGAATGCACCGATCGCGTGATGAGCGCGTCGGGTTATGGGAACCGAGAGCGTCGGCCGGGCCATGGCATGGGATTCGCCATCTCGTCTTATCTATCCGGCGCTGGCACAGCGATCTACTGGAACGACATGCCTCATTCCGAGGTGCAGATCAAGGTCGACCGCGGCGGCGTGACCGCGTACTGCGGAGCCATGGACATCGGCCAGGGCTCGGACTCGGTCCTTGCGGCCGTCGTCGCCGAGGAGCTCGGGCTGCAGCCCAAAGACGTCCGGCTCGTCACCGCCGACACCGACACCACGCCCATCGACCTCGGCTCGTATTCGTCCCGCGTGACCTTCATGGCGGGCAACGCCGCGCTCGAGGCGGCACGCAAAATGCGCGCGATGCTCGTCGAAGCCGTGGAGGCAAGCGGCCGCAGATTCGAGGACGTCACCTTCGAAGAAGCAAGCGTGCTGGCCGAGGCACGCTTCGGGACGCTGACCAGCGCAGGCAGCTATACGCCGCCGAAGATCGCCGGTCCGTATAAAGGCTCGGGCGTCGGCCCCAGCCCTGCGTACAGCTACTCGGCTTGCGTCGTCGACCTCGACGCCGACCGGCGCACCGGTGTCCTGCACATAAACAAGGTATGGATCGCTCACGACGTAGGTCGCGCCATCAACCCGCTGCTGGTCGAGGGCCAGGTCGAAGGCAGCGTGTACATGGGGCTCGGCGAAGCGCTCATGGAAGAGCAGACCTTCCGCAAAGGCCTCCACAAATGGCCGTCGATGCTCGAGTACAAATCGCCGACGTTCCTCGACATGCCAGAGGTGTCGACTTTCATCGTCGAGACCAACGACCCCGAAGGGCCCTACGGCGCGAAAGAGGCCGGCCAGGGTCCACTGCTGCCTGTCATCCCTGCGGTCAGCGCTGCGGTTTTCGATGCGCTGGGCGTCTGGATCGACGAAGTCCCGATCACGCCGGAGAAGATCGTCGAAGCGTTGCGCCGCCACGACAAGGGCGAGACGCCTCGATACGGGCCGCAGGGTTTTCCCGATATCCCGTTTCCGGCAACCATCAAAGTTGAACCACCACCGAAGGAACTCGATCGTGCTGCGCCTGCCGCGATTTAAGTACCTGCGGCCCAAGACAGCACGCGAAGCCGCGCGCATGGCGTCCGACCTCGGTCCGCGCGCGATGCTCGTCGCCGGCGGCACGGACCTGTTTCCGAAGTTGAAGCGAAGGCAATTCGATGTCGAGGCGCTGATCGACCTTTCTTTCCTGCCGCGCACGGTGCATCGCGATGAGGACGAGACAGTGGTCGACGCAGGTGTGACGCTGGCGTCCGCATCGACCGATAAGCATCTTCGCGCCACGTACCCCGGGTACGCGGAAGCCGCCGGGCTTGTCTCGTCTCCGCCGCTGCGCAATGCCGGGACGATCGGCGGCAACCTGTGCGTCGACACGCGATGCAACTACTACGACATGACGTACGAATGGCGGAAGGCCGCGGGGTTCTGCATGAAGAAGGACGGAGACATCTGCCTGGTCGCACCCAGTAGCTCGCGTTGCTGGGCCGTGTCGTCGTCGGACACGGCACCAATGGCGATCGCACTCGGCGCCCTGGTCACACTGGCAGGGACTGATGCCGAGCGTGAGCTCCCGGTGGCGGCGCTCTATCGCGACGACGGCATCGACTATCTCGCCAAGCAGCCGTTTGAAGTCGTGACCTCTCTGCGCCTCCCGGCTCCAAACGGCACCAAGACCGCGTATGTGAAGCTGCGCCGCCGAGGCTCGATCGATTTCCCGATCGCGGGCGCCGCGGTTGCACTGCGGCTCGATGGCCGGACCGTCACGAGCTGCCGGATCGTCCTCACTGCCGTGGCCTCGCACCCCCTGGAGGCCGCCGAAGCGGGCGATTTCATGATCGGCAGGCAGCTTGATGAGGAATCGGTCCGGGCTGCCGCCGAGATGGCGGCGAAGCCGGCCAAACCACTCGACAACGCCGACCTGAGCCACTTCTGGCGCAAGCGCATGGTGAGGGTGGTGGTGGAGCAGGCTCTGCAAAGAGCCGGCGATCAGTAAGGCCCGTTCGACGGTTAAGCTTTTAGGTCAATACCTAGAGTGATACACACCCCGCAACGGCAATCAGGACAGGGAATGGTTGAATACGCCCTCATTCTGGCCTTGGTCGCCCTGATCGTGATCATCGCGCTGATCGCGACCGGCGGTCAGCTCATAAACCTGTTCTCGAACATTACCCAGACCATGTGCTTCTACCACGCAGGGTGCTGATCGGGAGTAGATATCCGCAGTCCGCACAGGGCATGGTTGATTTCGCGGAGGGGACAGATGTCCCCCCCGCGGGCCCGCCCCTCTCCTCGGCCACGCTGGGTGGCGCTTTAGAAGGAGACAAGTCTGGGGACGGCCGGAGTAAATCCGGCCTAAGGCTCCACATTGCATTTATCGATTAGGTTTCGATCTCGGGAGTCCGCACAGGGGATGGTCGAATACGCGTTGATCCTGGCCTTGGTCGTCTTGGTGGTCATCATCGCCCTCATCGCGACTGGCGGGCAGGCCAAGAACCTGTATTCGGACATCGTGACGACGATGTGCAACAACCACGTGGGTTGCTGACGGCCTAGATCAGTCGGCTCGTGCCCCGGCCGCCGCCTGCGCCGCACGGCCGGCCTTGCCTCGAATCGCCTCGAGGTCGCGGCGCGCCAGGTCCTCGGCTGCAAACAGGGCACCGGTCAGCCCCACCGCCTTCACACCCAACCTGAGGTACGCCGGAATGTGCTCGATCTCGACGCCTCCCGAGGCCCACAGCGGCACCCCTCCCATCGGTCCTTGCAGAGAGCGAATGTAGTCGGGCCCGCCCACCGGCCCGACCGGGAACACCTTGACGATGTTCGCGCCCGCGAGGCGGGCGTGGTAGATCTCGGTCGCCGTGAGAGCCCCGAGGACGCAGAGGATGTCTTCCTTCCGGCAAGCCTCGGCAACCTCCGGCAGCACCACGGGTGTGACGACGAAGTCCGCCCCGGCGTGCTTTGCTTCGCCGACCGCGCCCGGATCCCAGACGGTGCCGACCCCGATCGGGACTTTGCCAGCCGTGCTCGCGATCAGGCCTCGAACGATGTCGTACCAAGACGGCACAGTGGTCGTGATCTCGATCGTCCCGATACCGCCCTCGATGGCGGCCAGGCTGGCCTGGAAAGCAGTGTCGGAGTTGTCCGTGCGCATGACCCCACAAAGTCCAGTCGGAAAGACAAGATCGATGCTCTTCACGCCCAAGCCATTATCGGTTCGAACCGATTGACCACATCGCGTTCAAGGGCGGCGCTATGCTAGTACATACGTATGACCGGGGCGACTGCGACTGAGAGCACCCGAGATCAAATCATCCATGCCGCGGCCGAATCGCTCCTGGAAAACGGCTATTCGGGCACCAGCGTCCGCTCCATCGCCTCCAAGGCCGGCGTCGCCATCGGCAACCTCCAGTACTGGTTTCCAACCAAGTCGGAGCTGCTGGTCGAAGCCTGGCGTTATCTGACCGCCCACTCCGTCGAGGAGCTGCGAGCCGCGCTGAACCAGCTCACCAACCCGCTCGAGGTCCTCGAGGTGGGAGTGGAGTCGATGTGGGACTCACTTCGACGCCTCGGGGACATCCAGCTCGCCGCCTTCGACCTCCTTGTGCAGGCGCCTCGAACCGAGCGGTTGCGTGCGTACCTCCCGGAGCTGTTCACGCGGTACCGCGAGGTGATCCAGGAGCAGCTCGACCGGCTCGAGGCCGACGGCCGCGTCAGGCTCACGGTTCCCCGCGAGGTTCTGGTTCCGCTGGTGCTGAATACGGTGCTCGGATTCGGCCTTTACTACGTCGTGACCCGCGACGACGAATCCTGCCTTCGCGCGCTGTCGGCGTTCAACCAGCTGGCGGCGACCCTGGTCGAACCCGTATGACGGTTGAAATCCTCGATCGCGAGCTGGAACGGCTCGAAGGCCTGTGGGCGGACGGTCTTTCGGACACATACCATGCCTACCTCGACACGGTGGTTGGCCACAAGCCTGAAGCGCAGCCAAAGCTCGCCCTGGCGGCAGCGCTGATCGAGGTCGGGATCCGGCTGCAGGGTCTGGGCGGCCGCGCCGCACCACCCCCAACCCTGCTGATGGGCGACCTGTGCCTGGCTCGCGCCTCTCGCCTGCTCGCCGACACCGCGACGCAAGCGGTCCAGGTGGCTTTCGCTCAGGCGATCGAAGGACTTTCAGCGGCCGCCGCTGCCGAAAATCCCGGCCGGCCGGTGCGCGAGCTCCTCGTGCACGCCCTCTCGGCAACCGCATGATCTCAGGACGGCTGCGCTTCGAATCGTCGCGCGCCACCGAGTTCGTCGACCTAACCCGTCGCATCCGCGATGAAGTTCAGCAGTCCGGGTTGCGGACGGGACGCATCCATCTCCAGTCGCTCCACACGACACTGGGCCTCGCCATCAACGAGAACGAGCCTTTGCTGCTGCGCGACTTCCAGCATCTTCTGGAGCGCCTCGCGCCTGGCGACGTCGGGTACGAGCACGACGACTTCGCTCGGCGCTACGAAATCGCGGTCGATGAGCCGGTGAACGGTCACGCGCACTGCCGCCAGCTCCTGCTCACCGGCTTTGCAACGCTGCTCGTCGAGGAGGGGAAGCTCGTGCTCGGCCGCTGGCAGTCGGTCTTTGCCGTCGAGCTCGACGGCCCGCGCCACCGGGAGCTGGCGATGCAGCTCGATGGTGACTTCTTGCCTCCCCACTCCGTGGGGAGGTCGGTGTCGCGAAGCGACGCCGGGTGGGGAGCCGTGTGGGGAGAATCACTTCTCGAGGTCGAGCTCGCGCGCCAGCTCATGGTCGACCCCGACCCTGTCGCTCTGCCGATGCGCCGCCTCATGGAAGCCGGCGGCAAACGCCTCCGGCCGAAGCTGGTTCAGCTGACATCGCAGATCGGTCCGCGACACGACCCGCTGCGGGCGACCTCTCTCGCGGCGGCAGTCGAGCTGCTCCACAACGCGACCTTGATCCACGACGACTACGTCGACGAGTCGACCCACCGCCGCGGCCGGCCCACGGTTGCGGCCGCCGAAGGCGCCGAGCGCGCCATCGCCGTCGGCGACTACTACTTCGCCAAAGCGACGCGATTGATCGCCGAGATCGGCAACAGCGAAGTGACGACGACGATGGCTGAGGCCCTCGAAGCGATCTGCGCATCGCAGATCGACGACGTCGCCCTGCGCGGCGCATTTCCTGGCGACCACGACTCATACCTACGTGTGGTGCGTGGCAAGACCGCGGCCCTATTCGCAGCCGCGTGTGCCTCTGGCGCTCTTCTCTCCGACGCGCCGCCTGAGGTGGTCGGCGCGCTGAAGCGTTACGGCGACCGGCTCGGCGTCGCGTTCCAGATGGCCGACGACATGGTTGATTTCAGCCCCAGCTCCGGCAAGCCCGTGGGCCTCGACATCCGGCAGCGCGTCCTGTCGCTGCCGCTGATCTATGCCGCGGAGGACCGCTCGGTCGGAGCAGAGGTGCGACGGCTCCTGGCGGGGTCGCTGGGAGACAAAGAGGTAGGCCGGGTCGCCGAGCTGGTCACTTCGAGTGACGCGCTGAAGAGGGTCGGCGACGAAGCGCGCGGCCTTGTCGACGAGGCACTGCGCGAGCTGGAGGCCATCGAGCTCGACGGCCTGCGGCCGACGCTCGTGAGCCTAGCTCGCTCGGCCGTTGACCGAACTGCCTGACAGCAGGCCGACCGTCCCGGCCGCCATCCCGACGTAGCGAACGTCCTTCCAGCCCGC
>WNFT01012904.1_pt1 | contig 11113 bp, 15 predicted proteins | sample 5400191 | NCBI WGS metagenome assembly WNFT01 (sample SAMN13153359, study PRJNA577476) | soil metagenome | isolation source: 80 cm saprolite under Madrone tree | place: USA:California | collected 2016-06-14
GACGGTAATCCGCAGCGCGAACCACTTGCGGCCGGTCCTTTGCCGCCGCAAGTGGTTCGTTTTCCGGCGAGGAGGGACATCACCTGCGGCAGTCCGTCAGTTGCTTTTCCTCGATGGAAAACACCGCGCCGTCTTTCACCTCGATGTTCCTCACGATGCAAACGCGGCCGATCTTATCGGCGAGCTTTACATCATAGCGGCCGGGTTCGATGCCCGTGATTCGCAAGCGCTCGTCGTGATCAACCGTTCCATCCCGATCATTCTCGCATTGGTCGGGACCCCAGCTGTCTTTCCCCGCCGGCGACAGCTGGAAACTCGTGATCGTGTACAAGGTGAGATTCCAGAATCGAATGCCCTTGCGGTCCTGAGCTGCCGCAGAAGAGCCCACGAATCCGAACGCGATCGAAGCAAGTAACACACCACCGCGCACCATTTCTTGCCTCCGCCATTGCTCATGGCGCAAGCGAGGAACAGCTTCCTCACTCGCGTAGGAGCCGGTCGATGTTCTGTGCCTTGTCGAAATTCTTGGCGGCATCGAGCCCGATCGGTTCAACCAGCCTCGTCGAGGCGAGATCCGCTCCATTGAAATCGGTGCCGTTAATCGTAACGCCGGCGAGCATCGCGCCGCCTAACGCGGCGCCGCGCAGCGAGGCGTTGGTCAGATCTGCATTCTTGAGAGATGCGAACTCGAGGTCCACGCGCGACAGATCCGCGTCGCGCAGGACTGCCCGCTCGAGATTGCTGGATTTTAGCACCGCACGCATGAGACCCATCGACTGATTCTTCATATCGGCGCTGAGGTTGGCGCCAGTGAGCAAGGCGCCGACCAACCTTGCCCCGGTTAAATCGGCCGTGATGCGCGCGCCTGAGAGATTGGCTCCATCGAGCGTTGCACGTTGCATTTGCGCCGCAAAAATGCTCGCGCTCGTGAGGCTTGCTCGGCTGAGATCGGCTTCCACGAGCCACGCTTGATCGAGAATCGCTCGGTCGAGCTTTGCATCGCGAAGTTTGGTCTTGTTGAGCCTCGCACCCCGCAAGATGGCGCCGGAGAAGTCGAGGCCGGAGAGGTCGAGCCCCGACAGCTTCTTGCCCGCGAGATCGGCCGGCTGGAGGGATGTTGCAGAGGCGATGGCAGCCTCGACGTCCGTGCGCGTCATTTCCGCCGATGCCATCTCCGGGGATGCCAGATCGACGTGCTGCATCATGCCTTGAGCAGATGCAGGAACGGCGGACGCGAGCGCAAACACTCCGATTGCACCGATCCAGATCGACGCGCGCATCATTGTCTTGCCTTAATCTCGACTGTCTGCCCTCCCCGAGCGGCTGTTGCGCCGATGGCAAATGGCCGAACTCATTATCCCCCAGCGCGATAGGCGGGGCCACCTCCACGACTACGATTTCACGGCCCTTGCCCGAACAAGACCTCGGCGCTTGAGGCTACGATTGAGCGCATGACATTGTTTCTCCCAGGGCGCATGCTTGACCTCGCATCAAAGGAAAGGGACGATGACGTTTCTGCGAAGCGCACGACGGTTGAGCTTGGCGCTTGTGGCGGCTGCGGCGGCAGAACTACCGGTCGGCGCTGCCGAACTTAACGACTATCCGACTGCAGCACGGGCCGACTATGTGTTCGCTTGCATGAAGACGAACGGGGACACGCGGCCGGCGTTAGAGAAGTGTTCCTGCTCCATCGACGCTATCGCATCGATCCTGCCTTACGATCGCTATGTTGCAGCCGAAACGTTCTTGAGCCTTTCACAGGTGCCGGGCCGCTTCGGAACCATGTTCCAATCGCCTGAACAGGCAAGAGCGGCAATCAACGAACTCAGACGCGCGCAGGCCGAAGGCGAGGTACGCTGTTTTTGATTGTCCGGTCTGCGCCGGCAGCATGGCCGCTGCTTGCAAAATGCGTTCGCCTTGCCGGCCAACGACAGGTGGGTGACGTACGTCGGATGGATTCCGGCGTGGGCGCCGCTGCACCGTTCGAACCTTGCCCTTTCACCTCGAAAGGGCTGGGTGCGGGTGTGTGGGGAGTGGGCAGCCCGTCAAGGAACCCAGCGGTCCTCGCCTCGCCTATCGCATCGCCATGGGCGTGCGTTACACTGATCAAGAGTGGAAGCGCCAGCTCAATCGCACCATTCAGGAGAATCAGCCCGCCATCAACCGGCTACTGCTGAGCTTCGGCGTGCCGCTACTCGATGACAAAGATCGAGCTATCACCGAAGACTCGATCCCCAAATAAAAGCCTTAGCCCCGCCACCGCCCTCTACCTTACCTAGAAACTCGATCCGAAAACCCTTTGGAATCAATGATGCCCCCGTTTCATCCATCCTGGTGCGCAGCGCCCAGGCAACTCACTCGAGCGATTGCTGGATCGTACGGGCGAGTGAAAACAGACGTTGCTCGATGACAACGGGCACTTCGCAGACGAAGTTTATCGTCTTGCGGCGCTCCTCGAAGATGCGCGTGTCCCATTCGACACGATTGGTCAGTTCATCGATTCTGCTCTGGTCGGGATCAGGCCGATCCTGGAGCTCGCGGAGCTGGAGAATCGTGGATCGGATTTGATCGGAAAATTCCCTTTGCTTGCGAAAATACCGCTCAATCCCCTGCATCACTTCGCTGCGTTCATGATTGAGGGTCTTGAACAACCCCGCAAATACCAGTTTTGCCTTTTTCTGCCGCTGGGATTCGGTGCCCGTGATGAAATCTGAAATTGCCTTCTGCGCGTCCTCGAGCGGCGTGCGGCGCGCCGCGAGCCGCGCGATCAAATCTTTTATCGCGGCATCTTCCTCCCAAGCGTTCCCGACCTCATCGATGGCCGGTCCTGCCCACACGGCGGCAACGGAGATTTCCGGCACCTTGACCTGATTGCATGGCCAATCAGGAAAGCGTGGATCGGCAGCGAGCGCCATTCCTCGCAAGACCAGTTCGGTGGCAACGGCCACAGTAAAGCGCAAAGCGGACGAGCTCGACCGCATGGGTGAATGGATTGAGCTCGCACACATAATAGAGCAGAGGACTTGCTTCCCTCACCCGCCAAAGCGGATAGAGCGCAGATGATGCGAAGAACATCGGGAAAATCACGAAATTCATCGCGCCGGCGAAATTTTCGAGTTGCTTGCTGACCGACGACATCAGCATGCCCATCGCGCCCAGCATGAGACCCGACAGGACGAGTGCCGGCAACACGGCGATATATCCAAGCGGCGGCGCCTCGATCTCCCAGAACCAGGCGATGGCGAGAAACGTATAGACCTGCGGCAACGATACCGCCATGCCGGCCACGAGCTTAGACGAAAGGAGAAACCACCGTGGCATTGGGCTCACGAGCAGCGTGCGCATGTTGCCCATCTCACGATCGTAGACCATCGACAGCGAGGACTGCATGCCGTTGAACAGCTGGATCAGCAGCATCAGTCCCGGCGTGATGTAGACTTCGTAGAGTATGTAGGTCTCGTAAGGCGGGATGATCGACACGCCGAGTACTTGCCGAAAGCCGGCGGCAAAGATGAAGAGCCAGACGAGGGGACGCACGAGGGCGGCCACGAAACGCTCACGCTGATGCAGGAAGCGCAGACCTTCACGCCAAACGATCCCTTTGAGGCAGATCGCGTAGTGGACCGGGAGAAATCCGGTGACCTTGGGGAAAGCGGCCAATTCGGCGGTCATGGGACCTCGGTTGCGGCTTCGGCGCCGTGCGTTAGCCAAGTGAAAGCGGCGCGGATATCTCGGGCATCCGCGGCTTCCAAGACGCGTGAAACGGAGCCGTGCACCAGAACCCGCCCTTGGTGCAGCACAATGACGTCGTCGTCGTCCGAGACCTCGTCAATGAGATGGGTGGCCCAGAGCACCGAGACGCCGTCTTCGACGACCAGTCGACGCACATAGCCGATGGTATCCGCCCTTGATTTGATGTCGAGACCGACCGTCGGCTCATCCAGCACGAGCAAACGGGGCCGATGCAAAAGCGCACGGGCGATTTCGACGCGTCGCATCTGGCCGCCGGAGAGGTTACGCACCTTGTCATTAGCGCGGTTCGACAGCGCGATGCGCGCGAGCACGTCGTCGGCGCGCGCACAGCTGTCGTATTTGCCGATGCCGTGCAAGGCCGCGTGGTAGATCAGGTTCTGGATCACGGATAGATCGAGGTCGAGCGTGCGTTGTTGAAATACCACGCCCACCATGCGCAAGGCTTCGCTCGACGCATGCCCAACATCGCGGCCGAAAATCCTGATACGACCACGCTGGACGGCGTAGAGGCGCATGATCAGCGAGAACAAGGTGCTCTTTCCGGCTCCATTGAGGCCCAGCAGAACAGCGAAAGTTGACGGCGTGATGGAGAACGTCACGTCGTCGAGCGCCTGACGCGTGCCGTACGAATGGCTTACGCCTTCGATGGCGACGGCGGGCGGCTCGGCGATCGTCATGGCGAAATGTCACTGCTGCGAAATTGCGATACCCCAAGGAAGTTCGCCGACTTGGATCGTCTTGATAATCCTGAGATTTGCAACGTCGATGATGGAGACGTCGTTCGACACGCCGTTAGTCGTCAGGAGATATTTTTCGTCCGGGGTGAACGCCATGTGCCAGACGCGTTGACCCACGAGAAGATATTTCTGAACCTCGTGTGTCGTAGCGTTGATCACAGCGATGCGATTGGCAGGACCGAGCGCCACGAACCCTGTCTTGCCGTCCCGAGTGATGCTGATTCCGACCGCCTGGATAGCTTCCTTCCGCAGTCCAGGGATATCGAAGGTGATTTTCTTCTTCACCTCGTGCTTCACGGGATCAATGACGCTCACTGTTCCACCAATTTCGGATGAAACCCAGACCTCCGAGGCGTCGCGCTTGAACTCCGCGAAACGGGGCCGTGCATCGACCAGCACGTTGGCGACGATCTGGCGCATCTCGGTGTCGATGAAATGCGCCATATTGGTCGTCTCCGACGTAGCAACGAGGATCTTACCGTCGGGACTGAGGCCCATGCCTTCCGGCTCAACCCCGACCTGTACCTCCCCGAGCGGGACGCGCCGTTCCAAATCAATTATCGTGACCGTGTTGTCGTTTTCATTGGCCACGTAAAGGATCTTGCCAGTGTGATCCTGCGTAAACAGCTCGGGATCTGGACCTGAGGGCAGAGTGGCGACGATTTCATGCGTTCTTACATCGATGACTTGTATCGTGTCATCGTCTCCGACGGCCACGAGAATGAATTTCCCATCTTTGGTCAATTCAATGCCGCGCGGTCTCTGACCGACCTTGATCGTCTTCGCGACGGTGAATTTGTCGGTATCTATCACGCTGACGGTATTGCTCTTCTCGTTCGAGACATAGGCGGTGAAGGCGCTCGCTTGGGCACCGATGAGGACGAACACGCTCATGCCGAGCAGGCAATTGCGTGTGCCGGCGAAGCGGGAACGCCGTCGCCGCAGAGAACGTCCGATGCTGGTCTTCGGCGTCATCGGTTATTTGAGCTTGCATTGACTTTCGGGACGATCGATTCCGAGCGTATCCAGTTCGGAAACCTGGTGCAGAAATCCCTCTTGCGGAGAGACCGAAACGATCATTCTGCCGTCGCTCAGAAGAACGGGTTGACGAAGCTGCAGATTCCAGTCGCGTAGCGTCAATCGCTGCCCCTTGAACGCAGCCAAGGCGAAATCAGGCCCTTTGAGGAAATCGAGCATGGCCTTCGGGTCGGTTGAACGCGTTCTTGACGCGCTGTCGCCGATCATCCGCCCCGCTGTCCAAGCCTGCATGTCGAGCGCGGTCATCCGCCGCGAGAACTGTTTCATGAACCGGTCCTGCAGCTGTACCGCTCCCCATTGGTCATGCGAGCCATCCCAGCTTGTGGGAACGAGGCCGGCGGATCCTGCGACCGGCCTCGGATCCCAAGTCCGGTACGGCAGATAGGACGCAAAAACCTCGCTCTCGTCCGCGGCTACGAGAACATCGTAGGCAGGCGCGCCTTGCGTGAAAACGGGCAGCTGGCGCTGAATCTGGACGACGCCGCTATCCGTCCTTCGGGCGCCGCCGGTATCCTCGAACACCTTGTCCTGGACAATTCGCGCGCCGAACCGCTTAGCCGAGCGTCGTAGCGCATCGCCGTAGAGCTTGTCCTCGGCATGCGAGCCGACAACCAAAAGCCATCTGCGCCACTGCTTCCAGACCAGATACTGCGCCAGAGCGTCTGCCAGCATTGACCTTGTTGGAGCAGTATGAATCACATTGGCGCGGCAGTCTTCCTCCCGCAATCGATCGTCGCTGGCGCCGACATTGAAGAACAAGAGGCTGCGCGGGGACCCTGCGTCGGCGGCCTTGAGGAGCTCGTCCGCCGGCAGATCTGCGATCACCAGCGAGACGCCGCGCTCCACCAGCGCAATGGTCGCAGCCACAGCGTTGGCGCCTCCTGCGAGTCGGACGTCTTCCAGTGAGAACTGCTGATTCAGGAACCTCCCCGTCGTGTTGTTGTCATCGATCGCGAGCCGCGCACCAGCTATTCCATCGTTGTCGGCTGGCGTTTGGATCAGTGACAGGGTCGACTTCGGATCGATGCGGCGCAGATAGCCGATGTTGATCTCGGCTGCATCGGTGGAAGCTGACGTCCACCCGAACAGGAAAATCCCTGCTAACAGGAGGCGGATCAACGAAGCACCCCGCTCGAAGTCAGGATGGGTACCGTAGCACAAACGGCCATTCTTTGTTTTAATCATGATCTTATGCCTCGCATGGCCCCTTCTTTGGGACTCATTGATCAAGACGAGAGTTCTAGCTCACGAAAGAGCGATAGCAGAGCCATCCTGCAAGCAGGATACATGCTGCCCAGACGATGACGATCACAATTGCAGCTGTGTGGCTCACGGGTCGATCCTGCGCCGCCGCTGCCAACGCCCGATGCTCCGCCATAATCTCCGCCGGAATCAATTTGATGACGATGAGAAGGCCCAATGGCACAATGACAACATCGTCCATGTAGCCTAGGATCGGTACGAAGTCGGGAATCAAATCAATGGGGGAGAGTGCATAGCCGGCAACGCAAATAGCCAGCGCCTTGGCGTACCACGGCACGCGGGGATCGCGCGCCGCCCGATAGATCGCGTGCACGTCTCGTTTGACGAGACGTGCCCAACGTATCGCTCGCTGGCTCATTGTGCTGTGGTTTTCCCACGCTTCAAACACATCAACAACATCTCTGATTGCCAAAGACGTTTTGTCACACGCGCCACCATGCGAGCAGATGTAGACTCAAAAAATCGGCAGGTTCCTTGACCGGGTTGGCGGTTGCTTTCGCCGTCAGCTATGGCATCGTCTGCACATGGTGCCCATGCTGGGTTTTGTGTTGGCGGCAGTGATCACGCTTGCCGCTCAAACGAGCACGATGGCCGCGGATCGCATCCGTCTGGCGGTGCAGAGGACGGGCACGCTAGCGTGGGAGCTTGACGTCATCAGGACGCATGGCCTCGATCGCGAGTTTGATCTTGCGATCGAAACGGTTGAGCTCGCCTCGACCGAAGCCAGCAAGATCGCGCTCAAGGGCGGATCGGCCGATCTCATGCTGTCGGATTGGATATGGGTCGCGCGCGAGCGTTCGCTCGGCGATGATCTCGTCTTTTATCCCTCGTCGAGCACGCTCGGCGCGGTGATGGTGCCGGCGGACTCGCCGATCCGCGGGATCGTCGATCTCCCGGGCAAGAAGCTCGCTGTTGCCGGCGGTCCGCTCGACAAAAGCTGGCTGCTGCTGCAGGCGCTGGCTCGCCGCGCGGGATTGGATCTCAAAAAGCAAGCGACTGTTGTTTACGGCGCGCCGCCACTCTTGTCGGAGAAGGCGCTGCAAGGTGAGATCGACGCCACGCTGACCTTCTGGAATTTCTGTGCCGACCTCGAAAGCAAGGGCCACAGGCGTGCCATCCCAATGGATCACGTCACGAAAGGCCTTGGAACGAAAGGGCCGATCGCGCTCGTCGGCTACACTTTTGACCGCACGTGGGCGGCGCGCAGCGGATCAACCGTCGAGCGCTTTCTCGCCGCCGCCCGTCAGGCCAAGGATATTCTTGCCTCGTCGGAGGCCGAATGGCAGCGGCTGGCGCCGCGCATTCGCGTCACGGACGCGAATGCGCTTTCGATCTATCGCCTGCGCTACGGGGAAGGCATCGTGCGCCGGCCGCTCGCCGAGGAGGAGGCGGACGCACGGGCCTTGTATCTCGTGCTCGCCGAGATGGGTGGAGCGGATCTAGTCGGCCCAGCACGCGAGCTCCCCACTGGAACCTTCTACCGGCCGCCCGCTTCGGAGTGAACGTGGGCGTTAGTCTCGCCTCGCTCGTACTGCTGATCGCGGCCTGGTATGCCGGCTCGCAGGTGGCGGGTGCGCGCCTGCTTCCAGATCCGCAAGCAGTGGCGCTGGCCATTGTCGATGAGGCGCGTTCGGGCGCACTCGCGCTCAATCTCGGCGCGACGTTCGCGCGCGTCGCGGTCGCGTTCCTCATCGCCATGGCGCTGGGCTCAGTGATCGGCCTGATCATGGGACGGTCGCGGATCGCGGACCGACTCGGCGACCCCTGGTTGATCGTTCTGCTCAACTTGCCGGCCCTGGTGATCATCGTGCTCGCCTATGTCTGGGCGGGGCTGACGGAAACTGCAGCGATCGCGGCTGTGGCGCTAAACAAACTGCCGATCGCGATCGTGACCGTGCGCGAGGGTGCTCGCTCCCTCGACCATGCTCTCGACGACATGGCGCAGGTATTTCGCATGGGGGTATGGAGGCGCCTGCGTCACGTCATATTGCCGCAGCTCGCGCCCTATCTCGCCGCCGCCGCCCGCTCCGGTCTATCGCTAGTTTGGAAGATCGTGCTCATTGTCGAGCTGCTCGGACGTCCGAACGGCGTCGGCTTCGAGATCGGTGTCGCGTTCCAGCTGTTCGACGTCACGCGCATCCTGGCCTATGCTCTGGCCTTCATCGCCGTCATGCTGGGAATCGAAACGTTTCTGGTGCAGCCGCTTGAACGATATGTCGCCCGCTGGCGTCCGAGGCCGGCTTGACGTCAACATAAAGCAGAAGTCTTTTCGTGCTTCCTCCGGCGGGAAGATGCAGGTGCTCGGCGAGCTTGCGTTCGGCCTCGGCAGCGGGAAGATCGCCGCGCTGGTCGGGCCCTCCGGCTGCGGGAAGACCACGCTGCTGCGGATCGTCGCGGGGCTCGACCGGGATTTCGAGGGCAACGTTGCGTTCCCCGCGCACGGCACACTCGGCATGGTATTCCAGGAGCCGCGCCTATTACCGTGGCGCACGGTCGAGCAGAACGTGCGGCTCGCCGCCCCCCGGGCGACCGACGCTGGCCTCGAGATGTTGTTCCAGACACTCGGCCTCAAGGCTCATCGCGACCACTATCCCGGCGAGCTTTCGCTCGGGCTCGCCCGGCGAGTGGCGCTGGCCCGCGCCTTCGCGGTCGAGCCCGATCTACTTCTCCTCGACGAGCCGTTCGTGTCGCTCGACGACGCACTTGCAGCACGACTGCGTGAAGAGCTCGCCGAGCTCGTCAACCGCCGGCCCGTCACCACACTGCTTGTGACACACAACCTCGAGGAGGCCATCGGGCTCGCCGACCGGCTGCTGCTGCTATCGGTCAGTCCTGCACGGATTCTCGCCGAGGTTCCGGTCGCGCGCCCGCGCGAAGCGCACACAGCGGCAGAGCTCGCAACCCTGCGCGATGAGATCCAGCGGCGGCTCAATCAGCCGTTTTTCTGAGGCAAATCTCTGACGGTCGTCGCGGGGTCGAGCTTCGGCCAGCCCAGGGGAAACCGACCGTGCGCCGGGCAATCCATGCCGTCACCGTCTTCGAGGCTCTCGACGGTCCGCGCGAATGCATTATTCTCTCCCGCAGCAGGTCCGTTCAACCGGCCGCCAGCAACGGTATTTGTGGAGAGACTCGATGAGCACGTTTGCATCGGCTGTATGTGTTCTGTTGCTGCTCGGCACCGGTGCCGCGGCGCAGACATTCGATGACCTCAAGAAAGACGGTGACGGCGGCTCGACCGACAACATTCTCACCTATGGCATGGGCTATCACCAACAGCGCTATAGCCCCCTCAAGCAGATCAATAAGCAGACGATCAAGCGTCTGGTGCCAGTATGGAATCTCAGCCTCGACAACAATTGGGGCGAGCAGGCGCAGCCGATCATCTACAACGGCCAACGGCGTGATGTACGTCACCAACGCGAAGGCGACAGTCGCGATCGATGTCGCCACTGGCAAGCAGATCTGGAAACAGGTGCTCGATTGGCCGCCGGAGACCCCGCGCGTTGTCTGTTGTGGCGTCTCCAACAAGGGCGCAGCGATTTACAACGGCAAGGTCTTCCGCACCACGCTGGATGCCCACGTCATCGCGTATGACAGCGGCGCACTCCACAGGTCGGGAACATTTGGCAATGTGGCCGCGGGGACACAGGCTGCAAACTGGCCCCGGGATGGGATGCCAGGGCACCCGCCCGGACATATCGCGAGACGGTCTTAAGAGTTAACGAAGCTTTCCCCAAGCTTGGCGGCCGGAACCGCCTCCGCGCACGCCACGTTTGTGGAGAGTATGTATTATGTGATCTCGATCGAATGAGAGGACACGAACATGAGCATCCGAGGAAAGAGCATATTGATTACTCTCGCCGATCGGCACCGCGCCAGCATGGTCGCAGAGCCTGCTAAAAACGCTCGATCCGGATAATGACGGCACGATCGATCTCGCCGAAGCGAAGAGTGCAGCCTCGAAGCTGTTCGACAAGCTCGATCGCGATCATGATGGCACCCTCGACAAACGCGAATTGCGCGGCCGGGTCAACGCCAAGGATTTTGCTGCGGCCGACCCCGATAATGACGGTACTCTGGACAAAAATGAATTTCTCGCGCTCGTTGAGAAACGCTTCAAGGCTGCCAACCCCGACAATGACGGCACGATTGACGCTAAGGAGCTCAAGAGCGCTGCAGGCCATTCCCTCGTGGTACTCCTGAAGTAATCGGCGCTCGTTGCTGAGCTTCAGCCGCGCAGATGTTTGGAATGGTCGAGTGGTACTTCACGCCTGTGTCAGCATCCTTATGACTTGGCCGAGACCAGCTGCACCGCCGCGCGG
>WNFT01014401.1_pt1 | contig 11113 bp, 18 predicted proteins | sample 5400191 | NCBI WGS metagenome assembly WNFT01 (sample SAMN13153359, study PRJNA577476) | soil metagenome | isolation source: 80 cm saprolite under Madrone tree | place: USA:California | collected 2016-06-14
ATATGCCCGAGGGCATTCGCGGCAGTTTCGATGGCAACGCCGGCGATTTCAACAGGACCAGCGGGCGGCAGCCGCTATTGATCCTCGGCGCGCTGGTGGCGGTGTATATCGTGCTCGGCGTACTCTACGAAAGCCTCGCTCATCCCTTGACCATCATCTCGACCCTGCCTTCGGCCGGCCTCGGCGCGCTGCTGGCGCTGCAGGTGACCAACACGCCGCTGACCGTGATTGCGTTCGTCGGCATCATCTTGCTGATCGGCATCGTCAAGAAGAACGGGATCATGATGGTGGATTTCGCGCTGGACGCGGAACGTAACCGCGGATTGTCGTCGGCTGAAGCCATCTTCGAGGCGTGCCGCGTCCGGTTCCGGCCCATTCTGATGACGACGATGGCGGCACTGTTCGCAGGGATTCCGCTGGTTCTGGCAACGGGCCCCGGCACCGAGCTGCGCAGGCCGCTCGGCATCACCATCATCGGCGGCTTGCTCGTCTCGCAGATACTGACGCTGTACACGACGCCCGTGATCTATCTCCTGATCGACCGGCTGCGGCGGCGATCCGATCCCGCCGCGGTCGGGGCGCCTGCGGAATAATTCTGTAACTGGCCTCGGGCATTTTCCGGTTGGTCCGGATCATAATCGCCGCGCATGCAACGGCCTCGTGGTTCGAGACGCGCGGCGCTTGCCGCGCTCCTCACCATGAGGGTTTAGAGGACCTCATCCTGAGGAGGCGCAGAGCGCCGTCTCGAAGGATGAAGCCACCGCAAGGGAAAATGCTCTAGCTTGCATTGTTGAAGCGTGCCGCCGCGGAGCGTATAGCGGGCGCATGTCAAAACAATCCGAGGCTGATGCCGGCGCCGCCGCCGCGGAGAAGACGCCGGACTGTCCGCGCTGCCAAAAACCGCTGCCGCTTTGCATTTGCGACAGCATTACGCCGATCGACAACCGGGTATCGCTGCTGATCCTGCAGCATCCGCAGGAGCAAGACAGGGCGCTCGGCACCGCGCGCCTGACCGCTTTGCATTTCAAAAGTGCGGTGGTGAGGATCGGGTTGTCGTGGCCGAGCCTCTCCAGGGCGCTGGGGCGGCAGGTCGCCGATCCCTCGCGCTGGGCGGTGCTCTATCTCGGTTCCGCGAAAGTGGCCGACCTCGAAACCAGCAGTGATGTCGTCGCCATCAATCGCAAGGGCGAAATCGAGGACAATCAGCGCGCCATCCTGAAAGACATTGAAGGCATTGTGCTGCTCGACGGCACATGGAGCCAGGCCAAGGCGCTGTGGTGGCGCAATGCGTGGATGCTGAAATGCCAGCGCGTCATCCTGGGTCCTTCGCGTCCGTCGCGTTATGGAGAGCTGCGCCGTGAGCCACGCCGCGACGGGCTGTCCACCATCGAGGCGGCCGCGATGCTGCTTGCGAGCCTCGAGAAGCGGCCGGATATCGCGGAGACGCTGCATGCCAGTTTCCAGCGGATGCTGGCCAGGTATCGCGAAGCGCAGCGCGCGCTGCCCGAACTCGCGCCCAAACCGAAGCCGAAGCGGGATTACCGCCGCCGCAAACGGGGCTGACAAGCGAAGTGGACACCGGTTCGCGCAAGGAAAACGCGCCAAAACAAAGGCCAAGACCTGGGTACTGATTTCAACGGGCCCTGCGGCCCTTGGTTGCCTATCCCTGACGGGGCGTATATGAGTCCGCGCCCATGGGGCCACGTGGCGGAGTGGTTACGCAACGGTCTGCAAAACCGTGTACACCAGTTCAATTCTGGTCGTGGCCTCCAAGAAAATCAAAGACTTAGAGACCATTCTGCCAGGACCCCAATTTCGCGTCAGTAAATCGTCAGCAAAACGCGAATTCCGCGCGTTTTTCGGGGAAGGCGCAAAAAATATTTTCCGGGGGTGGGGCGCATCTGCCTTGTGTCTGCAAACGCGTTACGCATTCGAGGCTTTGCCATGTCAGATGAACTCGATTGGAATTTCGCAGACAAGGACGACGCCAAAGCAGAGATCCGCGCTGCGGTCGAGTATCTGCTCAGAGGTACTACTGGCGGCATCCGCGGTGATATCGTGCAGGAGATCCTTGCGATCGTGCGCGACGTCGCGAACGGACAGCGGCCTGATCCGCTGGACGATGACATGCCCGGCGGCTAGCAGGGCCCCTGCACGAGTCTAGAAAGGCCGCTGATGAGACCGGATTTTGCGCGCTGTCATGTGCCGGTCGATCCCCGGCCACCGCACGGAATCGCGCGCGCTGCTCGATTGCGGGTGGGGCTTCGATCCGCACCGCTACTCTTGTTCGGGTGCCGGCCGGCCCATGTGCCAAGTCTCAATAGGGAATGACCCTTCTCTTGCAGCGTCCAATCGGGCCATGATGACGGGTCCGTTCACGCGCAAAAAAATGGTTTCGATGATCTTTAGAACCTCCGCTGGATACACGAGCGCGCCTCGCAAGATCAGATGGCCGTCGTCCTTCTTGACCACCGGGTATCGAAAAATGAAGGCGTCGTGAAACTCGGAAAGCCTCTCAATTAGAATCCGGGTATGGTCACCTTCGACCCGTAGCCCAAGCGTCTCCGCCCTGGCGTGCGCCCTTTGGATGTTGTGCCCAAGACTGACCACCTCGTCATAGCTTACGCCACGAGCCAAAATGTAGGCCTTCAGCATCAGCTCTAAAGCGTGGCTCATCAGAAAGTATGCTGGTTGGTTGACGTCGGCAGATCCATCACGGATCAAAATATCGGCCGCGACAAGATAGGCCCTCGCGTCGCTTAAAAACTGATTGCTTAAAATGCCGAGAGGAATCGGATTTTTCATACTGCGAGTTTAGCAGCAAAGGTCGCGGGACCGAAGCCCCGGCCCTCTTGCCTGAGCACGGCCCCGCCTTTGGGCTGGGCAAGGGTGAGGCGGGTGCCGTGCCGGGCCACGGACCAGCGCGGCTAACGTGGCCCGACAAACAAAGCGGGTGTCCGATGGATTGTTCCTTGCCTGGGCCGCCGCAGGGCTCGCCAGCGTGGCTTGATGGGCACACGAAAAAGCCGGCGGGCGTTACACCGCCGGCTTCTTGTTGCGACTGCCGGCTCGATTTCCGGTGCCATCGCGATCTACGCCAAGCCTGCATCGGCGTAGTTAATGAGAGGTTAACTGGCCAGTTTATTCCCGGTTGCGGCCTTCGGTCGCTGTGATCCTGGTCACTGATGGCACGGTCGCTGCGAAGCGCGCTGCGGTCGATGTTCACAGGTTTGAGGCGCGGACCTGAGCCCGCGCCCCGTTCTTTCACCGCCTGAGCCGTCTTGCGTGCGAGGCCAGCCGCCGCCGGCGCTTCATCGCGGTGCCCCGCTCTTGAATATCCGCCCCTTACCCTCGAGCAGCCACTCGAGATTTACGCCGTGCACCTCAGTGAAGTTCGCAATCTCATGGTGCTTGAGCTTCAGGACCGGCTTGATCTCTTCTTCGGAAAGATCGCGCGATGCTGCTATGTCTCGGATGCGTTGCCGCATCGCCTCTTTAAACGCCCGCCGGCGCGCCATCGTTTCGCTGTTGCTCATGCGTATCGGATGCGCCGCGAGAAATGCCAAATCGTCGGCAATGACGCGTTCGATCCTCTCTGATTTTACGTCGGTGTACTGATGTTGTCCCCTGGCTAGCGCCATTTGCTTCCACTTGACCGACGCAGCATCCCACGCGGGGGTGAGCAATTGCGTTACTAGGGCTGCGCGGTACTTTTCGACCATTGGCCCGCGGTAGTCTGGATTGACGGCGGGGTGGAAACCGCCTTCCGGGATCTCCGTCCGCTGAGCCCACTCAACGGCGTCCTCGAAATCTAATCGCACTCTCCAATAACGCGTCGCTGCATTTGCCATTCGCCAAACCTCATGGCGCCCCTTTCGAAGCCGCCCATTCTCGGCGGTTGCGGATCCAACCTTGGACTGATTATCGAGGATAACCTCAGTCGCCGCTAAACGCCGAAGGGGAATTTGATTACGTTGCTAGCGAGGTCCACGTCCTCAAACGGGCTGGGAGAGTCGTGGGTGAGGTTTTCGCTCTCGGGCTGTCCGACAGCGGCTTGCAGGGAAAACGAATCCACGGACTCCGCACGGGGCGGGAACATAGGTCTTTCGATTGTCATGGTGGTGGCTTTCGCAAATGGCTTTCTACAGCCGCGTGCTCGGTGACAGACCGAGCAGCCGGGGGGTAGAAACCTGCGAAAGTGACAGGTCGAACGCTTTTAAGGGTTGCCCCTCTGGACAGCGCGTCCGCCCCCGGCCTATATGGGTCGGGTTCGGAGCCGAGCCGCCAAGCTCGTCCGTTGAGCCAATAGGCTCATTCAGCCGCTGCCATCGCTTGCAGGCGAAGGGCAAATTCCTTGCAGGGAATGCGGCTATAACTTTCGTCCGGGTTTCTACACCCACGGACACCCTACACTGATTTGCTAACGAATTCATCCCCGCCTGGGGAAAATCGCTTCCGCTGTATTGCCTTCCACCTGCGGTTGCGCTTGGATGCCGGCCGTCTGGGGAGCAATCAAAATGCGAATTCTGGGGATCGCGGCGCTAGGCGCCGCACTGGCGGGCTGCGCGTCATCCGCTTCTGATATCGCGCCTGCGTATGTGTCGCCGGTCGCTTATCAGAGCTACACCTGCCAGCAGCTAGCGCTCGAGGCTCAAAGCATTTCGACCAGGGCGGCCACGCTGTCCGGCGCGCAAGACAGCCAACGCACGAAAGACGGCGTCGCGACCGCGGCGGCGATCGTCATCTTCTGGCCGGCGGCATTCTTTGTTGGCGGGGACAAGCAAACGGCGGCCGAACTGTCGCAAATGAAGGGGCAGATGGTTGCCGTTGAGCAGGCATCGATCGCGAAGAAGTGCAACATCCAATTCCAAGGCAAGCCACCGGGGACGTGATCTTGCGAAGTCCTCACGGGCGGCTTTCGCAAACACCGGGCTCGAAATTATTGAGCCGAAGCTTCCCGGAAAATTGCGTTGAGGCGCTTACCCAGCCTCGGTCCCAGCGCAGCGCAGTTGCTTTCGTCTACCGTATTATAGGCAAGGCTGACTTCAACATCATTGCTGGTGCTTCCTTCCTGGCCACTAACCGATGAGCCAAATACGATCGATATCCCCACGCCGCAGGACAGAACCCACGGAGTGTTCAGCGAGAGCACTTGCGACATAAATCGGCCGGTCGCCGGATCATGGATAATCACTATTCCATCTTGCGCGCGGACCGTCTCGGAGAGCCGTCGCTCAAGCTCTCTGCCCGCGCGACCGATATCAAGCATCAGATCGGCGTCGGCCTTCATCCGGTTTTGAAGTTCCGACGCCTGCTTAGGTGGCGTTTCACTGTCACCGCAGGCGCTCAGTCCTAAGCAGAGAGGCAGTAGAAGGCTGACAAACCTTGTCAGGGACGACTTCGCTGATTCGATTTTGAACATGGTTTCCCCCCATTTGCAGTAAAACTAGCAGAAAATCTACGGTTGCGCGTTCTGCGTTCCGCTCCCGATCCATAGCAATATTTGCCTGTCCGCTCAGGTCGCGGTTTAATGGGGGCATGGCACCACGCTTCCTGACAATCCTCACCGGCCGCAACCTGCCGAAAATCCGGCAGTCGAGAGAGCCTGAGCCGTCGACCATCAACGAAAAGACGATCGCGGACTTCACGCGGGTGGTGGAGCAGACGGGGATTTTGGAACGCGGGGTCGAGCACAGCGCATCATTGAGGGCGGCTCGGCCAAGTGGGCCATATCAACTGTTTGAATTCATGGTGGATAAAACGTGGGGAACGGACCAAGAATCTGTTCGGGGGACTCGCGAAACAACTTAGATTGGCGGTTGGTGATTCGTCACCAATAAGCCGAAAGGCGGCTCCCATCTCGCAAATGGGACAACCGCCTTTCAAATTTGAAACCCGAGCCACGAAGCTTGTGACAACGGCCTCCCTTAACAAGAGTCGTTGTACAGCCGCAGGACAGAATGTCCAGCGATTCGTGGTCGCATCTACAGGAGATTGCGACTTGAAGAGCATCACACTACGCGACCGCAAGGTCCGCACCGACAAACTGGGGCGCATTTGCCTTAATGACATTTGGGCCTCTGGATCGTTTTTAGAGACCCAAAAGGCCCACGAATGGTGGCGATATCCCGCCGCCCGCAGCCTTGCTGATGCCCTGCTAGAACGGCAGGGGAAATCCCGGCCATTCACTAAAGCCGACTTTGACGAGATTTATTACGCCATCGGCAAGCCTGGAGGTGGCACGTATGCGCATCCAATTTTGGCTTGCGCCTATGCCGGCTATCTCAGCCCGGGGCTTGAAGTTGAGGTCCGCGAAGTTTGGCTTCGCTATCGTGCCGCAGACCCGACCCTTGCTGACGAGGTCTTGGAGTGCGCGTCTCCGGAAGCGAATCTTTGGGCCGCGACCCGGGCCGAAGCCCGCGCTATTCGGAATACTTATACTGCAACCCTTCGAGACCATGAAGTTAAGGGACGCGGATACATGGACTGCACCGACGAGGCTTATCTGAAGCTTTTCGACGGGCCTGCTTGGTGTCTACGGCAAGAGCGAGGGCTTCAAAAGGGGACCAATGTCCGCGATCACATGGACATCGTGGAACTGTCGGCGGTTAAGCTGACTGAGGCGTTGGCATCCGAACGCATCTCCATAGAGGACGCGCGCGGCAACTCGGAATGCAAGGAAGCAACCGGGAAAACGGCCACCAACGTTCGCTGGGCCATCGATCGGGAACGGAAAGACCGGCAACGGCGTCTAGTGCCTTGAAATATGGCCTAACCCAAAATGGCCGGGATAACCCCGGCCATTTTTTTACAGCGTGCCGCTGCTAATATCCCGTAAAGTCCACGCTCTTGCGGCGCTTCATTGCTACTAGCGCGGCTACGCGGTTCGTCCCGGATGCACCCGAAGGTAAGGCGTTATCTCGCGCGTTTCGGTCAGCCGCATCTCGAAAAACCCCGTCCGAACAGCGGACGGTCCGCCGCGACCGCAAGGCCCTTAGTTGTGGTAGGAAGGCGGGATGGCTCAACCGAAACAAGATGCGGTCTTTGCACTAATTGCTGTGGTGGTTTGCTCAGCGATAATGCTTTGGATGCCCCGGACAGAACCGACAGCCTGTAACGGCCCCGTGCAGCAACTTTTCTGGAATTGCATCAGATAATCCGCGTTGCGGCAATGGAGGTCCTGATCCTGGTCGCGACGTCCGTCGGGCGGGCCGACGATGTTCGCGCGGATTGGCGTCATGCGGGCGTTGAACCGGAACGTCGAACGGAAGTTTGATTCATCGCGTAAAGACACGCGTTGGGGAAAGCGCAAGCTTAAGAGGGAACAATGACGACGGTTTGGATCTATGTCGATACCAGATACCATGTTGGCCATCCCGATCATCTCAAGGTGTTCGCCACTCCTTATCTAGGGCGTTCTAGCGTTCTCACTTATGGAGCGAACTGAGATAGGCGAAGTAAGCCGAGCAGGCCGAAGCGGTGGCCGCGAGCGCTGCGATCACCACGGAAGCGAACATGATCCAGCTCCGCCACTGGTCCTGTACGGCGGCTCTTCGTGCCATTTCGGCCTTTGCGGTGAGGTGGATGAGACTGTCAGGCCGTGTGGACAAATCCTGCGCGAGTTCGGCGTTGGTCTTTTGGTGCGGTTCTTTTGCCATGCGCGACCTCCAAATGGTCACGCATCATACCTCTAAACCGCCGGGCCGGCGCGGTGAATTCTAGGCTCGGGGATTTATCGACGATATCGGCGACGGCCGATTCCCATCGTATTCGCCGGCGTTTTTCTTCGGGGATTTGTTTTGAAGGTGCGACGGATGGTGGCCTTCAAGCTTTTGGATATACTTGGCTGTGTCGTCGACTACGCCCGCGCCACCGCAGCCAGAGCAATCAAGAACGTGAGAAGCTTGCGCAGCGATGGGTTTGTTGAGTGGTACGACATGGCCCTGCCTTTCGGACATAACCGATTGTTGACGCGCGCCGGTTGGCGAACGTCAACGCATCGTCCCTGACTGCTCAAACTTCAACGCGACGTCGGCGCCCATCACGTCCACACGCCGGCGCTCACGCTTGAGTGCCGACCCACTTCGCCGCTTGAACAAATTCAGCGCTATTGAGACCATTCGCGAGGCATGAGACCACGATTCTTTGGTAGTGCGCGATCTCCGCGGCCTTGATTGCAGCGGTGCACGTTGTAGACGATCCGCCGGCTGCTTGGGCGGCCAGAGCAGTATCTACGGCGCTCTTCCGAGTAGCCTCGGACGTTGCGCACGCTGCTTTGTGGGCTCGGTTGTCGGAGGTATCTGCGATTGTCATTTTAATTTTCCTTTCAGTTGATGGTGGGGTTGTTTGCCGGTCGTGGTCATTACTGAAGCCTGATGAATTCTTCGACGTTGAGGTTCTCGACCTTGTCGAGCGCCAGCAGCCGGGCGATGTGGTGCAGTTTCTGGTCGGTCGTCAGATCCAGCAACGTGATGCTTTCGAGCGCGCGCAAGCAGGTCGCGGCGTCCTCAACTTCGTAGCTCTCATGGTCTATCGCCTTAAACAAATCGGCGATGGCGTCGGCGCAGCCGGCAAGCCGTCTATCGCGGCGGAGATCGCGGACGAAAGTCTCTTTCGGCGGCGTCATGGCGGCAACCTTTCGCAAATCCGGACAAAGTCCTGACTTTGTCGAAAACGACTTTCGTTTTCGACCGTGGTTTAGACCGTGGCCTTGTCTCACTTAAGAGCCTCTTGAGAGGGCTCTTGCGAGGGGCGTCAGTTGCGCCTTGTGTGCCGCTGAGCACGGGCTTGCAGTTCGATCTTGTCCGCGCGACGCGGGGATCTGAGAGGGGTCGGTCTTGCCCTTGCGGGGACCGATACGCTTAGGCACGCAACGCTATGCCGCGTCCGCCTTTCGCGGACTCGTCAAAATGACATTCGCAACCAAGAGCTGGCGCACCGCGTCTGGCTCGGACGACATCAGGCGCGCCACGAATTCCTTGGATTTTAGATTCTCGGCTTTCCACGCCTTGGCCATATCGACTTCGGCCTGGCTGGCCTCGCGGCCGGACAACGTCTCGCGCACCTGCAACTCGTTGAAGCCGGCATCGCGCAGCATGTCGGCCACGTGCGTCATCTGGACAACTGACGAATCGGGGAGAAACCCGAGGTCGGCACCGGACATCGCGAGTTCGACTTTGTCGGTCGGGTCGGGGCTATCGACGAGCGCGCGGAGTTCGCGGTATTCAGTGTTGGCCGCGACGTCGCCACCGATGAGCTTCGCACCCCACGATTTGTCCGCGATTCGCGCGTCGAGTGTCGCACGCGCTTCTGCGGCATTCGCGGGCGGGGCAGGAGGCGCGCCGGGTGTGCCGGGCTGGTGCTGGACGTCAGTCATGCGTGCAACCTCCTCATCAGGCCCAATTTTCGGCAGGCGGCAGCGTAGATCGCCTGTATTCTATCGCTGCAGCGATAGCGGTCCAGTTCCAGCGGGCCGACCAGTACAGGGTGCGCGCAAGGTCCCGCCAATTTGTCGCTGGCAGTTATCGCGCAGCCGGTACCTGCGATGCAGCGGCGGCAACACGAATCTTTCGTTAGCCCTTCGAGGATTTGCTCGACCGGCAGCGCTTGAACGGCGGCCTTAAACTCCACCAGCGATTGCTCGTCCTGCAGGCCGGCGAGCTGCCTCGCTTGGCCGCTACATTCGATCTCAAAGGCGGTCAGGGTGATCTTCTGGTGCAGCGCCGCCAGGCTTTCTTTGGCGCCAGGCTTTCCCTCGGCGATCGCTAACACTCGTTCTGGGATCTGCAGCTTCAAGTCGGACAGTTCGCGCTCGGCGATCTTCAACCGCGCGACTACAGCCGGCGCGCGGGGCGCGGGCGGGTCGGCTAAAACGATCTTCTCGAGAACCTTCATCGCGGTTTTCCTGTTTGAGATGGAGTGCCCACTACTGTAAATCCACATACAGCGTGTACGACGTCGTGACGCAGGTGGCCTCGATTTCATCCGACGGGATGTAGGGGTAGTACCGGGTGAAACTGCCGCCCGCGAGCAACAGGATCGATCGGCCCTTCGTCGCGTTGCCCGCCGTGATGGTGGTGCCGCCGAACGAGCCGAACGTGATCCAGCAGCTATCGGAAGCGTTGTTATTGACGATGGTCAGCGATCGGCGCTTGTTATTCGCGGCGAGAACCGTCTGAAAGGTGTTGCCGGTGGCGATGACGACGGAGCCGTTGACCGTTCCGAAGTTTTGCGGTGCCTGAGCAAGAGCTGGCGAGGCGAACAGAGCAAAGAACAGCAGCAGCTTTTTCATGGTCGCCTGGGCAACGGTCGACGGGGCGCGGCGGCGGTCGACGAAACCAGGGTCCTCCATCTTTGGAGTTGTCATCAAGAACCCCCGATTTGCAGGCACTTCTTTGCCTCGATCGCGTCAAAATCGGGTTTTGGCTCCTGATCCATCTTCCCGGCCTTCCGAGCGCATTTGGGCGAGCAGAATTTGACGTCTGATCTGACCAGCCGCCGGGCCTTGCCGACGCCCCGGTATTTCGGAATGGTGGCGTCACACCCCTCCGCCTGACACCGGCGCTTGAGCGACGGCTCGATCCCAACCTCAGCCATCGTTGCCAAGTTGTCCTCACGCTCGCGATATTTCCGCTCACACGTCGTGGAGCAGCACCGAAGCCCCCTGGAGGAGAAAGTTCTGTTGCAGCCGGCGCATTGGATCGCGAATCCGTCGCCCATGATGGGCATCGGCCTGCCATCCAAGGTGTAACGGACCGGGCTGGGCAGCGCATAGGCCGGAAATCCCGCATCATAGGCGGATCGGCACTGCGTCGAACAAAACCGTCCGTCACCCCTCGAATAGGATCGGCCACATGCAAAACATGCTCCCGGCTCGCCCGCCCGCCCGCCGGTCATGCGGTCCGCCGCGAGCTCCGCAATCTCAATTCCCGCCGCGATGCTCATGCGGCGCGCGCCCCTGTATCGCCGCCGGGGTGCGCTACCGCTTTGGCCAACAAAATTCTGATATAGGCCGACAATGGCCGCTGATCTTTGTCGGCCGCAGCCTGCAGCTTCTCACGCAGCAATTCGTCGACACGCACGGGAACGGACTGGGTTTTGCTCATCGGCAATC
>WNFT01005489.1_pt1 | contig 11112 bp, 8 predicted proteins | sample 5400191 | NCBI WGS metagenome assembly WNFT01 (sample SAMN13153359, study PRJNA577476) | soil metagenome | isolation source: 80 cm saprolite under Madrone tree | place: USA:California | collected 2016-06-14
GGCGATCAGGCCTCGACTTATTTTGAGCGCACCGAATGCGTAGCCGGGGTGCAGGACGCCCGGTTCCAGCAACTGATGCCCGATCCGATCCATTGGCTCGGCTTGCGGCGGCTCGACCGCTTCATTTCCATGAGCGACATGAAGCATGATGCGCTGGAATCCCAAGGTATCGAGATCGTGGAACGGGTTCCAATCCCCGACGAACTGGTGCCGCCTGACGCTCACGTGGAGATCAACGCCAAGCGCGCCGCCGGCTATTACTCGCCGGAACCGGCCCCGGACTTGACCGATCCGGTCGGCCGGCCGCTGGAGAATTATTGATCGCCAGCCGTGCCTCCCGACACCCTTGCGGCGTTTTCTCTGTTGACCCCAGGCGCGGTGCGCGAGCGTGCGCACCTCATCCTGGACGCCGGTCTCGCCGACCGGCTGGAATATTTTCGCGTCGATTTGCATCGACTGGAACAGGCCGCCGATGTCACGGTCGCGATCACCCGCGAAGCCTATCCGTCGCTTGAAATTCCATTCCATTCGCGCTGGCGCCACTTCGCGATCGACGGCGACGATCGCTGGACGACGATTGCCGGAACGGCGCGTTGGCCCTGCGTTGCGGCGCGTGCACGCGCGGAGTTCGATCTTGCCGTCGTCAGCGTGCTGCTCGATGCCGGCGCCGGTGCGACCTGGCGCTATCGCGACGCCGTCACGGGTCGCAACATCGGCCGCTCGGAGGGCCTCGCGCTGGCAAGCCTTGCGATGTTCTCCGGCGGGCTGTTTTCCGCGAAATTGAGCGACAAGTTGCGCGTCGATGCGACAAAGCTTGCGGGACTGACAAGCGCCGCGCTCAGCGACGGCCTTCAGGCCGGCTCCGACAATCCGCTGCTGGGAATCGCGGGGCGAGTCGATCTCCTGCGCCGCCTTGGCGCCGCCGTATCGGGCGCGGCGTCCATCTTTGCGAGGCACGATGATCCGCGACCCGGCGGCCTGTTCGATCATCTGGCAAGTCTTGCGCCGTCGGGGCGAATTGCCGCCGCTACCATCCTGACCGAGGTGCTGCGGCATCTCGGATCGATCTGGCCGGGGCGCACCGTCCTCGGCGGCGTTCCGCTTGGGGACTGCTGGCGCCACCCGGCCGTCAAAACCGGCGATGCCACCGATCAACTGGTGCCGCTCCACAAGCTCTCCCAATGGCTCACCTATTCGCTCATCGAGCCGATGGAGCGAGCCGGAATTGCGGTCACCGAGATCGATGGCTTGACCGGCCTCGCCGAATATCGCAACGGCGGCCTTTTCATCGACACGGGGGTGCTTGCCTTGCGCGATCCAGCTTATGTCGAGCGCCGGCATGAAGTGGGTTCGACGTTGGTCGTCGAATGGCGCGCCCTCACGGTGGCGTTGCTCGACCGATTGGCTGCCCTTGTGCGGCAGCGTGTGGCGCGCGATGGTAACCAATTGCCGCTGCCGAAAATTCTGCAGGGGGGTACCTGGGCAGCGGGGCGGGCGATCGCCCGGCGGCTGCGAGCCGACGGTTCGCCGCCGCTACAGGTGATCAGCGACGGAACCGTGTTTTAGTCGTAAGAGGAGCAAAACTCGCAGCAGCCGATTCGTCATCGCCGGGCTCGTCCCGGCGATCTCGATCAGGACGGCACAGTGCGCAGGTTATCGGGATGGCCGGGACCAGCCCGGCCATGACCAAGGAGGAACCGCCATGGCTTTTGCCGCCGTTACATCTAGTCCCGTTGGTCGCTACGATAGCGCCGCAGAATCGTGACCTTGGGCGCGATCCTTTTCGAACAGGTTCCAACGTCTCGGGATCATGCCATGGGGGAGTTCTGATGGAAGGCGTGACGATCATTCGGCATCCGCTGGTTCAGCACAAGCTGACGTTGCTGCGCGACAAGAGCCGGTCGACCAAGTCGTTTCGCGAACTCTGCCGCGAACTCGGCATTCTGATGTGCTACGAGGTGACACGCGATCTCCCGCTTGGCCTCGTCGAAATCGATACCCCGATGGCGCGCATGATGGCCCCCCGGATCGTCGGCAAGAAGCTTGTGTTCGCCCCGATCCTGCGCGCCGGCATGGCATTTGTCGAAGGCATGCTGGAATTGGTCCCGGCCGCGCGCGTTTCCCATATCGGGCTATATCGCGACCCCGACACGCTGGTGGCGGTGGAATACTTTTTCAAAGCGCCCGTCGACGTGGCGGAGCGGCTGGTGGTCGTCGTCGCGCCGGTGATCGCGACCGCGAACACGGCGGTCGCGGCCGTTGACCGGCTCAAGGAACGCGGCGCCCGCGACATCCGCTATGTCTGCCTCATCACCGTCCCGACCGCACTCGAACGACTGCGCGGCATTCACCCCGACGTGCATGTCTGGACCGCGGCCATCGACGAGCGCCTCGACGACGACGCTTTCATCATTCCGGGCCTTGGCGATGCCGGCGATCGGGCTTATGGAACGCGGTGAAAGGAGCCGACATGAGCTCGATGACGCTGTCGCGTTATTTCGCCTGGCGCTTTTTCGTGGCTGTGGCCGGAGTGTTTGCCGGCGTCTTCGTTCTGGTGGCGTTCGTCGACTATATCGATGTGATGCGCAAGGCCAGCGACGTTCCGCATGCGCCGACTTCCCAGTTGATGCTGATGTCGTTCTATCGCGTGCCGCAGACAATGGAGCGCCTGCTGCCGTTCAGCGTGCTGGTCGGCGCAATGACGTGCTTTTTCAGCCTGTCCCGGCGCATGGAGCTTGTGGTGGCGCGCGGCGCTGGAATGTCGGTTTGGCAGATCATTGCGCCAGCGATGCTGGTCGCCGCGGCGCTCGGGGCGATCGGAACTGTGGTCTACAATCCGGTCTCCGCGTCTCTTCGCGAAGCTTCCAAGCGCATCGAATCGAAAATTTTCGGCCAGACCCCAACGGCCCTGGAAGGCTACGACAGCGGTTATTGGGTGCGCCAACGCGGCGCCGACGGAGATTCGATCCTCAATGCCCGGCAGAGCCACGAGCAAGGGCTCAAGCTTACCTCTATCACGGTATTCACATTCAATCCGTCCGGCGAATTCAAGGAACGCATTGAAGCCCAGGGGGCGGAATTACAGCCCGGCGCATGGCAATTGAGCCACGCGCGCGTTTTCGCACTTAACACGCCGCCGCAGGAGTACGACTCCTATCTGCTGCCGACCAAGCTTACGCGCGAGCAGGTGGCCGAAAGCTTTGCGGCGCCGGACACCGTCGGCTTTTGGCATCTGCCGACCTATATCCGGTTTGTGGAGGACTCCGGCCTTGCGGCCGCCGGCTATCGCCTGCAATACCAAATCCTGATTGCGCGGCCGTTCCTGCTTGCCGCAATGATCTTGCTGGCGTCGTCGGTCAGCCTGCGAGCGTTCAGGTTCGGCGGCGTGCCGCAGCGAATCCTGCTCGGTGTCGCGGCCGGATTTTCCATCTACGTCCTGTCCAAGGTGACAGAGGATTTAAGCAAGGCGGAAATGCTCTATCCGCTCTTGGCCGCTTGGCTGCCGATTGCGGCCGGCGGCTTGTCGGGGTTTCTGGTCCTGCTTCACGAGGAAGATGGGTGAGGGTGGCCGCGTCGCCGTAGGGTGGGCAAAGGCGCATCGCGCCGAGCAGGGTCATTGGCACGGACCGTTCGTGCGCCTTTGCCCACGCTGTCCGACCTTGCTGCTTGACTGCGTGGGCAAAGTCGCGCGCGGTCAGCGCGCCATGCCATCAGCTGCGGCATGGCGACTTTGCCCACCCTACGAGCCTACGGTGGCGGCCAAGCGGCCTCGCGCCGCCTCAGCAACTGCTCCACAAAGCCCTCAAGCCCGCCAGCCGGAACGATGGCGGCGGCAATGCCGGCCGCGCTGCCGGCGGCGGCATCGCGCTCCTTGTCGCCGATCATGATGCTGGCTTCGCGGATGACGGGCCAGACATTCATCAAATCCAGCAACATGCCGGCCGCGGGCTTGCGGCAAGCACATATGGTGCGATAGGCCGCGATGCTCCCCTGCGGGTGATGCGGGCAGTAGCGCATGTCGTCGATGCGAGCGCCCGCAGCGCGCAATTCCTCGTTCATCCAGTGGTGTAGATCGCGTATCGCGGTCTCGTCGTACAGGCCGCGCGCCACGCCCGACTGGTTGGTCACGACAAAGACGTAGTAACCGCTGTCGTTAAGCCTGCGGATTGCGTTCACGGCGCCGGGAAGCCAGTGAAAATCCACACTGCGATAGATATAGCCGGTATCGTGGTTGAGCGTGCCGTCGCGATCGAGAAATACCGCCGGCCGCCGAGGTAACCCCTCCCCCAACCCTCCCCCAGCCGCCTGCTTATCCTCTCCCGCAGGCTGGGAGGAGCCCGCGAGGAAACACGCGGCGAAGCGCCGGAAGGGTGCCGGCCTACTGTGCCACCACATTGTTGGGCGCGGCTTCGAGGTTGAAGGCGGCGGAAAACAGCGCCTGGGTGTAGGGCGATCGCGGGCGCGCGAAAATCTCGGCTGAGGGACCTTCCTCGACCACCTTGCCGTTGCGCATCACGATCAGCTTGCTGGCAAGCGCCGCCACCACCTTGAGATCGTGGGAAATGAACAGGTAAGTGAGGTTCTTGCGGTGTTGCAGATCGCGCAGCAGGTCGACGATCTGCGCCTGGATCAGCATATCGAGCGCGCTGGTCGGCTCGTCAAGCACGACAAAAGTCGGCTCCAGCACGACCGCGCGGGCCACCGCAATTCGCTGACGTTGGCCGCCGGAGAATTCGTGCGGGTAGCGGAATCGGGTCTGCGGATCGAGTCCCACCTCGATCAGCGCGCGCACCACGCGCTCCTCACGTTCCGCCCGGCTCAATTGCGGCTGATGAATCGGCAGGCCTTCCTCGATAATGTCGGCGATCGACATGCGCGGGCTGAGCGAGCCGTAAGGATCCTGGAACACGATCTGCATGTCGCGGCGAAACGGCCGCATCTCCTTGAACTTCAACCCTTGAAGCTCGTTGCCCATGAACACGATCGGGCCGTCGGAGGAGATCAGGCGCAGGAGGGCGAGCCCGAGCGTGGTCTTGCCGGAGCCGGATTCGCCGACGATGCCCAGCGTTTCGCCGCGCCGCACCTCGATCGTCACCCCGTCGACCGCCTTGATGTGGCCCACCACTTTGCGCAGCACTCCGCGCTTGATCGGAAACCACACCTTGAGATCGTCGGTGCGGATCATGACATCGCCGTGCGGATTGAGCGGCGCCGGATCGCCCTTGGGTTCCGCCGCGATCAACTCACGCGTGTAGGGATGCTGGGGAGCGGAAAACACCGCCTCGACCTCGCCCTGCTCCACGATTTTGCCCTGCTTCATCACGCAGACCCGGTCCGCGACCTTGCGGACGATGCCGAGATCATGGGTAATGAAGAGGATCGCCATGCCGAGGCGGGATTGCAGGTCCTTCAGGAGCTTGAGGATCTGCGCCTGCACGGTGACGTCGAGCGCGGTCGTAGGCTCGTCCGCAATGAGCAGATCCGGCTCATTGGCGAGCGCCATGGCGATCATGACGCGTTGCCGCTGGCCACCCGAGAGCTGATGCGGGAAGCTTTGCAGGCGGCCTTCCGGGTCCGGAATGCCGACCTGGGTGAGAAGCTCGATTGTTCTGGCGCGCGCTTTGGCGCCGACCAGGCCGCCATGCAACAGCAGGATTTCGCTGATCTGCTTTTCGATGGTGTGCAGCGGGTTGAGAGAGGTCATCGGTTCCTGGAACACGATGGTGATGTCGTCGCCGCGCACGCGCCGCATGTCGTTTTCCCGCAACCGCATCAGATCCTGCCCCTTGAACAGGATTGCCCCGGAGGGGTGCCACGCCGCCGGATAGGGGAGGAGCCGCATGACCGAGAGCGCAGTTACGGATTTTCCCGACCCGGATTCGCCGACCAGCGCCAGCGTCTCCCCCTTGCGGATATCGAAGGAGACGCGGTCGACGGCCAGCGCTTCGCGCTCGCCGCGGCCGAAGGCGACGGAGAGGTCGCGGACGGAGAGGAGGGGGGATGTCACGATGGCTTGCTTCCCAGTATATCGTCGAGCGTAAAGGGGTTGACCACCAGCATGCGAATGCCATCAGGCATCGGGAGCCGACGATCGTCACTGATGAAGAATCCACAAGACAACGCTTGCGCCGTTGCGATGTGAACCGCGTCCGGAAGCCGGATCGAAGTGCGGCGCGCGCGAAGCGCGGCTGCATTGACAAGGATATCGCGTCGTACCGGAAGAACCTCGAAATTCGAACCGGATACCATCATCCTCTCATAACCATCCGCGAGTTCCATCGCCCCAACGTCAAACGGCCTGACGAGCACCTCCGCAAGGGTGATTTCGCTCGTTCCCGCCGCGATCTCACCGCCCTCTATGGCGCGAATGATCCACCACGCATGGTCAGAATGGGCGCCCACGTGCTCGAACGCCGCCACGAACACATTCGTATCCAGATAGACGCGGGGCCGGGCGTCAGTCATCGCCGGTCCCATTCTTCCCGCAATGCATTGATATGTGCCGTGATTTCGGCCGGCGACGCGAAATTAGTCCGACGCAAATGCTTCCAGCGGGAGAAATGGCCAGTGGCGGTCGTGTAGCCGTTTGGCCCCTCATCAGGCTTGAGTGTTTCCGGGGCGTCCAGGATGGTTGGCCGCTCCTCCTCGGCAAAGCCGGATGGACGGCCGTCGCTTGCCTTGCGAGCATGAAGCCGCGCCAGCAGGTCTGCGGTAATTTCCGGATGCCCTCGCTGCGCCCCCGCCCTTATGATGTGCCACCAGTAAGCTGCAGGGATTGATCCTCGCTGCTTCCAGGCGGAAACCGTCGGGTAAGCAACGCCAATGTCGCGTCCAAATTCGGCATCGGACGGCCAGGCCGCGAAAATGTCAGCTACGTTTTGCATATGAAATAATATACGTTTTGCATCACGCCGGCGCAAGTCCACGCAAGGCGCATTTGTCATCGAAACGTCTTGCGGGGGTCGAAGGCATCGCGCACCGCCTCGCCGACGAAGATCAGCAGCGACAGCATGACGGCCACGGTGAAGAAGCCCGTCAGCCCGAGCCATGGCGCCTGGAGATTGGCCTTGCCCTGCGACAGCATCTCGCCGAGCGACGGCGAGCCAGGCGGCAGTCCGAAGCCGAGGAAGTCGAGCGCGGTCAGTTCCACGACGGCTCCCGACATGATGAACGGAAGCATCGTCATCGTCGCCACCATGGCGTTCGGCAACAGATGGCGGAACATGATCACCTTGTTGGAGACGCCGAGCGCGCGCGCCGCCTGGATGTATTCGAAGTTGCGGCCGCGAAGGAATTCGGCGCGCACCAGGCCGACCAGCGATACCCAGGAGAACAACAGCAGGATGCCGAGCAGGATGAAGAATCCGGGCACGAGGATCGACGAGATGATGAGCAGCAGGTAGAGTTCCGGTATTGCGGTCCAGATCTCGATGAAGCGCTGGAACAGAAGATCGGTCCAGCCGCCGAAATAGCCCTGCACGGCGCCGGCCGCGACCCCGATGATCGACGATATGATCGTCAGCAGCAGGCCGAACAGGACCGAGACGCGAAAGCCGTAGATCATGCGGGCGACGAGGTCGCGACCCTGATCGTCGGTGCCAAGCCAGTTGTATTCGAGGTCGCGGCAGCCGGTGAGCTGCTTTTTCTCCACGACCTGCTTGCACTCCGCTTCGGTCAGCAGCCACGTCGGCTTCGACGGCGCCGGCGTGGGCAGGTCGAGATTGTGGGTGTCGTAGGAGAAGCGGATCGGCGGCCACAGCATGTAACCGCCCTTGTCGGCGATGAGCTTCTGCAGGAACGGGTCGCGGTAGTCGGCGGCGGTTTCGAAGTCGCCGCCGAATGCGGTTTCCGGATAACTCACCAGCACCGGAAAATAAGATTTGCCTTCGAAGCTGATGTAATACGGCTTGTCGTTGACGATGAACTCGGCAAACAGCGACGTGATGAACAGCGCGAGGAATATCCACAGCGACCAGTAGCCGCGCCGGTTCGCCTTGAAGTTCTGCCACCGGCGGAGATTGATCGGCGACAAGGTAAAGCGGCGCGCCGGTGCCTCCCCCACCCTGCCCTCCCCCGCTTGCGGCAGAGGGTGAGGGAGGGGGCGGGCGATCGCTTCGAGCGAAGCAGGTTGGGTCCGCGCATCCATCTCATACCTCCCGGGTTTCGAAGTCGATGCGCGGATCGACCCAGGTATAAGTGAGGTCGGAGATCAGATTTATGATCAGTCCGACCAAGGCAAAAATATAGAGGTTTGCAAACACGATCGGGTAGTCGCGGTTGAGCACGCTCTCGAAGCTGAGCAGGCCGAGACCGTCGAGCGAGAAAATGGTTTCGATCAGCAGCGCCCCGGTAAAGAATGCGCGCACGAAGGCGCCCGGAAATCCCGCAATGATCAGCAGCATCGCGTTGCGGAAGATATGGCCGTACAGCACCTGGCGGTCGTTGCAGCCCTTGGCGCGTGCGGTGAGCACGTATTGCTTGCGGATTTCGTCGAGGAAGCAGTTCTTGGTGAAGATCGTCAAGGTCGCGAAGGCGCCGACACCGAGCGCGATCAATGGCAAGGCGAGATGCCAGAAATAGTCGATAATATATTGGCCCCACGACATTGCAGCCGCGTTGTCGGAATGCAGCCCGCGCAGCGGAAACCAGTCGAGATACGACCCTCCGGCAAACAGCACGATGAGCAGAATGGCGAACAGGAAGCCCGGTATGGCATTGCCGACGACGACGACACCGGAAGTCCAGACGTCGAACGGTGAGCCGTCCGCCACTGCCTTCTTGATGCCCAAAGGGATGGAAATCAGATAGGTGGCGAGCGTCATCCAGAACCCGAGCGAGATGGAGACGGGCAGTTTCTCCCGGATCAGGGCGAGGACGCTGATGTCGCGGAAATAGCTCTGGCCGAAATCGAAGCGCAGGTAATTCCACAGCATCAGGAAGAAGCGCTCGTAGGCCGGCTTGTCGAAGCCGAACTGCTTCTCCAGCTTCTTGATGAATTCCGGATCGAGACCCTGGGCGCCGCGGTATTTCGATGTCGTGGCGTCGAGTTGGGATCCCCCCTGCCCGCCGCGGGCACCGAAATCGCCGCCCCCTGATCCTGAAATGCGCGAGGTGGCGCCGGTGTCGACGCCGGAAAGCTGGGCGATAACCCGTTCCACCGGGCCGCCTGGCGCGAACTGTACGACGGCGAAGGACACCAGCATGATCCCGAACAGGGTCGGGATCATGAAAAGAATGCGACGGATGATGTAAGCGCTCATTTAGTGCCTGAGTCTAACCCTTATATCGGTCATTTCGCCGGCTCTTGCCCGCAAGCTAACGGCGCGTTCTGGTCATGGAGAACCACGTTTGCGGAGTCACGGCCGGGCTTGTCCCGGCCATCCACGTCTTTCTCGTTGAAGGTCCACAATAAAGACGTGGATGCCCGCGAAGACGGGGCGTCCGGAGTGATGTTGATAGGTAGGGAACGTCAGTGCCACTGCACTAGCCTGACTTCTCGAGCTTGGCGGCTTTGTCGCGGTCGTACCACCAGGTCTCCGGAACACCGCGGGCATAGAAGGGCGGGGATTCCGGGTGGCCGAACACGTCCCAGTATGCGATCGGGTGCGAGCCCCTGTGCCACTGGGGAATCCAATATTGGCCCGCGCGCAGAATGCGGTCGAGCGCGCGAACCGCGACCACGAGTTCGTCGCGCGTCTTGGCAGCGATGATGCTCTCGATGAGGGCGTCGACAGCCGGATTGGCGATGCCGATGAGATTCTCCGACCCCTTGGTTGCGGCCGCAGTGGAGGAAAAATAGGTTCGCAGCCCTTCGCCAGGCGTTGTTGAGAAGCTCATGCGGTGCATGGTGACGTCGAAATCGAAGTCGTTGCGGCGGGCCATGTACTGCACCGGATCCACGATCCGCAGCGTGGCATCGATGCCGAGCGTCCCGAGATTCTTGATGAGCGGACCGTGGTGCGCCTGGAGCTGCGGATCGTCCTCCACGAATTCGATCGTGACCGGCTCGCCGTTCGCATTGACGCGTTTGCCATTCTTAATGGGAAAACCGGCATCCTGCAGCATCTGCGACGCCTTGCGCAGGAGCGCGCGATCCTGGCCGGACCCGTCGGACACCGGCGGCACGAAAGGCTCGCCGAATACCTGGTCGGGCACCTTGCCACGCCACGGCTCCAGCAATTTCAGCTCTTCAGGGCTCGGTAATCCTTGCGCCATCATGTCGGAATTCTGGAACACCGAATGCGTGCGCTTGTAGACCCCATACATGATGGTCTTGTTGGTCCATTCGAAGTCGAACGCGTAGTTCAGGGCTTCGCGCAGGCGCGGATTGGCGAACTTGGCGCGCCGCATGTTGAAGACCCAGCCCTGCCCGCCGGTGGGCAGGTTATCCGGAATCTGGTCGCGCTTGACGCGGCCGTCGCGGATGGCCGGAAAATCATAGCCGGTGGCCCAGGTGCGCGAGGTGAATTCCTCACGGAACAGGTAGCTCTTGGCCTTGAACCCTTCGAAGCCGACGTCGCGGTCGCGATAGTACTCGTAGCGCACCGTATCGAAATTGTATTGGCCGACGTTGACCGGCAATTTCGCGCCCCACCAGTCGGCGACGCGCTGATACTCGATGTAGCGGCCCGGTTCGAAGCGGCCCACCCGATACGGCCCCGAACCGAGCGGAACATCGAGCGTGGTCTGATCGAACTCATGCGTCCCATAGTAGGCACGTGAGAAGATCGGCAGGCTGGCAACGAACAGCGGCACGTCGCGGGCGCGCTTCTCGGCAAAGCGCACCGTCACGACCTCGTCATCGTCCGCCTCGGCGCCTTTCACGTCGCGCATGTGCTGGGTGATGACGGGATGGCCCTTCTCCTTGAGAAGGTTGAGCGAGAACGCCACATCCCTCGCGGTCAGCTTGCTGCCGTCGTGGAAACGCGCCTCTGGCCGGATATGATACCGATGCGCAAGGCCATCCGCCGAGATCCGCACCTTGTCGGCCGCAAGGCCGTACATCGCATCCCGCTCGTCTTCGGCCGAAGTCATCAGGCTCGCGAAGGTTAACTCCATCGCTTTCGCGGCGTCGCCCTTCAGGATGAAGCTGTTGAGCGAGTTGAAGGTGAG
>WNFT01005490.1_pt1 | contig 11110 bp, 11 predicted proteins | sample 5400191 | NCBI WGS metagenome assembly WNFT01 (sample SAMN13153359, study PRJNA577476) | soil metagenome | isolation source: 80 cm saprolite under Madrone tree | place: USA:California | collected 2016-06-14
ACCAAATCATCGAGATGCGAGCGTCCGCGACCTGTGACCGCCTGTTGATTGTAATAGCCACCCGGCGCGAACTGTCCCGACTCGCCGATGTCCAGAGATCGATCTTCTCTCCTCAAAGGATCCGGCGTCGAAGGCTCCCAGCCTTCCTCCTTATTCTCTGACCTTGGCTTTGCTAGCGTCTCTCTTTTCATAATGGCCTCCTTTTGTGCGATAAATCAGTGCAAGCTGAGGGCCGGTCGCGCCTCAGTCGCTAAAGGTCAATCGTAAACGCAACGAAATGCACCCGGGGCGTAGGAAAGCACGACAGTAGTGTTCGATAATGGTTTAGAACATGAAAATGTTCGCTGCCTTCATTATCTGTCTTTCGTTTTGCGCGCACGCTGATTCTTTCGTCTCTTCCACGCAAGTATTCGACAGCTTCGGAGACATTTGTGGCCACGATGAGAAAGCTCACTTGGATAATCTCGCGGTTGAAAGAATTCTTCATTGATATTAGTTCCTCGAGTGATAAGCTACTCGGCAAAAACTCGCTAAGGAGATGCGTCATGCGATCTGTCTTGCCCGTTATTTCTCTCTGCATCGTTGCCATCGCTGGATTTGCTCAAACTTCCAATCCGCCCCCAAGAAATTATCCTGCCCCCGTCGAGGGCGATTATGTCATCGCGAATTTTCGCTTTCACAGCGGCGAGACTCTGCCTGAACTAAGAATTCATTACCGCACGATTGGGTCGCCAACCCGCAACGGCTCCGGGCTCGTTAACAACGCCGTTCTGATTGGACACGGCACTGGCGGCGCGGGCACGCAGTTTCTTTCGCCGCAGTTTGCGAACGTACTGTTTGGACCGGGACAGCTTCTCGACGCAACCCGTTATTACATCATCCTGCCGGACGGCATCGGGCATGGCCGTTCAAGCAAACCAAGTGACGGTCTGCACGCGAAGTTTCCGCACTACACCTATGACGACATGGTCGCGGCGCAGTACGAGTTGCTGACAAAGAAGCTCGGTGTGAATCATTTGCGGCTGGTGATGGGCACTTCGATGGGCGGCATGCAGACATGGGTTTGGGGAGAAACTTATCCGGATTTCATGGACGCGCTGATGCCGCTGGCGAGTTTGCCGGTCGAGATTGCCGGCCGCAACCGCGTCTGGCGGCGTATGGCGATGGTTGCAATTCGTAACGATCCCGCGTGGAACGGTGGCGAATACAAAACTGAGCCGCTGCAAGGTTTGACCGCGGCTGAGAATCTTTTATTGTTGGCCGGCAGCGCGCCTCTATTCTGGCAGAAGCAGGCGCCGACACGCGACGCAGCCGACAAATTTTATGAAGATCGCGTGAAGCCGGCGGTCGCGCGTCTTGACGCCAACGATCTGCTTTATCAAATCGATTCTTCCCGCGAGTACAATCCATCGCCGAAGCTGGAAGCGATCAAAGCGCCGCTGGTCGCGGTCAATTCCGCCGACGATTTTATCAACCCACCCGAAATGGGAATCATCGAGCGCGAAATCAAACGCGTCAAGCGCGGCCGCTTCGTCATGATTCCCATCAGCGATCAAACACGCGGCCACGGCACGCATACGATTGCGGCGATCTGGCAGCAGCATTTGAAAGAGTTACTGGACGAGTCCGGTGGCTTAACCAATTAGTCAACGCCGCTTGACCACAGGTTCTCATCATGAGAACATAACTATCGTGCTGCGCCGCTTTCCCCGAGGCGGAGCATTTTGAAAAACTGGGTCCGGGGAGGGCTAATCTGTCAGCGCTGGAAAGGGAGATAACAGCGATGAAAAAATCGAACGAAAGCATTAGAAGAGGAGCTTGCGGTGAACGTAATCAGCTTCAGACTAATTCGCGACTTTTCAGAACTCCATCGCGACGCAGAGAGCGCCTTGACAGCATGGTACAAGACGGCAAAGAAAGCTAACTGGCAAAATCTTGCTGAATTGAAGCGGACTTATCCATCCGCTGATCTGGTCGGGCGATATGTTGTCTTCAATATAAGAGGTGATAATTACAGGTTGATTGCCCGAATCGTTTATCGTAGCCAGACGATCTTCATCGTCGCAGTAATGACGCACAAAGAATACGACTTAAAAAAGTGGAAAGAATGAAACGAGCAGTTAGGAGAATAGACCCGACACGTTATAAGAGACTTCTGTCTCAAACGATGCCTGTCATTATTGAAACGGAAGAAGAGAACGAGCGCATGCTAAGAGTTATTGAAAAACTGATGGACAAGGGTGAAGGCTTGTCGCCTGAAGAAGAGAAGCTTCTAAAACTACTTACCAGGCTAGTTGAAGACTTTGAAGAACGGTATTACCACCCACGAGACGCTAGTCCCTTGGAAGTACTCCAGCACTTAATGGAGTCCCGTGAAGTAAAGCAAACTCACCTATGGGAAGTATTCGGGTCGAAGGGAATTGCCTCTGAAGTACTCAACGGCAAACGAGGAATCAGCAAGACTCATGCGCGAGCATTAGCAGATTACTTCCATGTACCAGCGGATTTGTTTATTTAACGCTACTGAAATCTCACAGTTCATCAAACATCATTTCATCAACAAAGCACCAGCCCCACTCTTCGTCCGGCTGAAATGATTTGATGATTGGATGTTGCGTAGCATGAAAGTGTTTCGTGGCGTGTTTGTTTGGTGACGAGTCACAGCAGCCGACGTGGCCGCACATCATGCAGAGGCGCAGATGGACCCACGTGGCGCCGATGCGCAGACAGTCTTCACAACCGTTGGCGCTGGGTGTTACTTCCTTAATCTGGTCGAGATGTGTGCAGTTCATGATGTTCTATTGTTCGGCTATGCCGTCTGATGTGCGGGAGGTCTGCGACCTTCCGACACTTATTATTAGAATCTCTTAGGGGCTATGCGCCGGTCTCGGGCATAGCCCGAAAAATGAATTCAGCTTACCGGAAGGCCATAGGCGTTCCGCACATCGGGCGGCATAGCCGCGAGCGCTAGCGTCGCTTATCACTTCGCAAGTAGCCAACTGGCTCTACATCAACGCCTTTATCCAGCCCCCATCAACCGGAATCGAAGTTCCGGTTATGTAGCTCGCGCGCTCGGAAACCAGAAAAGCGGCGAGCGCTGCAAACTCGCGTGGCTCACCCAAGCGTCGCATCGGAATTTCTTTCTCCCAGCGCGCGACGAATTCGGCCGGCGTGGTTCCTTCCTTTTCAGCCATCATGTGCGCCAACTCTTCTACTCGTTCGGTACGCGTGTAGCCGGGCATGATGTTGTTGACAGTGACGCCAAAAGGGGCGACTTCATTTGCTAACGTCCGCGCAAATCCAGTGACGGCGGCGCGCAGACTGTTCGAAAGGATTAAGTTATCGACAGGTTGTTTCACGGCGATGGAAGTGATGTTGAGAATTCGTCCCCAACGTCGCTCTTTCATGCCGGGCAAAACTTGACGCGCCAATTCGACGGCACTGAAGAGGGTCAAGCGCGTCGCGGCCTCCCATTGCTCTTGACTGAGACTTTCGAATTGGCCTGCGGGTGGGCCGCCGGCGTTCGTTACCAGAATGTCGATGCGGCCAAATCGTTCGACGCCGAATTGCCTTAACCGCACGATCTCATCCTTCTTGGAAACATCAGCAGCGACAGCGAGAACTTTCGCGCCGGTTGTTTGGGCGATCTCTTTTGCGGCTTTGTTGATTGCTTGTTCGCTGCGCGAGCATAAAAGGAGCGAAGCGCCTTCTGCCGCGAGTTCTTCTGCAACTGCGCGACCGAGTCCGCGACTGGCGGCGGCAACAAGGGCTACTTTGTTTTTGAGACCGAGATCCAATGGAGGCCTTTCCGCAGATTACGCCGATTACACAGATTTTAGAACTTAGTCAGCGAGTAACGGCGCGCTCTGATCGGTATTAGCTAAATCTGTGAAATCTGCGTAATCGGCGGATGGATCACTTCTGCCGCAGATAGTCATCTGTCTTGTCCAACCAATCCTGTCGCGGCGGACTGAAGATATCGACGTCGAGCGTATCTTCGAGGGCTTCCGCTTTGTGCGGAACGTGCGATGGTATCAGCAGCACTTCTCCCGCGAGCACATCGATGACTTGCGATTCATCCGCGCCAATCCAAAAGCGCAAGCCGCCTTCGAGAATGTAAGTAATCTGCTCGTTCTCATGCGAATGACGCGGCACAATCGCGCCCTTCTTGAGATAGACGTGGGCCAGCATCATACGATCGCCGGTGATCAGCTTCCGCGCAAGCGTTTCTGATAATTCTTCCCTCGGGATATCGTGCCAGCGATGATGCGTTACGCTTCTTTGCTCCATTTAATTGTCTCCATATCCAAAAAGCTAGAGCCTGCGAGAGAGCCAAAGTTACCTCATGAGTACCGTCAAGTAAATGCGTCTGATACATTAGTGGTGTCTCTCCAGACGTTTAGGTAACCAAATCGTCTGTATAATCGTCTAAAGCATTCAGACACAGCCGCTCTCCAATAGTTTTTTCGAGGTAAGAATAATATGTTGATTAAGAAGATCGCTCCGTTTCTGATCCTGCTGGCATCCACTGGATTCGCAAGCGCACAAGATGCTACCAGTCAAACGGCCACCGCGCAGTCCTCACCGGATCCCCAACAACAACAGGAAGAGAAAGCGAAGCTGGAAAAGAAAGCGGCCGTGCTGCTTGAACAGGTGGTGAGCGAGGCCGGGGCGCTGAAGCTGCCGGAGAATCGCATTCGCGTCCAGATTGCCGCCGGCGACATGCTTTGGGATCGCAGCGCAACGCGTGCGCGCGGCTTGCTGTCCGACGCCGGCGCGATGCTCTCGCAGATGATTCTGGAAGGGGACCGTACCGACCGCGACGAGATGCAGACGTTGAATCAGTTGCGCCAGGACTTGGTGCTCACCGCTGGTCGCCACGATGCGGAGCTTGGTTATCAACTGTTGCGCTCGACGCAACCGCAAACGAATACGACCAACGCGGGTGGCGGCAGAAGAGTTGGTTTTGATCCACAAGGCAATCTCGAACAGAACCTGCTGGCGACAATCGCGGCCACCGATCCAAAGGTGGCTTATCAGAAAGCCTCTGAGGCCCTCGATAAAGGTGAATATCCAACGGCGCTGAACCGAGTGCTCGCGCAATTGCAGTCGAAAGATGAAGAAGCTTTCAAGAAACTATCGGAGAAGGCCCTGGGCCGTCTGGGATCGGAGAACCTGCTAACGACGCGAGAAGCGGCAAGCCTCGCGCTTAACTTGCTGTTGCCCGGACCGCGGGTGACCGGGACAGCAAGCAATCAAACGACGCAAGCAAATACGACGAATGCTCGAAACAATTCGACTCAGGTTTTGAGCGAGTCTGCATATCACGATCTTCTCGACAATGCGATTACCGCGGCGCTCAATGCCACGTCGCTCGGGCCCGGCAACAACAACCGCGGCGCTGGTCCTGGTGGCCGCTTTCGGATGCCGCCAAATCAACAGACAACGACTGACGACGCCCAGAATCGACAAAACAACGCGCGTACTTTGCTTTTCGGCCTGGCAGCGGTGTTAACCCAGATGGATCAGTATCTGCCCGAGCGGTCACAGACGGTGCGTCAGAAGATGACCGACTTGGGCATGGGAAACAACGCCAGCATGACATATGGAAATCAGATGCGCACCGCAATGCAGCAGGGTACCAGCGACAGTCTGGAAGCAGCGGCGAAGACCGCGCCGCCACAGATGCAATCGCGCCTCTATCAACAGGCCGCGCAAAAGGCTGTCGATGAAGGCAACCCGGATCGCGCGCTGCAAATCGCCAACGATCATCTGGATGAATCGACGCGCAATTCGATCATGCAGGCGGTGGATTTCAAGCGTCTGACGACCACCGCGTCGGCGGCAAAACTCGATGAGATCAAACAGAAGCTCGCCGCTCTGCCATCTGATTCGGATCGCGTGAAGTACTTAATCGAGCTCTCCACTGCGACCCAGAAAGACAATCCGAAGCTGGCGCTGCGCTTCCTCGACGACGCACGCAATCTGGTCAACAAGCGCGTCACGAACTACAAACAGTTCGAGGATCAATTGAAAGTCGCGGACGCATTTTCGGCAGTCGATTCGAAACGCAGCTTTGAAGTACTCGAGCCGGGAATTGCGCAACTCAACGAGTTACTGTCGGCGGCGCAGGTGCTGAACGGATTCGAAATAGAGATCTTCAAAGAGGGCGAATTGTCTCTGCGCAGCGACAACGATCTGGTCGGAATGGTATCGCGCTTCGGGCAAGAGTTGGCTTCATTGGCCAAGGTCGATTTTGATCAGGCGCGGATGACCGCGGACAAATTCCAATTGCCCGAACCGCGTCTCAGCGCCAAACTTCAGATCGTGCAGAGCGTCCTCGGCGTGCAGCGGCCTACGAACGATAACAATAGGCGTTCTCAGAATTCTCAATTCGTGATGAGGTAGCCGGCAGCTTCCGCTAAATTTCCACCGCAACCCGCGTTGGCGCCGCGGCTTGATCGCGCGCATGCATCGTCTCCGCCTCGCTGGTAATGCGCGTCGGGTATCGTTCGTTCCAGCAAGCGACGCAGGATTCATCCGGGCTGAGGCCGGTCGCTGCCAACATGCCATCCAACGAAAGATAGCCGAGTGAGTCGGCTTCGATGAAGTCGCGAATCTCTTCGACGGACATATTCGCGGCGATCAATTCTGATTTGTTTGGCGTATCCACGCCGTAATAACAAGGGCCGACAGTCGGTGGACAGGAGATGCGCACGTGAATTTTTCTGGCGCCGGCCTCGCGCACCATGCGGACGATCTTCTTGGCCGTCGTGCCGCGCACAATCGAATCGTCGATCAGCACGATACGTTTGTTTTCGATCAGATGCCGCACGGGATTTAGTTTAATACGCACGCCGAAGCTGCGAATCGATTGTTTCGGCTCGATAAACGTGCGGCCGACGTAGTGATTGCGTACCAGGCCAAAGCGAAACGGCAGTCCGCTCTCAGCCGAATAACCAATCGCCGCCGGCACGCCGGAATCGGGGACCGGCACGACGATATCGGCGTCCGCGGGTTGTTCAATCGCCAAACGCTTGCCCATTCTGTGCCGCGACCGGTTGACCGACTGGCCAAAGATAATTGAGTCGGGCCGCGAGAAATAGACATGCTCGAAGATGCACATCGAATGTTGCTGTGGGGGCAGCGGATGCGACGAGCGCAGACCATCTTCACTGATGACGATCATCTCTCCGGGTTCGACGTCGCGAACGTACTTGGCGTCGATCAGATCGAAAGCGCAGGTTTCCGAAGCAATCACCCACGCGTCATTCAAGCGTCCCAGCGCTAAGGGACGAAAGCCACGCGGGTCGCGAATCGCGATCAATTCCGTCGGGGTCAGAAATAACATCGAGAACGCGCCTTCCGTGTTGCGCAACACTTCGGGAATTGCTTCCGTCGCACCGGCCGCGCGCGACCGCGCCACGCCGTGCAGCACGACTTCGGTGTCAGAGGTTGAGGAGAAGATCGCGCCATCTCTTTCTAATCTTTTTCGTTCTTCGCGAGCGAAGGGCAGATTGCCATTGTGACAGATAGCAATCTGTCCATGCTGGCAAGCAACCAGAAATGGCTGACATTCGCGAATCGAAACTTCTCCGGCAGTGGAATAACGAACGTGGCCGATCGCACTGGTGCCCGGCAGGCGATCCAGACGCGTTTGATCGAATACTTCCGAGACATGGCCCATATCGCGTTCCGAATGCAGTCGCCCGCCATTCGACACTACGATGCCGCATGATTCCTGGCCACGGTGCTGCAGCGCATACATGCCGAGATAGGTCAGGCGCACCGCTTCCGGGTGTCCATAAATGCCGAACACGCCGCACTCTTCGCGTAGTTTATCTTCCAATGCTTTGGTCACGGTCCCGATTATCGCGCATTGACTCGCATAACGTCACGCGACAAAGAACCTGAAATGGAGTTATAAGTAGGAGGCGAAGCGCCGTGTCAGAACCGCGAGCGGTAGCGACCGGATCAAATACGACACGCTTAGAGGACTCGCAATACATAACTTGAGAACCCTGAGGGGTAGCGACGGAATCATACAATTCAAGGTTGACTTCATGATCCGGTCGCTACCGCTCGCGGTTCTGACACTAACTGCTGATTGGCCATAGAAGATCGCATTAACCTTCACGGAGGAGGATCGAGACTGGATGAAGAAGCAAATACAATTGTGGCTCTGGTTGATTGTAGCTGTCGTGGTGGTTTTGGGTTTTTCCTACGTCTCGCGAGCGCACGAGGGTATTAAAGTTCCAGGCGACGCCAAGACGACGTTCGACGATAAGTGCGCCTCGTGTCATGGCCAAGACGGTCGTGGGAAGACGTTCAAAGGCAAGCTTTCACATGCGCGGGACCTCACTAGCAGCGAGTGGCAGAATGACGTGAGCGACGAGCGCCTTTTTAATTCGATTAGCAATGGCCGCAACAAAATGCCGGCTTTCAAAAAGAAACTCTCCGAAGCGCAGATCGATGAGTTGATCGCGTATGTGAGGCGGTTTAGGAGATAAGCCGCAAGAGTCTTCGTTAATGGTGATCAAAATAATCAAAGTCATTCTGGCCATCGGGCTGGTTGGCGGACTGTTTCTGCCCGGCTGGAACATTTATCGCCGATTGCCCGACGACTCCCCGAGCAACACGCGCGCTAATAGAGACGCGGAACCTGGAATTGAAGTGACGATCACTTTGAGTGTCGAGCCTGCGCCGATCGATAGCCGCGTCGAAGTCTACCCTTTAGATTTCGCGGCCTTACAGCGCGACTATTTCGCTAGCCCGCTGGCGCAAAAGCGGTTTGACGATTTCCTGGGCCGGCGACTGAAGGGCCTCGAGCCCGTGCGCACGCGATTCGACGAAAATAAACGCGCCAATGTGAAGTTAGCCCTGGGGAATTGGTGGGTCCGCGCCACGGCGGAAATGCCGAATGGAGAAAGTCTCGAGTGGCGATTGCCGATCAATCTTAGCGGCCAAGGACAAACTTTAGAACTCACGACTGAGAATGTTTACGAGAAAACGAAGAAGTTCTAAGAACAGAAGTCGGAGAACGGAGGTCGGAGAACGGAAGCCCGGGTAAACATTATTTCGTCATGTTGACTGCTGACCTCGGATCTCCGACCTCTAGTTTTATGAAGGCTCTTCGTTATGAGAATCGTGGATTGAAGATCGCGGCCGTGCCAAAGCCGATCAGCGATGGCGAAGCCGTCGTCCGCGTGACGCTTTCAGGAATCTGCAACACCGATCTGGAGATTGCGCGCGGCTATGCCGGTTTTCAGGGAACGATTGGACATGAGTTTGTCGGCGTGATCGAAAGCTTGCCGGACGTTGGGACGCTGGTGCCCGGCCAGCGTGTCGTCGGCGAGATCAATGCCGGATGCGGCGTTTGCGATCTTTGTCGCGCGGGCGATCCGCGGCACTGTGCCCAACGAACTGTACTCGGCATCGTCGGACGCGACGGCGCTCACGCCGAATTTTTGAAACTTCCAACGGTTAATTTGTTGCCGGTGCCGGATGAAATTCCCGATGAGCACGCGGTGTTTACGGAGCCGCTGGCGGCCGCCTGTGGCATTCTCGAACGTGCCGAGGTAAGCAAAGACACGGGCGTGGCGGTGATCGGCGATGGCAAACTCGGATTGCTTTGCGCCCAGGTGTTGGCGATCACGGGCGCGCCAGTTACTTTGATCGGAAAACACCAGAACAAACTTCAAATCGCGGCTCGCCGCGGCATTGAAACTATCACCGTTGAGCAAGCGAAATCGCGAACCCAACGGTTTGACTTGGTAGTCGAGGCTTCGGGATCGTCTTCCGGTTTTCACCTCGCATTGGACGTGCTGCGCCCACGCGGCGTGCTCGTATTGAAATCAACTTTTCACGGCGCGACAGAGATGAACGCCGCGCGCATCGTAGTCGACGAAATTAGCGTGGTCGGCTCGCGCTGTGGTCGTTTCGCGCCAGCGCTTGAGTTGCTCCGTCGCAAAACGATCGATGTTGAGAGTCTTATCAGCGAAGAGTTCGCGCTGGCAGATGGTGTTCGCGCGATGGAGCGCGCTGCCGAGTCGGACGTCCTAAAGGTTTTACTGCGGCCGTGACGTGATGACCGAGCGACAACTGAATGAGCTGATCGCCCCTACGATCGCGTTGCGGTTGTAGTGACTGATACCCGTTTTCAATTGGTGCACTGCACTGCATCTGGTTGTCCAGTGTGCCAAGAATTTTTGAGGTAAACTCCCTCTCCCTTTGGGAGAGGGGATGGGGTGAGGGCCTAGCGACGTAAACCCAATAACACTTCTTTCTCCTTTTTTGTCGGAGCGAACAGGGAAAAGGGTGGAGGAGTGCTGTTCTTATTACTCGCTACGCCCTCACCCCAACCCTCTCCCAAAGGGAGAGGGAGTTTACCTACAAATTCTTGGTACACTGCATCTGGTTCCGCGTTTCTAGTCTTTCTTTCGGCCTTTCGTTATACTGCCTTTCAATGGCCCCTACTCGAGCAATCTGTCGGCTGAAGTAATCGACAGACTTTTTTTTAAGGCGGTGAATCATGTTCGAATCTTTCAAGCAAACTTCTGATGTCGAAACGGCGATTCTGCGGAAGCTGCGAATGTGGATCGTGGCGCTGGCTGCGGTCTGCCTGCTGACGGGCATAGGAATCGGTGCAATCCTCGCGGGCCGTCCCGCAGTGGCGCAGGAAGAACTGCAAACAGCGGCGCGCGCGCCCGAGGCGCTATCAGCATCGTTCGTCGAAGTGGCTCGCCGCGTTGAGCCCGCGGTCGTGAACATCGACACTCTGCAGGCCTCGAGCGAGGTTGCCGAGAGCGATAACGACGACAAGAGCGATCGCACACCGAAGAATCCGCTTGATGATTTGTATCGCCGCCAACTTCCGCGGCCGACACGCGGAGTAGGCAGTGGATTCATTATCGATCAGAAGGGCTTTATCTTAACGAACAATCATGTAATCGAAGGAGCGTCCCGAATCACTATCGGCTTGCCGAGCGGCGAACGTTTCCGCGGCAAAGTGGTCGGCATCGATACGGAAACGGATCTGGCGCTGATTAAGATCGATGCCGATCATGATTTGCCGGTAATGAAGTTTGGAGATTCAAATTCCGTGCAGGTG
>WNFT01016730.1_pt1 | contig 11107 bp, 6 predicted proteins | sample 5400191 | NCBI WGS metagenome assembly WNFT01 (sample SAMN13153359, study PRJNA577476) | soil metagenome | isolation source: 80 cm saprolite under Madrone tree | place: USA:California | collected 2016-06-14
TCGCGAGCATAGCCATCTTGACATCGTAGGACTCAATCTTCTTTCCGAGGTATTCGGGAGTCCGGCCAACCATCAGACCTGCGATGAAAACCGCAAGGATTACGAACACAATCATGCCGTAGAGGCCGGCGCCCACTCCACCGAAGACCACTTCGCCCAGCATGATGTTGATCAAGGGCACCATACCGCCAAGTGGCGTGAACGAATCGTGCTGGCCGTTCACAGCACCACAACTAGCGTCCGTCGTTACCGTGGTAAAGAGCGCAGAGTTCGCAATGCCGAATCGCACCTCTTTCCCCTCCATGTTTCCGCCGGAGTGCAACGCCCCTGCTCGCTGATCGGTTCCAAGCAAAAGCGGATTCCCCCGGGCCTCCGCCCAATATGCTGTTGTCACGCCAGCGAGAAACAAGAACGCCATGGCGGCCCACACGGCCCAACCGTGGCGCTGCGAGCCGGTCATGCGGCCCAGCGTGTACGTGAGACCGCTCGGGATGGCAAAAATCAGCACCATCTCGAAAAAGTTCGAGAATGGTGTAGGGTTTTCAAATGGGTGTGCGCTGTTGGCGTTGAAGAATCCGCCGCCATTCGTGCCGAATTCCTTGATGATCTCCTGCGATGCCACGGGGCCTTGCGCAATCACCTGTTGCGTCACTAGTTGCGTTGTGGCTTTGCCGTCCACGGCGGTCACCTGTACGGCCTGGGGCTCAAGCAACTGCACCGTTGTGTACGGCTTCAAGTTTTGTACGACACCCTGCGAAACCAGCACCAGCGAGCCAACCAGGCAGACCGGAAGCAGAACCCATAGCAGGCAACGCGTCGTATCGACCCAGAAATTCCCGAGTTTGTCCGTTTCTTTTCTCGCGATGCCGCGAATTACCACGATCGCGAGGACGATACCGACAGCCGCAGAAGCAAAGTTATGGTAGGCGAGTCCCGCCATCTCCGTGAGATAGCTCATCGTGGATTCACCGCCGTAGGCCTGCCAATTGGTGTTCGTGGTGAACGATGCGGCGGTGCCAAACGCCAGCGCGGGATCAACGTTTGGAAGTTTCTGCGGGTTGAGCGGAAGCCACTTCTGCGTACGCTCGATCAAATACAGAAGCGCCATGGAGACGCCGCTAAAAAGAAGCATGGCTACGGCATACTCCGTCCAGCGCATCTCGTGCTTCTCATCAACGCCGGTCAGCCGGTAGACGGTCCGCTCCACCGGCCGCAGGACCGGATCCAGGAAGGTCTTCTCCCCGCTGAACACGCGCGTCATGAAGACGCCCAGTGGTCTGGTGAGAATAAAGATCACCAGAAAGAAGAGCCCGATTTGAAACCAGCCATTGGCGGTCATGTTCAGAACTCCTCTGCCTTCAGCAGGGCATACAGCAAATACCCAAAGAGAAGGCCACAAATGATGAGCAGTATCGCGTCGCTTGTGTGCATAGGCTCGCTCCTACTTCAGTCGTTCACATGCGCGAACATAGAGAATCCCAACCGCGAAAAAAAGCGCGGTCGCCGCCAAAAAAATGATGTCAAGCATGGCTTTTTCTACCTCCGCCTCTTGCATGCTGCCCGCCGCTTTGCCGTGGTACTTCGCCGCGGCATGGGCGTCCGCCGAGAATCGAAATACGGGCGGCTCTGTTCAGAACTTGACGAGGATCGCCATATTCAGCCGGTTCTCGGTCTTACGAAGATCGGGGTACCAAGTATTCGATGGCGAACCATCGCAAATGGTGAAGCCGCTGAGGCAAACCAGTGAGGACGGCTTGCCAGTATTGCCTCCGGGAGGCGTGACTCCGCCGGACCCGGAAAAATACGGCACGTTCGCGGCACGATGGTTGTATTCCCACCGGAAAGTAATGTATTGACTGGGCATCCAGTCGAAAGTTCCCGACACATCCCAGGCCTTGTACGGATCGCCCGGATTTGCCGTGAAGTATGGTGTTCCCGAAGCAGCGGTCGCCCCGTTGATCGGCAGGATCAACACGAGATAGCGTCCGGGGTTGTTAATTTGTCCGCCGCCGAGAGTCAGCGCGTACTTGTCGCGATCGAACCAAAGGCGGTTGTAGACCATGTATCCAAGAAAGCTCTGCTTGGGACCTTTCGCAGAATTGCCCGCGCAGCTCGCACCACCGCCATGCTCGCACCCCATATCTCCGGTTAGCGAGAACGCGGCTTTGCTGAGAAAATTCTCTGGATGGTCGTAGTATTTGATCTGAATGCTATCATCAGTGTGATACCGAATGCGGCCCGGCGTGTTCAGCGTGTCTGCGCCTAGCATGTATTGATTCCCGAGGACCGATAGCCAACCGTTCGGACGCCAGAGGAACTGCACACCGAATCCAGGCCGGTTATTGAACCTGCCGTACGACTGCCAGCCGTTGACAAACCACGGCTCGATTTTCAGATGTTCGGTGGGGAAAATTTGAACACGCACACCGTTGAAGAACCACGGTGTGTTCGATGAAACATACGACGGCTGATACGTCCAGTTGTCGAATTGGTAGTAGCTGAATAGGCCGATATAGGACATAAAGATTCCGGCGTCAACATTGATCCCATGCAGGGCGTTGAAGTGGTAGCCACCGTACGCTTCCGAGATGTACCTGTAAGCATTATCCAGATTCCATTGGCCGCGCGAGGGGCTGGCGTCATTACGCGTGGTCGTCTGCGAGTACAAACCAAACTGGGTCATCAATCTTGCGCGAACATTATCGTAGTGAAAATCGCCCCCGACGCCGAGTTGCGTTACATGCACTTCGTTTGCCCTGAAGACTTCGCTCGACCCGCCGATCGTATTGTCTTTAGGATGATTAAAATCATAAATGTAATCGACGTCGGCCCGGATTTCCGGCGTAAAGAACTTGGTATCCATCGGCGATTCTTTGGTGCGCGCGTTGCCGGTCAGCCACGTAAAGTCGGCGAAGGCAAAGGGTTCTGCTTTAGCAGCCTTGGTTCCACCGGACTTGCCCTTTTCAGTGGCTTGCGCGGTACCGAGTGCAAAAGCTTTGCCTGTCGGAATAACATTTGTGCTGGCCACTGCGGCAGGTGCTGCTGATATGGCGCCTGTTGGCAAAGATGACTTAGACAGGTTTGGCGAAATAGACTGCGGCGGTGAGACTTCCGTCGCCGGTGTAACGGGCGGATTGCCCTTGGATTCGAGTTCGGCGACGCGCTTTTCGAGCTGCTCCATGCGGTCCAGCATCCAGCGCTCACGTTCCGTGAGCGGAGCCGGCGAATCGGGCCTTGCCGGCACAGATTTCGGCGCCGGAGTACTGGATTCCTTATCGTCCGCGAACACGCGGCAGGGAACCGCGCTGGAACAGAGCAATGCAGCAAGTACCAGCCACACGAAGCCGCCTTCTTGTCTGAAAATGCGCATACATCTCTCCTGTAGTAACATTTAGTTAAGCGAACATACATCGGGTCTCAGCCGCCATCGTAAGAACTTTCTGACGTGCCTCACTCTTCGCCGCACACGAAATCACCCCATCAGAAGCTCCGAAGCCACTCTCCTCGTTCTATCCCGTCATCTTGCGTTTCGGCTCTGGAGAGCCTGCAGAGGGCGTTGCGATCCCCCGCGGGCGAATGACGTGCGGCTTGTGTTTCCACCTTTCCTCCGTCGATTCCCGATTTTCTGCCCTTCGTGCCATTCTCCCGCGCCGTCCTTCTTTTGCCCACTGCACAAGGACATACAGCAAGAAGCAGCACCCGAGGAAACAAATCATTGCTAAGACAAAGAGTGTCATGGCTCGCGGGGAACGAAGCGCGTGACTTACGTCGCTTCCCTCAATTCGACGAATTCTACGAACTGAGCCGTCCCCACTCCGAGCCATTAAGGGCCAGAAGTGGAAAGCCTCTTAGTAAATTGAAGAAGTTGATTTATCTTATCTATCTTTTGGAGGCAGCCCATGGACTTACATATCCGCGCCCTCTTCTAATTCTGGTCCCGGCTTTGCAGCTGCGGCCAGTAAACAAGTTGGACCGAAGCCGTCACATTTTTCTGCAGTGTGGGCGCGAGAAGCGGAAATCTCCATTGTTCATATTGGACCAGTGCGGAAGCTCCCCAGTCGCGCTTCACTTGGAATTCCGCGCGAACGGATCCGTCGTTAATCGTGCCTCCGCCGGGAATGAACAGTGGATTGATTTTGACGTGACGATAGCCGAATTGAATCGAATTGCGCGCGCTCAGCCAGTAGCGGCTCATCGCTTGGATTCCCGAGCCGTCGCGCCCCACCCAGTTGCCCATCAACACCTTTCGATTGGTGTAGAGGTCGCGATAGTAGTTGTCCCAATAGATGTAGCGGCCCGGGCCATTCGTCGCGACAGTATTGGTCAAAGGAGCCTCGACCCGCAGGTCGAGTTTCGGGAATCCCGGAAAATGAGTGAGATAAAGGCCGGGACTGAACCCCGCGCGCCGCGGCGCTGCAAGAGGAGAAGGATCATCCGCGGAAATGGAATCGTTATAGATGGTGAGCCACTCCCGAAGCAACGGCACTCGATAACTGAAATCGAATCCTCCATCTCGCTTGCCGGGGTCTTTATTGGCGGGTTTGATGAGGTAGCTTGTGGCGCTGAAGTAAGTTAAGAAAAGCCGGTAAGGGGTCAGAGGACGGCCCTCGCCGCCCACCACCACCGTGCGCGTAAATCCAAACTCCAGATTGCGAGTGGGCTTGAAACTGATCTTCTCGCCATGGAAAAAAGGATTGGGTGAGAGCAGCTGCCCCTGGAGCCTGCCGAAGTAAGCATTCCAGCGCATGGGCCCGAGAAGCCGGAAAGGCCAGGGAAGCCGAAACGGAGAAACACGGTCGATGTGAAACATCTGCACGGGGTGCGCATTATCGCTGAATAGCAGCGGTCCGCTCGCCCCGGGCCCCCACCATTTGCTCTGCTGACCGTAGGAAAGTTGCCAATTGCCCAGGTTTAGTCCGACGTAGGTATCGAGCAGGCGGGCTTGATTGCGCGCGGGCGTCGGAGACGGTGCAGCCAGAGGCGTAATATCGATTGCGGCGATCGCATTTGCTGCCGCCACGGGAATGGCCGGGCCGGATGGTGCGTGCTGGTATTCGCCGCGAACATAAACTACCCATCGCCCGGCGGTGGCCCAGCCCGAGAAACCAGCGATGGCATTAAAGCCTTCCTGAAACGGCCGTCCATAATCGTTGTAGAGGGTCTGGCCAAAGTGATAGCCGTCTGTAACAGGCGGCCCGGAAATGCCGGTGAATCGCGTGTAGACAGACTCGAGTCGTAGAGAGCGATTGCTTCCTCCACCAAGAAGGTTAAGCTCCGGACCGAATTCCTGCCGCAAGGAATCATAGAGCCGCGAAGATTCCGTCTCTTCTCCCGTGTCTTGCAAGCGCTCGCCCGCTTCATTCACCAAACGCGCGCATTCCAGCCGCGTCCACGGGCGGATTCCGAGAATTGCGTCATTTATCGCTCCCATCGCCACCAGGCGATCGAAAAGCGGATAGATCCAGCCATCGAGAGGAACATAAGGCGAACCCATCGCGCTCGGCATGCGTTCCGTCTCGACGATCGGCGAATCGGATAGATCCTCTACGGTTCCACCGCCGACTTCTGCCTTGTGGTGTGCGCGATAAACCTGCCAGCCCGTCAGCCACCCAATTCCGCTTCCGACCAAAACATCAGACGGAAAATGTTGCTTCCCCTGAATCCTAGCGACGGAGATTGCCGTGGCCGCGCCGTAGGCAAAAATCTTTGTGAAGGGTCCGGGATACTCATGCGCGAGAACGCTGGCCACTGCCCATGCTCCAGCCGCGTGCGACGACGGAAACGAATCGCTGCCTTGCCAGAACTTGCCGCGGGACGAGTCCACGCCCGGGCGCTCCCGTCCCGTTGCATACTTCAGCGCCGTCGATACGAGGAGGGCATTCAAGGCTGCTTCGCCACTCAGAATTCCTGCTTCCTGTTTGTGCGGATCATTCGTGGCGCGGCCCCAGAGATAGAGCCCACCCACCGCCCCTGCCATCCCTGCTGCGCCGTAGTTGGAAAGTTTCCTGTAGTTCCTGAGCGTGCTCGGATTGTTTGAAAGGTGCAGGCTCGAGTCTCGATCCGTGACCATCAGCCCGGCTGTAACTCCTGCGAACGGCACGAGCCAATCGGCATGCCCGAGGCGCACATGCGCCGGGCTCGTCCAGATATCCCGCTGGTCCCGCGCGATGTTTTTTAAGAGCTGCAAGCCCAGCTTGTTTTCCGCCGTCTCGTTCGACGCAGGCGCAATCTCTTTCCTAGCGTCCGTACTTGGCCTGCCGGTATCCTCCGTCTTTGGTCGTACGTCTTCGCGGGTCGCGTCTTGCGAGCCACTCTGCGCGAGCGCGCTTGGCGTCGCCCAAGCGGTCAGGCCCGAGAACAACAAGAGTCCAAAGGAACAGACGCGATGGACCGGCTGAATCTTCCTTATTGGCGCAGAATGCGGATTCACGCAGAGGCATTGGCAAGAGAGGGGCCGATGCAGTCGATGCTCGCTTGCTTCTTAACGCACTGAAAGAAAACAAGTTGCTTAACTTCTTGCGAACAAAGGGCAAATTTCTATTCCCAATTTGGAACTGGCTGTCCGATACGAGATGCAGCCGCTAGATCGGCAACCGAAGCCGCGCTTCGCAGCCGCGCTTGTCGGAGCGGTTCGCCAGTGCCAGTTCGCCCCCGTGCGCTTCCGCGATCTGACGGCTAAGCACGAGCCCGATTCCAGAGCCACCCGGCTTCGTCGTGAAGAAGGGAACAAAGAGATTCGCCGTGTTCGGCAGGCCCAGACCTTCGTCCAGCACCCGGACCTCCAATTGCCCTCCCTGCCGCGACCAGGCAACCTGCACACCACCACCTGTTTCCAGCGTGGCATCCGCGGCGTTCCGAACAAGATTGATCAGCAATTGCTCCAGTTGATCCGCATCTGCAGAGATAACAACTTTGGGACCTTCCACGACGCTAACTTTCACGCGGGTCTCAAGTTTCACCGTCCGGCTAATCCACTCCGGCACATTCACCGGCAGCAACTTGGGCTGCGGCAATCGCGCCAGATGTGAGTAGGCGGCCATGAAGCGCGCCAGCGCCTCGGTACGAGACCGAATAATCCCTAGACCCTGCCGAAGGTCGTCCAGAATCGCAGCGGAGGACTCGCTTTGCAACTCAGCGGACTTCGAAGCAATCACGAGCCCGCTTTCCAGCCCCTGCGCCACCGACTGGATAGGAGCCAGCGAGTTATTTAGTTCGTGGCCCAGAACGCGGATGAGGCGCTGCCACGCCTTCCGCTCTTCGTCCCGCAACGTGCGGCTCAGATCGCTGAGCACCACGAGATGATGCGGCAAGCCTCCCTGGCGGAAAGTGCCGCGCCGCAATCCCCAGCGCCCTGAACCGCCCGGGAAATTCAGCTCCATCGTCCGCGCAGAGTCTCCTTGCAAGCACGCGGCAAGCCCCAATTCTTCCGCCGTGAATCCCAGGAGCCGTTCTTCGATGCGCCCCAATAGCCGCTCCCCCGCTCGATTGACCAGGCGCAGCTTCGTCTGGTTGTCGAACGTGAAGATCGCCAGGTCGATCTCTTCCATCACCGTGCGGAGCAACGCGGTGGCTTCCATCGCGCCCAGTCGCTGCTGCCTCAGCGTCTCGCTGAGCGCGTTCACTTCAATGATTACCTCACCCATGGCGTCGTCGCTGCGCGCGCCGCGTGCCCGCAGGGAAAAATCCTCTTCGCGCAGGGCCGCCAGCAGGTTCGAAAGTGTTTGCAAGGAAAAGACCACGCGGGAGCGCAGCGAGAAGGCGAATCCCAGCCACAAACAAACAATAAGAAAAGCCAGTGTCCAAAACGCGCCGGAAGAAAAATTTCCGGTCCACAGCAGAATGAGCGCAATCACCGAACCAGGAAAGCCAGCAGCCAGCGCGAGGAGCTGGATGCGGCGCTCATATGACAGTTGCTTCATTCCAATCCGTGTTTTTGCAGTCTGCGGTACATAGCGCTGCGGCTTAATCCTAGCGCTTTTGCGGCCTGGCTGACATTTCCTTCATGGCGGGAGAGTGTGCGTTGAATCAGATACCTTTCGACTTCATCGAGGCTCATTTCCTCCAGCTTTGCAGCGCCGCCGGCGGTTTGCGCTCGCAATCCCAGATCACCGGCGCGCACAGTGGGTCCCGCCGCCATCAGTACGCCCCGCTCGACGGCATGATCCAGCTCGCGCACGTTTCCCGGCCAGGCGTGTTCGTGAAGGGCCCGGACCGCGGCGGAGTCAAAGCTGGCAATATTTTTGCGGTAGCGGTTCGAATAGCCTTGCAGAAAATGGTGCGCCAGAAGATCGATATCCTCGCGGCGGTCCCGCAGCGGCGGAATGTGGATCTCGATGGTATTCAAACGAAAGAGAAGGTCCTGGCGAAAACGTCCCGAACTGGCCTCCGCGTTAATGTCCGCGTTGGTCGCGGCGAGCACGCGTACGTTCACGCGCCGCGTCGTGGACGATCCCACGCGCTCCAGATCTCCGGTTTCCAGCACGCGCAGCAATTTTGCCTGCAGATTCAGAGGCACATTGGCGATTTCGTCCAGGAACAAAGTGCTGTTATCGGCGAGTTCGAACCGCCCGACGCGATCCGAGCGTGCATCCGTGAACGCTCCCTTGACGTGGCCGAAGAGTTCGCTTTCGAACACCCCTTCCGAAAGACCGCCCGCGTTTACCGTCACCATGGGTTTCGCCGTGCGGTACGAAAGCGCATGTAGCGTTCGCGCCACAACTTCTTTGCCGGTGCCGTGCTCTCCCGTGATCAACACGTTCGCATCCGAAGGCCCGATGCGTCCGATCAATTCCAGCACCGGCGCCATCGCGGGCGATTTTGCCAAAAATGTTGGCCGCGATTCCGCGCGCAGGATGCGATTCTCGGCCTCCAGCCGCGAAGCCTGGCGCAACGCTTGCCGCAAGTCAATTTGCGTGCGCAGGATGGACAGTAGCCGCGTGTTCTCCCAGGGCTTCTGCACAAAATCGCGCGCCCCCCGGCGCATGGCCTCGACGGCCACCTCGATGCTGCTCCACGCTGTCATGACCACCACCGGCAGGGTGCTGTCCAGCATCTGGATATTGGTCAGCAGGTCCAGCCCCTCCTGGCCAGACGTGGTGTCTCTCGTATAGTTCAGGTCCATGAGCACGGCGTCGAATTCTCGCGATTCGATGGCGCTCAACGCTTCCGCGGGCGAAGCCACGGCCTGGGTTTCATAGCCCTCCCGCTTCAAAAGCAGGCGCAGGGCGTCGCGGATGTCCGCCTGGTCGTCGGCTAACAAAACTCGATAGGGTTGCGCGGTAGCTGTCTTCATTCCTATGTATAAACGGAGTTTACCCTACTGTCGTTTCTGAGACACGGCAGGAAAAACACAGGGAACCGTCAGCCCACGGACGCCTCATTCATACCGGAGAGCGACGGTTCAGGCAGGTTGCGGCGCGCTGGCTCGTGCCCCGGCCGTCGCCGTCTCGCTGACCACCCAGCCATCCTTCAGCTGGATAATGCGGTTTCCATACGACGCATTTCTCTCGGAGTGCGTGACCTGAATGATCGTCGTGCCAGCGTCATTCAGCTTCTTGAAGAGCTCCATGATTTCTTCACCCTGCGCGGAATGCAGGTTTCCGGTCGGCTCGTCGGCAAGGATGAGTTTCGGATTCAGAATCACAGCGCGGGCTACGCCGACGAGTTGCTGTTGCCCGCCGGAAAGCTGGTTCGGGAAGAGATCTTTCTTCCCGACAATGTGAAAACGGTCCAATGTGTCGCAAACCAGGCTCACGCGTTCCTTGTGCGGCACATTCTTGTAAGAGAGCGGTACTTCCAGGTTTTCGAACACTGTCAAATTGTCGATCAGGTGATAGCTCTGAAAGACGAACCCGATGTTCGCTTTGTGCAGCTCGTTGCGTTTCTTGACGTTCAGCTTGTGGACTCCTTCGCCGTTGAAAAAGTAATCGCCCGTCCACGCACCATCCAGCATTCCAAGAATGCTCAGCAGTGTGGACTTCCCCGCACCGGAAGGTCCCATGATGGTCACAAATTCGCCCGGTTGAATATCCAGATTAACTCTACGCAATAGATAGAATTTGTTCGGCCCGGCCTCGACCACTTTCTCCAGATTTCGCAGTTGTATCAAAGGTTCCACATCGGCTCCTTGCGTTCGAACGGTGAATCGCGCTTCTATCTTAGCGCATGTTCTGGCGGCGTAAATCCTGCCTTACTCGTACCGTAAGGCGGTGATCGGGTCCACACGTACGGCGCGCCGCGCTGGGAGGTAGGACGCCAGTGTGGCGACAGCCGCCAGCACCAGCGGAAGTGCAAGCAAACTGGAGAGCGCGTTCGCGAGAAGGAACGCGATAGGAAGCCCGATGCCCATCCCGATAAGCGTGAGCAATGCCCCCTTGCCCAGCACCAGCTTCTGAATGTCATTTGCCGATGCACCCATCGCCATTCGAATGCCTATTTCATTGGTTCGTTCGCTGACCGCATTGGACATCACGCCGTACACGCCGACAGCCGCAAGCACCAGCGCGATGATCCCCAGTACACCCATCATGACGGCTACATAGGCTATGCCGACAACCGAATCGCTGATGACCTTGTCGAGCGGCTTGATGTTATAGAGAGACAAGTCCGGATCCACAGCAGCAACCTGGCTTCGCACGGCGGGGACTAATGAAAGTGGTTCGCCACCCGTGCGCAGGACTAGGGAAACAAAGTAAGGCGGCGATTGCCGGTACGACCGGTAAATCGTGGGAACATCATTCTTGTCGATCCAACTGTAGTGCACGTCATCCACAATCCCGACGATCGTCAGCCATGCTGAGCTGTCGTCGACCGGACCGATCTTCAGCTTTTTCCCCAGAGGCTTCTCGTCTGGAAAATACCTCCGGACCAAACTCTTGCTGATCACCGCGACCGGCAAAGTGCCATCGGCATCCGTGTTTGCGATTTCACGTCCCTCGCGCAACCCAATCTGCATGAGTCCAAAATAGTTCGGACTTATAGTCTGGACGATGGCATTGCGCATTTCCCCGCGATCCATCGTGGGGCGGCCTTCGACCGAAAAAGCTCTCGTGCTTACTCCTCCCCCATCCGCATACGGAACGTGCGTGACCATCGCCGCCGATTGAAC
>WNFT01005494.1_pt1 | contig 11106 bp, 11 predicted proteins | sample 5400191 | NCBI WGS metagenome assembly WNFT01 (sample SAMN13153359, study PRJNA577476) | soil metagenome | isolation source: 80 cm saprolite under Madrone tree | place: USA:California | collected 2016-06-14
GGGCCATTCCGCCAAGGTGCTTTCCGGGTCGGACCTCGCCGCCATCGTCGGCGCGGTCGAGATCCAGGTGAACTCGACGCATCATCAGGCCGTCAAGGACGCCGGGCGGGCCCGGGTCTGCGCGCTGGCTCCCGACCAGATCGTCGAGGCCATCGAGCTGCCGGGGACATTCGCGCTGGGCGTCCAGTGGCATCCCGAGCTGCTCCCGGGACCCGAGCATCTCGCCCTCTACCAGGCCCTGGTAGGCCGGGCGCGACGATGAGCTCCCCGTGCGTGCTGGTGCTGGCGGGTCTCGACCCGAGCGGAGGCGCGGGGCTGCTGGCGGACGCCGAGGCCGTGCGGGCGACGGGGGCCAGGCCACTCTGCGTCGCCACCGCGCTCACGGTCCAGACCACTCGCGCGGCGCGCCGTTTCGAGGCGGTCAAGCCGGCCCTGGTGGCCGAGTCGATGGAGGCGCTGCTGGAGGAAGAGGACGTGCGCGCGATCAAGATCGGCATGGTGGGCAACCGCGCCGTCGCCGCGGAGATCGCAGCGCTGCTGCAAGCCCGTCCCCGACTTCCGCTGGTGGTCGATCCCGTCCTTGCCGCGTCGAGCGGAGCGATGCTGTTCGAGGGATCTTCCTCCGACGCCAGGGATGCGTACCTCCGACTCGCCAAGGGCGCAGTCCTCACCCCCAATGCCGCGGAGGCGGAGGCCCTTCTCGGCCGGAAGCTCGAAGACCCTCTGCTGGCCGCAGCGCTGCTCGATGAGGGGGCCGGCGCCGTGCTGCTCAAAGGTGGGCATCTCCCCGGGCACCCCACGGATTTCCTCTTCCAACGGGATGGAGAGGAGCGCTTCTCGGCACCGCGCATTGCGGCGGTGGCCCGCGGAACCGGATGCCGCCTGGCGAGCGCCATTGCCGCGGGCCTTGCGCGCGGTCTAACGGTTCGCGACGCGGTGGTCGCGGCCCGCCAGTTGGTGCGCGACTACCTCCAAGCGCACGTTTCGGTTTGAAGGCGCACCCCGGACCGCGTGTTAAACTGGTCGAGAGGGAGATCCACAATGCGCATGCGCAAGTACGCCCCGATCCTCATCGTCGCGCTGGCCGCCGGCTGCGGCCCGTGCGGGTACAACCGCATCGTCTCCGAAGAGCAGCAGGTCGAGGCCGCCTGGAGCCAGGTGGAGAACCAGCTGCAGCGCCGCGCCGATCTGATCCCCAACCTGGTCGAGACGGTGAAGGGGTACGCGCGCCATGAGAAGGGCGTGTTCGACGAGATCGCCAACGCGCGCACGGCCATGCTGGGCGCCTCGTCGCGGGCCGACAAGATCCAGAGCGCCAACCAGTTCGAGAGCGCCATCGGCAAGCTGATCTCCCTGACCGAGAACTACCCGCAGCTCAAGGCCGACGTGAACTTCCAGCGCCTGATGGACGAGCTGGCGGGCACCGAGAACAGGCTGGCGGTGGAGCGCAAGCGCTACAACGAGGCGGTGCAGCAGTACAACACGGACATCAAGCGCATCCCGGGCGCGTGGTGGGCGAAGATTGGCGGCTTCCAGCCCAAGGAGTACTTCAAAGCCGAGGGCGGGGCGAAAGCGGTTCCCAAGGTCTCGTTCCAGTAGAGGGTCGAGATGCGCACCAGCGGAATCCTCACCATCGGCGGAGCGTTCGTCGCCATCCTCGGCAGCGCGTTCGCGCTGCTCATGCTGAGGGCTTTCTTCGTCGACAAGGGACAGGGCTTCGTGGACCTCTCCGGCCTGGTGGTCGGCGGCGTGGTGGCCGCGGTCGGGCTGGGCCTGGTCGCCGCGGGGCGGAAGCGCGCCCGGATGGAGCACGAGCACGACGAGCTTCACTTCTCCGAGATGGCGCTCGCGCTGGCGAAGAAGAACGGCGGCCAGGTGCAGGTGGAGCAGGTGGTGAAGGCCAGCGGGCTCACGCGGGACGAGGCCACGGCCCGGATGCGCCAGCTCACCGGCCGCGGCCTGTTCGACCTGGACTTCGACGCGAACGGACAGATGGTGTGGAAGCTCTCCCCGGACGCGGGTCGCGCCCAGCTCGCCGAGACTGCCGGCCGGAGCGGATGACCCGCCGCGGCGCAGCCTCGCGCATGGAGCTGGCGGCGCTCGCCGCGTGCAAGGCCGGAGAGTTTCCCTCATGAGGTGGGCAGCCCTCGCAGTCCTGGCGGTGGCGTGCGCCCATTCGCGGCAAGCCCGCCTGTCGCCGCACCCGGCAGCGGAAGGGGCGGCGGATGATACCGACAACGGGGAGGTGCAGCCGCGCGCCAGCCCCCGCGCCTACCGCCATTACCTGGACGCTCTCCTGGCGAAGAACGCGGACGACTTCGCCACCGCCGCCTCGGAGCTGCGCGAGGCATTGCTGTACGATCCCGAGTCGCCGCACCTCCACACCGTCCTGGCGGAAGTCCTGATCAAGCAAGGGCGTTTGAACGACGCGGAAGAGGAGCTGCAGACCGCGCTGGCCCTCGATCCGAAGCACGCGCCGGCACGGCTGTTGAGCGCGCGGATCGCGGTGGCCCGCGGCAACCTGCCCGAGGCGCGCGAGCACTTCCAGATTGCCATCGAGGGGCAGCCCGACGACGCGGAGGCGTACCACGACCTGGTGCGCCTGCTTCTCGCCACCAACGACGCCCCGGCCGCCGAAGCGGTGGCGGAGCGCCTCGCCACCCGGCTGCGCGGCGCGCAGGAGCGCGCCGGCGATGACGCGGACGCGCTGGTAACGGTGGATCGGCTCCGCGAGCAGAGTGCGGCGGTCTGGGTCGAGTTGGGCCGCTGGTGGTCCCAGCATGGCGACGACGACGCCGCGCGGCGCGCGCTTGCGCGAGCCCGGAGCGCGTCTCCCTCCGATCCCGATGCGCTGGCGGCGGAAGCCGCCTGGCTGGAGTCGAAGCGCCGGTTCGCGGACGCGCGCGAGCGGTACCTCCGGCTGCTTTCCCAGCGGCCGGAGGCGCCCGAGGTGCTCGCCGCGCTGGCGCGGGTGGCGCTCGCAGAGGGCGACGTGGACACCGTGTCGGCGCATTCGCGCAAGCTCCTGGGCCTCGCGGCGAACGTGGAGCGTGAGGATAGCGGCGGCGATCGCGAGGAGGACCGGCGCGATCTGGGCGCGGCCCTGCTGCGCGTCGCGGTGGCGCTCCTGGGCGCGCACCGGAGCGCCGAGGCGCAGCAGGCGCTCGACGGCGCATTGCGCCTCTACCCCCATCATCCGGAGCTCTCGTTCTATCGGGCAGTGGCGCTCGTCCAGCGCGGGCGCCCCCGCGACGGGGCGCTGGCGTTCGAGGCGATCGAGCGGCGGATCATCGCCAGTGCTGGCGAGCCGGCGTCGCCGGTGTTCCTGGGCATGGAGCCCGACGCCTTCGTGCTCGACGCGCGCGTCCAGGCGGCGCTGGCGCGGGGAAGGGCGGGGGAGACGCAGGAGTCGATGCGGCGGCTCCGGCTCCTCTTCGCCGAGCATCCGGGGGAAGAGGAGGTGGCGCTCGCCCTGCTCGAGTCGTTCGATCGCGCCGGCAAGGCCGGCGAAGCGGAGCAGATCCTTGCCGCCGCCGTCCAGGCACATCCCGAGACCGAAGGCCTCTTGTACGCGCTGGCCAACGCGGAGGATCGCGCCGGACTGCAGTCCAAGGCGCTCACCACCATGCGCAAAGTCCTTTCGGGGCAGCCACAGCACGCCGGGGCACTGAACTACATTGGATATACTTTGACCGAGCGCGGCGGCCCCATGGATCTGCGCGAAGCCGAGCCCATGCTCGCGCGGGCGGTGGAGCTGAGGCCGGATGACGGCGCCATCGCCGACTCGTACGGGCTCTGCCTGTTCAAGCTCGGCCGCGCAGGCGAGGCGCTGGCCGAGCTGCGCCGCGCGGACAAGCTCTCGCCCGGCGACCCGGTGATCCTCAGCCATCTCGGCGACGCGCTGATCGCAGCGGGCCGCCGCGACGAAGCGCGGTCGGTGTTCAAGCGGGCGCTGGCGCCGCGGGCCCCGGCCCGTCACCCGCTGGCGGAGGCCCAGGCGATGATCGATCCGCGCGACCGCGCCGACCGCGATGACGCGAAGGTCCGCGCGGAGATTGAGAAAAAACTGAGGTCGCTCGCGCCTTGACTGCGCGTCCATGCCGTGGTCTTTCCCGGCGCGGCGAGGAGGCAGGCAGCGTGGCGGATGGCACCGACGAGGGCTTCTTCAGCGCGCGCGACGGCGTTCGATTGTTCTGGCGGATCGAGCGTTCTTCCGCTCCGGCGGGCCACGTCGCCCTCGTCCACGGATATGCCGAGCACCTGGGCCGGCACGCCGAAGTCACCCGCGCGCTGGCCAGCGCGGGATACACCGTGCACCTGCTGGACTGCCGCGGACACGGCCAGAGCGGGGGAAAGCGCGCGCACGTCGACCGGTTCGAGGAGTATCTCTCGGATCTGGAGATCTTTCTCGACCGGGTGAAGGAGCAGGCGGCCGCCCTGCCCATGTTCCTGCTCGGGCACAGTCACGGTGCGCTGATCGCGGCGCGTTATCTGCTCGATCGGCCCGACGCGGTGCGCGGGGTGGTCTTCTCCTCGCCGTACTTCAGGCGAAAGCTCTACGTCCCCCCGCTCAAGATCCTGGCCGGGAAGCTGGTGGGCCGCGTGCTGCCCAGCCTGCCCATGAGCAATGCGCTCAAGCCGGAGCAGCTCACCCGCGACGTCGAGATCCAGAACGCCACCCGCGCCGATCCGCTCTACCAGCAGATCGCCACTCCCCGCTGGTTCAACGAGAGCAACGCCGCCCAGGAGACGGTGATGCGCCGGGCGACCGAGTTCGTCACCCCGTTCCTGCTCCTCTCCGGCGCGGCCGACCCCATCGCCGATCCCGCCGCGGGCCGCGACTTCTTCGAGCACGCCACTTCCAAGGACAAGCAGCACAAGCAGTACGACGGTCTCTTGCACGAGCTCTTCCACGAGCCGGAACGCGAGGGGGTGTTCCGCGACGTGGTGGGCTGGCTGGACGAGCGGGCGCGAGGGGCGTCGGCGCGGGCGGCGGGCGCGAGATGAGCGAGCGGAACCGCCTGCTGGAGCTGCTCACCGAGCTCGCCTACGAGAAGCGCAAGGTGGTCCTCTCCTCCGGCAAGGAGAGCAACTTCTACATCGACACCAAGCAGGCCTCCCTGACCGCGGAGGGCCACTACCTGGTGGGGCGCTTGGTGCTGGCTGAGATCCGCGCGCATTTCTCCCGGGCGCAGGCCGTGGGCGGAATGACCATGGGCGCCGACCCCATCGCCAGCGCCGTCTCGCTGACCAGCTGGCTGCAGGCCAGCCCGCTTCCGGCGTTCTACGTCCGCAAGGAGCCCAAGGGTCACGGAACCAACCAGTGGCTGGAGGGAAAGAAGGGTCTGCCTTCCCCGGCGCAGGTGGTGGTGGTGGAGGACGTGCTCACCACCGGCGGCTCGGCGCTCAAGGCCATCGAGCGGTGCCGCAGCGAAGGGCTGCACGTCCTGGGGGTGGTAGCGCTGGTCGACCGCGAGGAGGGCGGGCGCGAGGCGGTGGAGAAGGCGGGCGTCGAGCTGCGCTCGCTGTTCCGGCGGAGCGACTTTCCGTGAGGCGATTGCTTGCGTTCGCAACGATTGCGCTCGCAACGGCGTGCCGGTCGCTGCCGTTCCCCGATCCGCAGCTCGAGGGCGAGTACGGGCTGGCGCTGAAGAAGTGGACCCGCAAGGTGGCGCTGTACAGCGGACTGGAGACGCGCGCCTTCGTGCGGATGGTCTATCTCTCCCCGGAGTTCGTCAATGCGCAGGCGCTGGAGCTTTCGCGCATGCGGGCGGAGCTGCCCGACCAGGCGGCGGCGACCCTCGCGCACCTGCGCGCGGATTACCGGCAGCCCAGCTTCTTCGCGGTGGTGTACATCCCGGACAAGACGGCCAACGACTGGAACCAGAAGGACTCTGTCTGGCGGCTGGCGCTGAACATGGGGATTGGCGAACGCCCGCCCGAGAGCGTCCGGCGCTACGAGGTCCCGTTCAATGCGGAGATACGGGCCCTTTACCCGTACCTGGACGACTACTCGGTGGGGTACCTGATCCGCTTCCCCGATCCTGCCCCGAAGCCGTCGTCGCAGGCGGCCGCCGAGCTCTTTGCGCCGGTGGAGGCGCAGTTCATCGCCGCCGGCGCCCTGGGGAAGATGATGTTCCGCTGGCGGCTGGACGGCGGCCCGGAGTCGCCGCCGTCTGCGGAACCAGGGCCCGAGCAGAGGCCCGCGACGACGCCCAAGCAGTAGCGCAGCTTCAGCGCGGCCAGGCCGAGGGCATGGGCTTGCCGCGCACCAGCACGGTCTCCCGCGGGGCTCCCATCGCGGGCCAGGACAGGGTGTAGTGCAGTCCCCGGCTCTCCTTCCGCTCCTGGGCGCAAGCGACGATCAGCCGCGCCACGTCTGCAAGGTTGCGCAGCTCGAGCAGGTCGCGATCGACCAGGTAGCCCCAGTAATACTCCTGGATCTCGCCGACCAGGTTGTCGAGCCGCCGCTGCGCCCGCGCCAGGCGCTTGTCGGTGCGCACGATGCCGACGTAGTTCCACATCAGCTGGCGGATCTCGTCCCAGTTCTGTTTGACGATCACGCCTTCGTCGGAGGGAACGGCGCGGCCGGGGTCCCAGTCCGGAACGGAGGGAGCGCGGGGCGACTCGGCGGCGACCCCGCGCACCGCGTCCGCCGCGCGGTGCCCGAAGACCAGCCCTTCCAGGAGCGAATTCGAGGCCAGCCGGTTTGCCCCGTGCAGCCCCGTGCAGGCGACCTCCCCGATCGCGAGCAGTCCGGGTAGCGAGGTGCGCCCCTGCAGATCGGTGCACACCCCGCCGCAGACGTAGTGGGCCGCGGGAACGACGGGGATCGGCGAGACCGCCATGTCGATCCCGAAGGCCTGGCAGGTCGTATAGATGTGCGGGAAGTGGTCCACCAGGAACGCCTTCCCGAGATGCGTCATGTCGAGGTAGACGCAGTCGTCGCCACGCCGCTTCAGCTCGCTGTCGATGCTGCGCGCGACCACGTCGCGCGGGGCAAGCTCCTTGCGCGGGTCGTAGCGCTCCATGAATGAGTCGCCGGCGCGATTGCGCAGGATTCCGCCTTCCCCGCGCAGGGCTTCGCTGATCAGGAAGCTCTTCGCCTGCGGGTGATAGAGGCAGGTGGGATGGAACTGGATGAATTCCAGATTTGCGATGGCGGCGCCCGCGCGGTGGGCCATGGCCAGCCCATCGCCGGTGGCGACGTCCGGGTTCGACGTGTAGAGGTAGACCTTGCCGGCGCCGCCGGTTGCCAGGACCACGGCCTTGCCGAGGAAGCTGTGCACCGCCGAGGTCTTCGTGTCGAGCGCGTAGACGCCGAGCGCGCGTTCGGCGGGAGCGCCGTGACGCGAAGCGAGGATCAGATCGATGGCGTGGTGCTCTTCGAAGAACTGCACCCCGGCCCGTGCCGCCGCGTTCAGGAGCGTCCGTTCCACCTCCATGCCGGTGAGGTCGGCCGCGTGCACCACGCGCCGCTGCGAATGTCCGCCCTCGCGGGTGAGGTGGTAGCCGAACGGCGTCGTGTCCCGGGTGAACTCCGCGCCCATCTCGATCAGCTCGCGCACCCGCGCCGGGCCTTCGGTGACCGTCACCCGGACCGCGTCCTCCCGGCAGAGACCCGCCCCGGCGTCCAGCGTGTCCTGGATGTGCTGCTCGAAGCTGTCCTGGGGCCCGAAGACCGCCGCGATGCCGCCCTGGGCGTACGCGGTGTTGGTCTCGGACCTGCCCCTCTTCGCGAGCAAGGCGACGGACCCGTGCCTGGCCGCCTGCAGCGCGAAGGAAAGTCCAGCAATTCCGGACCCGAGCACGAGGTAGTCGAACTGATGCCGCATGTCGGATAAATACCAGAAAGCAGGCGTGCGAAGATTTGCCCCCCGGGATGGCGAGGGGTTATCGTTCCACTCTGAATATGGTCCGTTTTCTCCTCCTCTCGGCGCTTCTTGCGCTCCCGGTTACAGCGCGACCGCCGCTGCACACCTGGACCGACAAGGACGGCGTGCTCCACGTCGAGGACGTTCCGCCGCGGCGGGCCCGTGCCGCGCCGCGCAAGCCCGCGACCGTCGTGCCGCCGGATCGCTCCGGGAACTGGTGGGAGAAGCGCTCCGATGCGCCGCCGGACGAGATCGATCGCGCGGCCGCCCAATACAAGGTGCCCGCCGAGCTGGTGCGGGCGGTGATCTGGGCGGAGAGCGCAGGGGACGCGGGCGCGATCTCGACCGCCGGCGCCATCGGGCTGATGCAGCTGATGCCGCGGACGGCCGGCGAGATGTTCGTGGAGGATCCCGTCGATCCGGCGCAGAACATCATGGGCGGCACGCGGTATCTGCGCTGGCTCGCCAACCAGTTCAACGGCGACATGATCCTGACGCTCGCCGCCTACAACGCCGGTCCCGACGCGGTCCGCAAGTATGGCGGCGTGCCGCCGTTCGAGGAGACGCGGGTGTACGTGAGGCGCGTCGTGGCCTATTACCAGCAGCTCCGGGTGCAGCGAAAGCTGGCGCAGAAGAGGGTCGTGGCAGAGGCGGCGAAGTGATCGACCCGCGCAGGGGGACAACCGAGCGCCCCATCTTCGACGAGGACGACTCCGATATCGCCGACACCCAGGAGTTCGATCGCGCGCTGTCCGCCGGAACCGAGCTGCTCTCCCAGGGAAACCCCACCGACGCGCGCATCGCGCTGGAGAAGGCGCTGCGCTACAAGCCGCGCAACCAGCGAGCGCGCAATCTGTTGGGGCTGTCCCTGTTCAAGATGGGCGAGCTGCCTCGCGCCGAGGAGATCTATCGCTCCCTGATCGAGGACCACCCCGCCGATCCCACGCTGCGCGTGAACCTCGGGCTGGTGTTCCTCAAGCAGAATGCGTCGGCCGATGCGGTGCGCTGCTTCGAGACCGCGCTCGATCTCTCTCCGGACCACCAGAAGGCGCAGAACTATCTCGGCTTGGCGCTGTCGCAGAAGGGAGACTTGGCGCGCGCGAGGGAGTGGTTCCTCAAGGCCGGCAACGACGCGATGGCGGACCGGATGGGCCAGGCCCTGCAGCAGAGCCCGATCCGCGGCGTGGCCGACAGCGCCGCCGACGCCCTGGCCAAGGAGCAGCCGTTCACGCCGGCGCTCCAGGAGAAGCTGCCGAAGAAGGGCGACACGTTGGAGACCGCCAAGCCCAAAGGCCTCGATGTCGCGCTCAGCGGGCGGCAGAGGGCGCAGTGGGTCGCGACCGACCCGGGCCTGCCGGCCGCGCCACCCGTCGCGCCGGAGCTCGCGCGGACCGCGAAGGGAGCGATCGTCGCCAACGCTCCGGAGCCATCGGTCCCCGTGGCGACCGAATTGCCGGAGCCGTCGGTCGAACCGCCGCCCTCGATGGCACAGTACGCTTCGGCCACGCGGCTGGCGATCCCGGATGGATCGGCCGGTTTCGCCATCGGCGCCTCCGAGGTGCTGATCCACGTCCGCGGGGAAATGCTCACCCGGCTCGACGGCCTGGTGGCGTCCTGGGGATCGGTCACCATGAAGCCGGAGTTGAAGCGATTCCGCGGCAAGGCCACCGACAAGCCGTTCGGCGACGGCCCCCGGCGGATGTTGCGCGCCAGTGGCGAAGGAAGGTACGTCATCTCCCGCGAAGGCCGGCAGTTCACCGCGCTCGAGCTTGCCGACGAGCCGGCCTACTTCCGCGAGGAGATCCTGTTCGCGTTCGAGGAGTCGATCCTGTTCGAGAACGGCCGGGTGCCTGCGAAGAGCGGGGCCGATCTGCACCTGGTCCATCTTCGCGGCCGCGGCAAGCTGCTCCTGGTGACGCACGGAACGCCGAAGGCCGTGGACGTGCACAAGGGCGAGCCGCTGCGGATCCCGATGGAGCAGCTGGTCGGATGGCACGGGCCGCTGATCCAGCCGCGGCTGGTCTCGATCGTCGAGGAAGCCCCCGAGCTCGGCACGGCGCTGGAATTGGCCGGCGAAGGGCGCGCGCTCGTCGACGTCCTCCCAGGTCGTTGAGATGACGCGCCGCGAGCGCCTGCGCGACGAGCTGCTCAACGCGCCCAATCTGATGACGCTGGGGCGCATCGCCCTGATCCCCGTCTTCCTGTATCTGCTCTCGTACGAGAACCGCCGGAACAGCTTCCTCGCTGCGGCCGTCTACGCGGTGTGCGCGCTTACCGACTGGTTCGACGGATGGCTGGCCCGCATCTCGAACAAGGTGACCACGCTGGGGAAGTTCCTCGATCCGCTGGCGGACAAGGTGATCGTGGTCTCCGCGCTGGTGATGCTGGTGCGGCTCGGCCGCGTGCCGGTGTGGGTGGTGGTGGTGATCATCACGCGGGAGTTCCTCATCTCGGGAGTGCGGACGATCGCGGCCACCGAGGGGCTGGTGATCCCGGCCTCGCAGGGCGGCAAGTGGAAGACGTCGCTTCAGCTCTGCGGGATCATCTGTCTGATGCTCCATTACCACTACGCGATCGACTACGGACTCGGGACGTTGGTGACCGACTTCCAGGCGGTCGGCAGCATGCTGCTGTATCTGTCGCTGGTGCCGCTGATCGCGTCGGCGATCGACTATGTGCGCGCTTTCTACACTCTTGACACAGGGGAACAGCGGGGCTAATTCCAGCCTCCACTTCGCGGAACTAGCTCAGCTGGTAGAGCGTCGCCTTGCCAAGGCGAAGGTCGCCGGTTCGAACCCGGTGTTCCGCTCCAATCCAAGGCCCCGGTTTCAGAGACATTCTCGGAGCCGGGGCTTTCGTGTTTGTGGGCTTCTGCATCGGCTTGGAACAAAGATGGAACATCCGGACCGCCGGAAGGGCTCGGCGGCTTTGGATCGAACTCCATGTCGTGATTCGCGGCGGGCATCGATTTGAGCGCATCGCGCGAGTCCTCGATGTCGAGGTGGCCGTAGATGCCGACCGTCGTCTTGATGTCTGCGTGACGAAGAATCTTCTGAACGATGTACATCGGCACCCGCGCCTTTAGCAGGAGCGTCGCGGTCGTGTGGCGCTTATGCCGATGTCGGCATAAGACGCATCATGCCGACGTCCTGCTTATGCCGAGGCTCGCGCATTCCTGCCCCGTTGATCGCGGGAGTTGCGCGCGGTCCGCGCAGCGACCTCCGCGTTACGG
>WNFT01005725.1_pt1 | contig 11103 bp, 13 predicted proteins | sample 5400191 | NCBI WGS metagenome assembly WNFT01 (sample SAMN13153359, study PRJNA577476) | soil metagenome | isolation source: 80 cm saprolite under Madrone tree | place: USA:California | collected 2016-06-14
CGAAGGATGCGAAGTGATCATTCCTCGCGGGCAGGGTTGCTGCGGAGCGCTCTCCATGCACGCGGGCCGCGAGGGCGAGTCGCTGCGATTCGCCCGGGACTTGATCGAGCGCTTCTCGGGCGAGCCCGTCGATGCGGTGGTGATCAACGCGGCCGGCTGCGGCTCGCACCTCAAGGATTATGCGCGCCTGTTTCCCGACGATGCGCGGGCTCGGGCGTTCGCCGCCAAGGTGCGCGACGTCAACGAGCTCCTGGCCGTGCTGCCGCCGCGCGCTCCTCGCCGTCCCCTCCAGGTCCGCATCGCCATGCACGACGCCTGCCACCTGGTGCACGCCCAGCGCATCAAGGCGCAGCCCCGCAAGCTCCTCGGCGCGATCCCGGGCCTCACGATGGTCGAGGTGCCGGACAGCGAGCAGTGCTGCGGGAGCGCAGGGATCTACAACCTGGTGCAGCCGCAGACGGGGCAAACGCCTGCCGGCGGCGCACCCGATCGAGATCCTGGACGCGTCGATCAGCGGAACGCCACTTCCGTCGTGACGGCGATCTGCGGGTGGATCGACCGGTAGACGGGGCAGTTCTGCGCGTAGAACCCGTGCACTCGCTGCGCCGTCTCCTGCTGCTCCGGCGCGCACTCCAGGGAGAGCTTCACGTGGATGCGGCGGATCACCAGCGTGCTGCCCTCCAGCTCCACCTCGCCTTCGGCCTCCGCGGTCAGCTTCCCGGCGGATGCGGGGATCTGGCGCGCCTCCAGCGCGCCCCCGTAGGTTCCGACCAGTCAACCCGCGGCGGCGGCCACCAGATAATCGAGCGTCGTGGCGTGGGGCTCGTACGTGCCCTCCTTGGCGCCATAGTGGGAGGCCACGGCACCGTGGGTGCCGAACTTCACCGGCTCCGGCTCCACGGGGAGCCAGGCGTGCCGCAGCGACCCCTTGATGCGCTCAACCCGGACCTTCGATCGGTATGCGACTTCGCCCATGCGACCTCCTGCGCTCTGTGCCATACTCTGTTCAATGGACGCCGTCGAGGTGGAGTCGCGGGAGCGGGTGCACATCCGGATGCGCGAGAACGCGTCCACCCTGGCCGCATGGCGGATATCGCTCCGCACACCGCGAGGCGCCATCGTCCTCGCGGAAGCCGGGGGGAAGTCCTGGTACCGGGGAGAAGGCGAACTGCTCGGAGTGCCCCAGGAGAAGTTGGCGGAGCTGTGGAAGGCGGCGCTCTCGAGCGACACCGAGCCGGAGTTGCCGCAGTACGGGTGAGGGCCACCTCGCGGCCGGTTTGCGGGCTGGATGGTGCGAGCTGCCGCCTGATCGCGCGGATCCGGATCTCCCGTTCTCCTTGAAATTGATCCAGACAAGGGCTTGCTCGCGGGCCGATGGCGTGGCCTGGTCTTGACATACTCAACCACGTGGTTGAATATTGGTCCGTGATGGCCGGCGCCTTGGACCGCTCGTTCGCCGCTCTCTCCGATCCGACCCGGCGGGCCATCGTCAGCCGACTCGCCCGGGGGCCGGCCCGGGTCACCGATGTAGCGGCGCGGTTTCCCATTTCGCTGAACGCCGTCTCCAAGCACCTGAAGGTGCTGGAACGGGCAGGCCTCCTGCGGCGGCGCCGTGCCGGCCGCGAGCACCACCTCGAGCTGCGGGCGGCGCCGCTCCGGGAGATCGCCCGGTGGACCTCGCGGTACGAGCGGTTCTGGAACGAGAATCTGGATGCGCTAGGCGCATACCTGGAAGAGGAGAACTGACATGCCCAAGACCGTCACCGCCACCCGCCAGCTGAAGGCCACACCGGAGCGCGTATTCCGCGCGTGGACCGATCCCGCAGACGTGAAGCGCTGGTTCAAGCCCACCCGCCTGATCATGGACGCGAGGGTCGACGGCCTCTGGCATTCCGAAGTGGAATGGCAGGGCAAGCGGTGGCCCCATTACGGAAGGTTCACCCGACTGGAGCGCCCGCGGCTCTTCGAGCAGACCTGGATGTCCGAGGCTACTCACGGGCTCGAGAGCATCGTACGCGTAGAAATGGAGGCCAAGGGCGGCGGTACCGAAGTCAGGTTGACTCATTCCGGATTGCCCGACGACGAGGCCGAGAACCACCGGAAGGGCTGGGAGGAGATCGTCTCGTCACTCGACGACCTGCGCTGACTTCTTTGGCGCCGCGCGGGTCCAAACCCGGCGGCTCCCCGGTACCGGGTTGGGAAGGTCCGTCGTACGCAAACCCGCGCGTGAATGGGTTCATGAACTCGTCACCGAAAGCGCTGCGCGCCGCGACGTCGTTGTGGAACCTGCACAGCAGGCGGATGTTGTCCACGGTCGATGGCCCTCCCAATGCACGCGGAATCCGATGGTCGAACTCGACACACCGTGTCGAGCCGCAAATGCCCCCGGATTCGAGCGGCCACTGGCAGCGGCCACCATCCCGAATCCAGACCTGCCGTCTGACGGCCGCCGGGATGTACGATCCCGCAGGCGAAGAAGGCAGCTGCTGCGGTGGCGTCTGCTGCGGCGTCTCTTGCTGTGCCGCCTTCGGCGGCGGCTGCCGCGGTGGCGTCTGCTGTCGTGCCTTCTGTCCCAGACCCTTGCGTTTCAGGTGCCGGTCCAGCACGAGATCGAGTCCCGTCTCCAGAATATCCTCCGCCGTTGCCAGCGGATGCGCATGGGAAAGCGCAGCCCGCGCGGCCTCCAGCTTCTCCAGGAAACGCCGGGAAACGGTGATGTGCAACCGGGACAGTTCCGCCGTGAGCGGTTCGGCCGCATCGCGTCGGGCAGGTTTGGGATGGAGCGAAGGCGCAGGGGCGTTCAGTTCAACCGGTTGAACCAGCGGCGGGGCCGATGGGGTGGGAGGGGCCGCCGCCGACGGCGGCGGTGTAGACACCTCGTAGCCCGCGGAGGCAGGGCGGACCGCAGTTACGACGTCGCGGTGCGGCGCGGCGGTGGCCGGTTGGATGGCCGCCGCGACGGCCATTGCTTCCCGCTTCGAGCGCTGGAAGAACCTTGGCAACGTCTCCTTCCGGTTCTGTGGCGTGAGCACTTTCGCGAGCGGGACTATGCTCGTGATGCACAAGCGGCCGTCGCGGAGAGGCTCGACGATCTCCGGAAACCGCTGCACGAGCTTCGCGGCGGTCTGCCGGTAATGTGCGGCGCCCTTGGAGAGCCCGAGCTCCCGGTGGAGGAAGTAGAAGAGGCTGGAATATCCGAGCTCCTTCCAGCCGCGGCGCCAGTCGAAGTCCGCGAGAGCAACGAGGAAATCGGCCATGGCGCCGTGCTCGCGGCTGAGGAGATCGGCGAGTCGTCCGGCGAGAACGCGTGCGTTCGTCATCCGGCAAGGTTCCCACGCCGTTCTCACACGCACTATCAGGCGACTGCCCGCTACAACCCCGCCAGCCCCGGCTCCATCCTTACGTAGCTGTGTTCCGTCGACCACAGATCCATCGACAGCGATACCAGATCGTCGATCTCCGGCACCCGCCGCGCATCCAGGCTGAGGTCGATCGACTTCACGTACGTCTTGCAGCTCTCGCATGCCTCGATCCGCACCCCGATATGCTGCGGCGCGGTGAAGGACGGCAATTTCTCCGGATCCTCCTCCCCGCACGCCGGGCAGCGGATACGGCCGACCTGCCAGATGAAAGCGCAGAGGGCGCAATGGAGCATGCGCATCGCGCCCTCGCCGGTACCGGGACCCGGAGGGATCCGGCGCGACGAGATCCACGCGCCGCTCCCGCAGAACACGCAGGTGCCGGAGACGCCCCGCCCCGGCGGCTGCCCGGTCTCCCGCAGCATCCGGGCATACGGCTGGAGCGCGGCGCGGGCCAGGTAGTCGAACTCGCCCGCCTCCCAGTACGCGCGCAGCCGGCCCTCGAACCCGCCGGCCAGCGCTTCGCGCGCGTCCGCCGCCAGCTCCTTCGGTCCGCTGCCCACGCAATATTCGAGGAGCGGCCGGGCGGCGGCCGCCACGCCGGCGATATCGGCAGCGCGCAACGATGCCTGCGCCTTCAAAAGCCCCGCGGCAAACCGCAGCAGCTCGACCGATCCCGGGTGCTCCTGCGCGAGCTGCTCGGCCCGCTGCTCAGCGTCGTTCACCTGTCACTTCCCGGTACCAGCGCGGGTGGTGCAGCTTCGCCCACGCCCGCGTCACCGTCCCTCGGGTCATCGAGTGGAACGTCCCGGGCTCGGCCGCCGTACCCAGGTAGATGTGCCCGACGATCGCCGCGAAGAACCCGATGAAGCAGATGTCGTGGAGGAGGATGGAGATCGAGCGAAGCGTCTGGTTGAAGTAGGTCGGCCACCAGAGCACGATCCCGGAGAGGAGGATGACGACCCCCGTCACCATCACCATCCAGAAGAAGAACTTCTGCCCCGCGTTGTACTTGCCGACGTCGGGGTCCTCCCGGTCGGAGAACCGCAGGTAATCGATCACGTTGAACTTGCGGTCCGACTTGTCGAACATCATCTCCTTCAGCCAGAGCACGGCCATCACGGCGGCGGCGGCGGCGAACGCCACGCCGAGCCAGGCGTGCAGCCAACGGCAGACGGAGAGGCCGCCGAAGAAGTAGGCCATCCAGCCGAACACGGGCGACCAGATCGGCATCCCGGTGAACAGGGCGCCGAAGAAAAACACCGCGACCACCCAGTGGATCACCCGGGAGGCGAGACGATGCCGGACAATCTCGTCGCCGATCACCACGTCTTCCCGGCCGCGGGCCACCTGGATGGCGGTGGGGCCCGCGGCCCGAGTCGCTCCTGGGATGCGGAGCTCGCTCATACCTCACCTCCGCTCTCCCGCGAGGTGTCCTTCGGCTTCTTCGGCCCGAACGCCATGAAGTGCCCGATGGCGCCGAAGATGGCGGCCGCCATGGCCACGAAGCCGATGGGGTGGAGCACGCGCTTCCACAGGCTGACGGTGGTCGGCACCGTCGGGTCCTTGGGCAGCCCGTACCACTCGGGATGGTCGCCGTGCTTGAGCACGGTGATCACTCCCGTGCCACCCACTCCCTGCGGGTCGTAGTACGACGCCTGGGCGAAACCGTCGCCGTGCAGCTGCTCGACGCGGTGCTTCGCCACCTCCAGCAGCGCCGTCTTGTCGCCGAACTGCAGGCAGCCGGTCGGGCACGCCTTGATGCAGGCCGGCTCCAGGCCCACCGAGACGCGGTCCACGCAGAGGGTGCACTTCGCCATCTTGTTCGTGGCTTGCGCGTAGCGGGGCACGTCGAAGGGGCAGCCGGTCTCGCAGAGGCCGCAGCCGATGCACTTCTCGGGGTCGACGTCGACGATCCCGTTCACGTACTGCACGATGGCGCCAGGCGCGGGGCAGGCCTCGAGACAGCCCGGCTCGTCGCAGTGCATGCACTGGTCCTTGCGCATCAGCCATTGCAGCCCATGGTCCTGCGTCTCCACCTCCCGGAACTTGATCAGGTTCCAGAAGTTGGCGGTCATCGTCGGCAGGGTCTGATAGGTGCCGTGCTGCGGGCCCGAGGTCTGCGCGTTCGGCAGGTCGTTCCACTCCTGGCAGGCGACCTCGCAGGCCTTGCAGCCGATGCAGGTGCTGGTGTCGATGTACTTCGCCACCGTCGACATCTTGCGCAGCCCGGTCCCGCCGCCCCGCAGGGAGGCCGACGAGCGGCGGATCTCGAGTCCTTGGAGTGCCATCAGACGTTCTCCCCGGTGGCCTTCTCCACCTGCACGAGGAAGGTCTTGAACTCAGGTGTCCAGGTGTTCGGGTCCATCGCGCTCGGGGTGAGGAGGTTGGCGAGCGGTCCCGCGTGCTTCGGATCCCCGGCGTAGCCCCAATGGATGGGGAAGCCGATCTGCCAGACCTTCTTGCCGCCGATGTTCATCGAGAGGATGCGCTTGGTGACCACCGCCGGTCCCACGATGGTGCCGCGGGCCGAGGTGACCTTCACCTTGCTGCCGTTCGCGATGCCCTTCTCCTTCGCCAGCTCCTCCGGGATCTCGAAGAAGAACTCCGGCTGGACCTCGTTGAGGCGCCCGTTGATGTGGTGCTTGGTCCAGTAGTGGAAGTGCTCAGTCAAGCGGTACGTGGTGCACACGATCGGGAACTGGTCCCGGCCGCCGTACTTGTCCTTGTCGGTGGAGAACTTCTTCGACACGGGGTTCGACGTCACCTTCGCGTGCAGGACGTTGTCGACCGGCGCCTCGATCGCTTCGTAGTGCTCGGGGAACGGGCCGTCGTTGAGCACGGGCGAGTAGAGCCGGCCCACGCCCTCCGGCAGCATGATGAACGCGCCGAGCTGGCCCGGCGGCGAGTCGGGCTTGAAGTCGGGGACGTCTCCCACCCATTTCTCGCCGTTCCAAACGATGCCGGGACGGGTGGGATCCCAGGGCTTGCCGTCCTTGTCGGCGGAGGCGCGGTTGTACATGACGCGCCGGTTGGCCGGCCAGGAGAAGGCCCACTCGTGGAACATGCCGAGCCCCGTCGGGTCGGCGTTGTTCCTGCGCTGCGTCAGGTTGCCCGCGGGGCTGTAGCAGCCCGAGTGCAGCCAGTTGCCGCAGAGCGTGCTGCCGTCGTCCTGGAGCTGGGCGAACCCATCCAGCTGGTCTCCCTTCTTCTTGATGATCTTCGTCGGGTCCTTGGGGTCCTTGATGTCGTCCAGCGCCTTGCCGCTGATCTCCTTGAGGACCTCGCCAAAGTCGGGAGAGTTCGGGTTGGTGTAGCTCCAGTCGATCGAGAGCACCGCCTCGGGGAGCGCCCCTCCTTCCTTCCGGTAGAGGTCGCGGACCGCGAGGAAGATGCGCGCGAGGATCTCCTGGTCCGGTTTCGCCTGGCCCGGCGGATCGATCGCCTTCCACTTCCACTGCATCCAGCGCGACGAGTTGGTGAAGGTGCCGTCCTTCTCCGCGAAGTTCGCGGCCGGGAGCTGGTACACGGTCGTCTGGATGTCCTTCGGCGCCGCGCCGCCGTACTCCTTGGGCGCCTTCCAGAAGGTGGCGGTCTCGTTCTCGAAGTTCTCCGCCATCACCAGCCACTTCAGCTTCGAGAGCGCCGCCACCATCTTCGGCGAGTTCGGCCCCACTCCGACCGGGTTCATGCCGAACGAGATCAAGCCCTCGGGTCCCGGCTCCTTTCCGCCCGCCCGGGTGGAACCGCCGCGGTACATGTCGTCGAAGAGGTACATCCAGGAATAGTTGCCGTCGATCTTCGGCATCAGCGCGAACTGGTAGTCGTTCTCCTTCGTCGCGATCTTGCCGTAGTACGCTTTGAGCAGGCTGATCATGAACTTCGGGTAGTTCTGCCAGTAGTTCATGGATGCCCAGGCCTGCTTGTTCAGGGTCGTGGGTGGGCCCTTTTCCAGATACTCGGCCAGGGTCTGGGTGGCGCCGGTCGGCGTCTTCAGATATCCGGGGAGGATCTCGAAGGTGCCTCCCATGTCGGTGGCGCCCTGGATGTTCGAGTGGCCGCGCAGCGCGTTCACGCCGCCTCCCGGACGTCCGACGTTCCCGAGCAGGAGCTGCAACATCGCGGCCGCGCGGATGATCTGCACGCCGGTGGAGTGCTGAGTCCATCCCAGCGCGTAGAGAATGGTGCCGACCCTCTCCGGGTTGCCGGTCGAGGTGACCGCTTCCGCGACCTTGATGAACTGGTCCTTGGGCGTCCCGCAGATCTGCTCGACCATCTCCGGCGTGTAGCGGCTCACGTGCTGCTTGAGCAGCTGGAACACGCAGCGCGGGTTCTGCATGGTCTCGTCGACCATGTACGCGTTGGTCTTGGGATCCGCCTGGTACTGCCAGGCGTTCTTGTCGTACTCGGCCTTGGTCTGGTCGAAGCCGCTGAAGAGGCCGTCGGCGAACTGGAACTTCTCACCGATCACGTACGGCGCGTTGGTGTGCAACTTCACGTAGTCTTCGTGGAACCGCTTCTTCTCGATCGCGTACCGCATGATGCCGCTGAGGAACGCGATGTCGGTTCCCGAGCGGATCTGAGCGAAGATGTCGGCGACCGCCGCCGTGCGGGTGTAGCGCGGGTCCACCACCACGATCTTCGCGTTCCGGACCTTCTTCGCCTCGATCGCCCACTTGAACCCGCAGGGATGGTTCTCGGCCGGATTCCCGCCCATCACGAACACCAGGTCGGTGTTCTTGATGTCGGTCCAGCCGTTGGTCATCGCGCCGCGGCCGAATGTGGCGGCCAAACTGGCCACCGTTGGACCGTGTCAAACTCTTGCTTGGGTGTCTCGATAGGGGACGCCCAGGCCGGCGATGGTCTTGAGCATCAGGAAGTTCATCTCGTTGGTGTCGGTGCAGCCGCCGATCATCCCCATTCCGGGAGTGCGGTTCACCGTTTCGCCCTTCGCGTTCTTCGCCACGAAGGTGCGGTCGCGCGTGTCCTTGATGTGGCGCGCGATCTCGCTGATCGCCTTGTCCCAGGAGATCGGCTCCCACTTGTCCGAACCCGGCCTGCGGACCTGGGGACTGGTGAGGCGGCTCGAGCTGGTGATGTCGTCGCGCAGCGTGATGCCCTTGGGACAGAGCGTGCCGCGGTTGATGGGGTGATCGGGGTCGCCCTCGACGTGCACCACGCTCGGCTTCACGTTCTTCGCTTTGTCGCCGAGCGTATGGATGATCACGCCGCAGGAAACGGAGCAGTACGGACAAGTGCTCCTCGTCTCCGTGGTCCGGGCGATCTTCAATTCGCGCATTTCCGCGCGCGCCTGCCTGAGATCGAACCCTAGTGCGACTGCTCCGCCGACCGCTGCTGCCGAACCCTTCAGGAAGGTCCTGCGCTTCACGGGCTGGCTCCTTGTTGGGAAAATCGGCGCAAAGCCTGCTCCGGGGCGGCATACTTTGTCAATATCCGCGGACTTTTGCGTCCCGCGCCCGACGGTACCTGCGACAAATCGTCCCAATGATTGTCGAAAACGAGACCAGGGTCTTATCGAAGATTCGGGCCGGAAAACCCCACCCGCCGCGACGGGATCAACCCTTCACCGCCCCGACCGTGAATCCTGCGATGAAGCGGTCGACGAACAGGTTGTACAGGAAGGCGATCGGCACGCTGGCGATGAAGCAGGCGCCCATCAGCGAGCCCCAGAAGTAGACGTCTCCGCGAACCAGGAAGGAAGGCACCCCGACGCTGACGGTGAAGTTGCGGCCGCTATTGATGAAGGTGAGCCCGTAGACGAACTCCTGCATCACCAACGTGAAAGTGAAGATCACCACCGTGAGCAGGCCAGCCACCGACATCGGCAGGATCACGCGGGTGAAGGCCCCGAGGCGGCTCATCCCGTCCACCATCGCGGCCTCCTCGATGTCCTTGGGAATGGCCTTGAAGAACCCCATCATCAGCCAGGTACAGAATGGGATGGTGAAGCTCGGATAGGTGAGCACCAGCGCCCAGAGGTTGTCCTGGAGATGGAGCATGCTCACCACCTTCGCGAGCGGGATGAAGAGGATGGTGGGCGGCACCAGGTAGGTGAGGAAGATACCGATGCCGAGCTGCTCGCCGAAGGTGCCGGAGAGGCGCGCGAGCGCGTAGCCCGCCGGCACCGCGAGGAGCAGCGTGATGATCACCACCATCACGCCGACGAACAGGGTATTTCCGATCCAGCGGACGAAAAGCGTCTCCTCGAAGAGGACCCTGAGGTTCTCCAGGGTCGGGCCCTTCGGGTAGCCGAAGGGGAAGCTGTTCGGATTGAGCAGGTCGTTGGTCTTCTTGAAGGTGGTGATCAGCATCCAGGCGAACGGGAAGGCCGCGAACAGGCTGAAGAGCGTGATCAGGGTCCGGTGGCCGGCCTTTGCGGCTTTCTCGCGCGCGCTCATATGACCTCCGCGCGCCGCGCCAGGCGCAGGAGCAGGATGGCGGCGGCTGCCAGCACCGGAAAGAGGAACAGCGCGATCGCCGACGCACCGGCCAGGTCGCCTCCGTCGATGCCCTTGAAGAACGCGAGCGAGGCCAGCACCTGCGTCATGTCATAGGGGCCGCCGCGGGTCAGGACCCAGACAACGATCATGTCGGTGAAGGCGAAGACGAAGCCGAAGAGCACGGCCACGAGGAGGATCGGGAGCACCAGCGGAATGGTGATCTGGAACATGGTGCGGAAGAACCCCGCCCCGTCGATGTTCGCCGCGTCGTGGATGTCCTGCGGGATGGAGCTGAGCCCGCCCAGGTTGATGACGGTGGCGAGCGGCAGCGTGCGCCAGACCTGGACGCCGATGATCGAGCCCATCGCCAGCGACGGCTGCCCGAGCCAGACGGGACAGGCTGTCATTCCCGGCTCCGGACCGCAGACGTGGAGCCAGTGGTAGAGGCCGTAGTTGATCACGCTGTAGATGGAATCGAGGATCCACAGCCAGCCGATGCTTCCCAGGGAGACCGGAGCCACCCAGGGAAGGAGGATGAGCAGGCGCACGATCCACTTGCCGCGGAAGTCCTTCTGCAGCGCGACGGCGAGCGTGGTGGCGAGGATGACGACGATCACCTGCGAGGCCACGGCGAAGAGGAAAGTGTTCCGCAGCGCGCGCCTGAACGAGGGATCATCCATCGCCGAGCGGAAGTTCTCCAGGCCGACGTAGTTTCCCGCGGCGGAGCTGACGGTCACGTCGCTCACCGCGAACCAGAGGGAGAGGACGAACGGCACGCCGATCACCGCGCCGATGTAGATCAGCGCGGGAGCGATGAGGATGCGCGCCAGCCCCTTGGGATCGTCCGCGATCTTCACAGCGGCCTCGGCGCGATCCGCAGCCCGCTTTCCTTGTCGAAGAACTTGAGATCCCGTTGCTTGACCGAGAACTCGTACGCCTGCCCTTCGGTGATAGGCAGGTGGACCGTGAAGGGAAGATTGATGATCATCTTCACGTCGGGCGCGAGGTCGCGCAAGACCCCGTAGAGCAGCCGGTCGGCGCCGAGGTTTTCGACGCGGTCGACGCGGAACCAGACGTGCACCAGGGGCTCCTGCGTCGAGTACGCGGCCCGGGGGAGCATCTGTTCGGGCCGGAACCCGACGAGGGCGCCATTGCGCTCGAAGAAATTCATCGGCGGCGAGCCGAGGAAGCCGGCCACGAAGGTGTCCGCCGGATCGTTGTAGACCTCCTGCGGCGGCCCGAGCTGGCGCACCTTCCCCTTGCTCATCACCGCGATGCGGTGG
>WNFT01005497.1_pt1 | contig 11101 bp, 11 predicted proteins | sample 5400191 | NCBI WGS metagenome assembly WNFT01 (sample SAMN13153359, study PRJNA577476) | soil metagenome | isolation source: 80 cm saprolite under Madrone tree | place: USA:California | collected 2016-06-14
CTCGAGTAATCCGTGGCCAAGCGTGTTGAGAATCTCGATTGCGCAACCAACAACTTGGAAGACTTCATTCTTGAGCAGCAACAACTCGCTCTTATTAGTGTTCATTCGTGTCCATTCGTGGTTAAAAACCATTTCATGGCAGTTTCACCGGCTTGCGCAGCACGAGCTGAAGCTCATACGGGAACGCCCAATCCGTGTCGTTCGGTACGGAGTTGGATTTGATCACGCGCTCCGGAGTTCTTGCATCAATAGTAAAAAACGGCGACTTTGCCAGATTGCGGAGGTAATCGACGACGATTTCCTGCTGTTTGGAATTGTACAGGTAAAGCCCGCGCACTATGATGCCGTCGATCACCTTGCCGGCAGCAGCTCCGCCTTTCGCCGGCGATCCGGCGACGGTTGGCGTCGGAGCCGGGGTAGTTTCGCCGGCGCGTTTTTCAGGTACCCCAAGCAGTTTTCCACCGGAAGTTGCGGCAAGCTCGGTGATCCAGATGTCTGCTTCAGGCAGACGCGCGTTTAAATCTTCGAGAATTTCCGGCCAGAAGTTGCGATCGTTTACTGCCGCGATGAGCGGAGTGGCGACGTTGTCCAACGCGGTGATTTGCTTTTTAAGTTTGTCGAGCTGCGCCTCTGCGACCACCATAGTACCGTTCTTCTGACGCATTACCTGCGCAGTTTGCTGCGCGACATTGGCCGCGCGCGTGTAGTAAGCCGACCAGCCCAGCAGAGCCAGAAGAATGCACGCCGCTGCAGCAATAAAGAACGGCCGCCGCTTTTCCAATTCCTGCCTGCGAACGACGCTTGCCGGAAGCAGATTTAACTCCATTGGACAGACGGTCACGCTGCGCAGCGCCAGGCCAACCAATTCTCCAAGCAAATGCGCAGAACGCGCCGCTTCCGGCGCCGACTCCGAGACGCTTACGTTTTGAAGCGGATTAAAAAACTCGATCGGCAACTGGAACTTCTCATGAAAGAACTCGCGCATGTTCGGCATGCCTGCGCCTCCGCCACAAAGAAAGATGCGCTCGGGGCGATTTCCCTGCTGCTGGGCACCGTAATGAGTGATGGAACGCATCAATTCCGCGTGCAGCCGTGTCATGGTGCTGCGCGCTATCTTCGAGACGCGGCCAATGTTCGGGTCGGCAGGTTCGGCGGCGCCCCCTAGAGCGACAAACCCATCGCGGTTCTTTCGAGTTTCCGCTGCGGCAAACGATTCGCCAAATTCCTTGGAAATCGCGGCGGTGATCGCACTGCTACCGATCGGAAGACTGCGCGAGAAAATTCTTCCGGATTCAATGAACAGAACATTTGTCGTGCGCGCGCCAAGATCCACCAGCAGCGAGCAGCCGTTTAGATCGGTGTAGTTGTAACAAAATGCATTGTAGAGCGCCATGGACGCAATACCGACGATCCGGGTCCGCAGTCCGGTTTCTTCCACGGCATTGTTGATCTCATCGACCAGATCGCGCTTGATCGCGACAATGACGACCTGAATTTGTTCGCCCATTCCGCCTCCCACAAGCTGGTAATCCCAGACCACCTGGTCAATGGGGAATGGAACATTCTGTTGCGCCTCGAATGAGATGATCTGGTCGATCTTTTCCGCATCGAGTGCCGGCAGTTTGACAAAGCGCGCAAAAACCGATTGCGCGGGCACCGCGTAGTTTACGGGCCCCCACTTAATGTGCATTTCGAGCATCATTTCGCGCAACGCGACAGCCGTTTCCTGCACCGCAACGTGGGCGTCAGGACGTTGCCCTGTTGCAGGATCAACCGGCGTTTCGCGGAAACGATGACTCAGCAAGACCAGGCGCCCATGGATTACCCGAAATTCCGCCAGACCGATGGTTTGGGACCCGATATTGAGAGTAATGAGACGCTGCGGTGCAGTCATGACCTAAAGCTTCAATCCTTCCCAAATCCCAAACCGAATTTCAACACGCAAATATTCAGCAATCAGATAGGACCGAGGCGGGAAGATGGGCTTTTTTTTGGAGCCGACGAAGATGACCCGCTGCATCCCGTGTTCTTTGCACATAAAAAATATGCTTTTAATCGCGGTTCCCAAGGTGCATAATCTACGCCCGAAACGCGAATTAAGTCTTCGCGCTTCACGCAGTGTTTAAACGGGAATCGATTCTAGAAGTGATGGGGAAACGCTGCCGAATTGCCTCTTTTTGTCTCGCGTTATTCGTCGCAGTCAATTCTTGTTTCGCTGCTCAAACCGAGCCCGTCACTGAAAAACAGAAAATCCGCGTCAGAAAATCGTCTGTCTCGCGGACTTCGCAGCGGTATCCGTGGAAGACAAGCATCGTAACGACAGTTTTCTGGATCGGCGAGCAACCGGCTGGACATAATCTCACGCCAAATCGCACAAGTTCCTGGGACAAACAATGGACAAAAAGCTACGGCGGCTTCGATGACCCAAATCCTGCACACCGGAAGAATTATACCCCGGTGAAATTTAAACCCCGGCAGAACCCTTTTTACTGCGCACTTCCCTACAACGACAAAGCACATACCGGCCACCGGCCGGAAGCGCCTCGCGTTGTCCCCTGGTTCAACGAAGCATATCAAGGCCCGGCTGTATCCACGTGCAAAGATCGATGGATTGCGATCCGCAAGGGAAATCGAATCGCTTATGCGCAGTGGGAAGATGCAGGACCATTCCGAACTGACCATTGGCAGTACGTATTCGGCAATGAACGTCCAAAACCTAGTCTCAACGGTGGCGCAGGCCTCGATGTTTCCCCTGCTGTGCGAGACTATCTCGGCCTGAAACAAACGGACGTGACCGACTGGCGATTTGTGAACTTTAGCGAAGTACCGCGCGGGCCGTGGTCAACGTTGGGAGAAAACAACGCGTTCTTAACCGACGATCAAAGAAATAGCGTGAAGCTGGCTGAGCGATTAAGAGCAAAAAAAGAAAGCGTGATCGCTCCGTAGCCGCGCGCCAGAATGCGGCGGTGCCTATCTTGGGAGCGCGAATGAGCGGAATCGTGCTCCGTTTCCACTCCAGTTCTCAAACGCCGCGCCTGCCGTGATCTGGAAATGATCATTGCCTGCCGTGCCCATAATATAGCTCTCCATCATATCGCCACTGCCTTTGCCACTCCACCGGCCGTACATGAATCCTATTTCGCCGCCGTAATAAATCCGGTCTGACGGCGGAACCATGATCTCGTCGGGTGAAATTACGTTCTTGCCATCCGCTGCAAGATTCTCGGACCGCGAGTCGGAAGCAGCCCTTGCAGTATTTGTTGGCGCGGGTCCCAAGGCAGTCGGTGGCGGCAAAGACGCAGCCGGAAAAAGGGCGAGCGACGCCATACCGATTTCGCCAAATGCATTTTCGCGTGCCAGCGTGCCACCATCCGACCACGCACGCACCGGACCTCTCTTTAATAGAAGGAAACTATCCTTGGCGCTGGAACTTTTTGGTTGATAAAGGCCCAGCACGAAAGCGGGATCGGTTGCTTCCGCCCGATTCGCTTGCTGCGCTGCGACCGGAAAGCAAATCGCGAATAAGCCCACGGCGACGGCAAGCGCACGCGTGATCATGCGGCAATTCATAACGAAATGGCAGCAAGCGCCAGCAAAATCTTCACGAATTCGAAACGCATGGCCCCGGCAGCTCGCGGATTCGCGAAACGCTTCAACGATTTAACGCTTCAACGACTCGCGAAAATACTCGATCGTATTTTTGATTCCCTCCTCAAATCCAACGCGCGGCTCCCAACCAAGGACTTTTTTCGCGCGCGTGATGTCCGGCTGGCGCACTTTTGGATCGTCTACCGGCAACGGTTTGTATTCGATTGTCGATCTTGTCCCAGTGATGCGAATGATTTCGTCGGCGAATTGTTTGATCGTCATCTCGCGCGGATTGCCCAGGTTGACCGGCTCGTGAAAATCGCTCATGGCCAGTTTGAAAATTCCATCGATCAAATCGGACACATAACAGAATGAGCGCGTCTGCGAGCCGTCCCCAAAAATCGTAAGCGGCTTTCCGCTCAGGGCCTGGCCGATAAACGCCGGCACCACACGCCCGTCGCGCAAACGCATCCGCGGGCCATACGTATTGAAGATGCGCACAATCTTCGTGTCGATCTTGTGGTAGCGATGGTAAGCCATGGTCATCGCTTCGGCGAAGCGCTTGGCTTCATCGTAAACTCCGCGCGGCCCGATCGGGTTGACGTTACCCCAGTAATCTTCTGTTTGCGGATGCTCGAGCGGATCACCGTAGCATTCGGAGGTCGATGCCAGAATGAACGACGCGTGCTTGGCCTTCGCTAAGCCGAGCGCGTTGTGTGTACCAAGCGCGCCCACTTTCAGGGTCGGAATGGGCAGCTCGAGATAATCGATTGGGCTGGCCGGAGACGCGAAATGAAATACGTAATCGATCTCATCCTCCTTCAGCATGATGAAGCTCGAGACGTTGTGTTTGATGAACCGGAAGTTTTCGTTGCCGGAGAGATGAGCAATGTTTGCCAGATTGCCAGTGATGAGATTGTCGACAGCGATGACGCGATGGCCTTCCGCCAAAAGTCGGTCCACCAAATGCGAGCCGAGAAAACCCGCGCCACCAGTGACGACGGAGACGGGATGGGAACGCGCAGCCATATGCGGCTTTATCTAGCGATACACCCAAAAATTGCGAGCACGAAACAAACGTTTGTCATTCCGAACGGAGTCGAGGAGTCTCTCGACAGTATTCTGGCGCAGTATTCGTAAGTACAAAATGAGATCCTTCGACTTCATTCAGGATAACAGATAAGAATTTCATGCGCATTTTATCCGGTATTCAGCCGAGTGGGGTTCTGCACATCGGCAATTATTTCGGCATGATGCGCCCTGCGATCGCGCTCCAAGCCGAGGGCGAAGCGCTTTATTTCATCGCGGACTATCACGCGCTTACGAGTCTGCGCGATCCGCAAGCCCTACGCGCAAACAGCCGGCGCGTCGCGCTGGATTTTCTGGCGTGTGGACTGGATCCGGAGCGCGCAACGCTTTTTCGGCATTCAGGTGTGCCGCAGGTCACGGAGCTGGCGTGGATTTTATCGACAGTAGCGCCGATGGGTTTGCTCGAGCGCGCCACCTCGTACAAAGACAAGCTCGCCCGCGGCATGGCCGCCACAGTTGGCCTGTTTAATTATCCGGTGCTCATGGCGGCGGACATTTTGATTTATGACAGCGACATCGTGCCGGTCGGCAAAGACCAGAAACAACACATCGAAATGACTCGCGATCTGGCGGTGAAAATGAACGAAACATTCGGCCACGTTTTCAAGTTGCCGGAACCGCGTATCCAGGCGGCGACGCAAACCGTGCCCGGCATCGATGGCCAGAAAATGAGCAAGAGCTACGGCAACAACATCGACATCTTCGGAGACGAAAAGGAGACGCGAAAACGCGTGATGAGCATCGTCACCGACTCGACGCCGGTGGACGCGTCGAAGGACCCGGCGAACTCGACAATTTTCAAACTCTACTCGCTCGTCGCGTCCAAGGACGAAATCGCTGAGATGCGCGAACGATTTGTAAAAGGCGGAACCGGCTACGGCGATTTCAAGAAACAGCTTTTCGAGAAACTGTGGGAATATTTCGCGCCCATGCGCAAACGCCGACAAGAAATTCTAAAGCACAAAACCTACATCGACGATGTCCTCACCCGCGGCGCAAACCGCGCGAACGAAATTGCCAGTCAAGTGATGGACCGCGTCCGCAAGGCAGTTGGCCTGCGCTAAGCGATCTAAAAAGACACCTCTGACTGCCGAAGCACCGAAAGGTGCGACACATATTAGCCCCGGGCATGAGCCCGGGGATAGGCATTCCCCATCCGAATCAGCCCCCGGAAGGGGCGACAGGATTCACTGTGTAGCGCCATCTCACTCCTGCCGCCCCTCCGGGGCTGGATGTGATTAATATCAGAAACCCCGGGCTGACGCCCCGGGGCTACATTCTTCCGCGCCTACGGCGCTCCCATGCGGCCACAACTACTACCAATTCGCTCTTAGCGGCAGACTTCGATACAGTCCCCCGCTTCGGTCGCGCCTCGTCCATCATTGGGAAGTTGAATACATCCCGACTGTTGAGTGGAGTTTTAGATACGACTCTGGTCGAGCTCGATCTGCCGCAAGTACAGAAACAACGGAAGTCCAAGAGAAACGCCGAACAGCAGCGTGCCGACCACTGGAATCCATAGGCGGTGCATTCCAAGCCGTCGGCCCTCGACTTGAACAAAAATGATAAGCACGATTGCTGAAACGAGCACATCCATTCCGAAAAAGCCGCCGATGCGATTTGCGAAGAGTTCATGAAAGAACAACGCAGGATCCAAACCGTGCTCCAATATCCAAGGCACGAATTGTGAGTAAGGCAGGACAATTCCAAGGACGCACAAAATCAAATAAAGGTACCGAGGCTTCATGGATTCGATTTCTCGCAAGAAGATGAGAATCTGTCGAGCGAGCGCAGCTCTATTCTGATGCAATTGTTATGGCAATCCTTCGGTTTCACATCGTTCCGAACGCGAAGACCGATAAAGTGATCGGTGAGCATGAAAGTGCGATTAAGGTGAAGCTGCGTGCCCCGGCGGTGGAAGGGAAAGCCAACGCCGCTCTACGTTGTTTTTTGGCCGAAGAATTGAATGTTCCCCAGCATGTTGTTGTGCTGGAACGAGGCCGGAGATCGCGCGACAAAGTAATTCGTATCGATGGTCTGAGCGAAGAAGATGTGCGCTGCCGTTTACTCGAAACAAACTAGGCTGAATGGACAGTCATTCAGGAATTAATTTGTCCGCCCACTCCACCACCTCAACGGCTACGAGTTTGGCGTGTGGGCTTGGTTTGCTCCGGCGGTTTGGTTTGAGTCGTTGCGGCTGTATCGCGATAAAACAAAACGCCGTGCGCCCGCAAATTCGTGATCAGCGCGTGCAGATCGTTTGCTAACTGCTGATCGTTTAAGAGAGTTGCTACCAAACCTTTCCCCTGGGTTGCGCTACGCAGCGCTGTGCGCGCGTCACCGATCGCGTTCTGTAAGATGTCGGCTGCTTGTTTTGCAGAAACCATCGTCGAATCCGCCTGCTGGATAACTCCATCCAATTTCTTGGATGATTCTGCCAGCGCCCCGGTAGCCTGGTTCAAATGTTCCAAGCTCGACTTCAGATTCTCCATGTTCGCGGAGGAGAGCGTGTCTTCGTTCAGGCGGTTCACCGTCGTGTCGATCTTTTGCACCGTCCCGCGGAGATCGGTCACAAGCGCGCCGCCTTCGCGTGTGAGATCGTCAATGCCGGTTTCTCGCGTGCCGTTGATGTAGGTGTTTGGCGCCAGAAAAGCTTTCGGCTTCCCCGGCGGCATCATCACGTTTACGAAGCGATCGCCGAGCAACCCGGAACTTCCGACGGTGAATTTGCTACCTTCAGGAATTTTAATGTACTCATAAATCTTCAGCGGTACGTCCACACCCTGGCCTTCGCGAACCATTCGGGGACCACCTGAGACTTTCCCAATTCTGGCCCCGGCAAGTAAAACATCGGAACCTTTTAGCAGACCGCTCGCGTCAGTGAAGCCCACGGTGAGAGCGTAATACGTTTTAAGGCCTTCTCCCAGTCGACCGAATTGCACGACGAGCGCGCCTAACATCGCCAACCCGACGAAAACAAACACACCAACTTTGAATTCCAAGCCTCGCTCGTGCCGATTCATTGAACGCTAATTGTCGATCTTACCGTTGATTTTCGCAAGGTAGGGAGGGCAGTTCACCAAATTGGATCATCGCAGACGTTAATATGCGGGGCTGCGAGCGATTACGGCCAACTTGCGAAGGCTTTCGGAGTCAATCGCCCCTACCGTCGGAGCGGCCGAGCAGAAAATCCTGGATGAGTGGATCGGTGGAGTGCTGAAGCTCATTCGCAGTTCCGCGAAAATAAATGCGGCCTTCGTGCAAATAGGCAATGTGGTCCGCAACATCAAACGCGCTCTTCATATCGTGGGTGACCACGACGCTGGTCATTCCAAAGCGTTCTTGCAGCCGGCGGATCAATCGATTGATGCTATCCGCAACAACGGGATCGAGGCCCGATGTCGGCTCATCGTACAAGACGCACGAGGGTCGGCGAATGATGGAGCGCGCGAGACCGACGCGCTTTTTCATTCCACCACTCAAACTCTCTGGCATCTTATCTTGGTGACCTTCCATTTCAATGACCTCGAGCATTTCCTCCACTTTCGCCCGCAAAGCCTTGGGGTCCCGTTCACCTGCCTCACGCAGTGGAAAAGCGATGTTTTCCTCCACGGTCATCGAATCAAAAAGCGCGCCGCCCTGAAAAAGAATGCCTAGCTTTGTGCGGATTGCTCCGAGCTGGCGCTCGTTCATTCCAATGATGTTTTGACCATCGATCCAAATTTCTCCCGCATCAGGCGTCATCAATCCCACGAGATGTTTAAGCAAAACGCTTTTTCCGCCGCCGCTTCGTCCAATAATCGCGAGTGTCTCACCAGTTGCGACCTCAAGATCGACGCCGCGTAAAATTTCCTGCTGCCCAATCCTTTTGGCCAACGATCGGACTGCGATCATAGGTGACGAATTACTCGGGGTAAGATGAGGTTTAGTGGAGGGCTTTGGAGATGGCGGCGCTTCGATCATCGCAACGCACAACTCTCAACTCTCAACCCTCAACTCTCAACTCCGAACGCTTTCGGGCTCAGCTGCCACACGGCATTACTGGTATCCCGCGGGATAAATGATGTTGAGCAACATCGTGAGGAAGAAATTGCAAATCAGCACCGCGAGCGAGGAGTTTACTACCGCTTCAGTCGTCGCACGGCCAACGCCGACAGCACCTTCGCGCGCGCTCAGTCCTTTTTGACAACTGATAAACACAATCAGGATCCCAAAACAAAATGCTTTCGACAGCCCCATGATAATATCGCGACTACGCGTCCACTTCACCATGTTCGCCACGTAATAGGTGCCGTTAATGTCGAGCATGAAAATCGCAACGAAATAGCCAGCAGCAATGCCGACAGCGATACATTCCGCTACCAGAAGCGGCATAGATATCATCATGGCGAGCGCACGCGGCACGACCAGATAATCGGTCGGATAGACTGCGAGCGCTCGTAACGCATCGATCTGCTCGGTAACTTTCATTGTGCCGATTTCCGCGGACATGGCTGCTCCGACGCGCCCGGCGACCATCAACGCCGTGAGCACAGGGCCAAGTTCGCGACAGATCGACACCGATACCACAGCACCGGTAGCCGATCCCATTCCGATCTTGTGAAATTGAAAGTACGTTTGAGCTGCGAAAACAGCACCGGTAAACCCACCCGTGATCACGACAACAAGCTGCGAAAGCAATCCAATCTCGACCATCTGGTTGAGAAATAATTTCCAGCGGAGCTTGTGTGTGAAAAGGGAACGAAAGGTATCGGCCGCCAGCAGCACAAGTTCGCCCAGGTACTGAAAGAACGAGAGCAGCGGCGCGCCCAGAGCGTTGAAGAATCGGACCATTATTAACCGTGACTAGTGACCAGTGCACTGCAGAGCGCAAGAGTTGTTTAGGACTTCGCCTGCCACGCCGGCGAAGCAGGGATATTGGAATCTAGAATTTTTGCCGGGAGAGCTTCCAATTGCGCCTCGCGGCAAGCTGCGATAAAAGATGTCCATCAAACGAATGAGACGCGCTATTCAGTTTTTGCTGGCGGGGAATCTATTGCTGAGCGCGGCGTTTTTAAGCAGTTGCCAAACCATGCCGCAGGGCATTCAGCAGGCAAGAATCGAGATGGCGCAACGCATCGCGGCCGAACCAACCGGCGATTATTTTATCGGGCGGCGTTATTACAAACCTGATTACAAGTTTTGGGGCTATGTCCGGCGGCCGGGTCAGCCATGGAGCACAGCGGAGCTTGTGATGTTAAACGAAAAACAGAAACTTGCGCCCGACCGCGAACGCCTCGAATTCGGGAGCGACAATAATTACGAATACAAACTTTACGGCTCCTTCAGCGGCGACAAAGTCTATGAGCCTGCGAGCAACGGTATTTATCCGGAATTTGTCTTGAAGGGCTACGAAGTAATTTCCATGAACCCGCCGCCGATTTTTAGAAGCCAGTTTCGCGGTAACGCCAGCGCCACGGATCTGCGTTACGTTGTGGAAAAACCGGAGTGATCATCTGGTTATTGTCATTCCGAGCGAAGTCGAGGAAGCTCTGTTGCTTGTGGGCCTTGACTTAAACAATTAGAGATGTCTCGACTTCGCTCGACATGACAAAGCCGCCGCGCGCTTCGGATAAAAAAGACCCTCTGGTCGAAGAATTCCTACATTACCTCGCAAACGAGCGAAACGCGTCGCCGCGCACTCTTAAAGCATATCGCAAGGCGCTGAGTGCTTTCAGCGCAGAGAACAGGTCATCGTGGAAAAAATGTACCGCCGACGATTTTCGCGATTACCTCTTCACGCTCATGAAGCGCGGTCAGGCGCGTTCCTACGTGCGACTGCAATTCTCCGCGTTCCGCACTTTTTATCAGTTTCTGGCAGCTCGAAAACGGCTGCGACGGAATCCCATCCGAGAAGTGCAATTGCCAAAAATTGAAAAAAAACTGCCGCTGGTTCTCACACGCCAGCAGGTTGAGGAGCTTCTTACCGCGCCAAACCGTGAGACGAAGAAACGCTCCGCGCCGGTTTGGATGCCGCTGCGCGACACCGCGATTATGGAATTATTCTACAGCAGCGGCTTGCGACTGAGCGAACTGGCTGCGCTTGATGTGGCTGATGTCAATCTTTATACCGAGTCTCTGCGCGTATTCGGCAAGGGCCGCAAGGAGCGCGTCTGCCCAGTGGGCTTGCCCGCGCTCGAAGCGATCTCGCGCTATCGCGCCGCCGCTAATGTACATGCAGGCCCGCTCTTCATAAACAAAGCGCGAACGCGAATGTCCGTGCGCTCCATCTGGCTGGTGTTGAAACGTTATGTGCGCTACACATCCATTCCAATTTCAATCAGCCCGCACAAATTGCGGCACAGCTTTGCGACGCATATGCTGGACCGCGGCGCCGATCTGCGGAGCGTTCAGGCGTTGCTTGGACATGCCAGCCTTTCCACAA
>WNFT01005499.1_pt1 | contig 11100 bp, 9 predicted proteins | sample 5400191 | NCBI WGS metagenome assembly WNFT01 (sample SAMN13153359, study PRJNA577476) | soil metagenome | isolation source: 80 cm saprolite under Madrone tree | place: USA:California | collected 2016-06-14
CGCCCTCCTCGTCCTCATCGACCCTCTCACCGCCGTCCTGGGCTACTCCGGTGGCACCTCCCGCAACCAGCCGGGGCGCACCGTCTTCACCCGCCTGACCCAACTCGCCCAGCGCACCGGCTGTGCCATCCTGCTCATCCGCCCGCTCAGCAACCGATCAACCGACTCCCTGCGCTCTGGTAACACCGGCCCCCTGGACCTCCTCGCCGCCCGCAGCCGTCTGCTCATCATCCCCGACCCCGACGACGAGCACACACACCTGCTCGTCACCACCAAACACACCCTCAGCTCGCAACCCTGCACCCTCGCCTACCAGCTCATCGCCCAGGACCAGTACGTCCCCACCATCCACTGGCTTGGCGAAAGCCTTCATCCCACCTCATCCTTCCCATATACCGGCACCGCCCTCTCGGCCCAGCGGCAAGCCATCCTCAGCACCTTGCAACACAGCAGCACTCCCCTGGGTGCCAGAGACATCGCCGCAAGCACCGCCCAGGACTACGACTGTGTGCGCAAAATGCTCCAGCGCATGCTCCACGCTGGCGAACTCGCTTCCCCGGCTCGCGGGCTCTATACCACACAAGGCCATCCCTGCCTGACAAAGCACATCACAGACATAACTGATCTCCCATCGCACCCCGCTGTCCCAGATGTCCCAAGTCAGCAGGAGCACGAAATGATGACACCTGTAGGAGCAGAGGAGATGCAGAGCCAGGCATGGACCGTTATGGTCGCCGACGAGAACCCCCTGCCCCCCGCTGTCCCAGATGTCCCAAGTCAGCAGGAGCACGAGATCATGACACCTGTAGGAGCAGAAGAGACGTGGAGTCTTCCAGGCGTAGGGTTTTTTGTAGGTGCGGCGTTGTACCAGTAGAGGCACACCCTTGCAGACGCAGACGCCGTCTGGGGACGGTCTGGCCTGGGAGTGAAGTGAGGCAGTCTCCACGCAAAAATGTAACGCGCACCCGAAGAAAACCCCAAAATCCCGACACACCCCTTGACAAGTATCAAATTTTCGTATATACTATGTGCAACCGGTTGCGCAAAGGGAATAAAACCTTTCTGAGCCGGGGTAATGTCTGGGTATGCTACATGCTGGTGCACACACCACCGGTCAATCACGACCTCAAGCGCCCGCGAGCGACACCCAGCCGACGTGGCACCCGACAGTGTAGGAGTTCGTCAACCATGCCAGTGTCAATTTATGATATCGCCAAAAAAGCCAGGGTTTCTCCTTCAACCGTCTCTCGTGCGCTTGAGGATCATCCTCGCATTGGAGCTGAAACCAGAAAACGCATCCAGGAGTTGGCCAGAGAAATGGATTACGTTCCTAGCACTGTGGCAAAGAGTCTGGCTGCGAATAAGACCTGGACCATCGGCATGGTGTTAGCCGCGATTTCTGATCCCTTCATGGGGCGAGTAGTCGAAGGCGTGGAGCAGGCTGCAATTGAGGCAGGCTTCAATGTTTTTATCAGTACCTCGCAAAATGATCGCCAGCGAGAGATTGCTGCTATTAAGATGCTCCAGAAGCGGCGGGTGGATGGCATTATTGTCATTGCCTCCCACTTATTTGATCAATATCCCCGCTTCTATGGCCGCAGTAAGGTTCCCATCGTGATCATCAATGAACAGAAGCCGGGGGAGACCATGCATTTTGTTACTGTTGATGATGTGCAGGGGGCTCAATTAGCTGTTGAACACTTTATTGCTTTGGGGCATTGCCGAATCGGGTATGTGGGTGTGACCAATCGCCCTAAGTCAAACCAGTACCGTTTCAAAGGCTATCAGAATGCGCTTGAAGCAGGTGGGATTGCGGTAGACCCTGCCCTCATTTTTACTTCTCATACTATTGAAGACCATGCCAAAGGCGGTGAGGCCAGTCTAGAGCCATTACTGGCCGCCGGGGCGACGGCTGTTTTTTGCTACAACGATACGACGGCTATCGGTCTACTGGCTGCCTGTCACAAACGCGGCCTCCCTGTTCCTGACAACCTTAGCATTATCGGGTTTGATGATATCGACATGGCTGCCTACACCATCCCGCCGTTGACCACTATCCGCCAGCCCCGATTTGAGCTGGGACGGAGGGCCATGCGCATGATGCTCGCTTTACTGGATGGCCAGGAGCCAGAAAACCAGGTTGTACCCGGTGAATTAGTGGTGCGACAGACAACCGCCCAGCTATTGCCTGACAACGATCCGGCGGCAGCCGGGTAAACGTTGATGTATTTTTTTGCATAGTCGCGCAACCGGTTGCGCTTTGGTGATTATCCATGTCTTTTGCAATCTCTACTATAATTCAATACTCTACAATAGAGCAGATTAGAATTTGCTTAGAAATATGCTTTCAAACACAACTACTGTGGATTATTTGCCCTGAGGATTGCCATTAGATCTGAGAAGGAGTAAGCCGAGAGATGAAAGTTTCGTCCCAAGGGTCAGGAGGATTTGCCATGTCGCGACGTCAGAAAGATCCCTTGCGCGCTGTAACGGCGGAAGAACGCAGTTTCCTCGAACGTCTGAGCCGCTCGCCGAGCTGGCCAGCTGCCCATGTAGCGCGGGCGAAAGCGCTACTGAGGGTAGCAGATGGTCACAGCTACACAGCAGCAGCCAGGGCAGCAGGCTACCGCGTCGGTGATACGGTTGCTCACCTGGTGAGTCGATTCAATGTGGAAGGGCTCAATGCTCTGGAACCACGACACGGAGGAGGAACGCCTGCCAGCTATGGAGCGGCCGAGACAGAACGCATCTTAGCCGAGGCGCGATGCATGTCAGAGCATCAAGGGAATGGCACAGCTACCTGGTCGCTCTCGCTGCTCAAACAAGCGCTTCGCCAAGCCTCCGATGGCTTGCCCCATGTGAGCACCTATACGATCCAGCGTGTCTTACACGAGGCAGGCTACCGGTGGCAAAAGAACCGGGGTTGGTGTGAATCCGGTCAGGTCAAGTGCAAGCGCAAGGCGGGAACGGTGACGGTAATCGATCCAGATGCGCTGGCAAAAAAAAACCTGATTGAAGGGGTAGCATCAAACTGCCCTCTCACAATGGCAACGGGCGAGGCAAATGACCCATTAGCAGGTATTTTGACACTTGTTTAAGGAGGGTTATAAATTTTACTGTTAGGCAAGGTTCAATTAGGAAGAAGAGTCCTTGACAGTTTGAACAGTCACACCGTGTCACGCCTCCGCGAAGCGAAGGGTCTGTCGCGCTCGGCAGACAGATGCTTCGCGGAGTTTACCCTGAGCGAAGCGAAGGGCTCAGCATGACAGGGCTGGACCTTTCTGTTGAGTAGGAACTGTCACCTTTGGACAAGGAGGTAAAAATGAAGTTAGGTTTTCACGGCGCAACGACCATGACCTCTGATTTACAAACAGATGTAGTTGCTTCGGCCCACGCCGGTTTTAAGGGTCTGGAAGTATGGGTGGCCAACCCAAGCAAGCTTGATCGCTTCCTCGCTGACCATTCCCTGGCAGATTTAAAGGCACTGTTTCAGGATAATCACGTTGCCCCCATGACCCTCAATGCGATTTCATTTATTGCGTTTCGCGGTGACGAGTTTGGTGCCATCAAAGAGCAGTGCCGCCAGTTGTGTGAGATTGCTCAAGCCATCGGCTGCCCGGCTGTTGCGCTGGTAGCCAGCCCAACCCCCACCTGGCAGACGACCTGGGAGACGATTGTTGCGGAACACGTGGCGGCGCTGCAGGAGCTGAGTGATATTGCCCGTGACTATGGGATCAAGCTGCCCTTTGAATTTCTGGGCTTCGGCTGGTGTTCAGTACGCACACCTCGCGGTGCCCAGGAAATCATCCAAAAGACCAACCGGGACAATGTGGGTATGGTCTTCGATGCAGCCCACTTCTACGCTGGCGGCGGCTTACTCAGTGAAATCGAGCACCTCGATCCCAATTCCATCTATATGTTTCACCTGGACGATCTTGAAGATACGTGCAAAGAGGCAATTACCGACGGAACCCGCTTCCTGCCAGGGTTAGGTGTGATTCCTCTTCACGAAATCTGCGCCCGTCTCAAGGGCATTGGCTATGATGGCCCCTGTACCGTCGAAACGTTCCGCACCGAGTACTGGGAGTGGGATCCCATGCAAGTGACGGTCAAGGCCAGGGAGGCGGCCATCAAAGTTCTGTCCCCCTATTTTGAAATAGAAGAATGATGCATTGCGAGATACACATACTTGAGTTTGATGCGGGTGTTGGCCGGAGGTAGAGTGCCGATTTTGTAGACTCCCGATTTATCGAGGAGCAATCCTGCCTGGGGGGCAGGTAACGAGTAGAGGAGCCGATTTATCGAGCACGTCACGTCACGTCACGCGACCTGCCGGCTCAGAGACATAGGAGGATGACCATGGAATTACGAGAGCAGTTCCCCACCATGACGGACGTTCGGCAGCTCGAGCACGTGGGCTTTTCGCGCGAACAGATTGCTGGCCTCGAGAGAGTCAAAGCGCTCTATCAGCGCGGGGCCTATCACGAGGCTACACCTGAGCACAAGCGACAAGCGTTTGTCCGCTGGCTGTACCTGCAAGGTCGCCTCGAAAGCTAATCCGCGGGAATCCAGAGTTCTGGACTGACCACGAGCTACGCGAGAAAGGAGGGGCTCACAAAATAGAGACAAAAAGATAAGAGATACCTGGTGCAGCGGGTGTTCCAGGCCCTGGTTCACCGCTGGTGTCCGCACGACCACGTAGCACCCCGAGCAATCCTGCCTGGGGGGCAGGTAATGAGTGGGTGCGACCAATCAGTTTTGTAAGATTACACATAGTCCAACAAAGGAGAGATCAGTGATGGCAAGATATCATAAACTTTCGACATTTCTCGGGCGAACACCACGAGGGGCCCTGATGGGCGCGGCCTGCACCGCCCTCATCGTGTTGCTGGCGGCCTGTGGTGGCGGCAATCCTAGTCCCGGCATTAGTGGGTCAGCCGGCGGCACCACTCTCAGTGGCGGTACCGACATTAGCGGACGCACGATCCTATTCGAGATTCAGAGTCCTCCCAGCGACAGCTTCTTCGTGCCGGTCGTCAACGGAGCGAAGGCTGCGGCCGCTATCGCTGGCGTCAAGCTTCAGATCCAGTATGCCAGTAACGATGACACGACGGAGGTCACTCAGGTCAGCACGGCCGTTGCGAGCAACGTCGCCGGGATCGCTGTGTCGATCCCTGATGCAGCTCTGAACAAAGTCGTCTGCGATGCGCGGGCGCACAACATTGCCGTGGTCGCCTACAACATCGATGGGGCCACAGGTCAGGGAGCGAGCTGCGTCCAGGCCTTCGTGGGTCAGGATTTCACCCAGTCCGGGCAACTCATCGCACAGCGCATGATCAACGACGGCCAGATCAAGTCGGGCGATCACGTATTTTGTCCGGTCGAGACGCCAACTCATGTCTATGCCGTCCAGCGATACGCGGGTGTCAAGCAGGCTCTGCAGGCCGTTGGCGCGACGTGTGACGAGCTAGCCACAGGCGACGACTTCGGTCCGGCCAAAGCGACGATGGTTTCGTATCTATTGGGTCATCGTAACACCGCTGCGATCATTGGGCTAGGACACACGCCGCTTGACCAGGCTCCCGCTGCTATCAAGCAGGTCGGCCTGAACATCCCCATCGGTGGATTCGATGTCACGTCGGATATTCTGTCGGCGATCAAGAGCGGTGCTATCACCGCTACCGTCGATCAGCAGCCGTACATCCAGGGCTTCCAATCGGTCATGCAGCTCGCGCTGTATTTGAAGTACGCCATCGCGCCGGCAAACATAAACACCAGTACTGGTGCTCTGATCGATAAGAACAACGTCGATAAGGTGGTCAGCCTGGTGCCTAACTTCCGCTAGCTTATACTCCTTCGCTCGTCCTACCGTACCGAGAGCTTAGGGCGAGCCGACGTGCTCGCCCTAGCAAGGAGAAACCGCAGTGATAGTAGCACCCCGATCTCCCTGTCTGGGAGACAGGGATTGAGTGGGTGACTCCTTACAACTCTTCTGCACTAGAGCAGAGAGCAGAAAGGGATCGATAAGAGTCTCCAACAACAATCAGCCACCGAGGCGGCGGTCACATCGGAACAGCGCGCAAAGGCAGCGGGACGCCGCTATCGCCGCCAACAGTCGGCCTTCGACATCCTCATTATCTTCCTGATTGTCCAGGTCGTCAGCGTGATCTACGGGTTCATCAGCCCCACCACCTTCGCCTATAACAGTTCCGCGAACATCCTGACGGCGCTGCAGTCGATTCCTCAACTGGGTATCCCGGCGCTGGGTGTCGGAATCCTCATGATCGCTGGTGAGTTCGACCTCTCTGTAGGCGCGAATTTCATCTTCAGCAGCATCCTGATGGCGCAGCTCGCGACGAATGGGATGAACGTCTGGCTGGCAGCGCTCATTGGACTGCTGATCGGCACCGGCATCGGCCTGCTCAACGGGGTAATCACGCTCCGGCTGAAGATCCCGTCCTTCATCACCACGCTTGGGACGATGCTCATCTGGGAGGCCGGCACGCTCTTCGTGCATGGTGCGTCGTCCCAGCCCTTCTCTCCCAGCCCGGGGTTCGCCGCGCTCACCGCCGGAACCCTGGGCGTGTTCCCGGCTGCCTTCCTGTGGTTCGTTGCACTCGCGATCGCCTTCTGGGGGCTGCTGCAGCGGAATCGCATCGGCAACCACATCTTCGCGGCTGGCGGCAACAAGCAGGCGGCAACGGCGACCGGAGTGCGGGTGGATAGGACGAAGCTGATTGCCTTCAGCCTGGCCGGGGCCTGCGCCGCGTTGGGCGGCATCCTGACCGCTTCCCAGATCGGCAACATCGCGCCCAGTACCGGCGACATCCTGCCGCTGCAGGCCATCGCCGCCTGCGTCATCGGCGGACTGGCACTTACCGGGGGCCGTGGCACGATCCTGGGCATTGTGCTGGGCGCCGCGCTCATCTACTGGATTACAGACGTCCTGCTGTTGGTCGGAGCGCCAGGCATCTATATCACGGCACCCGTTGGCGTACTCATCATCGTCGCCGCGGCCATTTACGAAATACTGCGAGCCCGTCGCAGCTGATCCATCAACGAAAGGAGAAAAGATATGAGCATGGACAGAATGGAGACAACACCAGCCGAACAGCCGGTGCAAAATGGGGGAGCGGGGACGCCGCTGCTTGAACTGCGCGATATCAACAAGCAATACGGTCTGAACAAGGTGCTCAATAACGTGTCCTTCCACGTGGGTCGAGCAGAGATTGTGGCCCTCTTGGGTGACAACGGGGCCGGCAAGTCGACCACGGTCAAGACCATCTCGGGCGTCGTGCAGCCAGACTCCGGCACGCTTCTCTGGGATGGCAAACCCGTTGAGCTCAGGGCCCACACGGATGCGGCCGCGCTGGGCATCGAGACGATCTACCAGGACTCGGCGCTCGTCGACTCCATGACGATCGCGCGCAACATCTTCATGGGGCGAGAACTGGTAGGACCCCTCGGTTTCATACGTCTCAAAGAGATGCGCGAAATTGCTTCCCATGTCCTGAGGACGATTGTGGCGATCGAGGGCATCGACAGTCCTGACAAGCTGGTGGGCAGTCTTTCCGGCGGCCAGAAGCAGGCGGTGGCCATCGCCCGTGCGGTGCATTTCAAGCGCACGCTGCTGATGCTCGACGAGCCGACCAGTGCACTGGCGGTGCGGGCCACCGAGGCCCTCTTCGAGTACCTCCGGTCGCTGCGTACGCAGGGCCTGTCGAGTGTGCTGGTCACGCATAACCTGTATGATGCGTACCGCATCTGCGATCGGTTTGTGGTGATGGGACGAGGACGGGTCTCCTTCCAGGCGACTCAAAAGGAGACCTCGGTAGAGGAACTGACCGAGCACGTCAGCCGGGGGGACTAGACCTCTCCCTCTTCTCCCATGTCGGAGGATGATGTTATGCCAGAAACAACGAATCGACCAAAACGAAAAGTACGACTCGGCATTGTCGGCGGTGGGCCGGGGTCGAATATCGATGAGACCCATCGTTATGCTGCCCGGCTCGACGACCGCTATGCGCTGGTGACCGGCGTTTTTGCCTCGGATGCCCAGCGCAGCCGCGACTTTGCCGCCGCACTCGACATCGCGCCAGATCGCCGTTATGGCACCTGGCAGGAGATGGCCGATCAGGAGGCCCGGCGGGAAGATGGCCTTGAGGTGGTCAGCATTATGACCCCCAACAATAGCCATTACGCGATTGCCAAAACCTTTCTGGAACAGGGCATTGATGTCATCTGCGACAAACCCTTGACCACCGATTTAGAGCAGGCTCTTGAGTTGATGCGCCTGGTACGTCAGACCGGTCTGGTTTTTGGTGTGACCTACTGCTATAGCGGCTATCCGATGGTACGTCAGGCCCGCGACATGATTCGCAACAGGGAGTTGGGCGAAATCAGGCTGGTGCAGGTTGAGCACGCCTCCGGCTGGGCTTCCAGCCTACTGGAAGCGGAAGGACATAAGCAAGCCGTCTGGCGCACCACCCCCAGTATTGCCGGGAAATCCAGCGTGGTTGGTGACCTGGGGACGCACGCCCATCATCTGGCCTGCTTTATCACCGGCCTGGAAATCACCGAAGTGTCCGCCGAGTTGTCCAGTATTGTGCCGGGCCGCCAGGTTGACGACAACGCCCACATCATGCTACGCTTCAACAACGGGGCGCGCGGAATGATGTGGGCCAGTATGGTCGCGGCAGGGCATCTGCACGGACAGCGCATTCGAGTGTATGGCGAGAAGGGCAGCCTGGAGTGGGTACAGGAGCAGCCCAATGAGCTTGTCCTGCACCCCGTTGATGGCCCCCATCAGATCCTCTCGCGTGGTTTCGGTTGGCTGTCCCCGGCGGCCCGGCGGGCCTCGCGCCTGTGGCCCGGTCACCCAGAGGGCTATTTAGAGGCCTTCGCCAATATTTATTCCGATATCGCCGACGCCGTTCTCGCTCGCCGGGACGGTGTTGTGGCCGACCCGCTGGCCTACCTGTTTCCCACGGTTGAGGATGGCGTGTTGGGCGTGAAGTTTGTCGACGCCGCCGTTGCGTCCCATCAGCAGGATGGTCGCTGGGTTGATGCAACAGTAGACTTACATGAGAGGTAAACACCATGATTAAATTTGCTCTGTTTGGCGTCGGACTTATCGGCAGGGTTCACGCCAACAATATCGCCGCTCATCCACGGGCTACATTACAGTACATGTATGACATCAATACCGAAGCAGCGCAACAGGTAGCGTCCCGTCTCGGCGCACACGTTGCTTCGACTCCTGAAGAGATCTGGGCGGCTGATGATGTGGACGCCGTCCTCATCGCCTCATCCACCAACACTCACGCCGATTTGCTGAGTGGCGCCATCAAGGCCCACAAACCGGTCTATTGCGAAAAGCCGATCGATTTGAACATCGACCGCGTCAAAGCTGTGGTGCAGGAAGCGTCTCACGCGAATGTCCCGATCATGATCGGCTTCAGTCGTCGTTTTGACCCCAACCACCTGGGTGTCCGCGAAGCCATTGAAGCAGGGCAGATTGGCAAAGTGGAGATGATGCACCTCACCTCGCGCGCCCAGGAGCAGCCTCCCATCAGTTACGTCAAAGTGTCGGGGGGACAATTCCGCGACCAGACCATCCACTTTTTTGATCTGGCCTGCTGGCTTGCCGGTGAAGCCCCGGTTGAGGTATACGCCGTCGGCGCAGTTCTGGTTGACCCGGCCATTGGTGAGGCAGGGGATGTCGACACTTCCATGCTCATCCTGAAAATGCCCAGCGGGGCGCTCTGTCACATCGACAACAGCCGCCGCACCGCATATGGCTACGATGAGCGCATCGAGGTCTTTGGCTCTCGCGGGATGGTCCAATCCAACCGCAAACCGACGCGCGAGGTAGCCCTGTACACGGGCACGAAGGTGATCTCCGATGGATTGCATCCCGGTTGGTTTGAGCGGTTCGAACCCAGCTTTGCCCTGGCGTTGGATGCCTTCATCTCCGCGCTCGAGGGCAAGGAGACCTCCTATCCATCGCTGATGGATGGCTTACGTGCGCAGATAATTGCGGAAGCGGCGGTTGCATCGTTGCACAGGAATCAGCCCGTGAAGATTACCTACTGGCAGCCTGAGTAACCTTGGTTTTTCACGACATGGGAGGTATCACCATGACACGTACAATCGGTATCGCTGTGATCGGCATGGGCTGGATGGGCGAAGTTCACAGCCGCTCGTATCGCGCCATTCCGGACCGTTTTCATGAGAGCGGGATTTTCCCCCGGCTCGTTGTCTGCGCCGACCCCGTGGAAGCGCGTGCACAAGCCGCCCAGCAGCGTTTTGGCTTCGAGCGCTACACGACCGACTGGCGTGCGGTGATCGCCGATCCTGCGGTTGAGGTCGTCAACGTGGCTGCGCCCAATGGGATGCACCTGGAAATCAACCGGGCGGCGGCCCAGGCCGGGAAACACATCTTGTGTGAGAAACCGGTCGGCAAGGACCCGCGGGAGACCATCCAGAGTGCCGCCGCCGCCCACGAGGCGGGGGTGTTGACCTTCGTCGGCTACAACTATCGCTGGGCGCCGCTCGTCCAGTATGCCCGGCAGCTCATCGCCGAGGGGAAGCTGGGACGCTTGACCCATTATCATGGGCGCTTTCTCAACGGCTATGCGGCTGACCCCAACGGCTTCCTCTCCTGGCGCTTTGAGCAGGAGCACGGCCTGGGCACCCTGGGCGACTTGATGTCGCACGTGATTGATATGGCCCATATGCTAGTCGGCCCAATCACGCGTGTCACCAGCGACAAAGAAATCTTTATCCGTCGGCGTCCCATTCCCCAACCGGGCAGCGGTACCCATTACGATGTCGGCAGCAGCGATGGCCCGATGGGAGAGGTGACCAACGAAGATTACGTCAGCGCCCTGGTGCATTTTGCCAACGGCACACGCGGTATGTTGGAATCGTGCCGGGTCATCAATGGGGCCAAATGCGATATGTCCTTTGAAATTCACGGGACCAAAGGCGCCATCAAGTGGAACATGGAGCGCATGAATGAACTCCAACTCCAATGGCGCAACGATGCCAATCCCGCGGAGGACGGTTACACCACTCTCTTGAGCGGGCCGGCCCACC
>WNFT01005500.1_pt1 | contig 11100 bp, 10 predicted proteins | sample 5400191 | NCBI WGS metagenome assembly WNFT01 (sample SAMN13153359, study PRJNA577476) | soil metagenome | isolation source: 80 cm saprolite under Madrone tree | place: USA:California | collected 2016-06-14
TACACCTCCAACGCGGTCACGGTGATGGTCTCCAACGGTCCTCCCCCCGACACCAGCCCGCCGACGGTCACCCTCACGTCTCCGACTTCTGGGTCGACCGTCAGCGGCCCGATCGAAGTGCGTGCCACCGCTTCCGACGACGTCGGCGTCGCAGGAGTCCAGTTCAAGCTCGACGATGCCGACCTTGGCGGGGAAGACACCACGGCACCGTATGCCGTCTCCTGGGACCCGAGCACGGCGAGCGAGGGGCCGCATACCCTGACGGCCGTCGCGCGAGATGACGCTGGCAACATGACCACCTCCGAGCCGGTCACGGTCACGGTTTCCCACGCGCCTCCCCCTCCGCCGCCCGCGACCTTTGCGCCCGGTGACGTGTTCGTCTCGCTCGAGACAGGGTCAGTGCAGTGGCGGAGCCCCGACGGCACGCTCCACGCCGAGCTCGTCGGCCAGGTGCCGGGCGCCGCCGAAGGCATCAGGTTCGACGCTACCGGCAACCTGTACGTCACCCACTGGTGCGCGGACGAGGCCTGCACCACCGGCAATACCGTCGAGAAGTTCAACACCAACGGAGTGTCGCAGGGGACGTTCGGCAGCGGGTACAACTGTGATCCGCACGCGCTCGCCTTCGACACCGCGGGCAGCCTCTACGTCGGCCAAGCCCACTGCACCGGCGCCATCCTGAAGGTCTCGCCGGGCTCGCCGTCGATCGAGTATACGGTCGCGGCCGAGAATGCGGGATCGTTCTGGATCGACCTCGCCCCCGACGGTTGCACCATCTTCTACACGTCGTGGGGCCCCGACGTGAAGCGCTTTGACGTGTGTACCGACACGCAGCTCGCTGACTTCAATCGCGCCCCGCTCCCTGGCGGCGAGACCCATGGGCTCCGCGTCCTGCCCGACGGCGGCGTCCTCGTCACGAGCGGCGCGGTCGTCTCGCGCCTGGACTCGACCGGCGCCCTCGTCCAGACCTATCGCGTCTCGACTGGCGAGCCCCAGTACTGGGCCGGCGTCGATCTGGTCGGCGACGGGACGTTCTGGGCCGTCAACTACTTGTCGTCCAACGTCTACAAGTTCGACCTGACGACGGGGGCGGTGCTGGCGAGCTTCACCACCGGGACGCCGGCGCAAACGGTCGTCGACGTCGGCGTGAGCCCCGGGGCGCCTCGGTAGAGAGTGTCGCTCAGTTGCCGCGCGACCCGATGTCCCAGGACGTCACCGTCACCCGGTAGCTCGCCCCGACGCGCGGAATCGCGATGACGAAATAGGTCCGGCCGCCCGCGAAGAGGTTCCCGAACACCCAGCCATCCGCCTCGCCGATCGTGGTTCCCGCGGCGTCGAGGACGGCGACGTGCAGGCGGACGTTCTGCAGCGTGTAGAAGGAGCCGTTGGTGACGTAGCCCGCGAGACGAGGGTAGGGAGCGCGCACCAGGCTCGCCTCGATCGTGAGCGCATCGGGCAGCGCGTTATGGAGGTCCTGGGCTCTGGCGAAGACGCCTGAGCCCAGGACGAGCGCCAGGGCGGGCGCGACACCGGCGGCGCAGCGGAGGATCGCGCCCACCGCCCGGTCAGGCCCGCTCGATCATGTAGAGGTGCGGCAGCATGTCGACGTAGATGTTGGCCTCGAGGACGAACTCGCCCTGGCGGTTCCTTTCGATCCCACGGACGTTCGGCTTGGCCGCCGCGTAGCGGACCGTCCACGCCACCGGAACGTAGCCGACATCGGTCTGCATGATCTCCTCCGCCTTGGCGTACGCCGCCATGCGCTTCTTCGGGTCGCGCGTGTCGCGGCCTGCCTCGAGCTCACGGTCGAAGGCGTCGTTGACCCACGCCTGACGCTTGCCGGTCGTCTTCTTGCCGTAGAAGGTGTCGAAGTACTCGTTGTGCGGGTCGGGGTAGTCCATGAACCAGCGGATCCAGACGAACTGGAGGTCCTGCTTCCAGAGCCGCTCGCGGAAGACGCGCGGCTCGAGGACCTCGAGGTCGGTCTTCATGTTCAGGTGCTCCAGCAGGACCGACTGAACAGCCTCGGCGAGCGGCTTCGAGCCGAGCGCCTCGTCACGCATCGTCAGGGTGACCTTCGGCCAGTTCTTCCCGCCCTCGAACGGCGTGCCCCTGAGCTGGGCCATTGCGAGCTTCGCGTCGAAGTGCTGGATCGCCTTGATCTTCGGGTCGTCCAGCGCGCCCGGGAAGCCCGGCGGGATCATGGCGTGGGCGGGGATGGCGAAGCCCTGGGCCACCTTGACGATGTTCGCCCGGTCGATCGCGTGGGCGACAGCCCGACGGACCTTGAGGTTGTCGAAGGGGGGCTTCGTCACCTGCGGGATCAGGTACCAGGTGCCGGGGAAGGGGTAGCGGAAGACCTCCTCGACCGTCTTCGGGTTCGACTGTAGGCGCTTGAGATCGCCGGTCTGGAGCGAGGTGAGATCGAGCTCGTTGTTCTCGTAGGGCAGGGCTCCGGAGGCGACGGGGACGATCGGAATCGTGACCTTGTCGAGGACGACGTCCTTGGCGCCGAAGAAGTGCTTGTTCTTCCGAAGCACCATGACCTGGCCGTGCTGCCAGGTCTCCAGCACGAAGGGTCCGTTGCAGACGATGTTGGCGGCCTCCGTCCACTTGTCGGCGTGCTTCTCGACGGAGGCGCGGTGCGCCGGCAGGGCCGCCAGGTAGGCCGCGAGGACCGGGAAGTACCCGCGGGGCCCCTCGAGCGTCACCTCGAGCGTCCAGTCGTCCTTGGCGCGGACGCCGACCTGGCTCGGGTCCGTCACCTCCTTCTTGTTGAAGGCCTGGGCGTTCCTGATGTCGTAGAGGAACGCGGCATAGGGCGCTGCCGAGGCCGGATCGAGCTGGCGCTTCCACGACCACTCGAAGTCCCGGGCTGTGCAAGGGCTGCCGTCGGACCACTTCGAGTCCTTGCGCGTGATGAAGGTCCACTGCGAGCCGTCCGAGTTGGAGGTGACCTTGCTCGCGACATAGAGCACCGACTGGTGGTCGGCGTTGAACTTCATGAGCCCGGCGAAGAGTGCGGGCACCCCGTTGCAGTACAGGTCCTTGTTGAAGTCGTGGCTGGTGGGGTCATCCTGCCACCACCCGCCCCCGCCGTAGCGGAAAGACTGGTCCTTGGCCAGCTTCTCGCCCGGGGCCAGTTTGGGCGCGGCGTCCGCGGGCCGGTGATTGAAGCCGGCCGGGCCCATGGCGGCGAGGCCCGCGGCGACCTTGAGGAACTCGCGCCGGCCGACGCCGACGGCCCGCAGGCGCTCCGCGAGCAGGTCGACCTGCGCATCCGTGATCCGTGGGGTCTTCATGGGAGCGGCCTCCTTCATTTTAGTTTGGGGTCGAGCGCGTCACGGACCCCGTCGCCGAAGAACGTGAACGACAGCATGGTGACCGCGATGGCGATCGACGGGAACACGCAGAGGTGCCAGTAGGAGCGGATGTACTGCTGCCCCTCGCCGACCATCTGTCCCCAGGACGGGGTCGGCGGGTTGATGCCGACGCCGATGAACGACAGCGCCGCCTCGGTGAAGATCGCCTCCGGGATCCCGAAGGTGACCGAGACGACGATCGGCGTCAGCGCGTTGGGCAGGATGTGGCGCGTGAGGAGGCGGCCAAAGCCGGCCCCGAGGGCGCGCGCCCCGTCCACGAACTCTTTCTCTTTGATCGCGAGCACCTGCGCGCGCGTCTGCCGCGCGATCCCGACCCAGCCGGTGAGGCCGATCGCGATGAAGATGTTCGTGAGCCCGGCGCCCAGCGCGGACATGACGAGGATGACGAAGAGGAGCCGCGGGAAGGCGTACATGACGTCGATGAAGCGCGTCAGACAGATGTCGGCGCGGCCGCCGAGGTACCCGGAGAGGGCTCCGATCGGCACGCCGATCAGCACGACGATGATCTGCGCGCCGAGCCCGACGAGCATGGACACGCGCGCGCCGTAGATCATCCGCGAGAGTAGATCGCGCCCGACCTGGTCGGTGCCGAGCGGGAACTCCCGCGAGGGCGCCTCGTTGAGGCGGCCGAAGTTGGTCTTCGTGTACGGCAGCGGCGCCAGCACGTCGGCGAAGACCGCGACGAGGCAGAGCAGGAGGATCACCACGCCGCCCGCCATCGCGAGGCGGTTCTTGCGGAGGCGGCGCAGGCCGTCGCGCCAGAGGTTCGACGACCGCGCGGCCTCGCCGCTCTCGTTCGAGCGCGGGCCCTGCCCACGCAACCTCTCCTGGGGAGAGGTATCGGAAGGAGGGCGCAGCCCCCCTCCGAGTTTAATACCGGATGCGGGGGTCGAGAGCGCCATAGAGCAGGTCGACCACGAGGTTCATGACCGCGAGAAACGCGCCGTACGTCAAGATCACCGCCATGATCATCGGGTAATCGCGGCCCGTCATCGACAGCACGAAGAATCGGCCCATGCCGGGAACGCGAAAGATCGACTCGACGAAGAACGACCCCGTGCCGACGGCGGCGAACATGGGTCCGAGCAGCGTGACGACCGGAATGAAGGCGTTCTTGAGCGCGTGCTTGAAGATGACCGCGCGCTCGCCGAGTCCCTTGGCCCGCGCCGTCAGCGTGAAGTCGGCGCGGATGACCTCGAGCATGGACGCGCGGGTGAAGCGCGCGATGATGCCCATCGGCGCGAGCGCGAGCGTGACCGTCGGCAGGACCCAGTCGCGCGGCGAGTTCCAGCCGCCCGTCGGGAAGAGCGGCACGACGAACGAGAAGAGGATGATCAGGAACACGGCCAGGACGAAGTTGGGCACCGCCACGCCGACGGTGGCGAGGCTCACCGAGACGTAGTCCCACATGCGGTTCTGGTAGACGGCGGCGAGGATCCCGAGCGCGAGCCCGCCGACGACCGCGAGTGCGAGCGCCAGCGCGCCGAGCAGGAGCGAGACGGGGAACGTTTCGCGGAGGATCTCGGCGACCGTCCGCGTCTTGTAGACGAACGAGGTGCCAAAGTCGCCCCGGGCGGCCTTGCCGAGGAAGATGGCGAACTGCTCCGGCAGCGGCTTGTCGAGGCCGTAGATCTCCGCGAGGTTCTTCTGCGCCTCGGGCGAGAGCGGGTTGGCGCCTTCGGCCACGGGGTCGAGCGGGCTGCCCGGCGTCGCGTGCATGACCAGGAACGTCACGAGCGCCATCGCGAGCAGGGTCGGTACGAGCCACAGGGCGCGGGCGACGATGTATTGGAACACCCGTTTCCTCCCCGGGGCATTATCGCATTAAGTTGATTTCTTGCGGGGTTACGGTTACGGTTGAAGTCCGTTGTCAATCGAAGAGACGTTCATGCGCGCGGCGCTCGAGGAGGCGCGGCGCGGGCTCCTGGCCGGCGAGGTGCCGGTGGGCGCCGTCGTCGTGCAGGATGGCGCCATCGTGGCTCGTGCCCACAACGCGCCGATCGCCCTCAACGATCCCACGGCCCACGGCGAGGTTCTGGCCCTGCGTGAGGCGGGGCGGAAGCTGGGGAACTACCGGCTGACGGGCGCGACGCTCTACGTGACCGTGGAGCCATGCGCCATGTGCTGCGGCGCGGCGCTTCACGCGCGCCTCGCGCGTGTCGTGTACGGCGCGGCCGACCCGAAGGCGGGCGCCGTGGAGTCGCTCCACCGGCTGCTCGACGACGCGCGCGTCAACCACCGCGTCGAGACGGTGGGCGGCGTCCTCGCCGAGGCGTGTGGAGGGCTGCTGCGCGAGTTCTTTGAGACGAAGCGAACGTGAGCGAATCGCGGAGGGGTGGCCGCGCCAGGTCGAAGGCGTCCGAAGCTACCGCTGCCCGGCCGGCGCGGTGGACACGCCCTTGGCCGTTTGTCCGACGGGGCGGAAGAGGAGCCCTGACGTGGAGACCCGGAGCTCGAGCTCAGCGGGCCCGCGCGCCGAGCTGAAGGTCGCCGATCCGTACTCGGTGTCCACCATGCGCCCTAGGAAGGCGAGACTCCGGGCGAGCTGGAACATGTCCACCGGCGTCGGGCGCGAAAGGGCGAACATCCGCCGCGGCTTCGTCTGCTCGTCCTCGAGCCGGTCGTAACGCCCCGAAACGCGATCGAGCTGGTACGCGGTGTGGAGCCCCAGAATGTTGGCGAGCGGGTGCCACTTGACGATGTGCGCGTCCACGTAGAGCGCGTTCCCCGCGAGCTCATAGTCCTCGCGCCGCCCGTCAGGGAAGGTGAACGTGGCCACGAACCGCTCCGCGCCGCTCGGTCGCGTCGTGACGGTCGCCGCCACCGTTTCGCGCGTCAGGGCCTGGTACCCTCGCGTCGCCAGGCTGATGGTGGCGGCCAGCGCCGCCAGGGCCAGGGAGAGGAGGGCGAGGACCAGCGCCATGCCCGTCCCCATCCAGCGGCGCTTCCGCACGGCCACCAGCGCCGACACGAGCAGGACGACGCTCAGCAGGGCGAAGGCGGCCATGACGAGGACCAGCGGCTCGGGCATACCACCAACCTAGCGTGCGTCGCGGGCACGGAACAAGTTTTGCCCGCGCCGCGGCACAACGTTGCGTAGCCTGGCAGACCTTTGCTTCCCGGCTTGTCGCCGCTGGGGTAGACTTGCGAGGCGAGAAGATCCTGACAGCACCCGCCATGGTCGTCCCGGGGGCCGTGAGCGTTCCAGACCGTCGATGCGGAGGGGTGGCCGAGCCCGGTTGAAGGCGTCCGACTCGAAATCGGATAGGGGCCCAGAAGGTCCCTCGGGGGTTCAAATCCTCTCCCCTCCGCCAATCTTCTGCGCGACCGGCAGGTCGAGCGTCAGAGGAGGGGTGACCGAGCGGCCGAAGGTGCGGCACTGGAAATGCCGTGCACGGGTAACCCCTGTGCCGCGGGTTCGAATCCCGCCCCCTCCGCCATCATTGCGACGTGGCCGTGCTAGACGGGGAGTTAGCGGTGCCCTGTAACCCGCAATCCGCTTCAGCGGGGTTGAATTCCCTCTCGAGGGTGGACGGTGTTGAGTGAGCCTCACGGAGCGGCGTTGAAGGTTGGGCCCCACGCAACGAGAATCGCCGAACCCCGCCAGGCCCGGAAGGGAGCAACGGTAAGGCGACCCTCTCGTGTGCCGTGGGAGTACCTGACCGGAGCTGGCGTCGTGGGGAGATCGCAGGACTGTTCGTTCGAAGGAGGGTGCACGGTCATTGTATTGGAGCGCGAGGCCGGATTGAACCGAGGGTGGCGAGCGAGAGGCACCGGCGGCTCCGCTCGTGGAGTCAGCCTGTGAGCTATCAAGTCCTGGCCCGGAAGTGGCGGCCGCAGACGTTCGACGCGGTCGTCGGCCAGGACGCGATCACGCGCACGCTCCGGAATGCGCTCGCCTCCGCGCGCATCGCCCACGCCTACCTCTTCGCGGGCCCGCGCGGCATCGGCAAGACCACGACGGCGCGGCTCCTGGCGCGGGCGCTCCTCTGTCCCGAGCGGACGGGCCCCGAGCCGTGCGGGCGATGCGCGGTGTGCCGTGAGAGCCAGGCCGGGGCGCTCATGGACGTCATCGAGATCGACGGCGCGTCGAACCGGGGCATCGAGGAAATCCGCACGCTCCGCGAGAACGTGAAGTACGCGCCCGCGCGCGGCCGGTACAAGGTCTACATCATCGACGAGGTGCACCAGCTGACCGAGGCCGCGTTCAACGCGCTCCTGAAGACGCTCGAGGAGCCGCCGTCCCACGTCGTCTTCATCCTCGCCACGACCGACCCGCGCGACATCCCTGCGACGGTCCTCTCGCGCGTCCAGCGGTTCGACTTCCGCCCGATCGCGCCGGACGCCCTGACCGCCACGCTCGAGGGCATCCTGCGCGAGGAGGCGATCCCCTTCGAGCCGGGCGTGCTGCCGGTGATCGTGCGTGCGGCGGAAGGCTCGCTGCGCGACGCGCTCTCGCTGCTCGACACGGCGATCGCGTACGGCGACGGGCGGCTCGAGACGGCGACGACGGCGGAGCTGCTCGGCGTGAGCGCGGCCGCGACCGTGAGCGCCTTCGGCGCGGCGCTGCTCGTCCGGGACACGGCCGCCGCGCTCGAGACGATCGACCGCGCGGTGCGCGAGGGGGAAGACCTCGTGGCGTTCGCGCGCGACGTCGTCGAGCTGCTTCGGCGCGCGCTCGTGCTGAAGGCCGCGCCCACGGCGAAGCTCGCCGACCTCACGCACGCCGAGGGCAACGAGCTCCGGAAGCTCGGCGAGCCGGCGACACTCGACGAGATCCTCTACATGGTCCGCGCCTTCCTCGAGGCGGATACGCTGATGCGCGAGTCGCCCCACCCGCGGGTCGAGTTCGAGATCGCCACCGTTCGCGCCACGCGGCGGCCGGCGCCACAGGCGATCGAGGACGTGCTGCGACGGGTGGACGAGGCGCACGCCCTGCTCCGTCAGCAGGGGGTGGCGGCGCCGGCCTCGCCACTCGCACCCGCCCAGGCGAGCCTTCTGCCGCCGGCCGAGCCGCTGCCGCCGCGGGCCGGCGGCGACGCGCGACGCCGTGAGGCTCCGCCGCCCGCGCGCCCCGCCCCGCCGCCGCCCGCCCCGCCCGCGGCTGCCCCGGCGCCGGACCCCGAGCTCTCTGCCAGGTGGGACCGGGTCGTGGAGGAGGTCATGAAGAAGCGGCCCACGCTGGGCACGGTGCTGACCCAGGCGCGGCCGGGCGCGGTGAGCGACGGGGAGCTCACCATCGTCCTGACGGGAAACCACTTCCACCGTGAGATGCTGGCGGACACGGCCAACCGCGAGCTCGTCGTGCAGGCGGTCCGGCGGCACGTCGCCGGCGCCGACCGGATCAACCTGGTCGTGGCGGGCGAGGGCGCCGGGGGCGTGGCGCAGCATCCCGTCGTCCAGGCGGCGATCGCCGAGTTCCAGGGCGAGGTGGTCGCGGTGCGCCCGCGCCTGCCGGAAGGAGAGGATCAGTGAAGGGGTTCGGGAACATCATGAAGGAAGCGCAGCGGCTGCAGCAGCAGATGGCCGCGATGCAGGAAGCGATCGCCAAGAAGCGCGTGGAGGCGACGGCGGGCGGCGGCATGGTGACGGTCGAGGCGAACGGCAAGCAAGAGATCGTCGCGATCAAGATCGATCCCGAGGTCGTGAACCGCGACGACGTCCAGATGCTCGAGGATCTCGTGCTCGCGGCTTGCAACGAGGCGCTGCGGAAGTCGCGCGAGCTCGTGCAGCAAGAGCTCGGCAAGCTCACGGGCGGGCTCAAGATCCCCGGCCTGGGCATGTAGGGCGGCGCCGGCGTGGCGTACTACCCGGAACCGGTCGCGCGGCTCATCGAGGCGCTCGAGCGGCTGCCCGGCATCGGACCGAAGACGGCCCAGCGGCTCACGTTCTTCCTGCTCAAGCGCCCGGTCGAGGAGGTGCGCGAGCTCTCCGAGTCGCTCCTTGCCGTGAAGGAGCGGATCGTCTCCTGCCGCACCTGCTTCAACGTCACCGACGAGGACCCCTGCCGCATCTGCGCCGATCCCGCGCGCGACGCGCGCCTGCTCTGCGTCGTCGAAGAGCCGAACGACCTCCTGGCGATGGAGCGGACGGGCGAGTACCGCGGCCGCTACCACGTGCTGCTCGGCGCCCTGTCGCCGCTCGACGGCATCGGCCCCGACGACCTCAAGGTCAAGGAGCTCCTGGTCCGGCTCGAGGGCGGCGAGACGGCCGAGGTCATCCTGGCGACCAACCCCAATGTCGAGGGCGAGGCGACGGCGCTCTACCTCGCGAAGCTGCTCCGGTCGTTCGGGATCCGCATCACGCGGATCGCCCGTGGGCTCCCGGTCGGCGGTGATCTGGAGTATGCGGACCAGGTGACGCTCTCGAAGGCCCTCGAGGGCCGGCGCGAGATCGGCTAGGGGTCCCGCCGCGCGCTGAGCTCCTGGCACGACGGGAGCGCCGCGAGGATCCGCGCGCGGCGCTCGGGGCGGAGGGGTTCCTCCGCGAGCCACGGGCAGAACGCCTCCGACTCCTCGACCGCCCACTCCGCGACCGCCGCGCTCACCCCGATCCCCTCCGCGAGCTTCCGGTCGGCGAGGTAGCCGAACAGGGGGATCAGGAGTCGCGCGAGCGCGGCGGCCAGGCGGTTGTCGATCCGCACGTACGCCGTCAGCGTCTGCTCCACCGTCTCCCCGCGCGGAGTCAGCTCGAGATCCGTGAGGGCGCTCCCGCGGATCGTCCCGAGGATGTGGCCCGAGTGCTGCCCCCACGACACCATCACGCGCCGGTGCGGCTCGCGGACGAGCACACGGTAGACGCCGCGCGCCCCGTCGTGGTCGTCGGCGAGGTAACGGTCGTCGTCGAGCGGCTCGACCTCGTAGCGCGCCAGCTTCCGGAAACGGGCGGCGGCGGCCGTCACGTCAGGCGAGTCCACGAACGCCACATAGACCGCGAACGGCACGCGCGCGGTCCGTCCCTGGACGGTTCGCTGCAGCGTGGGCTCGCGCCACACGCGCTCGACAGTCGAGACCACCTCGGGCGGAAAGCCGTCGCGCGACGCCAGGAATGCGGGCCACGGCGGCGCGGACGGCTGACCACTCGCGACAGTGGTCACGCCCAGGATCAACCCCAGGCGGAGCAGCAGTGCCACCCACGGCGTTTGGGCTTGGGCGACGACGGGCCCTGTGTGAGACTGGGAAAAGCAGGCGGAGGTCAGCCGGATCGCGTCTCGGACTCTGCCGCTTTTTCTGGAGGGCTCAGTACTCATGAAACATTGCGCGCTACTCGTCGCGCTGCTCATTGTCGCCGGATCGGCCGCGCAAGCCAACCCCGTCGCGCTCTCCGACAAGCAGCTCGTGCGTCTGGAGCGCGGCGAGATCGTCGTCCTCGACGTCCTGCCGCCCGGCGGGCGAGTGGAGCGCGGGCAGGGCGGAACCGCCCTCACGCTCGTCAATGCGCCCCTCGAGACGGTGTGGCGAGTGCTCGTGGATTATCCCCACCACTCAGGGCTCTACCCCCGCGTCACCAGCGCCGAGGTGCTCGAGGCGGACGCCGACCATGCGCTCGTTCGCTACGTCGTCGGCCTGGGCCCGTTCTCGTTCGGCTTCCACGTGAACAACTACCCGGACGAAGCCCGCGGCCGCCTCGTGTGGCGCCTCGACCGCGACCGGCGCAACGGCCTGTTCCGCGACACGTGGGGCTACTGGCAGGTCGAGCCGCGCGGCGAGGGCGTGAT
>WNFT01020446.1_pt1 | contig 11099 bp, 8 predicted proteins | sample 5400191 | NCBI WGS metagenome assembly WNFT01 (sample SAMN13153359, study PRJNA577476) | soil metagenome | isolation source: 80 cm saprolite under Madrone tree | place: USA:California | collected 2016-06-14
TTGGCGCGTCGATCTCATAATTCTCCTTGGCCCAACTCGTTTTCACAACCGAGTAGGGATAGGCGGCCGGTCCGGTCTCGTGAATGATGACGGCGGCCGCGGCGCCTTTTTGCGCGGCGATTTCGTATTTGTAAGTCCAGCGCCCGTAGTACGTCATCGCTTTTCCCTTAAACATTTTGCCATCAAGCTTTGATGAGTCCTTTGGATCGGGAATCGCGGGGTCGTTGATCAACATCAAAATCGTCTTGCCCCGGACATTGGCATCCTTGTAATCGTCCCAGCCGTACTCCGGCGCGACGATGCCATAGCCGACAAAGACCAGGTCCGAGTTGTTGACCTTGACCTCTGGTTGAAGACGTGCCGATGAGGCAACGAAATCGTCGGGATATTTCAGCTCGGTCGTTTTATCGCCGACCGTGAACGACATTCTCGGTTCGCTTTTGATCCCGGCCAGGGGGACTTCCTGCACATAGCTTCCGTCGGGATTTCCCGGCTTAAGACCCATCTGCTTGAACTGATCACTGACGTACTTGACCGAAAGTTCTTCGCCTTTTGTTCCCGGCGCGCGACCTTCGAATTCATCGGATGCTAGAATCTTAATGTGCGCAAGCAAACCGTCCGGCGTGATCGCGTCCAGCGCCGGCTGCAAACGCAATCCCAATTCAGCGGCCGCGAGACTAGACGCGGCGGCGCCAAAAAGGATTGCGACCAACCGGCGTCCAATTTTCATTTTCTCTTCTGTAGCGGCGCTCTGTGAGCGCCGCAAGATAATGACGAAGCACGAATGACCAAAACAGTCAGCTGGCCGTTATGCTTTTATTTTTGTCGTTTCTTCGTCCTTCGCCATTCGGATTTCGTCATTCCAGCCACACGTATTTGTAAGGATGATGATCAAGAATCGTCGGATACCAGCCTTTCACGCTCGGGCGGATCAAAAAAGCGTGGGTGTAAAAATAGACCGGCAAGATCGGGGCGTCCTCGAGCAGAATTGCCTCCGCCTTCTGAAATGCGGCGTATCGAGCTGCTTGATCACCAGTTTGGCTGGCTTCGGCAATGAGCCGATCGTAATCGGGATTTGACCAGCCAGTTTGATTGTTCGTCCCATTGGTCACCCAAAGATCGAGAAATGAATTTGGATCGACGTAATCGCCGATCCAGGTCGAACGAATCACCTGATAATTCATCTGACGCCGCGAATCGAAATAAACCTTCTCTTCTTGATTCACGAGCGTGGCGGCCACGTTCAAATTTTGGCGCCACATTTGCTGGACGGCCTCTGCGATGAGCTTGTGGTTTTCGGATGTGTTAAACAGAATCTCGATCGGTGGCAGGCCGCGGCCATTTGGATAACCTGCCTGCGCGAGCGTTTTGCGTGCAAGATCGACATCGTACGGAATCGAAGATTGGCAGGTGTAGCCAGCCGTGTTCGGCGGCGTGAAACACGAAGCGGGCAATTGCGCGCCGTGCGTAACCCCTGTCGACAATACTTTGGCGATCGATGGCCATGGCGAGCGCGCGACGAACCAGACGGTTATTGAGCGGCGGCCGGGTCACATTCACACGATAAAAATAAGTGCCGAGACATGGATCGATGCGCAGGAACTCAGGATGTTCGCGGCGGTAGCGATCGATGCGGTTGATCGGCATGGAGTCGGTGACGTGTAACTGGCCGGAGCGAAACGCGCGTTCTTCAATGTCATTGCTGTCAATCGTGTGAAAAACAATCTCGTTTAATCGGACCGTCTGCGCTTCCCAGTAAGTCGCACTCTTTCTAACGCGCACACGATCATTCAGTCGCCATTCGTCGAGTGTGAACGGCCCGTTGCAAACGTAGCGTCCCGGTTTGGTCCAGCGACTGCCGCGTTCCAAAACCGGACCATACTTTTGGATTGTGGAAATGGGCACGGGAAACCAGGAGTAATGATTAAGGAGAGAGAGAAAATAAGGCGTTGGATTGGTCAGCGTGATCTGCAGCGTCCAATCATCGAGAACGCGGAAACCAACTTTCTCGAAGTTGTCGATCTTTCCTTTGTTAAACGCCTCCGCGTTTACGACTGGATACAGCATGTATGCAACTGGAGAAGCAAGCGCGGGCGATAGAATGCGGTGATAGGATTCGGCAAAGTTTTGCGCGACGACCGGGTCACCATTGGACCACTTTGCGTTATGCCTGAGATGAAACGTATAAATCTTTTCGTCCGGCGAAATATCCCAGCTCTCGGCTACACCGGGGACGGGATGCAGATCGTGCGGATCTTCGGAAACGAGACCTTCCAGGAGCGCGGAAATGATGTTGAGCGAGCTGACGCTGTTTACAATTTGTGGATCGAGATCCTGGACTTCCTGGCCGTTGCCCTTGTGCAGAATCTGGAGCCGGTCGCCTCTTTCGACGTCGGTTTCGGCACGATGACACGAGAGGAGCAAACATGCGCCGAGCGCGAGAATGCCGGGGAGCGTACGCGCCCTCGCGTGCTGACGACGGTGCCCTTGCCCTCGCGGATTTTTCCCAAATGAGTGAGCTTTCAGAATGGAAGGCGCGAGAGAGCTTGCCGCAAGGCCGCGGCAACCAGCGCTGGAGGCGCGTGCGCTTTCCGAATCAGAGCAATCACGCGTGCATTGATGCGAACACGAGCGCCTTTTCGTTTGTACAGCGCGCGCTGTGGGCTCCCTCACCTTCGTCCAGAATGAAAGCGCTGACTCATCTCCCTTCCTGTGAAGGACCGGTGGGCGCTTTCTGTTTGTCTCGCGGTCCGATGCCGATCTTTTTCAGGAACGGCTGGATCGATTGTTTCCGCCCGAGGAACTTCTCGATGGAGATGTTGACGTCGCGCGAGTCGCCCGGCTCGTAAATTTCGCGACGCAATCGCAATCCGGCCTGTTTGTCGAGGTAACCGTCTTTGGCGTTTTCAAAGACAGTTGCCATATCGGCAGCAATCGCATCCGCCCAGGCGTACCCGTAATAACCGGCATCGTATCCATTTAAATGCCCAAAGTAGGCAACGAACGTCGTGCTCGGATCGATTGGCAGAAAAACTTTTTCCAAGATCGGATTCGAAATCGCCACGGAGTCGTAGGAATCATCTTCTGGGTGTTGATCGTGCAGTGCCAAGTCGAGCGATGCGAACGCAAACTGGCGTCGATAAAAAACACCGGCATTGGCCAGCTTGGTGTCATTCATTTTCTTTATTATTTCCGCTGGAATCTTTTTCGAGGGATCGCGGTAATCGGCGGCAAATGTGTCGAGCACCCTTTTATCCCAGACCCAGTTTTGCAACATCTGCGAAGGCGCCTCGACAAAATCCCCCGGAACATGAGTCCCGGAAAATCGGCCATACTTGGCGCGAGTGACAATTGAATGCAGGGCGTGACCGAATTCGTGGAACAATGTTTCGACGTCGGTATGGGTCAGCAGAGATGGCTTGTCTGCAGTTGCAGGTGGAAAATTGCAGAGCAACGCCACTGTTGGCCGCTGGTATTTTCCATCCGATAGCAGTTTGCCACCGATAATTTCGAACTGTGCGAAGTGATTGAATTTTCCTTCGCGCGGAAACATATCGAGATAAAACATGCCGAGCGGCTCACCCGTGGCGGAATCGGTCACCAGATAAAGCTGCAGATCATCGATCCACTTGTAAGGCGCAGTGATCTTTTCAAACTTCAGACCGAAAATGCTCTGATAAATACGGAACATGCCATCGAGCACTTTCTGGAACGGAAAATACGCGCGCAACGCTTCCTTATCGACGGAGTATTTTTGTTTGTTCCGCTGGTTGCTGTAGTAGCGCCAGTCCCAAACCTCCATCTTGGTGCTGGGATCGTTCGTGTCGGCGGCTTTCAATTTTTGTAACTCCGCCACTTCGCTGTCGAACTTCGGCTGGATTCCGGCAACCAGGTCATTGATGTATTTTGCCGCACTGGCCCCGGTTTTCGCCATTTTGATCTCGGTCTGGAAGTCGTCCCACGATTTATAACCCAGCCGGAGCGCGATCTTATTCCGGAGTGCAAGCATTTGGTTGAGAATGGGAACGTTTGCATCTTTCGCGAGCGTCTCTCGGACGATGTAGAGTTGCTTGCGCGTGGCTTCGCTCTTCGCGTTTTCTTCCACGGTATTGAATTGCCAGGTAACGTTTGCCATTACCGTATAGGCATCGTCTCCAGTCCTGATACCAGGCGAGGCGAAAAAACTGTCGGGCAGACCGTCGAGGTCGGCCTTTGTAAACATGACCGGCGCGTTTGCCTTAACGATGTTCGTGTCGAAATCAGTTCCTAACTTGGACAACTCCTTGCGGAGCTGCTCGACTTCTTTGCGCTGATCGGGCGACAAATCCAAGCCAGCGCGGCGATAATCGCGCAGTGTTTCATTGAGCAGCTTTTCGTCTTCGCCGGAGAGTTTCGGGTGTGTATCCGCGAAAGCTTTGATCGCCTTGTAAACGTCCTCGCGGTAATCAATTCCGACAGCCCATTCTTGGAAGGCCTTTACCGCGTTCTCCGCGGCACTGCGCATTGCGGGATTTGGGTTCGTCTCTTTGATGATCGCTGCCTTGTTCGCCGCAATTCCGGCCTGATACGCGAGGTCATCGAGCGCGACGACGGTGCTCTTGAACGTGACTTTGCCCAGATCCTGGGCGCCAATCTGGTCCAGTGCCTTGTTCGCTTTCGCGATCGCGTCCCTCATGGAAGCTTCAACCCCTTTCGGCGTTTGGTCCCAATCGGGAACGGTCAGCACCGCGTTGGCCTTCGCAGCCGCGGCGCGAAAATCATCCACGGATTTCATTTCGGCAGCGGAGACGTTGACAATCAGGGTAAGAGTAAGGGCAAGAGACAACGAAAAGACCGCTAGGTAGAAGTGTTTCATGCGGAAAGCCGTGATTGAGCGAGAGCGAACATTGTGTAGAAGGTTTCCGGGGTAAAGCGAAAATTCCGGCCATAAAATGATTGAAAGATTTTTCCTCGCCTTTATCCCGATTTTTGTGGCAATCGACCCAATCGGGCTCGTGGCGATTTTTATGGGCCTTGGCACGAGCGCTTCGCGTGAACAGCGAAAGCGGCAGGCGCTTCTGGGAATTTTCACCGCGCTCGGCATCGCGATCGGTTTTATCTTTCTTGGGAAAATCATTTTCGCTGCGCTTGGGATCACGGTGGCGGATTTTCAAGTCGCCGGCGGTCTTAGTCTGCTTGGTCTGGCAGGCCGCGAATTGCTCAGTCTTGGGCCACCGGATCGCGGCGGCGGCGGTGAATTCGGCATCGTGCCGCTCGGCATGCCGTTAATCGCCGGGCCGGCATTGCTCACGGCGCTGCTCATTTTAGTCGATACCGTTGGCCTCGTCTTTACGCTCACGTCCCTCTTAGTGAATCTCGCGCTGGTCGCGATCGCGTTCTGGAATGCCGACCAGTTCACCCGCTGGATGGGCCAACAGGGATTGCGCGGCGTGTCGAAGATAATCGCGCTCCTTCTTGCCGCGATTGCCGTCAGCCTGATCCGCCGTGGCTGGCACGGCGTCTAACTGACACAGACAAAGCTAATCTTCGGAGAAAGCTTTGCACTCCGACTGCATCGTCGGTGCGCATTGCTTCGATATCACTCGAAGTTCGACACCGCCCTAAAAACCTGATTCGAAACGCGAGCCGCTGGCAATATGCCGCCGTACGTCGGGCCAGAATTCTTTCAGCTCTGCGGTTTTATCACCAGCCTGGTACCGTCGATTTAACTCAACCTCGATGGCCTTGATCTCATCCTGCTGTGGAAGCGGTTGACCGTGATAGATGTACGCAGGCACACCATTACGAGTCTGGGTCAGCGGCTGCATGCCATAGAGGTCGAGGCGGCGTTGCTGCAATTGCGCCGTGGTCCAACTTCTGTAAACCGGGTTTGGGTAGCCCCACACTTCTGCGGTTCTCGCGTACCGATCGTAAGGATAATTGGCCGTTTGGACCGGTGGCGGAGGTTGTTCTGCGCAGCCGATAAGGCCGGCGGCGAATGCTGCTAACAATAATCGTTTCATACTCTGTAACTTTCTATAGTTCGTTTTTTAAGATAGACTTGCGTCTTATTGAACCACACAAATTGCTCCCAGTCGCGTACCTTTATTTTTGCCTTTTAGGACGCTGGCAGCCCTTGTTACTATCCTCGCTCTATGAGATTTCCACTCCCGCTTACAGCAAAGATCGCGACTTACGTGATCGGGCATAAGTTGCGTGGCACCAAGAAGTTCGCGACGGTGCTGCAACTCGAGCCGCTGCACACCTGCAACCTGACGTGCACTGGCTGCGGACGAATCCGAGAGTACTCCACTTCGCTTAAGGACATGATGAGCCTGGAGGATTGCCTCGGGGCGGCGCAAGAGTGCGACGCGCCGATGATCTCAATCTGCGGCGGCGAGCCGCTGATCTACCCGCATATCGAGGCGCTCGTGAAAGGATTGCTCGAGCAGAAGCGGATCGTTTACATCTGCACAAACGCCATGTTCATGCGCAAGAAGATGCGCGAGTGGCTCACCAAAGAATTGCGGGCAGCGGAGAATGCCAGTCCGGCTCGGACCGGATTGCGCAAAGAACTAGAAGAAAAGATCGACGCCTTGGTCGCGAAAGGATTGGTCTCAGAAAAAGACGCTGCGACCATCCGCAATCCGCAATCGCCAATCCGCGATTGTACAATCGGACCGACACGTTGGATGTATTGGAACGTGCACCTCGATGGTCTCGAGCGGACGCACGATCTCATCGTAGAGCGCGAAGGCGTTTTCAAGGAGTGCATCCTCGCGATCAAAATGGCGAAGCTGCTCGGCTACCAAGTCGCGACCAACACGACGATTTACAAGGAAACCGACATGCAGCAGATCGAGCAGATGTTCGATTATCTTTCCGATCTCGGCGTCGATGGCCACACTATTACTCCGGGATACGATTATGACGCCGCGAAGAAAGACATGATCAAGCGGCTTAATTTGCGCCCGGAAAACTTCTTCCTCACCCGCGCGATGACGATTCAGAAGTTCCAAAAAATCGAGAAGTGGATGAATCGGTACACGTTTTTGGGGACGCCGGTCTATTTCGAATTTCTCGCGGGCAAGCGTGATTTGACGTGTTCAGCATGGGCAATTCCGACGCGAAACATTCGTGGCTGGAAGGGGCCCTGCTATCTCATGACCGACGGGCATTACTCGAGCTACGCAGAGTTACTTGAAAAGACCGAGTGGGACCAATACGGAGTCGTGAACGGCGTGGCGCGCGACAGTCGCTGTGAAAATTGCATGGTGCACTGTGGTTATGAACCAACCGCAACTTTAGGTCTGCAAGCGCAGCGCGGCGACACTTGGAAAACGGTCAGATTCAACTTCGGCCCGAAACCCAAGCCAACCGGCCGTGGCAGCGAAGTTCTTGCGTTTGACGGCGTAAGTTCTGGAAACGGACATCTCACGGGAAAAAGCGCCGAGGCTTCGGCGCAGGCATCGTAAGATCGACAAGTTATTAGATCGACAGGTCCGAGATCGACATCATGAACCGGTCCTCTGACGTAATCCCTTTGCCAAGCGCACGACGAGATCTCGCCCAGTCGTATGCGCCTAACGATATCGAGCTTTCCCAGGCAATAGCCGGCGCGCAAGAAAATCTTCTGCGCCAACAGAAGCCCGACGGTCAGTGGTGCGGCGAGCTGATCGTCGATAGCACACTCTGCTCCGATTACGTGGTCTTCATGCACTGGTGTGGCGAAGTTGATACGCAATTGCAGCGGCGCTGCGTTCGTCACATTCTGAAACGCCAATTGCCGGATGGCGGCTGGAATAATTATCATGACGGCCCGAGCGAGATTAACGCTTCGGCGAAGGCATATTTTGCCCTGAAACTCGCCGGCTGCTCGGCGGACGCGCCGTTCATGCAGGAAGCGCGCTCCAACATCATGCGGCTAGGCGGCATTCCGCAGATGAACACCTTCAGCAAGCTTTATCTCGCGCTCCTGGGTCAGTTTCCGTGGAAGTATTTGCCGACGACTCCTGTGGAAATGGTGCTCCTGCCAAGCTGGGCGCCGTTTCACATCTACAAAATGTCATCGTGGAGCCGGGCGATGCTTGTGCCGCTAGCCATCATTAACCATTTCAAACCCACTCGCGTGCTGCCTGGCGAAAAGCAATTGCACGAGCTCTATCCGCTCGGCACCGAGCAAAGCGATTTGCGGCTGCCGCGCAGCGAGCGTTTCTGGACTTGGCGCAATTTCTTTCTGCGGGTCGATGATGTTCTCAAGTTCCTGCGTCCCCTTGGGTTTCGTCCGCTGCGTCGGCGCGCGCTTGAAGAAGCAGAACGGTGGATGCTCGAACGGATCGGCGAAGGCAGCGACGGCCTGGCGGCTGTGTATCCGGCGATGCTGAATTGTCTGATCGCGTTGCGCGCTCTCGGTTACTCGAAAAGAAATCCCGTTTACGCGAAGGCACAAAAAGATTTCGCAGGACTGTTTGTCGACGATCCTGATGATTTCCGCATACAACCGTGTCTTTCGCCCGTTTGGGACACCGCGATCAACATCATCTCGCTGGCGGAATCCGGCGTTTCCCCGGAACACCCCGCGCTGCAAAAGGCGGCCGATTGGCTCGTCAGCAAAGAAGTGCGAATCCGCGGTGATTGGGCGGTAAATAATCCGCATCCGGAGGCGAGTGGGTGGGCGTTCGAATACAACAACGTTTACTATCCGGACACGGACGACACGGGGATGGTGCTGATGGCGCTGCGGCTGGTACGGCCGAAAGATCAACAATCACTCGATGAGATCTTTCGCCGCGCCCTTGGTTGGCAGCTCAGTTTCCAATGTCGCGATGGTGGCTGGGCAGCGTTTGACAAGAACGTTACGACGCCATGGCTGGAAGACATGCCGTTTGCCGATCACAATGCGATTCTCGATCCAACGTGCAGCGACCTGACGGCACGCACACTCGAACTGCTCGGTTATATTGGTTTCGATGCCAAAGCGCAGTGCGTGCGCGACGCCATCCAGTACTTGATCGATACCCAGGACGACGACGGTTCCTGGTACGGCCGTTGGGGTGTGAATTACATCTACGGTACCTGGCAAGTGCTGCGCGGCTTGCGCGCGATCGGCCAGGATATGACGCAGGACTGGATATTGCGGGCACGTGACTGGCTTGAGAGCTGCCAGAATAGCGATGGCGGCTGGGGTGAGACCTGCGCCACCTATGAGAACGCGGGGGCCAAAGGCATCGGCGAGAGCACAGCATCGCAAACAGCATGGGCAATCATGGGCATCTGTGCATGCGGCGACCTCGATCGCCTGAGTATTCAGCGCGGATTGCGTTTCTTGCTCGGTTCACAAAAACCCGACGGCTCATGGGATGAACAGCAAATCACTGGCACTGGGTTTCCGCGCGTCTTTTATTTAAAATACGACATGTATCGCCAGAATTTTCCGCTGCTCGCTCTGGCGACCTATGTGAATTATCGCAGCGATCTCGGACATCGTCCGAGTTTTTACCGCTGCGATGGAAGTTAGGCTTCCAGCCTGACTCGGCCGGCAGACTTCCCGTCTACCGAAAATTCTCTGCGCGGTGGGCCTGGGAAGCGCTGACCGCCGAGTCAGCCAAGATGCTGATTTCCGATCGCGAAAAAAATAAGTCCTGTCGTTAGCGGCGATTCGATCTAATTATACAAACTATGGCTTACGAATTACCAAAATTACCCTACGCTTACGATGCTTTGGAGCCGCACATCGATGCGCGCACGATGGAGATTCATTACACCAAACATCATCAGGCGTACATCGACAACGTGAACAAAGCGATCAAAGGCAAAGCCGATCTCGAGAAAAAATCGGTCGAAGATTTGATCAGCGATTTAAGCGCTGTTCCGGAAGATATTCGCACGGTGGTGCGAAATAACGGTGGTGGCCATGCCAACCATTCCTTCTTCTGGAAGATCATGGGGCCGAACGCGGGCGGCGAACCGAAAGGCAAACTTGCCGATGACATCAAATCCACATTTGGCAGCTTTGACGATTTCAAAGAGAAACTTGCAGCTGCCGGGGCGGGTCGTTTCGGCAGCGGCTGGGCGTGGCTTATTAAGAACAAGAGCGGGAAGCTCGAAATCATTTCCACCCCGAATCAGGACAGCCCGCTCATGGATGGCAACAAGCCAATCCTTGGCGTGGATGTTTGGGAACACGCCTATTATCTCAAGTACCAAAACCGCCGGCCCGACTATATTAAGGCTTGGTGGAATGTGGTGAACTGGGACGCGGTTGGGAAGAATTACTGATTCGCGCCAGCGAATTCCGATGGCTGGGTAGCGCACGCGTCCCGCGTGTCGGTTTTGGCGTCTCGCCAAAACGCACTTAGTTTATGCTCGCGAACGCCCATCGCTGCCGAGTGTGAAGGAGTTCGCGAAAGCGAGACGCTTTTGCCAACACGCGAGACGCGCGCGGCTACCCAAAACATGGCCTATCTAAACGAAAATTATCTCAAGCTTCAAGCCGGCTATCTCTTCCCAGAAATCGCGCGGCGTGTGCGTGAATTTTGCGAAGCCAATCCCAAAGCGGCCAAGCGCTTAATCCGTTGCGGAATTGGTGACGTAACTGAGCCGTTGCCGCGGGCGGCAATCGACGCGATGAAACGTGCTGTAGATGAGCTGGGAAACCGCGAAACCTTTCGGGGCTACGGTCCCGAGCAAGGCTACGAATTTCTACGATCGACAATCGCGCAACACGATTATCGCGACCGGAATATCGATATCGCCGATGATGAGATTTTTATCTCGGACGGATCAAAATGCGATTGTGGATATATTCTCGATATTCTCGGGGACCAAAACAAAGTCGCGATTCCCGACCCGGTCTATCCGGTCTATGTCGATACGAATGTGATGGCGGGCCACACTGGCAGGGTGAAATCGGACGGCAGCTACGAAAACATACTTTATTTGCCGTGCACCGCCGACAACGGATTTGTTCCCGAACGCCCACGAGAACACGTCGATCTTGTTTATCTTTGCTTTCCCAACAACCCCACGGGAGCCGTCGCGTCACGCGAGCAACTTTCGACTTGGGTCGAGTACGCTCGCGAACACGAGGCGCTGCTCCTCTTTGACGCCGCTTATGAAGC
>WNFT01006247.1_pt1 | contig 11098 bp, 5 predicted proteins | sample 5400191 | NCBI WGS metagenome assembly WNFT01 (sample SAMN13153359, study PRJNA577476) | soil metagenome | isolation source: 80 cm saprolite under Madrone tree | place: USA:California | collected 2016-06-14
CGGCGGACATTGATGCGCCCATCGTGTTTGTGGGCTACGGAATCAAAGCGCCGGAATACGACTGGGACGATTACAAAACTGTTGATCTCCACGGGAAAGTAGCGCTGCTTTTCGTGAACGAGCCCAGCTCGGACGATCCTGATTTTTTCAAAGGCAAGGCGCTGACCTACTACGGCCGGTGGACTTACAAATTCGAAGAGACGGCGCGGCGGGGGGCGGTGGCCGCGCTGATCATTCACCGCACGGACCTGGCGAGCTACGGGTGGGACGTGGTGCGCAATTCGTGGGGCACGGAGCGGTCCTACCTGAAGCGCGACGAAACGCCGAAGCTGCAAGCGGCCTCGTGGATTCAACTGGACGTCGCGAAAAGAATCATGGGGTTGGTCGGGCTCGATCTCGACAAATTATTCCAGCGCGCGCAGATGAAGGATTTCAGGCCGCTGCAATTGCCGATTCGTTTGAAAGCGCATGTAGCGAGCGAATTGAATCCGTTTGTATCGAGAAATGTTCTGGCGATGTTGCCGGGAACGGATGCCGTACTCGGCAAAGAAGCAGTGCTGTACACGGCGCACTACGACCATCTGGGAATCGATCCGAGTTTGCCGGGCGACAAAATTTACAACGGCGCGAATGATAATGCGACCGGTTGCGGCATTCTGCTGGAATTGGCTCGCGTGTGGGCGGCCATGCCGGTGGCGGCGCCACGCTCGATTTTATTCGCATCGGTTACCGCGGAAGAACAGGGGTTGCTGGGGTCGGAATATTTGCGAAAACATTCGCCGGCGCCGCCGGGAAGAATCCTGGTGGATTTGAATTTCGACGATGTGCCGCCGCTGGGAACGCCCGAAGAAGTGGAAGTCAGCGGTGCGGAACGGACGACGTTTTATCCCGTGGTGCAGGCGACCGCGCAGGATTTTCACCTGGCGATCCGGCCCGATTCGCGGCCGGAGGCCGGACATTACTACCGTTCGGATCATTTCAGTCTGGCGCGCGTGGGTGTACCGTCCTTTTCGATCAACGAAGGAATCAAATTTGCGGGCCACGACGCACAATGGGGCGATGAGCAGGCCAAAGATTTTACCGTGCACCGTTACCACCAGCCGAGCGACGAGTACAGTCCGGATATGGATTTTACGGGCGACGCCGTGATCGCCAGATTCGGATTCGTGCTCGGGTCGAAAGCGGCATGGCTGCCAACACTGCCAGGCTGGGTCCCCGGCGACGAATTCGAGGCTGCACGAAAGAAGAGTCAGGCGAGCACGCCAGCTGGTAGCTACTTGTTCGAAGATATGCCAACGCTCCGCGTGGTACATTACGAGCCGCTGCACTATCCGCCGCTAGCCGCGCGGACCCGCGCCGTGGGTACTGTAACGCTCCACATTGTTGTGGACAAGACAGGTGCCGTCACCGAGGTCGAAATCTTGAGGGGCCATCCGCTCCTCACCGGAGCGGTGAAAGACAGCTTACGGAGTTGGAAGTTCGCGCCGCTCGCAGCGACCGAATCAGGGTTCGACCTGAATTGCGAATTTATGCTTCGGGAAAATCCAGACTATAAGCTCGATGAGGAGATATCATTTCCATCCCCGAGACGCATCCAGATCGTTGCGAGTCCACCTCTGATTCAACCCACCTACTCATCGAAGCACGACTAGCCGGCACAACAGCGGGCACCGCGTCCGTTTATATGCTAACGGTTTGCAAGGAAGGGGGCCTACGCGGGGATTCCTGGTTAACCATAACGCCCTCCATCCCCCTGTGTTTTTTGCAAGCGCTGCATCTAAAGGATTTAGTATTCATGTAAGTTGTTTGGAATCAACACATGAACACCTGCGGGCGGCTCCATAAGTGTTGATTCTAAAGGTGGTTAGAGGTCCGTTTTGGCACATTCTTGCAAGTGTTGACTCTAAATTGCTTAGTGAGGCGCAAGAAGAAGAGCCATACGGCCTTGACAGCGGATCGTCCGCACCAGGGAAAGTCACGAATTTTCACCTGTCAAGTAGCGTACCAGAAAGGAAGAGTTGCGGGAGTGGTCTCTCGACGGGAATGTGAGGGGCCAGCGCACGTACGCCACGAATGGTTCGAGGCGCGCGCGACAAGCGATCGCAAGTAGCAGAGTTCCGCGCGAGATATTTGCTTGACAGGAAGGCTGGTGAGATATATATGTCCAGTCGTCTATACAAGTAAAGCGAGTGGGTGCGGTGATTCTCGACAGGCAAAGTGTGGTGCCGTTGTACTACCAGATTCAGCAACGGCTGAGCGAACAGATACGCTCCGGTGTACTGAAACCCGGGGAGTTGGTTCCTTCGGAGCAAGAAATCGCCGCCAAGCTGGGTGTAAGCCGGATGACGGCGCGGCAAGCGCTCAAATCCTTATGCAGCCGCGGACTGACGTTCAGCCAGCGAGGGAAGGGAACGTTTGTTTCGCGGATGAAGCTGGAGAAGAATTTCCGGCAGCTACTTTCTTTCAGCGAGGAAATGAAGGATCGCGGGTCACGGCCAAGGTCGAAGGTACTCGCATTCAAGCGAATACTTCCCGATGAGGACGTTGCGGAAGCGCTGCACTTGAGTCCGGAGGAAGAAGTTTTTTTATTACGGCGTGTACGGATGGCGGACTCTGCGTCGCTGTGTATTGAAGCCACGCACCTGCCGACACGGATGTGCCCGGATTTGCTGGAAAACTTTGAGCCCAGCGAATCGCTATACCGCGCGCTTGCCGAACACTACGGATTGCAGATTCACATGGCAGATGAGGTGGCGGAGGCGTCGGTCGCAACCGCGGCGGAAGCAAAGCTTTTGGGGGTGCGTGGGAAGTCCCCGGTATTTCGTTTCACGCGGACGGCTTACCTTCACAGTGGGGAGCCCGTCGAATTTGTGAAGTCGACCTATCGGGGGGACCGCTGCAAGGTCGTAAGCCGTTTGACCAGGCAGCTTGAAATCATCAGTTAAGTTCAAGGGGGTGGGTGATGCGGGTGATGCGAAAGTTATTCGTTTTGCTGTTGGCGGTGGGGATGTACGCCGGGCTGTGTGGGGCAGCTTGGGCTCAGGAGGTCACCGGCTCGATCTCAGGGACGGTGAGCGACTCATCAGGGGCGGCGGTCGCGGGAGCTAAAGTAACAATCAAGAGTCTGGACAAGAATGTCGTAGTTCGCACACTGACGGCGGAAGCGAGTGGTCAGTACCTCGCGGCGTACCTGCCGGTGGGACGCTACGAAGTGGTCGGGGAGGCACCGAACTTCAAGAAATCCATTTTCTCGAATGTCGTTTTGAACGTCGCTGATAAGCTGACTATCAATTTGACTCTCGAAGTGGGTTCCGTCAATGAGTCAGTAAGGGTCGAAGCAAACCCGCTGCAAGTGGAGCTGCAATCGGTGACGGCCGGCGGCTTGATCAACGGCACTCAGGTTCGTGAGCTGGCGCTGAACGGCCGCAACTGGGAACAATTGGTGACGCTGACCCCGGGGGTGTCCGATGGCGGTAACTCGGACACACTGTACGTCGGTGCGTTTGCGCCCCAGGGCACGAACCTGGTCACGTTTTCGATGAACGGGGGTCGCCGCGAGCAAAATAACTACATGGTTGACGGGGCGGACAACGTCGATCGCGGTTCTAACCTTACCCTGCTATCGTTCCCCAGCGTGGACTCGATCGCCGAGTTCCGCGTGATTCGTGGCCAGTATGATCCTGAGTATGGGCGCGCAGCCAGCGGGCAGGTGAACGTGATTACGCGCTCAGGAACCAGCATGGTGCACGGCAGCGCCTATGAGTTCTGGCGCAACGACATGCTAAACGCCAGGAGCTTCGCCAGCCTGTACCCGACGGTGTTGCCACACAAACCATATCTCCGTTATCACGATTTCGGGGGCACCATTGGCGGGCCAGTATGGATCCCCAAGATTTACGAACAGAAGACCAAGACCTTCTTTTTCTTCTCCGAAGAAGTGCGGCGCAACCTCACATACGTGAACGGAGCTGCGGAAGTTCCCACCACTGGAATGCTCAACGGCCAGTTTGCGCACCCAGTTTGCGTGGTCTTCAATGCTGACAATACGTGCGCAGCCGGCGGTACTGCCACTTCGATCCCAACCACGTCGTTCGATCCGATCGCGCAAGCGTACCTCAAGGACACTTACTCGAAATATCCGGCACCAAACGGCACGGCCGATCCCTTCGGGTTTACGTCCACGCTGAAGAACATTTTCAACTTCCGCGAAGAGATCATCAAGATCGATCACATCGTGAACAAAAGGCTGAGCTTTTCGGGGAAGATCCTCCGCGACACGATTCCGACACAGGAAGCAATCGGCCTGTTCTCCTCCGGGCCACCGATCCAGGGCATTGGCACGACTTCGACGAACTCTCCTGGCCACAATTACACGGTTCGCGCAACCATTACGCTCACCCCGTCCTTCCTGATCGAGCCTGGTTACGCCTACTCGTACGGCGCCATCGTGAGTGACCCCATCGGCCTGATGAATAAGAGCAATTCGCCCGATGTCGCCTCGGCCGTGAAACTACCGTTCACGTCTGCGCTGGCACGGATTCCCAATCTAACTTTTGTCGGCGCCGCACCCAACATTGGTCTAAGCGGCCCTGGCAGCTTCGGGCCGTATCGCGACTTTGATCGCAACCACACGGCTTTCGGCAACGTTACGAAAATCCTGGGCAGTCACAGTATCAAGTTCGGCGCCATCTACTACCACTACAACAAGAATGAAAACGCCGGCGGTAACAACGCCGCAACATTCGCATTCAATCAGAATCAAGTTCCGGCAGGCACGCTCAACTTCGAACAGTCGTGGGCGAATTTCCTCCTGGGACGTGTCGGCACGTTTTCACAGAGCGCGCTTGACCTTACAGCCAACATCATGGACAACCAGTTTGAGTACTACGCACAGGATAACTGGCGCATAAAATCCAACTTGACCATCACCTACGGTTTCCGTCACTCGTTGTTCCGCCAACCGACGGATGCCAACGGTATGCTGGGCCAATTTGATCCGGCGTTTTACGATCCATCGAAGGCCCCTTGCGTTTTGGGCAATGCAGCCGGTGGCAGTGCCGGTCGCTTGGACACCAGCCTGAACGCATCGGGGCAGGTTGTCAGTGCCTGCAACCCGAATTTCGATCCGCTGAACGGTTACATATTTGCGCATCCGCCAGCGGGGGTTACGGGCCACAAGTCCCCATTCGGTGAAAAAGTCGGCAAGGAATACAATCGGGGCATTGCGCCGCGGCTGGGCTTGGCCTGGGACCCCTGGAAGAATGGCAAGACCTCCATCCGCGCGGGTTTCGGGATGTTTTACGACAATGGTCAGGAGTTTGGGAACGCCGAAAACGACATCTTCTTGGGCTCTGGATTCAATACCAATCTAAGCGTGAGCAACGCGACGCTCCAGAATCCTACCGGTGGCACACGGACATTCTCGCCAGCTGCGCCGCAACTGCAGACCCGCGTTCCGATTAATTACAAGTATCCCTACACCACGCAGTGGAGTCTGGACGTTCAACGCGAAATGTTCCGCGGCTGGATCTTTGACGTGGGTTATTACGGCAACAATGGAATCCATTTGCCTGGTTTCCTCGACACTAACCAACCGGCGCCGGGCGCGTACTTGAGCTGCAACTCCACGACGCCGTGCCTGAGCGGAACCAATAGTATAAGCTTCACGCACAACATCAACGGAGTGCCGATGACCGTGGTGGATAACAGCAATACGAATCTCCTGAATGCCATCCGCCCGTACATTGGATGGAATGGCGGCAACGCCTTCGAGGAAATCTACACCTCGAATTACCATGCATTCCAAAGCCAGATTCAGAAACAGTTCAAGAGCAACACGCTGGTCAACGTCTCTTACACTTGGTCGCACTGCTTGACCACCTACGTGGCCGACCGCAGCACCGGAAGCATCATGCCGGTGCAGGGCGACCTGCGCGGCAACTATGGTCCGTGCATTGCTGATCGGCGGCATGTTGTAACCGGCAACTTCGTCTGGGACATTCCGTACTTCCGGACGCAGCAGGGCTTCGCAGGACACGTCCTCGGTGGATGGGAGGTATCGGGCGTCCAAACTTTCCAGACGGGTGTGCCCGCAACGGTGGCATCCGACCAATCGATCGATCCGACGGGAGCGGACTGCCTCGGACCCTCGCCCTGTGTATTTCGCGCCAACCAAGTGGGGGATCCGAACGCGAATCAGCCGCATAGCTTTGAAAACTGGTTCAATGCGACAGCGTTTACGAGTCCAGTGGCCGGTCAGACGACAGCCCCTTCGGAAGGACCGGGAGCCGTGCGTCTTCCGGGCTTCTGGCGGACGGACCTAGGAATGTTCAAGAACCTGAAGTTCACGGAGCGCTTCGGTGGGCAATTCCGCTTCGAAACCTTCAACACGTTTAATCACCTGAACCCGATCTGCTGCGCGTCGTTTACCATAGGCAATGCAAACTTCGACAAGATCCGCTCCGCGCGCGATCCTCGCATCCTACAACTCGCGCTGAAGCTGAACTTCTAGGCGAGCAAGAGAACTAAACTGTGATTGAGCGCGGCCTCGAGCCCAATTCGGGGTCGCGCTCATTGGAGCTCGCTGTGAACAGGTGAAAAACGTCGATCGCAGCGTCGCTATCAGCGGGGCCAGACGCCGGCAGTGAAGCATTTGATGGTGGTGAAGCCGAGACGCTCGTAGAGCTGGACGGCGGTGTGGTTGTCGGAAGTTACGGTCAGCGTCAATTCACGGAATTTCATGGAGCGAAGGGCTTCGGCGGAAGTTTGCATGAGCATGCGGCCGAGGCCGTGGCCCTGGTAACCGGGCAGCACGCAGATTTGCGTGGTGTGGCCGACGCCGGGGGAGACTTCGCTGGTCAGCACCGCGGCGACGAGTTCATCGCTGCCGGGCTCGTGAAGAACAAAGGATGCGCCTGAAACAAACTGGCCGCAGCCGGGAAGCAGAATGATGTTTTTAAGAAATTTCAGCGCGCCTGAGCGGCTGCGGTACTGATCATTGATTTCGCCGTCGACGTGATTTGCGTAAGCCAGATAGATCAGCTTGGCGCACGGCTCGAAATAGCGGTCGTTCCAGCGGTTGAGGCGCATGCCGGCGGAGGCGCCGGATTTGGCTTCGTGCACCTTTTGCAAATCCAGCAGCATAAACTGCCGCGTGTAAAGATGAAAGCCCTGGTCAAGGAGCGGCGTGTCCACCGGGCCGCTGAAGGGCATCAGCTGGGCTTCGATGCGAGCGAGGTGCGGGATGGCGCGCATGGAGTACAGCATTTCCTCGAGCAGGCGCCGGCCGATGGAATCCTGAGCAAACTTCGCGGAAACGTACAGGCCGCCGATCAAGCCTTTCTGATCTTCGAGAACGTAGAACGAATACCCGGCGGCAATTCCGTTTTCGAAGGCCACGCAGCCGGCCAGGGCGTGCGCGTCAAGGAAGCGTTTGATGAGCTCGAGCGCGCCGCGGTAGTCCCAATGCAATTCGTCGCGCCAGTGACGGGCTTCTTCTTCGAGTAGCGGCTCAATCTGGCGGACAGTCGTCTGTCGCAAATCGACAATGTTCATGGATAAGGGGAGAGTGTCGAGGCCCCTGCCTGCAAATCCATCATAAAGGATGGAAAGCACGTAAAGGAAGCAGAGGAGGTAAAAGAGGAGACACAAGGAAGCACGCCGGCCGAAGGAGTAGCCGAGAAGATGTGCTACGATGCCAATCATCGATTTTGTATTCTGCTTTTGTATTGTGAGGTAGAAATCCGCGGCGTTTGCCGCCAGCGGAGTTGCGCAGACGACGAATGCACATTTTCTCAGAACTTCGCTTTCCAACCAGGTGGTACACCAAGCTGCTAACCGCTTTACTGGCGTTGGCGTTCTTTGCGTTGCTGGCGACGACAGCAATTGCGGGATTCCTCGTCTATCGCATTGTGAAACCTCAGCGCGCCAACACCGAAATCAACATGGCGAGCTTCCCCGGTCGGCCGGAGGTACTGGATTTCGAGGTGCCGGGAGGAATAGGAAAACGGGAAGGGTGGTTCTTTCCGGGGTTGCGAGGGGCGCCGACGATTATTTTGTGCCATGGCTACGAGTCCAGCCGCGGCGAACTGTTGACGCTGGAATCGGCGTTGCAGGACCACCAGTACAACGTTTTCATTTTTGATTTTGCCGCGCACGGAGCGAACGGGGGAATCAGCACGCTGGGTTATCGCGAAGTGGAGGAAGTGCGCGCGGCTGTGGATCTCCTGGCAGCGCGGGCGGACTTGGATCCGACGCGGTTCGGGTTATGGGGTTACAACCTTGGGGCGTACGCGGGGCTGCGTGAAGCGGAAAACGACAAGCGAATTCGCGCCCTGGTGTTGGACTCCGTGTATGACCAACCGAAGCAGATGGTCAAGGTAGGCGTGGAGCGCAATGGCCTGGGGGGCTTTCCGCTCATGGTGCGCGCGGCGTCGTTCAGCTTTGAATATTTGAATTACGCGCATCGCGGCGACCCGCCGCTTTCTCGAAAGCTGATTGCGCTGGCTGGTGTCCCCACGCTTTATATTCAGGCGCTGGACGACCCGGAGATCGCGGAGACTACGCGGCAGATTTTTCTACAAGCGCCGGAACCGCGCGAGCAAGCGATTATTCCCCATGGGAATTTTGTGAGCTTTGGCGATGATGAAAAGCGCAACTATGAAAACCGCGTGGTGTCGTTTTTTCTACTGAGGCTGCCCGCTGTCGCGAAGCTCACTAGATGATCGCCGTTCAATTCGGTATAGAAAGAACCCCGTCTTTTGCGAATTGAATGGGATTTCTTCGCACCTGAGGTCCGATCCCAATATGCCCCTGCAGTATTTGCTTCCCGTAAGCAGGTAGCCCTCACGGGGATGCTCCGCCTCCCACTCTGTGACCTCGTTGTGAAGGTAAAAGCTTAGGCTGTAGCGCTGGCCGCGGCTCATGGTTCTCGCCAGCAACCCTTGCCCAGGAATTCCGCTGCGCCGAATTTCCTCGGAAAGTGCCCGGCCGGACGGATCCCAGTGAAAGTAAGATGACAACAAAACATCTGTCAGCGAAAGAGCTAAAAGAATCGGCACGACCGCGGAGGCGGCGAGGAGCTTGCGAAGATCGGTCGCAGACCACGATGGATAGAAGATACCCAAGAAAATATTGGCCGCCGCCATTAGGGCAGTGATCAAGCCAGCTATGGCTCCGAATCGCGCGTTCCCAAAAGCTATGTGCGGTGTAACCATTCTGACGAGGGCGAGCAAAAGAAACAGGAAGACGGCCGCCGTGATGAGGCTGAACCGAAATGATTTTCGGTGGGTAGACGTCAGCGTGACGCACGCACGCGTCACGATTAGGCAAAGCGCTGGAATAGAAGGGAGGATGTAGCCAGGAAGTTTCGATTTCGATATGGAAAAAAATATCAGGCAAAAGCCGGCCCAGCAGAGGAACAGCCAAGTGGAAGCTGAGGTACTTCGAGTGCGCCATAGTTTTACTGTGCCCTCGGTTACCGACCACAGGAAAAGTGCAATCCAGGGAAGGAAAGCGACCAGAAGAACCGGAACATAGAACCAGAATGGCTGGATGTGCTGGAATTCAGGAGTAAGGAAGCGCTTGAAATTGTGCTCGACGATGAAGATGCGGAAAAAATCGGGATTGCGGCGGGCGCAGAGGATGTACCAGGGAAGCGCGGTGAGGCAGAAGGACGCGATTGCAGGGGGGTGAAAGAGGCGGAAGGCATCGCGCCAGCGCTTGGTGAAGAGCGCCCAGAAAAAAACTGCGCCGCCGGAGAGAATGATGGCGGCGGGTCCTTTGGCGAGGACCGCTAGACCGAGGAAGAAACCGAATAAGATGAGCGCGAGCCAGGGAGTTCGCGGAAGGATCGGCGTGTTTTCGTTGCGCGTGAGCCCCAAAACGGCGGCGGCGCAGACCATGGCTATTGTGAGCATCGCGCTGAAAGGCATGTCCGTGGCAGCGGCGTGAGAGAAGCCAATCATGCCGACAGTGGTGGGCAGCAGAAGCAGCAGCCAGCGAGCCGTTTCCGCGCCGTAGAGCCGCAGGGCCAGCCAGGCCAGCGCCAGCGTGGCAAGCAGCGCGGAGATTGCGCTTGGCAGGCGCGCCGCGGCTTCGCTCACGCCGGAGAGTTTGAAGCACAGCGCAGCGCCCCAGTAGAAAAGCGGCGGCTTCTCGAACCAGGGCTTTCCATAGAGACGCGGCGTGACCCAGTCGCCGGTCTCCAGCATGTCGCGTGCGATCCAGGCATAGCGCGGCTCGTCCGGCCCGACGAAGCCGATGGCTCCGAGATGGCTGAAATAGCAGACGTACAGTGTCGCAAGAATGAGGATGGCCCAACCGATTCGGGCGGCGGTGCCGGCGGGTCGGTTCTCAGCGATGGGGGCGTTTGCTTCGGTCACGGAAAGCCGAGTCTAACATCGAACCACTATCTTCCAGCGATGGACCTCTTGCATACTGTCGCCCGGCGGGAAACACGCGGGGACCTGGGTATTCCGTGAAAGCCGCTCGCGCGAGGCATTGCCGCCGGAGTGGTGCGCGTTTTCTATGCTTTGCTGCCTCGGTTGAAGAAAACCGCTGAAGCGAATTTGCGTATCGCCTTCCCGGAGTGGAGCGAAGCGCAGAGCAAAGCAGTCGTACGCGGGATGCTGCGAAATTTTGGCTGGATGACAGCGGAGTTTGCCCGTTTTCCGAAATATTCAAAGGAAAATATCGAGCAGATCGTCGCGCTGGATGGCCATGAGAATTTTCTGGAAGGACAGCGGCGCGGGAAAGGCGTCCTTTACCTGACGGGTCATATCGGCGCTTGGGAACTTTCTTCATTTGCGCACGCGCTCTACGGGTTTCCACTGCACTACATGGCCAGGCGAATCGACAACCCGAGGATCGATGGGCTGGTGAACGGCTACCGGTGTATGTCGGGGAATCGCCCGATCTTCAAAAACGAATCGGCGCGCGTGATGCTGAAGGTTTTGAAAGAGGCCGGAACAATCGGCATTCTGGCGGACCAGAACACCATGCCACAAGAAGCGGCGTTCGTCGATTTTTTCGGGAAGATGGCCAGTACCACGACCGGGATCGCGCGTGTGGCACTGCATACTGATGCGGCGGTCGTGCC
>WNFT01005503.1_pt1 | contig 11096 bp, 8 predicted proteins | sample 5400191 | NCBI WGS metagenome assembly WNFT01 (sample SAMN13153359, study PRJNA577476) | soil metagenome | isolation source: 80 cm saprolite under Madrone tree | place: USA:California | collected 2016-06-14
CGATACCTACAACATCTGGGAGTGGTGGTGCGACCACGGGAAGTGTTAGGCGCGTCTGCCCCAGCCTCAAGGTGCTCACAAAGCAGGACCACAGGCTTCAATACCCTGGCAGAGAGCAAGGATAGCCTATTTCATTCATATGACCGTTCATTTGACATGGATGCGTATTTTCTCCTACAATATCGGTAGGCTGAGCGGAACGAGCGATTGGCCTGGAAACATATTTTTGCTTCATTCTACACATGAGGAGACCAATAAATGGCAGACCACGTGGGACAACAGTTTGGCAACTACCGGCTGGTTACTCTGCTCGGACAGGGCGACTATGCAGAGGTCTATTTAGGGCAGCACGTGCAGCTGGAGCGGCAAGCGGCTATCAAAGTGCTCCATACTCACCTGACCGACCAGGAGGCCGAGCACTTCTACCAGGAAGCTGAGACGATTGCCAAACTGACTCATCCCTCCATTGTGCGCATCTTCAATTTTGACGTGCAGGAGGGGGTGCCCTTTCTGGCGATGGATTATGCCCCCAATGGCTCCTTACAGGGGCACCATCCTAAGGGCAGTGTGCTGCCCCTGCCTCAGATCGTCTCCTATGTTAAGCAGGTGGCCGCCGCCTTGCAGTATGCCCACGAGCAGAAGTTCATCCACCGCGATGTCAAGCCGGAGAACATGCTCGTGGGACGCCAGCAGGAAGTGCTGCTCTCGGATTTTGGCCTGGCCGCTCTGACTCATAGCAGCGCCTCACTCAGTGCGCAGGAGGCGGTGGGCACCCTGCCCTATATGGCTCCAGAGCAGATTGAAGGGCACCCCTCTGCGGCCAGCGACCAGTATGCGCTGGGCGTAGTGGTCTACGAATGGCTCTGCGGCCAGCGCCCCTTTGAAGGCTCGATGAGCGAGGTGATGGCGCAGCACTCGAGCATAGCAGCACCGCCGTTGCGGGAGCGTGTGCCGACTATCTCACCAGAGGTTGAACAGGTGGTACTGCGAGCCCTGGCCAAAGACCCCAAAGAGCGCTTCGCCTCGGTGCAGGCCTTTGCCGCGGCTCTGGAGCAGGCCAGCCAGCATGTCCCATCCCAGGCGGTCGCACTTTCCAGAGAGCAGGCTGCCCCTGGTCCGGCTGCTGCGCCCAACTATGCCACGGTGGCGGTTGTGCCCAGTCAACTCGGCCTGCCCACGGAGGCAACCCCATCTGCCGATCTAGCAGTGGGGCCACTGGAGCCGACCCTGTCCCCAGGCTCCACTCCACCAAACGACCTCGTCACACCTCAGAGCCAGGCTGGGGACGAGACGCCCCTGCGAGATCAACTGGCACCACAGGCTGTCGCCACATCCACAACTGCTGGACTGCCATCTCCTTTGGAGCCAACGATGCCGGTCCAGCAGAAGGCCAGCCGCCTGCCGAGAAGCAGTGCAGCATTGCTGATCGGGCTGGTGGTCGTGGTCATCGCAGCAGGAGTTCTGGGTAGTGTGGGCTTGCTCATGCACTTCGGGGTGCTCGGCCCCCAGGCGGTCCAGATGGCCCGGGGAGGCACCTGGAAGTACAGCGCGATCCTTGGTGATCCCCAATCGCTCATTCCCAATGGCGACTCCATTGATAGTGGGATCTCGGCTGTGATGGACCAGGCGCTGTACCTGCCGCTTTTCTACGGTGATGCGCGGGGCGTGATTCAGCCTGGGGCGGCGACCGAAGTGCCCACCGTGCAGAATGGGGGCGTGAGCGCCGATGCAACTACCTGGACGTTCCATCTGCGACCCCATCTCGTGTGGTCGGATGGGCAGCCCTATGATGCCCGCGATGTGGACTTCACCTGGCGGCTCTGGAGCAATCCCAGGTTCAGTGCCGGCTTTACCTCCGGTCTGAACCTGATCAGCTCGGCAGAGGTCTCAGCGGACCACCTCTCGATCACCTTCCACCTCAAGCGCCCCTTCGCCCCCTTCCTGGCGGAGCTGTGGGTGGATGGCTTGCTCGCGCCGCTGCCCGCGCACCATTTCAACACAATGGATCCCGGGGTCATCTTGAAATCATCCGAGAACCTGAACCCCAAGGTGACGAGCGGCCCGTTCCTGATGAGCGAGAGCATAACCGGGGACCACTACACGCTGGTGCGCAACCCCCGCTACTACCGCGCCAGCGAGGGGCTGCCCTACCTGGACAAGGTGGTCTTCTCCGTCGTCCCGAGTTTTGACGCTGGTCTTAAGAATCTGCAGCCTGGCTCCCAAGATGCCTCCGGCTTACTCTTAGCCTCCGGCTTACTCTTACCTATAGACAACTTTCAGAATTTTCAGCACCTCAAGGACTATACGATCATCTATCCTCCAGTACAGAACAGCTTTGAGGCGCTGTACTTCAACTTCCACAACACAGTGCTGGCCAGCCACCTGGAAGTGCGCCAGGCGATGGCGATGGCGGTGGATCAGCAAGCCATTATCGATGGGCCTCTCCACCAGCTCGGCAGTCCGCTGTGCACCGACCATCCAGCAGCCTATCATCCAGGCTATGAGCCCAATGTCCCCTGTTCGGCGTTTGACCTGGCGGCAGCCAATAAACTGCTCGATGACAACGGCTGGGTGAGAGGCCCCGATGGCGTGCGCGCCAAGGGCGGGCAGAGGTTGGAGTTCGAGTACTCGGCGGCGATGGCATCCCACCACCTCTATCGCCTGGGCGTTGAAACCACCATTCAGCGCAACTTCCAGCAGATCGGTATCAAGCTCGACATCCAGAACTATTCAGGTGATACGTTCTTTGGTTCCCTGTTGCCCCAGGGGAAGGCATCGCCGCCCACAGGAGCCGTGGCGGGCAGGTATGACATCGCCGAGTTTGAGACCAATCTTAACTACGACCCGGATGACTCCAGCTACTTCGCCTGCAACCAGATTCCCCCGGCCGGCCTCAATGACGGCTTCTACTGCAATCCGGCTCTTGATGCCCTCTACGCACAGGAACAGGCGACGGCGGATCCACGGGTGCGGCAGCAGATCTTCATCCAGATCCACCGGATCTACCTGACGCAGTTCCCCTTCATCGTGCTCTTCAGCCCGAAATATTTTACGCTAGCGCATAAGGGGACGCACAACTACCTGCCAGGACCCTATACTGATAGCTACAACATCGCGCAGTGGTGGTGCGATAACGGGAAGTGTTAGGCGAGTTTGTGGTCGATGGTGTAGCGGGTGGCGGCGGCTCTAGAGGAGACCTGGATTTTGTTGCAGCATTCTACCTCGCAACTGGGTGTGCGTAAGATTTTTGCGCGGAGCCAACCCACCCAACCCCAGGGCGGAGGCAAGCTCACGCCCCTACTAACCACGTTGAGGAGGGGGACCCAGCGGCCAGTTGGTAGGGGCGGAGCTTGCCTCCGCCCTGGTCCAGGACCCTCCTTGCAACAATCTTACGCACGTCCTCGCGGACTTGCCCGCTCGACGCCCACCCCGAACTGTGCTAATATACGGGGTGTCAATTCCGAATCAGGCGCAAGAGATCACTGCGTGGCGAAGCCCAAACCCAAAAGATGGAATAGTTCTCTATGCCAACACTCGAAGGCTCCGTTGAGAGCATCGTCTTTCGCAACGAAGATAACCACTACACTGTCGCACGTTTTCGCACCAATGACAATGGGCGGCTGTTTCGTGACGACCTGACCACCATTGTCGGTATCCTCCCTGGCATCCATGTCGGCGAGTTACTCTCCCTCGAAGGTGAGTGGGAGAAGGACCCCAAATATGGCCGGCAACTGCACGTCACCAGCTTTACGCAACGCTTGCCCGCCTCCATCGAAGGCATCACACGCTACCTGGGTTCTGGCCTGATCAAGGGCATTGGCCCCAAGAAGGCCAAACTCATCGTAGAGCACTTCGGCGAACAGACTCTGGCTATTATCGAACAGCAACCAGAGCGCTTGAAGGAAGTCAAAGGCGTGAGCGCCAGGGACCGTGAGCAGATTGCGAAATCGTGGTCAGAACAGAGCGAGGTCAAAGAACTGCATCTCTTTTTACAATCTCATGATGTGTCGGTGAACCTGGCAACACGCATCTATAAGCAATATGGTGTCGACTCGGTCAAAGTCATTCGAGAGAATCCCTACAAGCTGGCGCAGGATGTCAATGGCATTGGCTTTCGCACCGCCGACGAGATTGCCGTGAAGCTGGGGCTGCCGCGTGACAGTGTGCCGCGCCTGGCAACCGGACTTAAACATGTACTCACACAGGCGGCCAATGAAGATGGTCATTGCTTCTTGCCGGAACATGAACTGCTGCGTCGTGCCGCCACTATCTTGCAGGCACCCTATGAAGCACTGCCAGCAGCCATGGAGCAGTTGCGCAGCGAGCGCGACATATTTATCGAGCCGCCTTCACCTACCCAGCAACCTGAGCTACACCTCGCAGAATCTCCCTTCACCGATGTCGATGAATCTTCTCTTGATTGGAGCGAGATGGAAGAACCAGAACCGCAGCCGCGTATTTACTTCGGCCCGTTCTGGCACGCCGAGAACGGCTCGGCGCGTCTCTTGCGCAAGCTGCTGATGTCGCCTAGCATACTGCCACCAGTCACACAGCAGCAGTGGGATGCCGTCTTCAACCACCTGGCTCAGAAGCGCAATATGCATCTGACAGAGAAGCAGCAGACAGCCGTGCAGATGGCATATAAGCAGAAGGTGAGCATCCTGACCGGCGGACCAGGAACGGGCAAGTCAACGTCGATCCGCGCCCTATTGATGTTGCTGCGCAGTCGCAAGATCGATGTCGCGCTGGCCGCACCGACCGGGCGGGCCGCTAAACGCCTCTCCGAAGCCACAGGGGCCCATGCCAAGACGCTCCACCGGCTGCTGGAGTATGCACCCCACGATAACACCTACCAGCGTGGCGAAGAGAATCCGCTCCCGTACCAGTTCGTGATCGTCGATGAGGTCTCGATGATCGACATCCTACTCTTCTATCACCTGCTGAAGGCCCTGTCATCGCAAGCCCACCTGCTGCTCGTGGGTGACGCTGATCAACTTCCGCCGGTCGGCCCCGGCAACGTCCTGCGTGACCTCTTGCGCAGTGAGGCACTGCCGACCGTGCGCCTGACCGATCTCTTCCGCCAGGCTCAACAGAGCAAAATTATCGTCAACGCCCACCGCATCAACGCAGGGCAGATACCGAGTTTGCAACTGGACCGCACGAGCGACTTCCTCTTTATCACGGAGGATGACCCCATACGTGTCCAGCATCGCGTCCTTGATCTCGTGCAGCGCCGCCTACCTGCACGTTACTCGCTCAATCCCATGACGGACATCCAGGTGCTTTCGCCGATGTATCGTGGGCCAACGGGTGTGCATAGTCTCAACGAGGAACTGCAAGCCCACCTCAATCCTAAAGCGATGGCAGAATTGGAATGGGGCGGTCGCATCTTACGGGTGGGCGATAAAGTGATGCAGGTGCGCAATAACTACGATAAGGCCGTATTTAACGGCGATGTTGGCTGGGTACGCAGCATCAACAAAGAAAACTCCACCATCAAGGTTGAATTTTGGGAAGAGTCGGGGCCGTTACTGGTGAAATATGAATTTCATGAACTGGATGAGCTGGTACTGGCCTATGCCATTACGGTGCATAAAAGCCAGGGCAGCGAATACCCTGCGGTCGTCCTTCCCCTGGTCAAGCAGCACTCCATGCTGCTCCAGCGCAATCTGCTCTATACCGCCATTACACGCGCTAAACAACTCTGCGTGCTGGTAGGCCAACCGTATGCGTTAGAAATGGCAGTACGCAATGACCGGGTCGCATGGCGCAATACAGGCCTGGCAGAACGACTTTTGCCAGCTAAACCTCTTGCCCGGGAGGGGAAATAGGTAAAGCCCTGGTAGCTATTCTAACTGCTAGAGCCAACTTCTATAGGAAACCACTACAAAAGTGTAGTTTAAGACATGACCTCAGACAAACACGGAAGCCATTCTAACTTATCTGTACTTCTGTCTACCCATATGATAAACTTTCAAAAGAAAAGCTACGGAGGAAACACATCATGTCAGTTGAACATCGAACAGTGGACAAAAACCGTACCGTAAGAAAAAGCAACCCGGGGCAACGCTTCTTTACAGGACTGCACACGTTCTTATACAGGCTCTCGGGTGGCAAGATTGGCGGACAATTTGGCAAAAGCCCGGTCTTGTTGTTGGATACCACGGGGCGCAAGACTGGGAAGCAGCGCACGACGCCGTTGCTGTATCTCAAGGATGGTGACAACCTGGTTCTTGTCGCCTCGGCCGGTGGTGCTCCTATGCACCCTGTCTGGTGGTTGAACTTACAAGCCAGGCCGGAAGCTGAGGTGGAGATAGGCAGGCAGAAGCTGCGGGTGACGGCCAGGCAAGCCGATGCGGAGGAACGCGCACGCCTTTGGCCGCTCCTTGTGGATATGTATCGTAGTTATGCCGAGTATGAGAAGAAGACAAATCGTGAAATACCGGTAGTCATTCTGCATCCTGAGAATTGAAATCAGGTTAAAAATGCTAGCAAGAAAAGCGAGGGCGACCTATGGACACAGAAGGACGAGTCACCACAGAGCGGCACGGACATGTATTACTGATCGGGCTGGACCGCGTCGCAAAGCGCAATGCATTTGATCGAGCCATGCTCCAGGCGCTTGGACAGGCCTACGGCGAACTGGACCGCGACAATGACCTGCGTTGTGGCGTGCTTTTCGCACACGGGGATCACTTTACCGCGGGACTGGAACTCACGCAGTTTGCGGGACCGCTCGGACTGGATCTCCAGCTAGCGGAGGGAGCCATTGACCCATTGGGGATCACGGGGCCGCGCCTTACCAAGCCTATGGTCTGCGCCGTTCAGGGCTTTTGTTGGACTATCGGCATTGAACTGATGTTAGCCGCAGATATACGGGTTGCAGCCTCCAGCACACGATTTGCACAGATCGAGATCAAGCGTGGCATCTATCCCGTCGGTGGGGCCACGGTTCGTTTCGTACAGCAAGCTGGCTGGGGCAACGCCATGCGCTACTTGCTTACGGGCGACGAGTTTAGTGTAGGTGAGGCGTTCCGCATCGGGCTGGTGCAGGAGGTCGCGGAGCCGGGACAGCAACTCGTTCGTGCAGAGGCGATTGCTCAAACGATAGCTGCCCAGGCCCCCCTGGGTGTTCGTGCGACGCTTGCGTCTGCTCGACTCGCGCTCACTGCAGGTGAAACGGAAGCACTGCAACGGCTGGCTCCCGATCTCTTGCCCATCATGCAGAGCGAGGATGCGCAAGAAGGCATTCAGTCCTTTATTGAGCGCCGTCAGGCCAACTTCAAAGGGAAGTAATCAGGCCGTCCAATCGCGAGCTGAAGCAATGCGTGATCTCTGCATGAGAAGCTAAATTTTCAGCATTGCCTTATCGCCAAAGAAGCAGAAGGCGAAGCCAGGGAATTTATATCTCTATGCAGAGATCAGCAGCTATAGCTGCGGTCTGAAGCCACCTTCTTCTTGATCGCCCTGATTTCTTAGCTCAGATAGGATGGAGTTCGTCATCCCTCTCAGCCTTTTATTCGCCTCCTCCAAATCAAGAACAGCCTGGACAAAGCGCTTATATTCCTGCCGAAATAGCAGAAACATAATCACAAGGGTCGCGGTCCACCAGATGGCTTCGATCACTATCGTGATCGAAAACGGGATCGTGCGGCCAAACGGCGAAAGGGAAAAAGTCGATTGCACAATAATCCAGCCAACCAGGGCGATCAGCTGAACAGTCACAAAACGCGAGATTCTGTATGCGCGCTGCTGCATTTGAGGCACTTCCATCGATGAATATCCTCCTCTCGAACAATGCACCTCTCTTTACACATATGACAGGGATTCGCCATAGACATATATATCACTTTTGGAATAATCGCGCAAGAGGTATATGACTGTGGTACTGATGAGCTTTTCCGACGTTGCATCAGCGAACCCACAGATAAGAGACGCAAGCCTTCAAGCCGTCCCGAAGGTCAACCCCAATTCCCTGAGCCATTTGCGAATCGTCTTCGCAAAAGAACCCCTCATATCAGGCTTCCACAGCTTCATAAGAAAGAATCTCTGTCATGAAGTGTTCATTATTCCGGGTACTTGACAGGCTATTGAATATTCTTGTTACCTTTATCAAAAAACAAACGTTTGAGTGATGGGATAGCTACTGGCGGCGATTAGGAAATATATGATCACAAGTACAGAACCTGGTCACGATCTGAAACACCATATTTTAGTGGAACCAGGCGACCATGCCCCTACGTGGAGGTGTAACCTCGTTCCCTGCGCTGTTTTTTGTGGCATGGCATCTGCTCTTTTCCTGCTTGCTGCCATTCTGCCTTTAGAGGGCCTTAAGTTCCCTGATGTCCTGCTGACACAACCTGGCTCCTGGCCTCTCCTACCGACCCATATCCTTTTTCCCCGTGCGCCTATCGCCCTGCTTGCAGCCGGTAAGCCAGTGCCAGGCACACTGAACGAAGCAGTTGGCTGGAAGGACACAGGAATGCTCCTCGAAGCCTTCGTTATCCTGTTTTTATGGTATCTGCTGGCGCTGCGCTGGCTCCCTCGACAGATCTCCTTCCGCTACATCTTGATTTCCACGCTGCTGCTGGGCATGATGTGCTTACCCTTTCCCGCCGCCACATCGGGAGACGTGTTTGCATACATTGCCTATGCTCGCATCGGTGTGATCCACCACCTCAATCCATTGACCACGCTCCCGACGAGCATCCAGACCGATCCCGTCTATCCTTTCCTCTACTGGAGACTGCAGCCATCGGCCTACGGGCCGACGTGGATCATCATCACCTCCCTCTTACAGCACCTCCTGTTGGCGCAGGGTCATCGCGACATCCCCTCGATGGTGCTGGCTTTGCGCGTCTTCGGGCTTACCATGCACCTGGCATCTACCTGGCTCATCTACTCCATAAGCGGGCGTTTGCAGCACCTGGATGGGGTCTTCTCTCCCGAAAAGCGCCTGCGAGCAGTGCTCGCCTTTGCCTGGAACCCTCTCCTCCTGCTTGAAGCATGTGTCAACGCCCACAATGATATCGTACTGCTTTGCCTCGTCCTGCTCGCCATCTGGTTTCTAGTGAGAAGGGAGCGGGCATCGCTTAGCACATATCTGGTTGTCACAGCTATACTCGCCGCAGCAACGTGCCTCAAAGCGAACGTTGCTGTGCTCGTTCCTGGTCTGCTGCTCTTCCTGTGGGTGCGGCTTCGCGAGGGGCAGCATCCCGTCTATCTTCGTCTCTTTCCGCTCATCGCCACCATCACGACCTACCTCGGTGGAATTATCCTGCTCTACGCCCCGTTTTGGCAAGGAGAGGCGACCCTCAAGGTGTTCCGGGTCAATCCCGCTACCTATCGCAATGTGAACACTTTCGCTGAGTCTCTTAGCCGGCTTTATAACAGCCTGACCTACGCACCTGGTTTCCTTGCTGCTCCCTCCTCCGTCTCACCCGCTCAGCACACTGCCCACTTGCTCAGCACGATCATCTTCCTGATCGTGTATGCCTTGCTCTGCTGGCGAGCTGTTCGCACTCCGTATGACTTTAGCACCAGCCCCGGCCTGTTGCGCTGGCTGGCATTGGTATGGCTGCTCTATTGCGCCATCGGCTCGCCCTGGTTCTGGCCCTGGTATCTCACGATATTCTTTGGCTTCTATGCTCTCATCGAGGCAACGGACCCCTGTCACCCAGCGGCTTTTCTCAGTGGGCGTGTGCCTCTTGCAGTGTACACACTAGCTTTTAGCATGCTGAGCCTTTACTGTTTCCTCACCTGGTTTCCAGCACACGTCTTTCTCCCCATTCTGCCCGGTTCCCGCTGGCTCTACCTGTCTGGTCTGTGGGCGTGGGGATGGCCCTTACTGGCGCTCGCGCTGCCCTTCAAGTGGGCTGGCGCATGGCTCCATAGTTATCAAACTCGGCAAAAACCCCCGGAAGGAGGTTCTCGTGCATCAAGTATTCGCTCGCGTGTCGTCTAGTCACCCCTGGCCCTGGTTCTCATCGTAGATGCGTGAAGATACGCCGGAGCGGCTCCTCATCACTAATCCCCGTGGCAGATAAAAGCAAAGTTTTGTTCAAGCCGTCCCGAAGGTCAATCCCAGTTGCTTGAGCCACTTACGATAAGCAATGGCCGTGCGGTCGGAGCGCAGATGCAGTTCGGCTTGCAGGTCGAGTGGTAAGAGTTCGGGGCGTTGGGATTCGACAATAGGGATGTCTTGCAGAGTGATCATATCTTCAAACTGCCTGGTCTGCTCGTCGCTCATTTCCCCATAATCCCGCGCCACGTACGTCCAGGCAATCGAACTGCGTTCTGTTACTGGCGTGATGGTAAAATACATGGCGAATTTGGGGCCCGCCGACGATTTAATAAAGTATGCTGTGAGTGGGCGAACGACCTGGTACGTATAGGACACTCTTGCCCCCTGGCCTGAGCCGTCGGGATCGGGTTGCCAGACAGAAATATCTTTCGCCGTTATGCCATCGGACGTCGTTTCAACCTCATAGTCATTCACTTCGGGGTAAGCCGGGTCTCCTAGTAGCCCCTGGTGGACAAAGGGAAAGTGCGTGACATCCAGGAAGTTTTCCACCGCTCTCGGCCCACTTGCCTGAAAGTGATAGGGACCGCAATGGATTTTGTGGAACGCCGGGTCATCCCACTGCGGAAAAGGCGGAATGTCTCGCGGTGAATTGCCGAGCGTGACCCACACCCAATCGTATCGTTCCCTGGCCTGGTAGACTTTCACCCGTGCTGTAGCTGGTGGTTTCTGGTTCGGATGGGCAGGAAAGCGGATGCATTGCCCCTCTTCGTTGTAGGTCCAACCGTGATACGGACAGATCAGGCAATTGTTCTCTACTTTCCCCAACGAGAGCCGTGTGCCCCGGTGCAGGCACAAGTCACGCCAAGCAAGAATCCTGTCACCAGCGCGCCAGAGCACCAGTTCTTCTTCCAGCAAGCGCACGGCCATCGGCTTGCCTTCTTTGAGATCGGGGGCATAAGCCACCACGTGCCAGTCGTTGAGGAGAACGGGGTCGTTGAGCATAGGCCTTCCTTTTGTGTGTCGGTATGGTCTTTAGCAGTATATCATGCGCGCTGCCCTGGCAGTTTTTTTG
>WNFT01005504.1_pt1 | contig 11095 bp, 4 predicted proteins | sample 5400191 | NCBI WGS metagenome assembly WNFT01 (sample SAMN13153359, study PRJNA577476) | soil metagenome | isolation source: 80 cm saprolite under Madrone tree | place: USA:California | collected 2016-06-14
TAGGAACGGTTGGACTGCATCGCGCCTGGGATCTGCGCAGCTACACCGGAGAGAGTCTCGCAAGGCTTTCTGGGCGCAAGCGAGCCTATGGATACCGCTACACCGAAGCTTTTTTATCGCAAGTGGCCCATGCTGGTGGAGCCGAAAGCTTGACCGATGCCCTGGCGCGGTGGACAACGGATCTCTGGCATCCAGAAGCTGAGAGCGACGACGAACAGCGTTCTCTCACCTGCTATATCGATGGACATCGTAAGCCTGTCTACAGTGATGTGCTCATTCCATGAGGACTGATCGGACGCCTGGGTGCGATCCTGGGATGCCGAGCGTTGGTCTTGCTTCACGACGAGCAAGGACACCCACTCCTGGCGACAACGCATCGAGGGGATCAGCATTTGACGGCTGGATTACCCGCCATCATCGCACGCTATGAACAGCAGGAGACACGTGCCCAGGTCAAGCGGATCATTGTGGATCGAGAAGGCATGGGCACTGAGTTCCTGGCCAGTTTGCATGCCGAAGGACGAACGGTGGTCACAATCTTCTGACCAATCAATATCAGGGTCTGACCTCGTTCTGTGATGTGGGAACCTTTGTTCCTTTGAGTGCTGACGCCAAAGGCCAACTCATCCGAGAAGTGGCCCCTGCTCGCATTATCTTACCACGTCCTGACCACCCAGGTGAGCAGCTTTGCTTACAAGTGGCTCTGATCCGTGACCTGCGTCGGTTCGTCCCTATGGTGGCCGATCCAGAGGAGGCGGACCTGCCCCGAAGCTGGGATGCAGACCGAGAGCGGAATGATCCGCACTGGTGGGAAGAGGGCTGGCAAGCCACAGCCGCTCCCGCCAAAGAGATGACAGCGAAGCTGATTCCCATTGTGACGACGGCACAAACCATCGATGCTGTCGAGCTCGCTCAAACCTACATTCATCGTTGGCCAGCACAAGAAAATGTGATCAAAGATTATTTACTGCCGCTAGGATTGGACACCAACCACGGGTTTGCGAAAACGCCAGTGGAAAACTCGGAGGTAGCCAGGCGACGAGCCCACTTGCAGCAACGCCAGAGCCGCTTGCAGCAATGGGCGCAGAGTGCTGGCAAACGAGAAAAGCAAGCCAGTAAACGACGGGAGCGGTTGCGCAAAGAGTACAAGAGTCGTAGCAATGAGCTTTATCGGGAACTGGGTTTGTACCAGACGAAGCTGGAAGAGCAGGGGATAACTAATTACGTGCTGCGACGGGAGGTCAAAGAGCGTAAAGCTGTTATTGATGCAGAATTAGAGCAGATAGGTGCAAAGGAGTGGCGGGCCTATGAACAATGTAATCAAGAGTTCCGTAAAGTAGAACGCTACTGCAAAGAACAGCGGGAGGTGTTACGAGCACTGGAAGATCTCGATGCCAAAGAGCGAACTATGTATGAATTGGATCATCGAAAGGATCAGGTAATGACGATTCTCAAAGTTGCTTTGGCGAATCTGGCAATGTGGGTCCGGGATCAGTACTTTCCGGCTTCCTACGCTCACGCTACCTGGCGGCGCTTGTTGCCATTTTTCCAGCTTCCCGGTACCATCACACGCAACGCCACGGCAATCCAGGTGGAACTGACTCCTTTCAACGACCATGCTCTTAATCGTGATTTGGCGCAACTCTGTGAACGGGTCAACGAGGCTTCTCCTCACCTTCCTGATGGACGCCAACTATCTTTCACTCTCCGCTCCACCTGTTGCATTCTTGCTGCGCAGAAAGCTTCTCGAATAACGTGACTCCCTGGTATAGATTTCTGATAAGGTGAGTGGGAAAAGAGAAAACAGTCTGTCAGTTGAATTCTTGATCGGGGAGTAACATCAACGCTATTATAAAGAAATCCTCTCTTGGAGGGTTGGACCTATTGGCTACTTTGCTATCCCAACTTCCTGTTCCTATCCTACGTACACCCCAGGCTCTACCAGATGATACTCAGATCTAGCGGAATTCGATCATCATTTCCGTCTGATGAGGTAAAATACGAGAAAGGTCGTTGCAAGCAATGGCAACGAACGGCAATTCATTGGAGGGTTGCATCTCATGAGCGAGCCTCGTCAGCATTCTGCTTTTCTCTCGTAGATCTTCGCGACACGCCCTGCTAACGATGATCGCGATGCATGGCACGTCTACTAGACAGCGCAGGATCAGCCATGGCGCATGGAGCCAGAGATTGATCCGCAGCGTCAGAAAGAACTGGATCAGCGTCGGGCTACTGTTCCCGACATCAAGAAAGGAATCTATCCGTTCAAAGGAATGCAACTCACCCGAGCCGATGTGGAATGGCTTCTGGCAACACACGAGAATGGTCATGGACCGATTGATTGGAGCGATGGGAGTCAACGGGAGCGTGAGGGTCTGGATTTACGTGCGGCTGATTTGCGCGGAGTAGATCTCAGGCATCTCCCACTCGCTCGTTTCCAGGGAGGGTTCATCGTTTGGGGCCGGTGGGCTGACGCAACGGTAGAGCAACATGAGGCTGGGGCCATTCACCTGGAAGGAGCCAATCTCCGTAGTGCCCACATCGAGGGAGCGATCCTTGAACGTGCCCACCTGGAAGGAGCTAATCTGAGTGGAAGTCATGCGGAAGATGCTATACTTTATCTTGCTCACTTAGAAGGAGCTGTATTCCAAAGAACTAACTTCAAAAATGCTGATCTTGGAAGAAGCCATTTGGAAGGAGCCGACTTCAGATGGGCAGTTTTGGATGAAGCTGCTCTGAGCGAAGTTCACCTGGAAGGGGCGCTCTTGAGCCATGCCTTTTTTGATAGTAAATAAGGTCAAATCTGCACGAGTTTTGAGGCGAACCTGAAAAAATCAGCGCGAAACATAGGAATTGACCATGCAGAACCTGGAGAAACCGCCTCCCATCTGGTATACTCATTCTAGAACATGGTAATAACATTCGCGGGTTGCGAGATGTATTGCTGAAGGATACGCTCCAGAGACCGCTTTCGGGAGGCGCGAAGACTGATGGTCGCACCGGCAGTAGAAGGTATTGATCTCTTCAAAATTGCGGGCCGCTCCATTTCAGGATGGGTGCCCAGCTTCAAGATGGGTGCAACTTCTCCTGTCAAGCAACCGTTTTGTAGCCAACTCGAAGAGCGTCTTCTTCTGTGGCTCGAATATCATCCCCATGTTGTCAGTTACGCTCGTGGCGACATCGGCTCCCAATTTGCGGCGGCCTATCGATTGCCTATCCCGAAACACGCCCCATTCGCGATTGGCTACACCTTTGAAGGCAAACCCCATGACTACCTGCCCGATGTGGTGGGAATGTTGACCAATGGGAAGATGTTCATCGCCGAGGCAGGGATGGAGGACGACAAACGAGGTGATCGCAACCTTGCCAAAGCAGAGGCCGCACGAAAGCTCGCACGTTTCCAACAAGGTATCTTCTGGATTGGGACAGAGCGGACATTGACCCGTGCGCACCACTACAATCTCGTGTATTTACATGCCAGGCGCAAGCCATTTCCAGCCTTTGCCGAGATTGTGCTGGCCGTGCAAGAGATCTGGCCCTGGGGAGAAGTCGCTAGCGTCGAAGAGGTGGAAAGCCGTCTTGCTGGGCGGTGGCCTATCAATCTGGCTGAAGCGACGATCTGGAAACTCGTGGGAGATAGTCTGGCCTCGGGACATCTGTTGGTCGATCTGGAGCAGCACACACTTGATCGGATCCTTCCCCTGGCCTTGCTTCCCCCTGATGCGCCCGCACTCGTGCCTCCATCCCTGCCTGAGATGCTTGAAGTTCTTGCACCTACAGATCGGTCAGCATCAGCTTTGCCAGAGCTGAAGGGGCAAATTGCTGGCCCAACTGTTGATGCCTCCGCCTTATCAGAGAAGCAACGGGAGCAGTTTCACCGGAATCTGCGTGCAGTGGAACAAGTGCTCGCCGGAGCCTCTCAAACCAGCGTTGCGAAAGCGTCAGGAATTTCGCCTTCAACGCTCTCTCGCCTGGTTCAACGGACTCGCGAAAGAGGGCAGATGGCCTGTTTGCCCCACGGGAGCTACCGTCGAAGGACGACCATGCACCCCGCCTTCCAGGAGTGCATCCGGCGGCTGTATCTGCTGCCCGTCCGATTGTCCATGACCGCGATCCATGAGCATGCAGAAATGCGAGAGGTGGCGGCGCGTTTGGAGAAAGATGCTGGCGCTCCCGTGAGTCTCCCCTCCTACGACCAGGTACGTCGAGAGATCCATCGACTAGAGAAGGAGCCGGATCTGGTAGCCGTGCGCGAACAGGCAAAAGCGCTTCCTCGTGCGCGTTCCTCTCCCGACTCATTTGTGCTCTCCATTCCGGCTCCGGCACTCCTTACCCAGGTGGATGAGCACTCCCTCGAACTGTATGTGATGACGCCCGACGGCATTGCGGTGACTCAACGAGTGCATGCTGCGGTGCTCGTGTGCGTCAAAACGGCAGCCATTCTCGGAGCGGTTCTCGCTCTGGGTCCGCTCAAAGAAGAGGATTACATGCGTCTTCTGAAGCAAGCCGTCGAGCCAAAAGATCGCCTCGTGTTGCAAGCGGGATGTGAGCATTCCTGGCCCTGTTATGGCAAACCGGCCATTGTTTTCCATGATCGGGGCAAGATCTTCACCTCCGAGCGTGCGAGACAGGTGCTGGTGGATCGGCTTGGCATCATCACTGAGCAAGCGCCCCCTTACGCTCCATCAGCGAAAGGAACCGTGGAATCGCTGTTTCGTTGGATGACGCAGCGTTTTGAACGACGCTTGCCCAATACCAGCTTTGGGGTGCATGATGCAAAGCGAGCGGCGGAGGCAGGGGGCATGACGCTTGAAGAGCTCGAGCGCTGTTTCATTCAGGCGGTGGTGGACGATTATCAGCAAGCCTGGGACGACTTGCGACGACAACGACGCTGTGTGTTGTGGGAACAGGCGGTGGCACAGAGTGGGGTGCCACAGTATCTGGGCTCTCCCGATGATTTGAAACTGTTGCTGATGAGGGCTGTGAATCGCAAGACCCCTCATCATGGCTATCAAGTCTCTGATGACAATCGGCTCTCGTTTCAGGGGCGCTGGTACGTCTGTCCCGGCCTGCTTTCGCGGCTGGCGGGTCGCGCGTTTGACGTGTATTTTGACCGGCGCGATATCAGTGTGCTCTACCTCTTCGTGGATGGGGTCTATGTCGGAGAGGCATACTGCCCTCAATTTCTGGGAGATCGCGTCAGTGAATGGGAAGCCAATGCCATGCGCAAACATGACGAAATGATGGCAAAACAGGCACGCGAGCAGGGGCGAGAGGTCCGCGCCCGTATTCAGAGCGAAGCAGGGCGAGCACGCAAACGAAAGTCCGCAGAGATTCGTCAAGACGAACACAGCCGCCAATGGGATCGCCAACGCGAGGAGATCCATCCCGCAGAGGTCCTCGAACGGTTAGCGAGCGTGAAGCCCAAGAAAGCGGCACTCCCGAAATTGCCGCCCGCTGTCCCAGATTCTGACGCTGATCGGGAAGTCACGTGCCTTACCTGTTCGCACGGTACGGGAGGAGGACTACGGATGACCCATCCCCTGCTCAGGAAGGAAATTTTCGTCGAGACGGCCTTTGAACGCAGATTCCAGGCCATGTTGCGTTCGGCCTGGTACAGGCGGAGCTGGCATGTCATCGTTGCTGATCCGGGTTCAGGGAAGACCATGGGTATCCGCGACCTGGTTAAAACGGCAGGCTCAAGAGCGATCCTGGCGATTGTGACCCCGAAAAACAATGAAGACGAGCAGGCACTCGGTGACCAACTCTACACGGCTCTCGGTCTGCCGTTGCGAGGACATTGGCGCACCCGTAAGCCCAAGCTCATGGGACACCTGCATCAATATGGGACGCAATGCCTCATTGTGGATGATGCACATGATCTCTCTCTGGAGCATTTGATGTTCATCAAGGAAATCACGGACCAGGGGCGGTTACAGTACGATCATCCGCTTGGGTTGTGCCTCGTTGCGGCTGGGCGAGGAAACACGATCCCACTCAAGGAAACGCTCGATCTGCCTGATCCCACCTGGCTCCAATTCCGCCGCCGTCTTGACAAAATGAACCCGTTCTGCCGGATTGCAGGCCACACCAGCGAAGAAGTCCGCGAGATCCTAGCGGCCCTGGAAATAGTGTATCGTGAGCTCTTCCCGCAGCTCAACTTGCGTCGGTGGACAGGCTCCATCTACACCTGGCTTACCCAGCCGGTTCTTGATCCCACCAGTTCTGGTCGCGTGACGATGGATTACTTGATGAAGTTGGTAACGACGGCCCTGGAATGGACCTACCAGGCTGGAGAAACCGACGTGCGCGCAGAGACGCTGGAGGTCGCAGCTTCACTCCTCGTGCTTCGTCGTGATACCCTTCGGCTGATTGACGGAGCAGGACCAGATATCGAAGCCCCTCGATCGGAGTCCACAGAGCAAAAACAGGCGAGCGGGACAGAAGTAGAGGGCGTCTCCGAAAGTGCTAATCCGCCGGAGAACCCGGTACAGGCTCAAACATTACACACTGACAAGGGAGACCAGATTTCCTCCGAGCATGCGACCAGTCACAGTGCCGTGATGGACCAGAAGCAACCCACCAAATCGACCAAATGCACGTTTTCTGGGGCGGTTCCCATTGATCTCAAGCGTTTTCTGGAGAGTGATGTTGCGCTCGTGGAATGTCCCGATTGTGCCGCGACACGCACTCTCGAACCACACGGTGGGATCCTGCGGTTCAAGTCTCACGACAAACGCAAAACGGCGACTCCTGTGACCTCGAAGCGGTGGGCAAGGGGGAAAACGGACTGGGATGTGGTTGGAGGAGAGAGCAAGTGAGATCTTTGGCTCGTCCATGGTGCGCGCTTCCGCAGCCACTTCACCGAGAAACGGAGGAGGTCCACTGGAGCAAGTAACGGAGGGAGTGGTGCTCGTGCTCTGGCGCGGCCTGCCCTTACGCGAGACGAGAGCCCCCCGCAGCATGGAACTGGTACACGCCCAGGGAAGGCCAAACGAGCGAGCGAGCGGCTGATGGTCCGTTCGCACCTCTGCTCGAAGACGAGGGGAGCAGTAACGGATGGGATGGGTTCGCTTGGCAGTGCCCCATCCCATCCCAGACAGGCGTTGACCCGACTGCGCGGGCACACCCGACAGTCATCAGTGTAACGGTGTGGCCTCTTGAAGTCACCGTTCATGAACCGACGTGTCACTTCACATTGCCTCACAGTGTGTCGCTGCGATGGGTCACGGGAAGGGAGACCACCGGTGAAGAAATCCCTGTATGGTGAGCGCGACTATGCCTTCGGGCAGCTGGTGCTGACGCTGCGCACCACCATCGGCCTGACGCAAGCGGGACTGGGTGAGCGGCTGGGCGTCTCCCGGCGTGCCGTGGCTGAGTGGGAGGGAGGCCTCAGCTATCCCAAAGCGGAACGCCTCCAACAGCTCATTGCCCTGGGGGTGCGAGCCTCAGCCTTTGCCGCCGGGCGCGAGGAGCAGGAGATCCGCGCGCTGTGGAAGGCAGCGCACCAGAAGGTGCTGCTGGATGAGGACTGGCTGGCTGCCCTGCTCGCTTCACCTCGGCCCGTCCAGCCGTCCCCACAGGCCGGGACGCATACTGCTCGCGAGGGAGCGGAGCCGGACGCCTTGCCGCGCATCGACCTGGTGGGAGCCCTGGACGTGAGCCACTTCGCGGGCCGCGAGGTGGAAGTGGCCGAACTGACCCAGTGGATCGTGCAGGAGCGCTGCCGCCTGGTGAGCGTGCTCGGGATCGGCGGGGTCGGCAAGAGTATGCTGGCCTCTCTGCTGGGCAGGCGCCTCTCCCACGAGTTCGAGGCGGTGCTCTGGCGCTCGGTGCGCGACGCCCCCGGATGCTCGGAGCTGGTCGCCGACTGCATCACTTTCTTTTCTGACACGCCGCCGGCGAGCTTCCCCGCCTCCCTGGAGCAGCGCATCAACCAGTTGCTCTCGCGCTTGCAGGCCCGGCGCTGCCTGCTGGTGCTCGACAACCTGGAGACGCTGCTGCAAAGCGGAGATCGCGCAGGCAACTACCTGCCGGGCTACGAGGGCTACGGGCGGTTGATTGGGCGCCTGACCGAGTCGGCCCACCAGAGCTGCGTGCTGCTCACCTCCCGCGAGAAGCCCAAAGAAATTGAACCGCTGGAAGGGGTGCGCTCCCCGGTGCGCTCGCTGCGCCTGGTGGGCCTGGACGAGCAGGCCGCTCGCGAGCTGCTGGCCGACAAGGAACTGGGCGGCACTTCTCTCGCCTGGAGGCGCCTCGTCGCCACCTACGCGGGTAATCCCCTGGCCCTCAAGATCGTGGCGCAGACCATCTCCGACCTCTTCGGTGGAGATCTCGACCGCTTCCTGCAAGAAGGGGAACTGATCTTCAACGGGGTGCGGCCGGTGCTGCGCCAGCAGGTGGGGCGTCTCACTCCCCTGGAGCACCTGCTGCTCACCTGGCTGGCCGTGCTGCGCGAGTGGACGACGCTTCCCACCCTCGCGCAGGTCCTGCATCCCCGGGTGCTGCGCGCGCAGCTCTTGGAGGCCCTGGAGGCGTTGGGACGGCGCTCGCTCTTAGAGCGGGGGCAGCAGGCCAGCTTCGGCCTGCAATCGGTGGTGATGGAGTACCTTACTGATGAGCTGGGCGAGACGCTCAGCGAGGAGATCGTAGTGGGTAACCCGCAACAACTGCGCCGCCTTGCCCTCGCGCAGGCGCAGGCCAAAGACTATGTGCGACAGACGCAGGGACGCCTGCTGGTGCATCCCCTCGTCGAGCGACTGCGCTCCGAACTGGGAACCGACGGCCTGGTCGAGGAACACCTGCTGCGCTTGCTCGCGCAGTTCCGTGCCGAGGATACGGCCACCCAGGGCTATGGTCCGGCCAACGTCACGAGCCTGCTCACAGAGCTGCGCGGCCACCTGCGCGGCCTGGACCTCTCGCGTCTCGCCATTCGCGGGGCTTACCTGCAAGGCGTCGAGATGCAGGACGCGACGCTTGCCAGCTCGACGCTACACGAGGTGGTCTTCACCGAAGCCTTCGACGCGGTTCTTTCCGTTGCGGTCAACCCCGATGGGCGCTCCATCGCGGCGGGCAGTACCAGTGGGCAGGTGCGCGCCTGGCGCGAGGAGGGCCGGATCCTGCACCTGACCATGCGGGGACATCGCGATCGCGTGAGTGCCATCGCCTTCAGCCCCGATGGAGCAGCGCTCGCCACCGCCAGCTGGGACGGCACCGTGCGGCTCTGGGATCTGGAAAGCTCCGCCACCATCTGGACGGGACGAGATCAGCGCATGCCAGTCACCTCCCTAGCGATCAGTCCCGCCGGCAAGCTGGTGAGTGGGGGCTATGATGGAGCTCTCCATGTGTGGGATCTGCGCACCGGGACCCACCTCTCTCGTCTTGCTACGCAGGGCGGGCCGATTCTGACCGTCGCCTGCAGTCGCGATGGACGCCTACTTGCGAGCGGCGGCCTGGATGCGGTCATCCGGCTGTGGGACGCCGAAGGAGGGATGCAGTTGCAAGAACTACCTGGGCACCGCGCCCCAGTCAGCACGCTGGCCTTCGCGCGAGAGATGCCCCTGCTCGCCAGTGGCAGCTACGACCAGGCAGTCAAGCTCTGGGACGTGAAAACCGGAGACAGCCAGGGGACGCTGGACGGACATACCGGCATGGTGACAGGGCTGGCCTGGGCCCCTGATGGCCGCACCCTGGCCTCGGCCAGCTACGACACGACGATTCGGCTCTGGGATAGCCAGAGCTGGCAGTGCCGCCACATCCTGCAGGGCCATCGGGATGCCGTCATGTCGCTGGCCTTCCTGCCCACCGGAGAGCGCTTGCTCAGCGGCAGCCTGGATCGCACCCTGCGCACCTGGGACGTGACGAGCGGGCAGCATGTGCGCACCATGCAAGGGTATGCACTCGCTTTGTCCTCGCTCTCCTGGAGTCCCGATGGACGCTTCCTGGTGAGTGGCAGCAGCGAGGGGACGCTCACGCTCTGGGAGGTGATCGCCCAGACACCTGTGCGGGTGCTGCGCGGGCACCGGCAGTGGGTGTCTGCCGTGGCCTGGAGCCGCGCCACACACCGCATCGCCAGCGGCAGCGCTGATCATACGGTGCGCCTCTGGGATGCCGTAACGGGAGTCTGCACGCACATCTTGCAGGACCATACCGATCGGGTTTGCAGTGTGGACTGGAGTCCTGATGGGAGCATGCTTGCCAGCGGCAGTTATGATGGCAGCGTGCGCCTCTGGGAGACGCAGGCAGGCGCCAGCCGGGTGGAAATCGAACGAGCAGGAGTGGTCAATGCCGTGGCGTGGTCCCCCGATGGCACGCTCATAGCCCTCGCCACTGAAGAGGGGCTGGTGCAGGTCTCTCGGGCGGCCGATGGCTCGCTTGTGCGGCGCTTCGAGCATGCAGGGACCGTCAACGCTCTCTGCTGGAACCCGAGCGGTGAGCACCTGGTGAGCGGGTCAGTCGACGGAGACAAAGGGGTGGTGTCCCTCTGGGATGTACGACAGGGCGCACTCGTGCGCAGGTTAGAAGGACACCACGGGTTTCTCATGGGCGTCGAGTGGTCTGCTGCACACAATCTGCTGGTAAGCGCCGGAGCGGATGGCACCGTGCGCTGGTGGGATCCGCAACAGGGCGTGAATCTCGCCACGGTGCCTGCGCACGAGGCCTGGGCCAGGGCCGTGCACATCAGCCCCGATGGGAAGAACGTCGCCAGTTGCGGGGAAGATGGGGTGATCCAACTCTGGGACATGCAGAGTCACCAGCATCTGGCCACCTTGCGAGCCGAGCGGCCCTATGAGCGGCTCGACATCAGCCACACACGCGGCCTCACCAACGCCCAGCAGGCGGCGTTGCGAGCACTAGGCGCTTCGGGCGTAGAGAACACAACGCCTCCATGATGTGTCGTTTGACGCAATGATGCATCAGAAAACGAGGCTTTGGCTTTATCTTAGTCCTTCAGGTAAGCGCAAAAAGGGCCGGATGCGGCCAGGAAAATGTATTACGGTAAACCTGACAATGACCTCTCAGGTGGGTCATGCCAACCCAACAATTGGTTGCCAATTTACAAGATATCGATGAAAGAAGTCCCTTGTGGAGGGGT
>WNFT01009390.1_pt1 | contig 11095 bp, 8 predicted proteins | sample 5400191 | NCBI WGS metagenome assembly WNFT01 (sample SAMN13153359, study PRJNA577476) | soil metagenome | isolation source: 80 cm saprolite under Madrone tree | place: USA:California | collected 2016-06-14
CTCCTTCCGATACTCGCTGCCCGAAAGCAGCGCGCCCGCGTCGCTGTAAGTGCCGCAAACAATGTCGCTGTCAACGATCGTGCGGAGCATTTGTCTTCAGAAACGCTTCGGCGCCCCTGAACGTTTTGAATCATCCGGTCGGGCAACCTACAATGCCTTTTCGAATGCTCTCCGTTCCTGATCTTTTTCCAGCGATCGCCGCGGATTCACCTCGGCCCGCTTTCCAACGCACGTTGCTGCGCTGGTACGACCAGAATCGTCGCGACCTCCCGTGGCGGAGGACACGCGACCCCTATCGCATCTGGTTATCCGAGATTATGCTGCAACAAACCCGCGTGGCCGCGGTCCTGGAGCACTATCGACTCTTTCTCGAACGCTTCCCCGACATCCCGACATTGGCCGCCGCTTCCGAAAGCGCGGTGTTAGCTGCCTGGAGCGGCCTCGGCTACTATCGCCGCGCCCGCATGCTCCACCAATGCGCCCAGAAGATCATGGTAGAACATCGCGGCCGCTTCCCTCAGACCTCCGAAGCCCTTCAGACCCTGCCTGGAATTGGCCGCTACACCGCCGCCGCTCTCGCCAGCATCGCGTTTGCAGAACCAGTTGCGGTCGTGGACGGCAACGTAGAGCGCGTACTGCAACGGCTAGCAGGGCGTAGCCTCACCTCAGAAGATATGTGGCGGCGCGCTCAGGCTTTGCTGAGCAAGTGTCGCCCCGCCGATTTCAATCAGGCCATGATGGAACTCGGCGCAATGGTATGCACCCCACGCCAACCCAAGTGCGGCGCCTGCCCCCTCCGGAAGTGGTGTGCAACAAAAGGCGAAGCCCCCCGCACCACCCCGCCCCCAGGTCAGTCGAGGAAAGAAATCTGGTGCACGCTGGATCAACGCGATGGCCGCATCCGACTCGTGCGACGTCCGTTAAGCGCGTCTCTAATGGCAGGCATGTGGGAACTACCCCAGGGGATGCGGACTGTCCCAGGCTCCAACCACACATCATCCGCAGCCGCGAAGCAGGGGAAGATTGCCCATGGCGCAAGCGGAGAACAAGAGGCAGCCGCGAAGCGGCGCAAGATTACCGCCCAGGGCGCAAGCCGTGGGTTTCCAGCGAGAAATGAAGAAGCCCGGAAGAGGCGAAAGAACGGCCTTGACTCTCCGTGGCGAATCTTTCGACACTCGATCACCGTTACCGATTACACCGTCCATGTGACCCGCGCCCCCGCGCCCGCCGCCAAAGGCAAATGGATTGCGATCGAAAAAATTTCCGCCGTACCTATCACCGGCCTGACGCGTAAAATCCTCAAGGCAGCTGGCATCATCTAATCCCTAGGCATCAGGTGTTACTGTTGTTGATTTCCTAACACCTGAGACCTGACACCTGAGACCTGAATTCATGAAGTGGCTCAATCGTCTCTTCGGAGGTTCGCAAGATATGGCCGCATTGACAGCGGGAACGAAAGCCCCGGACATTTCCCTGGCTGCCGTTGATGGCAAAACGTTTTCATTACAGGACGCTCTCAAGAAAGGTCCGGTCCTGGCCGCCTTCTTCAAGGTGTCCTGCCCGGTCTGCCAGTACGCATTTCCGTATCTGGAGCGCCTGCACAAAGCCCACGGCGACCAAAACGTCACCGTGGTCGGCATTTCGCAGGACGACAAGCGCAACACCATCGCTTTTCTGAAAGAGTACGGAGTCACCTTCCCGACTCTCCTCGACAACCCCAACGGCTACGCAGTCTCGAATGCCTACGGCCTGACCAACGTCCCGACCTGGTTCCTGATCGGCCAGGACGGCGAAATCGAAATATCGAGCGTCGGTTGGGTAAAGCAAGAAATGGAAGACGTCAACCGCAAGCTGGCGAACTTCCAGAAGACACCGTTGCCCTCACTGTTCAAGCCGGGAGAGGATGTCCGCGACTTCCGCGCTGGTTGAAGCTCGAAAAACTGACCCCGCGGTTCGCGGGACAAAGATGATGTAATCCTCTCCTATCGCTGACGCATGAATCGGAAAAGTAGGAAACGCATTAACTGGCGTCGGCGCTAGTGGTCAGCGTAAGAGGATTTTTCTCACCACGTAGTGACCAGATTGCGTGCGGTCTATGAGTGTAATCGCGATGACTAATTGCTCGGAGTTGGACTCGCGGCGTTCGCCGTAGCGGTCGGGTTGACGACTGCCGCGGAGCGGGTGAGCCGGGGGAAAAGTGGCGTCACTTCCAGCGGCATCTTCTCGCGCGCCGAGGTGAAGGCCACCGGCGTGGTCTTGATCAATTCCGCTCGGTCATCCCAGGCGTTGAGCTTGATGCGTCCGCCCAGAGGCAGGGCTGCGATCTGGTCCAGTTGGTTGGGATCGAGGGCCGGGGCAGAGTTCATCAACGCCACCATGCGATCCACGACGCCCTTACGGTCAGTGAGGCCAGTGCCCAAGTGGGGAGTCAGCAGTGCGGAAAGCGCCGGGCCGCGCGCCGCCACCTCGCGGAGGAACAGTCCCGGTGTATTCAGCTTCTGGGCGTATGGTGAATTCTTCAGCAGTTCGAGAGCTTTCTGGTCGGCTGCAGCTTCTTCCTCGGGAACGTGCCGGAAGCCCAGGTTCTGGTAGGTCGATTCATCGGAGAACAACATGCGATCGGAGAAGGCGTACTTGCTGGCCAAGTTGTGTCCCAGGACGATGTGGGCCAGTTCGCGTGCGAGCACCATGGCCAGGCTGGCTTCATCCGGGAGCACGTCCACCAAGCCGCGGCTTACCACGATGGTGTTGCCCGCGCTGAACGTCTCCAGTGGCAAAGTCAGCATCACACGGGTGCGCACCGGGCTCGGCAGTTCAATGTTGTTGGTGGTCAGCAAATTGTTGACAACGGTCTCCAGCACCTTGTCCACTTCACCCGCGGGAGCGAGCAGGCCGGCATTCTGTAGCCGCTCGATGACGTTGTCTCCCGCCTGCTGCTGCCATTGCCACTGCGCTTGCAGCGGAGAAGGATCCTGCGCCCCCGGGCTTGCGTCCTTCACCGTGGAGTCAACCACCACCTGAGTCAATTCGCTGTCCTGGCCGCCCTTCTGCAGGTCATAACCCCAGAGCCGAGTCTGGGCCTTGAAGGCCATCTTGTCTTTCGAACGGTAGCTGAAATCGCCTTCCTCACTGTAAATGTAAGCGGGTACCCAGTAGCCCGGGATCAGATTCAAGCGCCAGCTATCCATGTGGAAGAAATAAGCGTTGCGGGGGCGCGGCTCATAAAAGCCATTCAGGCGCACAATGTTGTAATCCTGGTCTTCTACCCAAACCCGGCCGCGGAAGCGGCCATTGCCAGTGCCTTTTTTGGCGGACACGTCGAAGACGATACAGCGGACATCACCGAGGAACTCGCGGTGCACGTACTTGAAGTCGTAAGTTTTGCGATTGAAGTCGTCGCGGTCGGCGTAGATCATCCACGAGAAACCCAAGGGTTTGTATTCGAATTTAAACAACCTGGTGAAGCCGCCCAACAGGTGACTCTCAAAGCTGGTGTCTTTGGAGAGATAGTCCCGGCGGTCCACGCTTTCGCCCAGATCCATCCGGCCGAGGAAGTAATGATCTTGCACCGGTGCTGGGCCGACGCGCGGGTCGAACTTCAGATTTTGCAGATAGGTCTCAACGAAGGGAGTGCGGGTCTTCAGCATTTCCATCAGCGCGTGCTCCCGCTCGATCGCGCGGTCCACCACCTGGTCCATCGTGATGGACGGCGCCAAAGCGGGCGCGGATGCTGCTACCGGCTGCCGTGCAACGTTCGGTGGCTGCGGCTCAAGTTGCCCGCGCGACGAAGCCGGGCTGGGCGGAGCGTCCGAAGCTGGCGTATCCCCCGTCGCCGCGAACGAAGGCGGGTTCGCCAGCTGCTGCGCGTCCGCGCTCAGCGTGAGCAGCAGGAAGGCGGAAATCACCCTGTGACAAATACGCATAACTCAACCCGCGGTTTTTTGTGCCTTCGTCGACCACTTCGAAAAGAAGCGTTTCAGTGGCGATCGTGCTCGTGGTCGTCATAACCCGCCGGTTGCTTGCCTGCGGCGCGTTCAGGCCAGCAGCCGGTGGGTGCTTGTTCTCGTTACGCGGAGTGGTGCAGGCCTAGTGCCAATGTCGAGCGGCGAGTAACAATTTCTTTAATTGCATTATTTCTTAGCGACTTAAGACAGACATAGCACCTCGGACGGGCGGCGATTCGGTAGTCTCCGGTGGCTGGGTTTCACCAGGGTGGTGCTTTTCAGCCACGGGCTGGAAATCAGCGAGGGATCGTCAGGGCTCTGATGGTGAGATTGATTCCTTGACAATGTCGGCTCCTACCATGATCCAGTATCTGTTCAGCCACACAGTTGCCCAACACGCATGCGACCTTCTACCCAACGGTCAGGGCCGGCGCCGTCTCACTGACGCACTCTTGATGGTGCTGACCTATCCCTCCTGGCTGACGAAAATCATTATCTCTGTACTCCACAGTCCTGATGCTGTCGTAACCCCGCCCGGCGCACTCTCTCCTTTACAATCTGTCCATATCTAATCCGACTGAATTCCTGAGGGTCATGCATGATCGTTCGGAGAACCACGATGCTCGCCGCCGCTCTATCACTAGTCGCCGCGAGCTCCGCTCAGCTAAAGCCCATTCGTCCGCGCACCACGTCCCGCCGTCTTCCCGGAACCGCCATCGTCGCCCTACAAGCAATCCGTCCCGAGAACATCGAGACCCACGTCCGCTTTCTCTCGCATGATCTTCTCGAGGGTCGCGGCACCGGACAGCGCGGCGGCGACATCGCCGCCGAGTACATCGCCACCCAGTTCGCGCTCTACGGACTGAAGCCCGCCGGCGACAAAGGCACGTACATGCAGAAGGTCCCGATGGTAGGCATCACACCGGGCCCCGACACTCGCTTCATGCTTGTCCCAGCAAAGGGCAAGAATATCGATCTCAAGCCCCTCGACGAATACGTAGCCTACGACCAGACCCAGGAGCCCGCTTCCGACATCGACGCCGAAATTGTCTACGTCGGCTACGGCATCGACGCCCCCGAATACAACTGGGACGACTACAAGGGCGTCGACGTCAAAGGCAAGGTTCTGCTCATGCTGGTCAACCAGCCCTCGGACGATCCCAAACTATTCCAGGGCAAAGCACTGACCTACTACGGACGCTGGACCTACAAATACGAACAAACCGCCCGCAAAGGAGCCGTCGGCGCGATCCTCATTCACAAAACCGACATGGCGAGCTACGGGTGGGAGGTCGTGCGCAACTCGAACTCCGGCGAGAAGTCGTATCTGAAACTCGATGGCACACCCAAGCTCAAAGCCGCGGCATGGATTCATCTCGATGTCGCCAACAAGCTAGCCAAAGCCGCCGGCCTCGACCTCGACAAAATGATGTCCGACGCCCGCTCCCGCGACTTCAAGCCACTCCAACTCAACGTCCGCCTGACCGCACACATGACTAGCAAGATTCGCCCGTTTGAGTCGAACAACGTAATCGCCGTTCTCCCCGGCGTCGACAAGAAGTTAAAGGACGAAGCGGTCATGTACACCGCGCATTACGATCACCTCGGCATTCGCCCCGACATGCCCGGCGACAATATCTACAACGGCGCTATGGACAACGGCACCGGCTGCGGCATCCTGCTCGAACTCGCTCGCACCTACGCTCAATCCGCCCAGAAGCCGCGCCGCTCGGTCTACTTCGCGTCGGTCACAGCCGAAGAACAAGGACTGCTCGGCTCCGAATACTTGGGTAAGCACCCGCCAATTCCCGCCAGCAAAATCCAACTCGACCTCAACTACGACGACGTAAAACCACTAGGCTCTCCCGAAGAAGTCCAGGTAGCCGGCGCCGAGCGGACCAGTTTCTATCCAGTTGTCCAATCGCTGGCCGCCGAGTTCCGCTTCACCATCCGTCCCGACGCCCGCCCCGAGGCCGGACACTTTTATCGCTCCGACCACTTCAGCCTGGCCCGCGTCGGCATCCCCGCCTTTTCAATCAACGAAGGCATGAAGTTCAAGCACCACGACGAAGCCTGGGGCCTGGCGCAGGATGCCGACTACACCAAGAACCACTACCACCAGCCCAGTGACCAGTACCATCCCGGCATGGACTACACCTCCGACGCCGCCATGGCCCGCTTCGGTTTTGCACTGGGATGGGAAGCCGCCAACCAGCCCACGCAGGTCACCTGGAAGAAAGGCGACGAATTCGAAAAAGCTCGCTTGTCAGGCCAGTGAAAGAGGGTTCCTCCGTGCCCCCCGCGACCTCCATGGTTAAGGGTTTTAGCCGTGGAGGTACGGCATCACTCTCATTCCAAAGCCCAAAACTAGCGTAACTTTTGGACCTCTCGGCCCCATGCTACCCTCCTGCTTAGTATTGCAGATTCAGTGAGTTGCAAGCGCAGGCTCAGCGCCAAATTGTACAGCGTGCCAGCGACAGAGTCTGCTCCGAACCGCGCCGATGCCCAAGCTCCCGATCTTCCGCTTTGGATCTTTCGAACCGACGCCTCGGCCCGATCTCGAGTTCCAGGGACTAATCATCTCATTGGCCGACCTTCAACTCGGCGTGGACAACCTGCGCTATGACGTGCACCTGAGCCCGCGCGTAACTGAAGAGTTGAGCTCGCATCTTGCCCGCTACATCCGCCTCTTCGGGGGCGTCGACGCGCTCTTCGGGATGGAGACCCCCTCCGCTTCCCGTCCTTCGTTTCTCCGCGTTCCGACGGAGGGTCCCTCGAAGCCCCGCAAAACCGCTGCCGGCGATCTCAAGGCCCTTCTGGTTTCGCTTCACCTTGCCATCCTGAATCGCGCCAAGGTCGCGGGAAATCCTTCTATTGATGTCCTCGGACGCCTTGCCGTGTTGAAATTTATCCGCTCCGAACTGCAAGCGCAGTTTGCCCGCACCCTCGAGCAGTGTCGGATGAAATCCAAGTCCCTCGAAGGCCTGCGTCTGGCCAAGATGCACGAGACCCAGGAACTGGTCGCTACCTTCCAGGTGCGCAAGAAGATCATCCAGCGCAAAGCAGGACAGGAAATTTTCCGTCTCCTCCGCGAGATCGAAAAAGAAACCCTCGCCCGCACCCGCCGCTCGCTCTTCGGAGAAACCGCCAACGACTGCTATCGCCTTTTTCTGAACCCGCTCATCCTCACCGAGGACGGCCGCGACGATTATCTCTGCGCCGAGCACTACTTCATGTTCGGCAACTTCGATAAGGATCCCGACACCTTCGCCCACCTTCGGCAGCTGGCCTTAACCTTCCTGCGCGAACTCGGATACGAAGAGCCCTCCGACGACAACCTCCTGGAGCAAGCTCTGAACGTCCCCGAGAACGCCGCCGCGCTGGTAGGAACCGGCGAAGCCGCCGCTCAGACCGATGACAGCAATCTCAGTATCAGCATCAAAGACCGTCTCGATCTCTGGACCCGCATGCTCCAGAAGGAAAACATTCTTCCTCACGTAATCGCATCTTACGAAGCGGTAGGGCTGCTGGGTGAATACGCCCGCGTGAATCCCCAGCAGTTGAAGAATGCTCTGATCTCCCGCGAGGAATGCGTCCGCGTAGAAAAAATCATCGCTGAAGGAAAGCTCCCCGCCGACCGCCTCCACGCCGCGATCGGACGGGTAGGTTCCACCCGATCCCCGGAACGCGCCCGTGCGGCCGCCCGTCTCCTCCGCGATCTCTTCTGCTATCACCGCGATCGCCGAGGCCTCGAAGCCATCACCAGCGGTCTCGACAGCGTCAACTTAATCTCCGACGACAAGGTCCGCGAACTCTCCAGCCTGAACGGCATGCTCTACGAGTTCCTGCCGCCCGAGGATCAAAAAGCGGCCGAGGAACGTGTGCTGCATCACGTCATCCTCAAAGCCGACGTCCGCGACTCGTCCATCCTTACGCGCTCGCTGATGGAAAAAGGCATGAACGCCGCCTCCTATTTCAGTCTGAATTTCTACGAGCCCGTAAATAAGCTGCTCGCAAAATACAACGCCGGCAAGGTCTTCGTCGAAGGTGACGCCATCATTGTTGCCCTGCTTGAACGCGAAGGCGAAGCCATGCTGGCCGTGAGCCGCGCCTGCGTTCTTGCCTGGGAAATCCTGACCCTGGTGCGCGGCTACAACGAACTGCTCGAGCGTTCAGGACTGCCCCAGATGGAGCTCGGCCTCGGCATCGCCTACCAGGATTCTGGCCCGCTCTACCTCATGGACGGCGATCACCGCATCATGATCTCCGACGCCATCAACGAGAGCGACCGCCTTTCCTCCTGCAACAAGCGAGTGCGCAAAAAACTCGCGCCTAATGCCGGCCTGTTCCGTGTCTACACTCTTCAAATCGGCGGCGACTCCGATGCTGACTCCGAAGGCGGCGCCAATTCCGAAGACATCACCATCAACTACAACGTCAGCGGAATCTGCCTGAGCGAACCGGCATTTCGAAAACTCCAACAGGAAATTTCGCTGTCTCCATGGAGGGTGAATTTCAAAGGCAAGTGGATCGACGACCAGCGTGAGTTCCTGGTCGGCACCGTTCCCCTCGCCAACGGAGCCTTTCGCAAGATCGCCATCCGCAAGAGCCGCATCGCCCAGGTGGACCTCCGCGATTTCTCCCTCCTGCACTGGACAGACCGCTTCTATTTCGAAGTCTGCGCCGATCCGGCCGTCTACGCGGCGCTGCCGGGGGAGAAGTCGGCCGCTGCGTCGGAGCCACGCTAGCAAAACAAAAAGCCCGACCTTCCAGAGTCGTTGCAAGCCAATCAGACAGCGCCTCTGCGGCCGGTCACCAGGTTGATGATCAGAACGATCACGGCCAGCACCAATAGTAGGTGGACGAAGCCGCCAAATGTGTACGAACTCACCAGCCCCAACAACCACAAGACCAGCAGGATAACGAAAAGGGTCCAAAGCATCTCATCCTCCTTAGCGGCGCCGACACCATTCCATATCGTTCCTGAAGTCTTGTCTCTCCGGTGAAGGTGGTAGACGCTACAAACTCTCCTGCTAGTCATGCTCACACTGGCCAGTATTTTTGTCCCACTCCGCCGGTCGGGGTTTGGATTTGGTGGTCCAGAGGTTGCATCGTTAGTGCCACCTTGTGGCCTAGAGAACCGAAGCTCTAGCTAGGTAGGACCTTCGGTAGCAAGATCGCCGCCGACCGCACCAAGGCCAGCGCAGTCACGTCATTGTGCTTGGGGGCAGTCTGAGCAAATTGCTGTACCGCCCGCAAAATGGTCAAGCAGAGTTCCGGCGCGCTGGACGCGAGAGGAGCCTCTTGCAGGCTGCTTTTCGTGCCTTCCAATCCAAATTCTTCTCCCTCGCATTCCGCTTCCACAAATCCGCGGGAGACGACCAGAAGAACCGCACCCGGCGTCAAGGCGCAAGTCGAAGCGCTCCGTGTGGTGTGAGAAAAAAGGCCGAGCGGCAACCCGGTGGCGTCGAGCGGCGTGATGCCCGTCTGATCGCGCAGCAGGGCGGGCGTGTGCCCCGCGTTCGCATAGCATACTGTCCCCAGATCCTCGTTGTAGCAGCCAATGAATGCCGGACAACTGCGCACTCCGGCACAATGCAAGATCGTCCGGTTGAGCTGCTGGGAAAGTTCGATCATGGCTACCGGTTCGTTGAGATCCTCATCTGCAAAAAGCTCAGGCGCGAGAGTTCGAAAGGTTTTCTGCGCAGCGATGAGGATCTCGCGAGTATCCTCGCGGCGGCCGGCGATATCGAACAATCCGAAGAGCACGCGCGACCGACTCGCCCGCAGGAATTCGTAGAAGTCTCCCGCCACGCGCAGCCCCTGATAGATGGCCGCGATCTCGGCGTGGCGCAGGGCAGGTACGTCGGAATGCAAAGGATCGGTGAGCAGGGGCGGTGCAGCGCGGTGGAACAAACGGCGGGCGAAGCCTAGAGACGGCGACGTTAGCGCACGAATCAAGTTGGTTCCAACTGGCATCAGTCACTCGCTGCGTCAGCACAAGCCATGCCGGCAGAAACCGCGCGCCTCGAGATGGAACGCGCGGTTGCGCCAACTTGTTTTATCGGCAGCTTGCGCAGGTGTCTTAGAGGACTGGGCTCCGACAGCCGAGCTAACTTTTGTTGCCATTGGCCTGGTGGGCGCCCGCACTGGTGCTCTTCAGTGTCACCTTGTCTTTGACCTCGACGGAGGGCGGCTTGGGTTGCGGTGACCGAGTGGCAGGCTGTGAGACCTGGCTCGCATGATCATGAATACGGGTGCTGCTTACCGGATTAGTCATTTGTGTCTTGGGGTTCCTGCCCCTTAGGTCATCGGCCCAGCCCGTCTCGGCCTTAGGAGCTTGAGCCTAGTGTCAGAGCCTTTGGTAACAAGGCAACTGGTTACGTTGACCGAATGGAAGGTTGCTATCGAGTGCGGAGGATCCCCAGCACGCTTTGTTTGAAGTCCGCGATCCGTGGAGTCTCTGGTTCCAGGGAAATCCGCACGGCCAGAGCCTGGAGGAAGTAGGTGTGGTTCTGATACCGGGCGAGCGTCTCAGGTGTCAGCGGATTGGCCCACACTTTCTTGTCTTCATGCTGCAATTTCGTCAGCCAGCTTTCGAAAGGGGCCGTGTCGTAATCCGATCGTCGGATGACGGAGAGTACCGCCGCGGCCATGCGATCCTGCTCACCCTGGGTGTAGACCTGGGGCGCCGAAGAAAGACGCGTGGCCAGCGCGGACAGAATGCTGCTTTGCTCTTCTTTAGTAAGCAGAGGGCTGCCGGCGAGCGCTTGCAGGAGATCAGCGGTGTGGGCTGTCGCGTGAATCCATCCTAGTTTCGCGTCGTATCCGCGCAGGTCGCGCTCGGATTGAAGATAAGTGAGAGCGTCGCCGAGCAGTTGGTGATAACGCTGCTCGCCGAGAAAGGGCGTCTTTACCTCTCGCTCGGCAATCGGGGAGAGGCACAGGGCGGAAAACGACCGCTTCAGAACCGAATCCGTCCCGGACTCGCCGATCCCACTCTTAAGATTGGCGCGCCACTCGTCCGCCAGTGCCCGCAGTTCCGGTGGCTGGAGGATGTTCGGCCGCGCGATCCAGCGTGCCAGGACGGAGTACGCCAGTTCATCCCGCAGCTCGGGATCGGGGGACGCGAGGAGCTGGCTGAGTTCCTG
>WNFT01006990.1_pt1 | contig 11094 bp, 21 predicted proteins | sample 5400191 | NCBI WGS metagenome assembly WNFT01 (sample SAMN13153359, study PRJNA577476) | soil metagenome | isolation source: 80 cm saprolite under Madrone tree | place: USA:California | collected 2016-06-14
ATCGCGGCCATCATGAAGGCGACCGGCTGGCAGCAGCACTCGGTGCGCGGCTTCTTCGCCGGGGTGGTGCGCAAGAAGCTGGGCCTCTCCCTGGTGTCCGACAAGACCGGCGACGCTCGCGCCTATCGCATCACCGACAAGCCCGCCCCGGCAAAGCGCAAGGGCAAGCCGAGTCGCAAGGTCGGGTGATCCCATGACGCAGCGATCATCCGATCGCGAAGCCATCGAGGCCGAGATCGACCGCATCCGGTCACTCGGCCTCGACGACCTTCGCACCCTCTGGCGAACTACGTTCCGCTCGTCTCCCCTAAAGGGCTGTTATTCGGCGTGCAATTTTGACCCCTGGACCGAAAACATCGGCAGCCGCGCTTTCGAGTTGAGCCTTCCACGTCGTGATCTGATTGGGGTGGACGTCGAACTGCTCCGCGAGCTGCGCCAGCGTCCGATCGCCCTTGATCGCCGCAAGCGCCACCTTCGCCTTGAAGGCCGGTGTGTGGTTCCGGCGCGGTCGTCTCCTCGTGGTCTCTCCTGATTCGCGGGCCATAGCGTGCCAGCTGTCAGGCAGAAACTCCACTTATCGCCGTGTCCAAATTTCCGGGGCCGGCTCTGTCTCCCACATCAAGAACACGCTGGATGCAGCCGCCATCAATGTGCGAAGGGGCACTATCAGCCGGGAACGGAAACAACGGAAACAGGCCGAGTCCGCCGACAACCACGAAACGGCGTAGCCTGCCAGACCTCGTTCTAAAGGGGCAGCCGGCCCCCCCTCCGTCTGCGAGACGTTCAGCGGCTCGGCTTGCGCGCCGCCCGGGAGGCGCGCCTTACGGGGCTTGGCCCCTCTCACTCCCACGTCGAGGTCTTAAATCCAAGACTTTTCGCATTCTCGGACACTGTTCGCTTGATCTGATCCGAGGCACCTGCAGGAAAGTCAGCATTGATCTCAACCGTGATCTTCAGTTCGGCTTGAGGATCAGAGATGAGGTTGCTGATGATTTCTTCTGCCAGCTGCACCAGTCGCATCTTAGCTGTAGTAGGATTTACTTCGACGGAACCGTAGAAAGATTTGGCTTTCGCAGTACTAGTTACAGGAGCACCGCTCGCATCAGCGCTTCGTGGATTTAGCAACGTAGCTTGACCATGCGGTTCTGTCGACGGCGGAGCGGCACCCTCAGCCAATCCGGGGTTGGGTTTGAGTTCTACCGGAAGGTTCGCTTCATATTTCTTCGCTGCTTCGGGCTCGATAAGAAGAAGCGTGTCATCGAATTGCACGTTGGCGTCGCCGAACCTGAACCCAGCAAAAACATCGCCAGTCTGACCATAGGCGGTAGCGAAGAAATCCTTGGTGCTCGCTCCTTTCATGACAGCTTGTTCGAGAACGCTACGCTCCTTAAGCCGTGGTAAGTAGAGGTAGCGCTGCATATCCTCCCAGAAGGCCATCGCCCTGACAGCGACTTTCCCGTCTTTCCAGTAGAGCTTCTTTAGAGTCTCGCGCAAATGAATCGGAGACCAAGCACTGATGACCAACTCGTTGTCGTGACACACGCGCTGGATTTCGGCGCCCAAAGCTGACCCGCTGGTATTCAATGGGAACGCTTCGATGTTCGGTTGTCGATCCATGGGAGCGGCCTGCACGGGACACAAAAGCCACCTAAAGCAGGCTCAGAGCTTGCGCGGTCCGATCCTCGGGAATGAGTTGCTGGATATTGAGATAGATCGCCGCGGCCCTGATGCGCTCGCCATATTGAGTGGGCGAGACCACTCCCTCGGGAAACGCCGCCTTCGTCTCGCCGCGGCAATGCGCGCAGCGGTAGATCGAGGCCTGATGTTCCGTAACCACGAGCGGGCGCTCGGGAAGGTCGAACACTTGGCGCTTCTCGATCCCGATCGCCGACTTTGGCGACGGACGATTCAGATACGCTGCAGAAGTCCCTGCTGGGACACCCCCAATACCCACAACATACATTGAGACTTGCCCCGCCCTAACCGGCGGGGCTTTCCCGCGTGTCGTACACCATCGTAAACCGGCTGGGCGAAGCCATGACGGCGCGGAGGTTCAATCGGTCCTTTTTTGCGCCCTGCGTTGGCTACGCGACAGTCGCCGGCGAATGACTCAGATACGCCGGCAATGTCCTAACAGGACACTCATGACTCCTACCTCCCCTGACTTGGCCCCGCCCTAACCGGCGGGGCTTTTCCCGCGATTCCTACGATGTCGCACACACTCACCGTGACGCTGCGAGAACGTCACCTCACCGCGAAACAGCGCTGGGCGCTCGAAATACTTGCCGCCGCAGGGCTGCGTGGCTGCACAGGGGCGACCTTGCTCGCCCATGGGTTCAACGTCGCTATGTTAGCCGACCTGGTCCACGACGGGCTCGCCACGGCGCGCCGCCAGACCATGAGGATGGGCATGCGGAAGATCCAGTTTGCCCGCATGATGATCACGGACGCCGGCCGGAGGGCACTCGAAGGTGACACGTAAGGGGGTCATTTGGTACTTAGTTGCGCTGATTCGTTTCGACCGTCCCCAATTAGGATTACGCCATGGCCGAGGTCGAGTGCGAAGACTTGACTGCGGCCGAGTTTGCCGTTCTGGCAGCTATTGTCGAGATCAATGAGAGCGGCCGACTTGGGTCTTTGGACGCCCTGTGCCGAAAAACGAGATTGCCCGAGACCGTCGTCAAGAACGCGGTCATGCATTTACTCAACATTGGTTTCGTAGAATTTCCGCGGCAGTGATCCGCGCAGGAAATCGAGCGTGAGCTTAGCGTTGCACCCGCCCCGCTACTCAGCGCCCGAGGAGCGGCGGAAGCGCTCAGCGCGACGACGCTAAGCGTTTGTCATCTTGCCCGCATACAGACGAAGGGCGCCGATGGTGGCGCCCTTTCCAATCCGTGATTCCTGTCCTTGATGGTTTTAGAATTTATAGTTGAGCGTTGCGCGGCCGAGGTCCGTGGTCGCCTTGGTGTCGATACTGATCCCACCGACATTGGCACTAGGACCGTCGAGTTCAACGTGAAGATATTCGGCGCCAATGCTCCATTGTGGAGTGAACGCATATTGAACGCCCGCACCAGCCGCCCAGCCAACGCCCGGAGTTTTGGTCGATGCTCCGGGCACCGACTGTTCGATGCGCCCATAAGCGACGCCGCCGGTTCCGTAGAGCAGCAAAGCTGGGTTGACCAGGAAGCCGAATCGTCCTCGCGTGGTGCCGAACCAGGGAAGCTTGGTGGTTAAGCCCCTCGTGGTGTTTTCAATCGAGGTAAGGTCGAAATCTGTTTCGAGGCCCAGCACAAAGGTACCGTATTGTTTATTGTAGCCCACCTGAAAGCCGCCCACCACGCCGTTGCCATGTACACTGGCCGAGGCCGATGCGCCGGGAACGCTTACCGTCTCCTTGAAGCTGGTTTCCCCGTAGCCGAGATTGCCGCCGATATAGAGACCGTCCCATGGCGACGCGATGTAGGCTGCGCCTGGTGGTGGTGCTTTGATGGCCAAGTCGGCCGCGGACGCTGGGCCGGCAATGAGCATTGTCGCCGCAGCACTCAGAAGCAATTTCCTCATTGGACTCCCCTTGTTCGAACACGCCCCCGCCAACGATGGCAGCGAAGGGACTAGTGACCACGTTCATCCCAGAGTCGCAAGATCGACTCAACCGAAATTTCCAATCTGTTGCAAAAGAGAGACGCCGAATTGCCTTAATCTAAGTAAGTCGAGGGAGTGGGACGAAAATGAGAGCCAGATACAGTCTCTATGGCCAATGCGTAAAGCCAACGCGGTTTTTCATCGATGGCGAAGAAAAAGAATTTCTCTTTCAACAGGATATCGGGCCGTTCCTACGAGCTTTGGGATATGCTTACAGCAACAGTGAAATCAACAGGCTGTGCTCGCCCGCCGTTAACGAAGGTCCGCCGATAGCGCTTCGGCATGGTTCCCGCTCTCTGCGCACCCCTGATGATGTGATCGCATGGGCGAAAAAGCGATTACAGGCGAGGATGACAGCCATCTTCAACGGTAAATAGAATCTGGTAGCGGTTAGGGAACGAGCAACCGCGGGGGCGCGCCAGTGACGTTCCATAAGGAATGCCGGGTTCGTTGAGAGCCGAAGCCGCCCCCTTGCCCTCGCTCCGCTATCGCCGTGCCGACGCCGCTGCCGTCAGCGCAATCGCCAACGGATCACAGCAGAGCACCATCAAGGCAATCAACCAGCGTATGGCGCGCTCGGAATCCGTGTCCGCGCCCACGAGGTCGGCAACGTACCTGATAGGTGCGGCCTCAGTCTCGATCTGCCGGCCCTGGGCGCCCACGGCGGCACGTTCGGCTTTGAGGTCGGCAAGGGTCAAGGCCTCCCGCTGGCGCTCACCGGCAAGCGCCTGCCGGCTCTTGCGCTGTCCCTCGATCGCGGAGAGTGCCGCGTTGGTCTTGCCGCGCCTGGTCGCCTCGGCAATCGTCGCGTCGATTTGCGCGACACGTGCGTCAAGATCGGCGACCGTGTGGGCCTGGACATCGATCCGGGCCACGAGCGCAGCGTCCTGCGTCTCGATCGCCGACGTAGCCGCGCCGCGGTCGCCCACATGGGCGGCTACCAGCTGGGCATAGACGCCCGTGGCGTTGATGATGGCCAGCCCGACCACGAGCACAACGAGCACGACGCGCCAGATCCAGGCCGTGACGCGCCAGCGGCGGGCAAGCCAGCCGGCTGCGATCAGCTTGCTCGCTTCCATCATGGTCGCCATTGCGATGATGAGCAGCGGCGTCCCCGGAAAGAGCTGGACCATGCCCTTGATCGAGAACAGCGCAGCGACTGAAGCGAGGCCAATGGCAGCGACATAGGCCGTAACGTCGATGGCACGACCGCCGCCGCGGTAAAGCGTGACGGCAGTTTTGATATCCTTGCGTTTTTCCGTTTCGCCATTTTGGAACCGTGACGGTCGGCTTGCGCTTGCGGCGGTACCGCTTGGCGCGTAACGCGCCGGTCGCGTCCTTGGCCTTTGGCCGACTTGGTCCTTCCCCTGCGAGGGGGAAGGATCGCAGTTCGGTGACGTTCGCGTCAGGCATCGTCGCCCCCGCGTACGGCTTCGAGAAGCATTTCAAGGAACCGCCGGTGCCGCACGATGGCGGCCTTCGGGATGTCGATCGCGAGGGTGAAATCGGTCTCCGTTTCGTCGATGACGCGAAGTTCGGTTTCGGGGAGGTCGGAACGTGTGCGTGCTGGCATTGGTCCCTCCCCTCACCTTGGCGAAAAGCCGGCTTCCGCCAGCGCTCGGGCAAGAGCGGAGGTGAAGTATGGCGCCGCGCTCACGGCCGCCGTCGTGGCGATTGGCAAAGCGTTCAGCGTCGTCATAGGTGAAGCGCTTGCACATTTCGGCAAGCGCAAGTGCCTCATGCTGCGGAATGCACAGCGGAATCGTGATCGTGCTAGGCTTGGAATCAGCCATTGAACCTTGCTCCGTAGGTTTGATGGTTAGGGCCGGCGGGGTGCGTCCAACACCTCGCTGGTCCGCCTCGCCATTGCGGCGGGGCTGACTTCCTGCTAGCGGAAATTCATGAAGAAGGCAACCGTTTCTGCTAGCGGAAAGAGAATAGGTCGGCCGCCCGTCGGTTCCCTCAACATCGGCGTGCGCCTTCCGCCCGCGGAGCTTGCCGCGCTTGATGCATGGATTGCCAAGCAGAACGATCCCCAGCCATCGCGCCCGGAAGCGATTCGTCATCACCTGAAGCGTGCGTTATCGAGCGAACCCGAGGCCGCGAAGCCGCGCCGGCCGGCAAGGCAGAAGAGTCCATGACCAGCCGCTTCCCCGCGCCGTGGCGGATCGTCGAGTTGCCGAATGGATTCGCCGCGTGTTCTACGGCCGGGCTCCGGACACTGCGGGGCACACCGGCATCATGACGATGGACGAGGCGCGCCAGATGGCGCTCGATTTCGCAAAGCTGCCGGAACTGCTCAAGCAGCACGGGGGATGAATGCCCCACCCCTGCGGGACACGCCCGCCGGCCCGATGTTGAACGTACATAGCCGCTGGCCAATACTGCCGGCATGCCACGCAAGCCAGAACCGCCGAAGCTGACAAACTGGAATATCTACAAGGTCGCCGCCACGGCCATCTGGCTCGGCACTGTCGAAGCCCCAGACAAACGCAGCGCTATCAAGAAGGCCGCCGAGGAGTTCAAAACCGACGCCTGGCGCTTGTACGCGGTCCCGCGGCAATGACGCTCCGCAAGGGTGAAATCTCCCGCGCCCGCCTGCGTCGCGAATGGCCACACCACGTGGCGCTGTCGGCCGAGAAGGTGCGCGGCCTCAAGAACAGTGAAGTCGTACGCGGCTTTGCGGACGCCCTCTCGGTCGCACCGTTGACGTACTCCCTGTGCCGTGGCGAGCTCGACTTCGTGGTCTTGCTTCGCCAAGCCGGAAGACGCGGACGTGTTCCGTGAACGGTTCGGTGGAGAGCAGCTTGCCGGGGAAGGAACGATGACATTGCCACGCCTCACTGCCGAACAACGTCGTGCGCTCAAAATCCTTGCCGACGCCGGCATCAACGGCGTCACCGTAGCGACCTTGGTCGCCCATGGATTTTCGCGTACGGCGCTCGCGGTTCTTGTGCGGAAGGGAGTGGTGAGGGCTCGGCAGGGGACTGTCATGGCGGACGGCAAAGCGATCGAGGTCTACCGCGTCAGGATCACGACCGTAGGCCGACGAGCGCTTGAAAGCTAGGTGCGCGAGGAGTTTGTGTTTTGCCAAAGGTGGTCCCCAGCCAGGTCGTGGCCTTGATTGATCAGGCTTTTCCTGACGTAAGGACTGTTCCCAACTCTTCGGTGTACCCAGGCGATGCCGGGGCGCTGTCTGCTATCGTAAAGCTGACCGATGAAATTCCGGAAGAGCTAATTACGATCAGCGGACAAGACTACACCGACCTCATCCACGGCTTGGCCGCTCTTACACAGTCCGTGATCAAATGGAATCAAAGAGGCGGTAGCGATCCGCCCACGCTGATCGGGGGTCAGAAAAGTCCACTATCCATGGTCCGGCAAATGCTTGCAAAATGCCCCGATCAGAATCCTTCACCCGCAACCGCGGCGTTGGCTTTCATCGCAGACGCCGCCCTGCGTGACAGCATACGTATCGATTTAAGCACTGCGACTAGCGCCTTTGATAACGGAGAATGGAAGGCGTCGACTGTATTGGCCGGCGCCGTCGTCGAGGCGCTCCTACTTTGGGCAATCCAACGCGATCCGGCAAAGCTTGCAGGGATGGCAAATAAGCCAAAGAAAGCGCTAGAACGATGGGACCTTGCTGACCTCATCGATGTAGCCAGTGCTCTGAACGCTATCGCACCAACGACTGCGATTCAGGCTCGTCTCGCGAAGAATTTTCGCAACCTCATCCACCCCGGTCGCGCTCAGAGGACCAACGAAGTGTGTGACCGGGCTACCGCGTTAACGGCACTGGCCGCTGCCGCACTTGTAGTTCGGGACCTATCGTGAGTGCGTTGAGCCGGCCGATCGAACGGGCTTGATGAATTTGTGGCAAGTTTATAGGTAGATAAACGATCTGCGCAAATTAGCTTGCAATATCAACGTAATGTTCAAGACATGGCATCCTCGCGGGGTCATGCTCGCCCAGGACTGGTTGCTGACTGCCCGAGCGCGCCTCGCTCTTTCGTCAGTCAACGATCTCCGCTCGGTACTCATAACCTGAAGGTCACAGGTTCAAATCTATCCCCGCAACCAATTTTCAGCAAAAGTCCGGCGCACTGGCCTCCACCACGCAGCCTGCGATTGCCGACGCGACGAGTCAGCCTCGACGAAGTGAAGCGGATTTTGATTCCGCCATTCGGAGGTTCGAATCTTCCCGCCCCAGCCAACTTTTCTCTCATAAAATCATAGACATAATGTGTTGTTGCGTGTCGTCCTTCGTGACCTCCCATGTTGCATCGTGTTGCAAAAATTTCCATGTGTTTTCAATGCTCGCCATTTGTTGTCGGCGGCTCCATGCAACATACATGCAACATGGAATGATATCGCTCGCTGATAGCGAATCAGGAGAACGTCATTTTCGGTCGCCTCCTATCGGATTGATCCCTGCCCGCGTCACTGGGACGTGAACCAAGCCGTGCGCCTCAAGAAAACACCGAATTCTTTCTTCGGCAGCGCGGTCAGCATTTGGACCGACCATCACTCCAACTATGCTCTTCTTAAGCAACGGTTGTGGGATTTCAACACGGGGACGCTTATCGGCGTTGTAGATTGGCAAGTGCGGAGCCTTAAGATTATTCAGTGTGAGTAGCCTTGTTTCATTCTGATGGCTCCAGTTGGTGTCCTTCGTTGTCACGCAGTTCCAAAGAATCTCTACCGTCATCTCCGCAGCCATGTGACGGAAGAGCATTTGGGCATCGAGACCATTGCGGATCAAACCCGCGACATGCGCTTGCTTGATCGTGTCAATCGCCGCATCGATTACGATTGAATGGCGGGCCCGCGCTGCTTCATCACCGTAAACCACCTTTCCGAAGTAGATGTGCTCCTCGGGCTTAGGGTTCTCTGGGTCTTCAAAGGGCGCCGGATGAAAGAACACAGGTGCCAAGCCGAAAGCTACGCCACGTCCGCGATCCCCATAGCTGCCCCACTGCTGCGGGTCATCCCTTAAGCCAAAACTGATCGAGTAAAACTCGAACAGTGTTTTGATCCTTTTTAGGTCTTCTTCGTCAACAAGCTCCTCGCAGAACATGCGCCATCGAAGGTGGAGAACGGCACCCGCTCGGGCCCGGCGACATCGTTCACATTCCCGCCAAGATCCCACACAGCTTTTTGGTGCCGACTGGGAAACACATCGCGTATGTGCTCGGGAAGTTTCCCGCACAATAGGATTAACAACCGAGCGGCAGGGGTTGACTGAAGATCGAGTGATTCAGAAGGGACGCCGCCGACGTGATCGAGTAACGGATCGCGGCGCGACTGCTGTGGGTCAATTTCCGCCGCCGAGCTTCGTGCCCGGCGGCGACGGAACTTGCTTCGATACCGGACGCGGGCGGGCACGCCATCGTTGCCGTGCCCGGTTTGTATCCTTCAGAGCTTCGTCGAGCGCGTTTTCCTGGTGCCTGCGCTCGCGCTCGTCGCGAGCGCTATCGTTTTGATGAGGTTTGCGTTTCGGCTCCGCGAGCACTTCGATTTCTCCGACCACGCTCCCTCTCGCCGAACTCGATCAGGCGACGACGGCAACGCGCTTCTGCTCTTCTGCTTCCTCCGCGGTGCGCGGAGCAGCTGGCAATTGCAGCACCGTCGCTTGCTGACCCTGACTGAGGCGGGTGAGCAGTACAATCGTCCCGTCGGGAAACTCGAGTGCGTCGTGATGCACGTGCAGCTGTTCCTTCTTGACTTGCCGGAACCGAGCCACTTTCTCCCCGAGCTTCCGGTTCGGGAAGAAACCAAGAGTATGCTCGCACTCGACCTCTTTCTCGAACGCGACCTCCGTGCCGGGAAGAAGGCACACGGCCACGTTTGGTTCTCCGACCGCGGCAAAACCACCCGTGATCGAGTTGCTGAATTTCGTCGACACCAGTTTGTCTCCGACCTTTGCGGGGCGGGATGCAACGTATTGCAGACTGTAGTCGCACATTGAAGGTACTCCCCTGTCGCGAACAGCCAGGATGGTTGTCCTTCTTCTGCAATGATGCCCAAACCCGGTGGCAATTTCGTGTCGCAATACCCGCACTGAAGGCCCCAACGATCCGGCATCTTGCGGAACAGCCCGGTGCCGGGAGACCGATTGCAGGCACAAAGTGATGCAGCGATAGGCAACAAGTGCCGCCCCGCGCGGCTAGTATACAGGCCATCGTTAGACACTTCCCCCGGATTTACTAACAAACACAATGCTGGTTAGACACCCATAAACTTAATTAAATAGTTGAAGTAGCACGTATAGCATCCGATTTTGATTCCGCCATTCCCAGGTTCGAATCCTGGCGCCCCAGCCTTTTGCGTGGATGATATCGGGCAGGCGTTGGATGCCATGGCCCATTCATGGACGATCCGGTTTCTCGAGCACCGTATCGCGGACAAGCGCATCCTGCGCCTGATTGCGAAATGGCTGAAGGTCGGCATCACGGAAGATGGGCGCGTAACACGCAGTGAACGAGGCACTCCGCAAGGAGCGGTGATCTCACCGATTCTGGCGAGATTTGGCTCTTGCTACCGCATTCGCTTTGGCCGCACCGGCTTCCGCTCTTGCTGATTCGAAGTCGGCGGCAGAGTTTGCGCTCAAAACCTGCCTTCCCGCTATGGAGGATGTGGCGAAAGTCGAGGTCATGGCGCGGGAAAACAACTGGTTTACCTTTCCCCCTAGACCGGTCACTAACCCCTCACTCTGAAGTTATTCAAATCTCACACTCATTGGCGGGCGACGCAGGGTGGGGAAGGATTCTCGGTGATAACGTGGATCAATGCAAGAGACGGGAATGCGCCGAACTGCTTCATTGGCCTGCTCGGTAATAAGAACATCAACCGCGACGAGTTTTTGCTACGATTTCTGCCGCCCTGGAACTGAAATTCCTATCTGACAACACAGTTCGGCAGCAGCTACGAATATACGAATAGAAGCTTACGAGATCAGCAGCGACGGACCAAGCAAAGTGCAGCTCAATGTGGCGGCGCAACCAGACGGCACTATGTTCAGCGCCCATTTTTACAAGGTCGTCCCTTCCCTCCCTGACCGATAGGTCGGGCGGTCCAGAGCAACCAGGAGATTAAGTGGACTGACCCCGCAGCTTAGACCCTCCAAATACTGCTTCGATCAAGCAAACTCGATTTCCACTTGGTGAACCCAAATTCTATAGAATTTGGGTATTGGCCATTGAGCGAAGACTGGCAAGTAGTAGATGCCGATCAGTAACCACTGCCGTTCAGGCGAGGAAGGTTGCTGCGGTCTCTCTGATCAATACCCACAAGACCCTTATAAGGGTCTTTTGGTTTCAGGCGTTCCAGGAACTCGGCAAGGCCGGCTTGGTATTGCGCGCGTTCGGCCTTGTTCAAATACTTCGGCGGCTCTGGCAGCCACCGCAGCCGTAGTTTGCCGTCTTCGCCGAGTAAGACCTCGCAGCT
>WNFT01007474.1_pt1 | contig 11094 bp, 9 predicted proteins | sample 5400191 | NCBI WGS metagenome assembly WNFT01 (sample SAMN13153359, study PRJNA577476) | soil metagenome | isolation source: 80 cm saprolite under Madrone tree | place: USA:California | collected 2016-06-14
ATTGGTATTTGGGTTTTCATGCTGCGGCAAATGCAATCGGGCGGCAACAAGGCACTGTCGTTTGGCAAGTCGCGCGCAAAACTTTTGAATAACCAGCAGAAGCGCGTGACCTTCAAAGACGTTGCCGGCGTTGAAGAGGCCAAGGAAGAACTTCAGGAGATCATCGAGTTTCTTAAGGAGCCGCAAAAGTTTCAAAAGCTCGGTGGCCGCATTCCCAAAGGTGTCCTGATGATGGGCCCGCCCGGAACCGGCAAGACCCTGCTGGCGCGCGCAATTGCCGGCGAAGCCAACGTTCCCTTCTTCTCGATTTCAGGTTCTGACTTTGTGGAAATGTTTGTAGGCGTCGGCGCGTCGCGCGTGCGCGATTTGTTTGAGCAGGGCAAGAAGAACGCGCCCTGCATTATCTTCATCGATGAGATCGACGCAGTTGGTCGTCATCGTGGCGCCGGCTTGGGCGGCGGACACGACGAGCGCGAACAGACACTGAATCAGTTGCTCGTTGAGATGGATGGGTTTGAATCGAACGACGGCGTGATCTTAATCGCTTCTACCAATCGACCCGACGTACTTGATCCGGCGCTGTTAAGGCCGGGGCGATTTGATCGTCGTGTCGTCGTCTCCAGACCTGACGTGCGTGGACGCGAGGGCATTTTGAAAGTTCATACGCGCAAGATTCCGCTGGGCGAAGATGTTGACATCAGCGTGATCGCGCGCGGCACGCCCGGCTTTACCGGCGCGGACCTCGCCAATCTGGTTAACGAAGCGGCACTCAACGCCGCGCGTTATAACAAGAAGCTGGTGGCGATGGGCGACTTTGAATTGGCGAAAGACAAAGTCCTGATGGGCGCTGAGCGCAAGAGCATGGTCATCTCCAACGAAGAGAAGCGCGTCACCGCTTATCACGAAGCCGGCCATACGCTGGTTGGTCTGAAAGTTCCTAACGCCGATCCGGTGCACAAGGTAACAATTATTCCGCGCGGCATGGCATTGGGTGTGACGCAGCAATTGCCTGAAGGCGACCGGCACAACTACAGCGAAGAATATTTGCTGGGCCAGATTGCAATTCTGATGGGCGGCCGCATTGCTGAGGGCACTTTCCTCGGCAGCATCACGACCGGCGCGTCAAACGATATCGAGCGCGCCACTGAGCTCGCGCGCGCGATGGTTTGCGAATACGGCATGTCCGAGATGGGACCGCTGACCTTCGGCAAAAAAGAAGAGCAGATTTTCCTGGGTCGCGAGATTGCACAACATCGCGACTTTTCGGAAGAGACTGCGATTAAGATCGACGAACAGGTCAAGAAGATCGTCACCGCGCAATTTGATCGGGCCAAGGCCATCATCGAAGAAAATCGCGATACGATGGTGCGGTTGGCGGAATGCTTGCTGGAACGCGAGACACTCGATAGCGTTGAGATTCGTCGCATCATCGCCGGTTTGCCGTTAGATGAGGCGCAACCAGTTTCCGATCCCGGCAACGATGAAGATCGGCCGCAGTTAAAAGAGCCTTCGGCACATCCGCTCAAACCGATCCTGCCACCAATTACCGGCGGCAATCCGGCGCCGGCGTACAAAAGCACAATGAAAAGGCAAAAGGAGTTTCCTTTTGCCTTTTTTATTTCGGTGTAGACCATTCGATCAGATTTTCCATTTGTCATTGGTGAACAAGTTGGAAGCGCACCGGTATTAGGTCAACAAATGATATATCGCGTTAAATGCAGAACCGCGAGCGGTAGCGACCGGATGCTACGAGCAACGATGAAATAGAACGTTTGGGGCGGCCTGCAACCTTGAATGCCGGCATCCGGTCGCTACCGCTCGCGGTTCTGCATTGAGCATTTAATGGCGATCATCTAATAAACATCCATGAATCGGGCCAGAATGAACTGTTGCACTTCAAACTTGAATTCGCGATTTACCATTCATCATTTTTCATTGCAGATTAGAACTTTGTTCGCCGCTCTCCAGGTTGGCCCGTCCAAAATAGGAGCAGGCAAACACGCTCTACTCTTCAATGGCAAATGGAAAATCTCTCGTTCTCTACGTATCATCCACGCATGACCCGCGAATGGAAGATAGCCCAAGGCCGCGCGCTTCCCATCGGCGGGCGCACGCTGGTGATGGGCGTGTTGAATGTCACCCCTGACAGCTTCAGCGACGGCGGCGAGTTTCTCTCACCTGAAAAAGCGCTCGCGCACGCCGAGCAGATGATTGCCGAAGGCGCCGACATCATCGACATCGGTGGTGAATCGACTCGTCCGGGCGGGGCTGCAATCGTTTCAGCCGAAGAAGAACTGCAACGGGTCTTGCCTGTTATCAAACAGCTCGCAAAACTTTCTACTGTCCCAATTTCAATTGACACCACAAAAGCTGAAGTGGCACGTGCCGCGCTGGATGCGGGGGCGAGTATCGTCAATGACATTTCCGCACTGCGCTTTGATTTTCATGTGGCTGATGAGGCAGCAAAGGCGGGAGCGGGTTTAGTGTTAATGCACTCGCGCGGCACGCCTGCAACTATGCATAAGCTGCCGCCAGTCGCGGACATCTTTCATGAAGTAACGAAAAGCTTGCGCAGCAGCATTGCGATGGCGGAACGCCGCGGCGTTAAGCGCGAATCGATAGTCATCGATCCGGGCATCGGCTTTGGCAAAAGTCAGAAACAGAACATCGAACTAATCGCGAAACTCGATCAGCTTATCGCCGCCTTCCCCGACTTCCCTCTTTTGATTGGAACTTCGCGAAAATCTTTTCTCGGCCGCATCCTTGCTGATGAAGACGGCACGCCCGCGCCTGCCGACCAACGACTCCATGCTTCAATGGCCACCATCACCGCAGCAATCTTGAAAGGCGCGCACATCGTTCGCGTTCACGATGTGAAAGCGGCGGTTGACACAGTTCGCGCGGTCGACTCGCTGAGAAAGTGATAAGCAGATTAGACGCAGCCAGCGAGATACAACAACGAGCTTGATTCGCGCTTGTTTCACCCACCCGCTACCGCGTGGTGGTACTGACCTCACAACGTGTGGGTCTCGTTTTCACACAATCGCAGTGGCACCGACTGTTTCTATGCGCCTAATTCTTGATTCAGTCCCATGAAGTCAGTACCACCACGCGGTAGCGGGTGGGTTCGGATCGCAAAGGCTATCGGCAAAACAGGCGGACAAGTTTGCTCAATCATCAAAAGCCAAACTCTAAAATCAGGAGGAAATGCCCGAACTAAACTGACTGCTTGCAACCATCCCTGCTTGCTTCAACTGTAACTACTGCGAGAGAATCACACATCGATTTGAAGCTTGTCGCAGCGTTCAGTAGCTATTCAAAGTTTTCACATAGATTGTGATGCCAAAATTTCTTCGTCTGTCAGTCTTGTTTGTAACTTTGTTATTCGTTTCCGGCTTTGCTGAATGTTACAAGCCGGTAACGAAAAATCAGCTGCCGGCGCGCATCAAGACCGTTGCCGTGCCTGCCTTTCAGATGGGCCCGCAGGCATTGCGTTACAAGATTGGTTCGCGCTTTACCGCAGCGGTGGTTAACGAACTGATTCATCGCGGCCGCGGCTTGCATGTGCAGGGTGAACGCGAAGGCGCCGACACCGTCATCGAAGGTTACGTCAAGAGCTTTAGTTACGGTGGGGTACTGCTCGACGACAAAGGCCGCGCGCGAATCTTTGAGGTGACCATTGAAGTCGCCGTCACCGTGCGCGACCAGACGGAAAACCGCGTGCTCTATGACAATCAAAACTTTGTCTTTCGCGGCGAATACGAATTCGCAAACGACCCGCGCAATTTCTTCAACGAAGAAGACCCGGCCGTAGAACGCATGGCGCGCAACTTCGCTGAAAGCATCGTCTCTTTGCTGACCAACGCCATTCAAATAAAGAAATGACTTCGCTGACGCGCCCGCAACTCGATGCCTCGCTCAAAGCCGGACGAGTCGAGCCGCTCTACCTGTTAGCCGGTTGCGAAACTTACCTGCGCGAGGCCGCCGCGCGCAAGATCACTGAGACCGCGCTGGCCGGCACCCTGTTGCGCGAGTTCAACGAATCGTCTTTCAGCTTACTTTCCGACAGCGCGACTGCGGCCATCTCGATCGCCCAACAACTACCCATGATGTCCGAGCGCATCGTCGTACGCATTCGGGACTTTGGCAAACTGCGCGAGGCGGACGAAGAAATCATCATTCGTTATCTGAACGCGCCGTCACCATCGAGCGTGGTGATTTTTATCGCGGATGATTTGGACAAGCGCAAGAAGTTGACCAGGACATTGCTCAGCACCTGTACCGTAATTGACTTCTCTGCAGTTAAGGATGCGGAAGCAAAAGCGTGGGCGCGAAACCGTTTGCGAGACCTGAAAACTTCAGCAGACGATCGCGTGCTCGGTGAGATCATTCGCCTGGTTGGCACTGACTTGCAGACGCTCAATTCGGAACTGGAAAAACTCGCGGCCGCGGCAATCGAGACGCGCACTATCACGATGCAAATGGTTGATGACTTGATCGGCCATTCGCGCGAGCTGTCGAATTTTGAGCTCGGGGATCAATTGATTGCCGGTGATCGCCCGCGCGCGCTGATGACGCTGCATCATTTGCTGGAAGACAACGTGGCGCCGGTAATGCTGATAGGTTTGATCGCCAGCAACTATCACCGGCTGGCATTGGCGAAGGAGTTAATGAAACACGGTCGGAAAGATGAAGCGAGCCGGCTGGTTTATGGATCCTACGAAAAGAAAGACGCGTTCTTTAATACGCTGCAACGATACGACGCCGCGGGTATTGCGCGCGATATCAAGCTAATCGCGGATGCGGACCTGGCTGTCAAGACTTCGCTGGCTGGCGGCGGACCGAAAGGAGCAAAGTTGCAATTGGAAATGCTGATCTGTGCGCTGGGAAGGAATTAGCCGCGGATTTTCGCGGATAAACGCGGATAAGAAAGAAAACAAGGCAGTAAGCAGAACGAATAACCTGCCGCCTCAATATTCACAATTCGGGATTCACAATTCACGATTCTTCAGATCGCCTTACTTTCAGATCGGCGTTTATCCGCGAAAATCCGCGGCTAATTTTGCTCTCACCTATTCACGATTACCGAGTAAGGCGATAAATCAACAACGCCGCTCGCTTCGTCAACAGCGGCAGTGAGTCTAACTCAACAAACTCACCCGGAGCATGCGCGCCACCACCGCTGGCGCCAATACCGTCCAGCCCGGGAATTAAATGTGAAACAAAAGCAATGTCGCCTGCGCCGCGCTCAGCCGGGTCGAGTGCTGCCATTTCCCCTGCGCCCAAATCCTGACTTACCTGGTCCAATTGCTTTAGCAATTGATAGTTTCCCTCATTGGGCGTCATGGCCGGATAGCGATCTTCGAAAGTAATCTTTGCGCTCGTGCGTGGCAGGCTGTGGGCCACGATGTCGCGCATCTTCGCGCGCGCCGCTTCCTTTTGCTGTTCGCTGATGAAACGCAGATCGCCGGTGATCAGCACCGCGGCCGGGATAACATTTGTCTTGCCGCTGGCAGTGCCATCGGTTCCATTGAGCGCCGCTTGCGTGCCGCCGACGATCACACTCGGATTAAAAGTCAAATACTTTTCCTTGTGCAGCGCTTCGTAAAACTGATCGAGGATGCGCGCGGCTTCGAATATAGCTCCGGCACCGGCGTCGTTGCGAAAGATGCCGGCGGAATGGCCGGTCTGGCCCGTTACCTCCAGGGCCCAATTGCTCGAGCCGCGTCGTCCGACAGTGGCGCGATTGCCGGCGGCTGCTTCAAAACTCAATGCCAGATCCGCTTTCTTTGCGGCTTCAATCATATCTCCGCGGCTGATTTCCAGCGGCCGGCCGGCAGTCTCTTCATCACCAGTCAACATGACGATGATGCGCGTGTCCTTTAGCAATCCCGCGGCGTCAAGCGCTTTCAATGCGTAAAGCAGCACGATATCGCCAGCCTTCATGTCCACCGTGCCGGTGCCAAGAGCTCGATTGCCGTCGCGCTTAAACTTCTCACCACTCAAAACGGTATCGATGTGGCCCAACAAGAGCACACGCTTGCCTTTTGTACCTTTTGTTTGCGCCAGCAAATGGCCGGCGCGTTTCATCTCGGCCGGCATGTCGATCCATCTCGCAGTCATGCCCAGCGACTCGAGCTGACTCTTAAAGACCATACCAACCTGCTTCACGCCAGCGATGTTTTCGGTCGGACTTTTCAGGTTGACCACTTTTTCCAGCAAAGCAACCTGTTCCGACTGATGGGCATCGATGTAACTTGCAATTTTTTGTTCTGCGGGCGACAGCGTCTGCGAGCCTGCACAAACAAAAAGAGATACGATCGTTAACGACGCAAAGGTTATTCGGCAGATTAGTTTGTTCATTTTGTGTTTCCGGGCTTCGCCAATGTAAAGCAAACTGTTAGTTTGCGGTGGCTCGTTACCCACTCAACTTTTATTGGCCGGCGACCAACGCAAACTAACAGTTTGCTTTACGCGAAAGAAATTACGATGATTTTTGGAGACCATTTTCAAGATCCTAAGGCCATGATTCGTATTGCCATGGTGTGTTTCCTGCTCGCCAGCCTCTCGCGTTGGTTCCTGCATCCAGCAACAGGGCGTCTAGGTGACCTGGTTGATGGAGTTACTGGGTTGCTTTACGGTATCTTCATCGCTCTGAGTCTGCTCGCAATTCGGTTGAATGTCCGCCGTAATCGCGGCGATGACAGTCCCTGCTAGCAAGGACTTAAATCTCATACTTACGCTTCCTGCTTTTGCGTCGCCGTTGCCGTTTCGCGCGCGGCGGTGCGCGCGGGCCGCGCGTATTTGTCCAGCCCGAAGCCAAGAAAAATCGTCGCCACAATGAACGCCGCTGAGAAAAACCACGGCGACGAGACCCCCAGCCTATCAAACGCCCAGCCAAAAAATAGCGGCGCGATGATGCGTGAGACACCGCCATACGTTTGCTGCAATCCCATATAAAGACCGCGCTCTCTTTGACTAATAACCCGCGACAGAAGTGCAGTGACACAGGGAAAAGTAAAGGCCGTCCCCAACGGAATCAACGCTACTGCGATTGCCAGCATCCACAGGTTTCGCGACAACGGCATGCCCACCACGCCAGTCGCTAACAGCACCAGGCCCAACCGAGAAAGATTTGCCTCGCCCAGCCAGTCGACGGCCCGTCCCAGCAGCAACACGCGCGCGAAGACCGAGATCGAACCGACGTACATGAAGAAGTAACCAATTGTTTGTTCGGTGACTTGAAAGCGCGCGTTTAAGAAAAGCGCGAGCACTGAAAAACTTCCTTGAAAAGCGCCGATAGCAATCGCATAGATCCAGATAAGACGCGACGAAGGCTCAGTCGCATGCGAGATGACCCGCCAGATAGCCTGCCGCGAAGTCTGAAGTATTTCTCCAGGCTGCGCCTGTTCGTTGAAATCACGCGACTCCTTTAGATAGCGCGCAACAAAGATCATGTTCAGCAGACACAGGGCCGCTGCCATGATGCCCGGCGCGGCATGGCCCATCTCCAGCGTGCGCGCTCCCGGCATCAGGTCGCGTTTGCCTAATGCAAGCGCAAAAGAGCCGAGCACCGGCCCCAGCGCCACCCCAAGATTGGTTGTCGCCGAAAGCCATCCGAGCGCGCGCGCACGATCCTTGGGATCGGTCGAGTCGGCCACGTAAGCCTGAATCACGCCGACGGTGCCGCCGCCTGCTCCCTGCACAATGCGCGAGAGAAACAACAACAGTAACGAGTGAGCAAAACCAAAAATCAGATATGCAATCCCGGCTGCTCCTAACGCAATGAGCAGTGTTGGCCGGCGCCCAACGCGATCGGAAAAGCGGCCCCACATTGGCGCGCTTAAGAGTTGGGCGACGGTGAATGCGGACACGATAAAACCAATAATGATGCCGATGCCAAAGTGCATCCCCAGTAGATCGACTCCCGATCCGCCCAAACTCTTCACATAAAAAGGCAGCAGCGGAATGATCATTAACAGCCCAAGCATGTCCACAAATGCCGTGGCCATCAGGGTAAAGAGCTTGGCTGGAATCTTTCGCACCTCGCGCCAAAGTACGTAGAGCAATCCACACGCGATTGCGCCCAGCGCTAGCAACACAATTGGAGAATGGAGGGATTGAGCGATGTTCTGTTGGATCAGCATTTCAGGTCGTGGCGTGGAGACAGGTCACTGGTAGCATCGAAGACAGCGGTTTCTAATTGTTCGAGTTTCTGGCTGTTCACACATCATACACCAGAGCCCGTAACTGGCTTAGATCGGATGCTGAACTTACAACGACCCGGTCGCTACCGCTTCCGGTTCTGACTTTGTTTGGGCGCTCGCCACATTTCAGCCTCGCAACTTCCTCATTCAATCCTGCCTATCGAAATGCCGGCTTTGCCAAAATTCTTGCATCGTGGGTCGACAAATACAGAACCGGGAGCGGTAGCGACCGGGTCGAACCTGCGATATAGAACTACCACAATGAGCTGCGAATTCCCCAACGAACAGATTCCACTGGGTTACCTAATCACCTTTCGCAGCTATGGCACCTGGCTTCATGGTGATAAGCGTGGCTCCGTTGATCGGTTTCACAAACGCTTTGGTACGCCCCGAATTCCTCACAACGAACAGTGGAAAAAATATAATCGAAATTTACTCAGCCAGTCACCGGTGAAATTGAGTCGTCCCCAGAGAGTAACGATCGAGGAAGCAATTCGCCAGACTTGCAAATTTCGCAAATGGGAGTTTTGGGTAACGAATATAAGAACTAGCCACGTTCACACGGTGGTGTCAGCGCCGTGCAAACCAGAAAAGATCCTTGCCGCTTTCAAAGCGAACGCAACTCAAAAATTGAGGGAAGCGGGATGTTGGAATTCAAGCAAAAGCCCGTGGGTTGAGCGCGGTAAGTAAGAGATATCTGTGGGCCGAACAGGACCTCATCAATGCCATAGCGTACGTAGAGTATGAGCAAGGCGAACCGCTGCCCTGAAATTAGGCTTCCTGGTTGTTTGATGCTGAACTTACAACGACCCGGTCGCTACCGCTTCCGGTTCTGTATTCGTCAACCCACAATGGTGGAATGCTAGACACGGTCGCTTCGACCTGCGTTGCAAGAGTTTTGTTTAAGGAGGCTGGAACGCGGATCATTGCTCACACAAATACGGAACCGGGAGCGGTAGCGGTAGCGACCTGGTCACACTCAACGCGGAAATTTGTTGACCCACAATAGTGAGTTGTAGGCCCGGTCGCTACCGCTCCCGGTTCCGTATTAGTCGACCCACAATGTCATTGACTCGGTGACTAGCTAAGTGCAGAACCCGATGCGCTAGCGACCGGGTAAAACCTGCAACATAAAAGCAGGTCAATGACTGGCGAATTCCACGAAGCACACCTGTGGTTACCCATTCAAAAGCGCAGGGACAAACAGCTCAACCCGCCATCCATTTTTTGAAACTCGCTCATCTCGAGTGTGATCGTTTCATAGCCGAGGTCTCGCAACTTTCCTGTAAAGGCAGGATAGCCGGCGGCCACCAACACCTGATTGTTGACCCTGACACAGTTGGCCGCATACTGTTCGCCGGAACTCACGACAACCAGGTCGTAACCGGCAAACTCGGCGCGGCCAGCCAATGATTCAGCTACCACCAAACGATTATCACCCAAGTACGCGAGTCCGCTTTTCAAGTGCAGCAAACCGCTTTCGTCTCGGATATCCACCGAACTGCAGGGATGACCAAGTGGCTCGAGCAATTCGGCCAACTGTTGCGCGCCTGCTTCGTTTGTTCGTTCAGAAATGCCGATGAAGAAATTCCTGCCTGTTTCACACACGTCGCCGCCGTCCACAGTTCCTGGGGGTTCAATGGACATGAAAGCCGGAAAGAAATCGGCGAGCGTGTTGCGTATGCTCTCTATTTCGCCGCGCCGGCTGGACGCACCGGGCTGCGCGAGCACGGCGCAACGATTAGTGACTATCGCCGTGTCTTCAACGAAAGTGGAGTCCGGATAATCCGGATCGGGCGCCAGCCTGGTTAGGGTCAAGCCGCATCGGGTCAAGGCAGCGCAATAAGCTTCATGCTGTTTGCACGCGCGTTTGTAATCGGGAGCGCCGAGCCCGGACGTGGTTAGACCTTGAGAAAAGTTTGGCGCCGGAGGACGTGCGATGGCTTTCGTGAACATTGCGAGAGATCGTAGCGCACAAGCTCTTTACCCGTCACCGTGGACAGCGCACCGCTCACCGCCTTCTGCTTTCTGCCTTCTGCATTCGTCTTCTCTGATCCGCGTTTATCCGCGCAAATCTGCGGCTGATTAATCTGTTGCTTAACTCAAGACCCGTCCCCCTGGTCACCGCTCTTCCTATTTACGCTTCACGATTTACGATTTACGATTGGTCCCATGAAACTAACAGGATTCTTACTAGCAGAGCTGGACCGAGAGGTGGAGCGCTCGCGCTACGCATTGGAGCAGGTGCCTGAGGGCAAGTATGACTGGAAGCCGCACGAGAAGTCGATGATCCTCGGCTATCTGGCAAACATGGTGGCGACGATTCCGATGTGGATAACCATGCAGATCAATCAGGACGAGCTGGACGTAGCGCCGGCGCCTGGTGAGTCGAAGATGGAACAAAAGCGGATGGACACAAGCGCCGAGTTAGTTGCGGCCCTCGACAAGTCTGCGGCCGGCGCGCGTTCCGCTTTTGAGCAGACGACCGACGAGCACTTGGAAACTAACTGGCGTTTACTCGCCCGCGGAAATGTTGTTATGGAAGCGCCGCGCTACCAGATGATTCAGGACACCATCAATCATTGGGCGCATCATCGCGGTCAGATGACCGTCTACCTGCGTTTGCTGGGTGCAAAGGTACCTGCCATCTATGGACCATCCGCCGACGACAACCAGTTTCGGTAGGATTGAATCCGCAGATTACTGCCCCCGATTAGCCTACGGTTGAGTGGGACTCAGAATTTCATCCGGATGATCAGGATTGCGATAGCCGCCAACGGTGCCATCGTACCTTTCCAAAGGCATGTTGTAGTATTGGCCGGTTGTTGGTGAGACCATGCGCTCGTAGCCCATCATGCCTTCACGCTGGGCCTTGGAGATGCGATCC
>WNFT01013296.1_pt1 | contig 11094 bp, 8 predicted proteins | sample 5400191 | NCBI WGS metagenome assembly WNFT01 (sample SAMN13153359, study PRJNA577476) | soil metagenome | isolation source: 80 cm saprolite under Madrone tree | place: USA:California | collected 2016-06-14
TCTCTCACTTGGATTCCCATTGGTTGGCTCCCTCCATAGCTTTTTGGAGTATAGCCTACCTTATTCTTTATTAGGGAACAACTCTGTTGTCTTGCGAGTGGATGCATATCCGGGGGAGGCCAGCCCCGAAAAAAAAGTTTGCAACTTTATAGGGGGAGTATCCATCCCTCTTTGAGGGTCACCCTGTTTGGGCATTGTACTGGATACTTTGCGAGTGCCTGACTAGGGCGTCACCATTCCGAGCGTAGAAGGGGGTTGCATGCTACCCTCCCTCCTCCTTGCTATAACGCGTGCGAAACCGCTGATACAGCCGACGCAGATGGGCTGGCGGATGGGTGTAGAATTCCTCAGTCTCAATATCTATCCAACTCCGAGCATCATGCCACGCGCACCGTTCATAGCCTGCAAAACACCTGACTTCAGCAACAGCAGGCTTGGCCGAATAGTCATGGCGCCAGAGGCCGAAGGAGCGCTCGTGTGTAGCCTCATCCAGGGGCGGGGTGTGCCACAGCTCTCTGGCATAATCACCGTAGCACCAGAGGAATGCGCCCAAAAACCCGAACCGGTGCAACGCGTCAAGCGCTCGGCGTGTGAACAACGCCGCCTCTTCTTCGTCAAGCACACGGACCGTCCGCGGCACTGCGGCCGTTTGCTGGTCAAGGTGAGGCATGGTCGGAGCGCCGAACTCTGCAAACAACACGTCTTTGCCTCCTAGCCAGCGTGTGATGAGCCCCAGAAACGGCAGCAGCAAGGCGTCAGTGGAACTTGCCGCCCACATCGCATAGATGGGGTAGCCGTGCATACAGAGAAAGTCGCACACGTGCGCCGCCTCGCCGGGCCCCAGGTGCCGATCTTCCTCCAGATCTTCCATATGCAGTCCCAACGTGATGGGATGCGATGCATCGACCGATCTGATGGCGCCTGCCACAGCGTCCAACCAGTCAATAGCTGCGGCGCGCGAGGGTGGCACCACGCAGTTGGAGTTTTCGTTACCCAGATCGTACGCCCACAGCGCCGGATGCTTGCACAATGCCGCAGCAACTTCGCGCGCCAGCAGCGTCTGCGCCTTGAGGATACTTGCATCGCTGTACCAGTTCTTGAGCTTTGCACGCACCACTTTCTCTCCAGACACTACGCGAAAGCGTGCTACCTCCTCACCTGGTGCAAGCGCCCATGGCGGTATCCAGTTGACGCCACTCATATGGCCAGTGAAAAGGGTGGGCATCAGCAACAACGCGTTGTTCGCAGCAATGTCTGCCGCGGAGACCAGGGAGGCGAGCATAGCGGGCGCCACCCGATCAGGCGCAGGCTGGAAGTCTTCCCAGCACAGAAAGATGCGCACCGTGCCGAAGCCAGCAGCGCGAATGCGCGCAAAGTCACGTGCGACCTCGGCAGCATCGAAGTGTCGCCACCAGTACATGGCGCTGGTGACTGGCCAGTAATTGATGCCGAGACGAAAGGTCATGCACGCACCGCATCCGGCGTGCGGCCATAGTCATCCTGGAGCCGTATAATATCGTCTTCTCCAAGATAACTGCCACGCTGGACTTCAATCAGGACCAGTGGCTCAGGCCCCGGATTGGCAATGCGATGCGCTGTCCCAAGAGGCACATCCACAGTTCCGCCAGTCTCGACCGTGATCTCTTGTCCCTCAAGCGTCACCATGGCTGTTCCCTGGACGACCATCCAGTGCTCGGCACGCTGCGTATGCTTCTGATAGCTCATCCGTTGGCCCGGGAGCACGTCTAGACGCTTGACTTTGTAGTGGTGCCCCTCGTCAAGCACCGTGTAGCTCCCCCATGGACGCGTCTCAAATGTGGGTGAAGACGGGTGCGTTTTGGTGGCTTCCATGCGTAAAACCTCCTCATAGACATTAATGTAGTGTTCCACCATGTGTTCCTGACAAAAATTGTCTGCCACGTGCTGACGAATCCGGGCGCGCTGCAGCGTCCTGACCTGCGCGAGTGCTGCCACTGCTTCGTCACTGTTATGCACAATAAAGCCAGTTTCCCCGTGCTGGATGATTTCCGGTACTGAACCACGCCCGCACGCAATGACCGGTGTGCCACAAGCCATCGCTTCGACCATGCTCAGCCCGAATGGCTCAGCGAAATTGATCAGATGTAGCAAAGCATACGCACCTCCCAGAAGCGCATCGCGCTGGTCCGGCCCGACCGCACCAAGGTAACGTACACGCTCTCCATCAAGGTGTGGGGCAACCTCACGCGCATAATAGTCTCGGTCCTGAATAATCCCAGCGATGAGCAGCAGCATGTGGGCACGCTGCGCCACAGCAATCGCTTCAGCGACCCCTTTATCAGGATGTATACGGCCAAAAAAGAGTAGGTACTCCCCATGCTCCTGGCATAGTGTAAACTCTGCCAGCGGAATGCCGTGATACACTGTGGCCACATAGGTAAGGCGCGGATGACGGTCTGCATCACTGATGGCTACATAGTAGGCGTGGCCGTTGTATGTCTCGTAGACCGGCACAATATGCTCGGACGAGAAGCCATGAATCGTGGTCAGCACTGGCGTGCGCACCAGCCCGCTGTAGCTGAGCGGCAGAAAGTCAAAATGATTGTGAATCAGATCAAACCTCTCAGCCTGCTCGAAGAGTTTCGCAATATGCAGGCATTCCCAGACCTTCGGATCCAGGCTGGGGTCTTCGGAATACGGGCGTGGGCAGACGCCAACAAGCCGCGCGCGTGTCAGCGAGTCCGTCGTGGCAAAGAGCGTGACGTCGAGACCACGCGCCACCAAGCCTTCCGTCAGCAGCGACACAACGCGCTCCCAGGGCCCGTAGTGCCGTGGTGGCACACGCCAGGAAATAGGTGCAAGCATGGCAATGCGCATGTGTCTACCCTCCTTTTCCACTACTCTAGGGGCGGTCTTTGGGCGGTCTTGAGCCAGTGAAGCAGGTCATTGATGTTGCCAATGGCCAGCGCCAGGCAGGTATCCGCCGCACCATAGTACATCCGTATCTCGCCGGTCGCCCGGTCGTGAATGACCCCGCACGGGAAGACCACATCGCTGACATCGCCCACGCGCTCATAAGGCTGATGCGGCCCGAAGACCCATTCATCCCCACGCTGGATGACGCGACAAGGCTGCTCCAGGTCTAGCAACGCCAGCCCCAGTCGATAGAGGCATCCTGCCGCCGTGTTGCGCACCCCATGATAGATGATGAGCCAGCCTTCTGACGTCTCAATGGGCTGTGGCGACAAGCCAATCTTGTTAGCGTCCCACCACGCACCACGCCGCGCTTCGAGGACAACGCAGTGGTCACCCCAGTGCTTGAGGTCGGGCGAATACGATATCCAGATGTTCGCTTTCGTCGTACCCGCAAAACCTGGGCCAGGCCGATGCAGGAGGGCCCAGCGGCCATTGATGCGGCGTGGGAGAAGTGCGGCATCCTTATCTTCGGGCGGCATAATGGCACCCTTGCGCTCAAACGTACGGAAGTCTGTGGTCAGTGCCAGCGACACCAGCGGGCCGCTGGTCGAATACGCGGTGTACGTGATGGCGTACCTGGCCAGTTCCTCCACCCAGGTGATGCGCGGATCTTCGATGCCCCAGATTTCTTCTGGGTAATGCTGCGCATCAGGGAGCAACGTGGGCTGCGTATCAATCTGCCAGTTGGTGATGCCATCAGCGCTGCGTGCCACGGTGAGATGGGAGATACCCCGGCGGTCTTCCACACGGACCAGCAGCAGCGTTTCCCCACTGGGAATCTGGGTGGCGCCGGCATTAAATATGCTGTTGGCCGGATACGGCCAGTCGTTGATCGTGAGGATAGGATTCCCTTCGTAACGGTGGAATACTTCTCGGAAGTGATTGTGTTGCACGCCTTGCCTCCTACAACACGCACTATGATACCAAAACCGCGATGGCCGCACCGGCTATCCGGGCGCTCTATTCTCCAGCCGCGGCGTAACGGATAGCCTGCGCCGTCTCTGTTGCTGCCAGCGACACCGCTTCACGGCTTCGTTCTTCAGTCACGCTGTCGCGTAAAAAGACAATATCTCATCGCGGTCTTAGGCATCTCTCTCCTCCTTAGTGCCAAAGTTGAAGCATCTAAACATCCTGTCCCCTAAGTAGCGCGAAGAGTTGTGTCCTAGTAGGGGTAGCGGGCATTTGCGTGCTCATGCCATGCTCGGCATGAACTCGGCATGAACATCGTTTCACCCGCTACCCTTAATATCACAAAATGCATGGTGAAGCACTAAATAATTTGTTACCTATATATTCTTCTGAGCTTTTCTTATGAATAGGATATATCCTAACTAGGTTTCAAAAAATCCTTGCACAGCCCAGTGATACTGAGCCAGGCAAGGCATCGGAGTCCTCGCACGCCCCTTGCCTCCGGTGCTTAGGCGCTTTTGCCTGGCACATAGGCAGTTGGGGTGGCCGACTGGGGTGGCCGACGCGCCATGATCGAGGCCCGTTTTTCGGCAACGACTAGCAGAGTCAACAGGGCGCAGATTACCGACTCTGCCCCCTGGTTGAGGCTTGGACCCTGGGGATCCAGGCCATCCGCGCAGGCGCCTGTGGCCAGATCGTACAACCGTGCCCCGAACCGGTTCCGGCCCAATAGCCATTCTGCTGCCGCCTGCGCCAGCTGCAGATACCGGCCCTTCCCCGTGAGCTCATACGCGGTGAGACACGCTTCCGCGGTGTAGCCGGCTTCGATCGGTTGCTGGCCCAGGATGGCGCGTGCCCCACCGCGGCGATACCAGCCCTGATTGCCAATGAAATCAAAGTACCCATCGCGGTAGGTTTCGGCAAGCAGAAAGTCCAGGGAGGCGAGGCCTATGTGCCGGAAATGCGCCGCCCCCGTCACCCCATGCGCGAGCAAGAGCGCCTGCGGCATTTTGGCATTGGCATACGTCAGGGCGTCACCGAACCAGTGCCAGGCGTCTGCTGGCGCCGCACGGTCTGCCTCACCGCTCCGGGCATACCAGCCGGCGAGTTGCTCGGCCAGCTCCAGCAGCTTGCGGCGCATCCAGGCCGCGCCATCGTAGCGCTGCAAAAAATGGTACAAGCCGCAGATGGCGTAGGCCAGCGCGCGCGGATGCGTCAGCACCAGCGCGTCGAGCGCGCGCTCAAACCGCTCACGCGCCAGCGCCCGCATGCCCTCCCCGGGCGCCAGGGCCACGGCCGTGCCGAGCCCCCACAGGGCGCGCCCTAGGGTATCTTCGCTGCCGCACTCGTCCAGGAACTGGCGCGTGTAGCTCATCACATTGTGGAAATGCCCATCAGGGCGTTGCGCGTACGCCAGGAAGCTCAGATACCGTGTGGCCAGGTCCAGGGCGGTGTCATCGCCACACTGGCGGTAGTGCAGCAGCGTGACCACCAGGGCGCGCGCGGCGTCGTCGGTGGTGTACCCAAAACGCCAGTCCGGTACCCCGTACGTGGCATGCTGCAGAATGCCGGTGTCGTCCGTCAGACGGCGCAGATGATCGAGCTTGATCTCGGGCAGTTCATAGCCGGCCTGGGGCAGCTTACGGACCGGGCGTGCCAGTGCGTGCTGACGATAGGTCGTGGCGGCGCGTGCAAAGAGGGTGCGATAGCCTTTGGCGACTTCGGACCAGAGCATCTGCTGGCCATAGGCATACGCCAGCTTGCGCATGCGATGCCGTTCCACCTCGTTCTCAATCAACACAATTAACGTGTGCGCGAGCCCTGGGGCATCACCGAAGGACACCAGCTGGCCGCGGCCCTCCGCCAGGATCTCTTCGGCATACAGGTACGGGGTGGAGACCACCGCTTTCCCCAGCCCCACGGCATATGCCAGGGTCCCGCTGACAATCTGCTCCTGCGCCTGGTAGGGCGTCACATAGATGTCACACGCCCCCAGAAATTCCAGCAATTCCTGCCGTTCGACATACCGGTCATAGAACACGACGTGGTCTTCCAGGTGCAGGACACGCACCTGCTCTTGCAGCGTCAGGCGATACGCTTCGCCTTCGGACCGTCGGACTTCTGGGTGAGTAGCACCAAAGATGATGTAGACCACCTCAGGATGCGCGCGCACCACCGCCGGCAAGGCGCTGAGCATGAGGTCAATCCCTTTGTTGCGGCTGAGCAGGCCAAAGGTGAGCAGCACCAGCCGTCCTTCGACGCCAAATTTGTCCTTGTAGTAGTTGGGGTCCACAAACGGTGCCTCGGGGACGCCGTGATGCAGTAGGCTGATCTTCTCTGGCGCAATACGATACACGTCACACAGGATCGGGATGGCTTTGCTATTCATCACCACCAGATGATCTGACAGCATGGCCACGCTGAGGAGCGCCTCGCGATAGGCGGGAGTTGGCGTGCGCAGCACGGTGTGCAGGGTGGTGACCACCGGTTTGCGCAGGCCCTTGAGCAATGCGGTGATATACCGTCCTTCCTGGCCGCCAAAGATGCCAAATTCGTGTTGCAGGCAGATAATGTCCACACTGGACAGATTGATGTACTCGGTCGCCAGACGATAATCACGCAGCCGGTTCTGCCGGATCTCAAAGACCACCTCTGGGGGGTATGGGTACTCATGGGGAGTGTTCGTCAGGGCAATCACGCTTGGTGGCGTGTTGCCGTGCCCTTGGCACAGCGCATGACACAGATCAGCGGTAAAGGTGGCAATGCCGCACTGGCGCGGTGGATAGGTCGACACAAAGCAGGCACGTAAGTGGGATGGGTATGCGTGTTGCATGATTTATCCTCCTTTGGCTTGTACCCCAATTGCTCGGCCAGGTCATCGGTGCAGTCTTACACGGTCAGGCCCAGTTTGTCCAGGCGCTCGTGTCCGCCGCACTCGCTGTGCGCTCTGCGGGCAATTCACCCACCTTCCTTTCTCCGCTGGCGTGTCTTTGGCGACCTCCCCGACCAGGGCTCCTGCGGTACCCTCGACCCCAAACGACTTCGCCCGGTCTTCAGTCAAGTCTTGGATGCGAACCCCGAGATAGCCTCAGGTCACCTTGCCAGTTGTGACGAGTTGTTGCTCGATAGCCTTGACCATATTAATGGGGATGGCAAAGCCAATACCCATGTAACCGCCGCTGCGTGAGACAATGGCCGTATTGACGCCGATCACTTCGCCCTGCAAGTTGACGTATGTGGTACCCTTCCTTGCTCCTTCCCTCTCTAATGTGTCCGTACGAGTCTCCCCGCCTCCACTGTGATACCATCCGTGGTGAGAGAGCGGATGACCTCGATGCGCCACCCGCCGCAGCCACATCAGAGAGCCTGCAAAGGCATTGCGGTCTTTAGGAGGCAGGCCAGGAAAATTGGTCTGCGTTCACTGCCGTCGGCAACGTCAACACCCGCTGGAAGGCGCCGTACGACAGCTTCCGGTGCGTAGGACGACCGTCATCGCCGATCCATGTTGCTTTCCGTTCTCCAGCGATGACCAGCGTATTGTTCTCCAACAAGACGGTAACATCTGCGAGGGCCCGTTGTGGACCTCAAGGACGCTCCGTAGAGACCCTGATAACGGCAGGGGTGCATAGTCCACGACGACCGCGTTCATACGTCAGGTAAAGCAGCTATTGCTTCTGGCATCGCCGCTCAGTACACTGCTGGTGTCGGGACGAGTAAGTCTTTCTATGTGTGGTGGTCTCAGAGGGTGTAGGTAGCCTTATGGCAGCGCGTGTCATGTTTCTATGTGTGGTGCTCTGTGGGTGGTGGTGGGCTTCCGTGACGACCGGGGCGGACATGGTGATCGATGTACACCAGGTCGAAGGGGTAATCAATCCGGTGGTCGTGGAATATATGACCGACAGTATTCGCCGGGCTGAGGAAGCCAAAGCCGTGGCGGTGATTTTCCAACTCGATACGCCTGGTGGCCTCGTAGACTCCACACGCGAGATCGTCAAAGCTCTGTTAAATGCTAATGTCCCAACGGTGGTATATATCGCGCCCAGCGGTGCACGGGCGGCCTCCGCAGGCACGTTTATTACCATGGCCGGACATGTCGCGGCCATGGCGCCGGGAACCAATATTGGCGCGGCACATCCCGTCTCTGGTGAGGGGAAGGACATTGAGGGGGACATGCGCCAGAAGGCCGAAAACGATCTGGCCGCTTTTGCGCGGTCCATCGCTGAAAAACGCCGGCGCAACGCGGAGTGGGCCGAGAAGGCGGTACGGGAAAGCGTTGCGGTCACCGAAGTCGAGGCGCGTGAGCAGCGGGTGATCGACCTGATTGCCGAGGACATTCCAGATCTTCTGAAGCAGTTGGACGGGCGGCAAGTGACCCTCGTCGGGAATGCGGTAACGTTGCATACGGCTGGCGCGACGGTGCGTTCTCGGCAAATGACCTGGCGTCAGCGCCTCCTTGCCGCCCTGTCTCATCCGCAGATCGCGCTCATGCTGCTGAGTCTGGGGTCCATTGGCCTCTTGGTCGAACTGTATAACCCAGGCTTGATCTTTCCAGGGGTCGTTGGGGCGCTCGCGCTACTGCTCGCCTTTTATTCCCTGCAAACTTTACCGATCAACTATACCGGGCTGTTGCTGATAGGCTTAGGCATGGTGATGTTCATCCTGGAACTCAAGGTCACCAGTTTTGGCATGCTCGTCCTGGGTGGCATTGTCTCCATGTCTCTGGGCGCCTTGATGCTCATTGACTCCCCGGAGGAGTATCTGCGCATTCCCCTATCGACGATTGTCCTGGTCGTGGGTACCACTGCGGCGCTGTTCACGTTCGTCGTCGGTGCCGCGGTCCAGAGCGTGAAACGCAAGCCAGTGAGCGGACAGGAAGGGATGCTCGGCGCCATTGGCACAGTGAAAGGTCGTATCGACCCCACGGGCACCGTCTTCGTATACGGGACCCTGTGGAGCGCACGCAGTGCCTCCCCGATCGAGGTCGGTGAGACAGTCTGTGTGATCGGTATAGAGGGCATGCGGCTGACCGTCGAAAAGGTCACAGAGGAGGCATAGCTATGCAGGGTGCAGGTCCACTGTTTGTGTTGATCATCGTTGTGCTCATTCTCTCCAACGCCATCAAAATCTTGCGGGAATGGGAACGCGGCGTTGTCCTGCGGCTCGGGAAATTTCAGGCAGTGCGCGGCCCGGGGATTACCTTTGTCATCCCCGGCATTGAACGGATGCATCGGGTGAATACCCGCGTCATTACCGTCGACGTGCCGCCGCAAGACATCATTACCAAAGACAATATTACGTTGAAGGTCCATGCGGTGGTGTTCTTTCATATTTTCAGTCCCAAGGAAACCATCATTAATGTCGAAGATTGGTACGCTGCGACGTATCAAAAGGCACAAACGGTACTACGTAACGTTCTAGGGCAATTCGAACTAGACGATCTGCTCGCCCAAATCGACAGCATCAATCACCGCTTGCAGTCGATTCTGGATGCCGAAACTGGCCAGTGGGGCATCAAGGTCGACGCCGTCGAAGTCAAACACGTGGATTTGCCTCAGGAGATGCAGCGCGCCATGGCCAAACAGGCCGAAGCAGAGCGTGAGCGGCGCTCGAAAATCATTGCGGCAGAGGGTGAGTTTCAAGCCTCCACGCGGTTGGCTGAGGCCGCCGACATCATGGGTAGGCATCCCATAACCCTGCAATTGCGCTACCTGCAGACACTCTCTGAGATCGCGGTGGAGAACAACTCCACGGTGATCTTCCCGTTGCCCTTAGACCTCGTCCAACCATTCCTCGACATGCGGGAACGCGTCCGCGAGGGGTAGCAGAAGCACAGTGCGCGGCCCAGCTTGCTGGTTATTATTGCTTCCCGTCCTCAGCCTCGCTGAGCAACCCGCTCTTCGCCACGAGCTGCGTCGCCAGCACGGTCTGGATAACGGACGAGATGTTGCCCAGCACGCTCTCAGCCGCGCCGCCTCCACCGCCACCGGCAATCGTCACCATTTTGGCCTTGGCCAGTGCGTCGGCCAGGACTGGTGCGATGTCGGGTAACATCTCCACTTGCCGGTAGCGCAGATAGCTCTCGCCGCCTTCACGGATAGCGGTGTTCACCTGGCGTATGCTCTCTGCAGTGGCCGCGGCCACGGTGCGGATACGAATCGCCTCAGCTTCCGCCCGTGCCTGGGCGTCGATTTTGACTTTCTCGGCATCAGCTTTGGCCTGGGCAATCAGCGTGGCATCGAGTTCTGCCACGCGCTGCACCGCCATCGACTCCTGACGCTTGGCCTCTGCCTGCGCAATTAACGCGGCGTTCGAGGCCCTGGTCTGCTCCAGCTCCCGCTGCCGATCCGAAATCACCCGCTCCGCTTCCAACTGGGCCTCTTTCGCGCGGCGGCTCTGCTGCGCCGCCACAATGTCGGCGTTGGCCTGTGCCTCCGCCGCGGATTGGCGCCGCCGCGCCTCGGCCACTTCCGACTGCACCACCTTGATGTTGAGCGAATTGAAGCCGAGCCCCAAATCGGCCAGCTCGCGCGAGCAGGCTTTACGGATGATAATGGCGAGCGGATCGTCGTCATCCTCGGTGCCGAAATCTGGGGCAACCTGGAGATCTGTACTGCTTCCACCCGTCACGACTGGGAGTGCGGGGCGCGGCGTGCGTGGGGCAGTTTTTGCCGAGAAGAGCTGGTCGTGCGTGAGCAGGTTGATGGCCCGCCGACCCGAGCTGGAGAGCAGATCAGTCAGGGTGGAGATCTGGTCGGCTTCAGGCTTCGCAAAGAAGCGATTGGCGGCCGTTTTGATCATGGCATCGCTGTCACCCACTGACACAATGGCGCTGGCCAGCACGCGTACTTTAATGGGCCGTGGGAAGCCTTGCTCATCGACGTCGGCTGTCTGGTCGGTGATGTCGAGATCGACATTGAGCACCTTGCTCGAGATCGTCGTCGCGGTCGTTAGCAAGGGGATCTCCTTCGATTTGCCTGGCCCGCGATAGGTGATCGTACTGCCTTGCAGCCAGCTTACGAGTCGGATCGTACCCGCATCGACATCGCGTAGGAACAACGACACGATCACTGGCAGGAGCCCCAACACTCCCAGCACGACACCGCCAATAATTAACAGCTCTTTCATATCTACGCTCCTGTGAAGTCAGGGGGTGAGGGACGACACGAGGCACCGGTTCCGCACCGCATCGACTTCTTCAATGCGGACGCGTCCACCCCGGCGGACCCGTAC
>WNFT01017497.1_pt1 | contig 11094 bp, 12 predicted proteins | sample 5400191 | NCBI WGS metagenome assembly WNFT01 (sample SAMN13153359, study PRJNA577476) | soil metagenome | isolation source: 80 cm saprolite under Madrone tree | place: USA:California | collected 2016-06-14
TCCATGCTCGAGCACTCCTCAGTGTAAGGCAGGCGTACGAAGTTTGGGCGACTGCGTTCGGCGGTATCACACCCGCTGACTTTCTGAACCATGTCGCCAGACTGAAAGGAACCGGCATGAACGCTAGGGAGATTGTAGAATTCCTCCAGCAGCATCCCGAGAGGTGGAAGTGACGCAGACACTCATTGTGTGCGAGAAACCGGATGCAGCCGCGCGTGTTGCACGGGCGCTCGACGAGGATGGCGACCCGGGAAGAATCGATAAGCAGGGCGTCCCGCTCTACGAGTCCCAGAACAGACAGGAAACTATCCTGGTTTGCTCTGCACTTGGCCATCTATACGCTGTCGACTCCAAGACCCACGCCAGCCGACGCTTCTACCCAGTATGGGACTTCGAATGGAAACCCAAGCACCTCATCGATAAGAAGTCGGCCCGGCTAGCCCGCTGGATTCAGGCGATCAGCTCACTTGCTGCAAAGGCCGATCGCTACGTCAATGCCTGCGACTATGATGTCGAAGGCTCACTGATCGGATACACAATCCTACGGTTCGCATGCCATGGCGCCGACTCGAAGGCTCAGCGGATGAAGTTCAGCACCATGACAGAGAAAGAACTCAGATCTGCGTACAAGACACTCTCTCCCCACCTCGACATGCCACTAGTCGAGGCTGGCCAAGCTCGACACGAACTCGACTGGCTGTACGGAATCAACCTCTCCCGGATCCTCACCGAATCAGCGTTGAAACAGAACCGGGGCTACTCCACCCTCTCCACCGGCAGAGTCCAGGGCCCGACACTGAAGTTTGTCGTAGATAGAGAAGAAGAAATCCAAAGTTTCACCCCGACACCATTCTGGACGATCGAAGCAACCGTCACCCACATTGGTTCCATGCTTGAAGTCGAGAGTGCTGAGTCTCGAAACGTTCAGCAGAGTCCACCCTACCCGTTCGATCTCGCCACCCTACAGTCGGAAGCCTATAGGCACTTCGGATACACCCCATCCAGAACACTCGCAATAGCCGAGAAGCTGTACCTCGAGGCGCTAATCTCCTATCCGCGAACTTCCAGCCAGAAGCTTCCGCCCGATATTGGGTACTCAGAAATTCTCCATGGCATCGGAAACACGGCCCAATATCGATCGCTCGTGACGAAACTAGCTGTCCAGGTCGCCCTTCGTCCCACTCAAGGTCCCAAGGAAGATCCCGCGCATCCGGCAGTCTATCCTACCGGGGAATCGCCCAAGCGGACCCTTATCCAGCCTGAAGCTAACCTCCTCGACCTAATCATCCGGCGCTTCATGGCCACGTTCGCCGAGGCTAGTCTACGCGAGAGCTCAAGACTCACTTTACTGAAAGATCCCCACAGATTCTTCCTGAGGGGGTCCCTTCTTGTCCGCGAAGGATGGATCGAGTTCTACAAACCCTACGCCTCAGACGAGTCCCAAAAACTCCCAGACATCAAAGTAGGCGACAAAACACCGCTAACAAAAATCCAAGCCGTGCAGAAATTCACCGAGCCACAACCCCGATACAACCCGAGCAGCCTCCTCCAAAAGATGGAGAACGAGAACATTGGGACCAAAGCCACTAGAGCCGAGATCATTGAGATTCTATACAGACGAGACTACATCAAGAATATCCGAATCGAAGCGACCCCCCTCGCCCTCAAGATCATCAATCTCCTCAAGAAATATTGCCCGATGATAATCGACCCAGAATTCACGGCCAAACTTGAAACCTCCATGGACAACATTCAAGCACTCCAGACCACCAGAAGCCACGTCTTAGCCGAAACGCTGGAACATCTCCGACCTGTCATGCTTGACCTAATAGCTAGAGAAGACGAGATAGGATCACAACTAGCGGAAGTCGTAACGTCGCAGAGAATCGCCCGCCTCACCTTCGACTATCCATGTCCACAGTGCAGCTCAAACCTGAAGATCATTCGGAGCCGAACCTCAGGGAAGAGATTCATCGGTTGCACAGGATACGAGAAGGGCTGCAGGTTCACCCTGCCACTCCCTCAATTCGGAAATCTCTCGATAACCCCGATGCATTGCAAGACCTGCGGTTTCCAACTAGTTCAAGCAAGAACTAAGGGTCGAAGACCAATGACTTCGTGCGCCCGATGCTACTCTAACAAGACGAAAGCAGTCGCATCCGCGGTTTCGCCAACATCTTCTGGAGCTCAGCCGGCGACGAATAGTCTAGTTGAAGCTGCGTCGCTTGTCAAGGACTAGCAGAAAGGTAAGAGAAGCGAAGAACATCAGGACGAACAGGGAAGCAACGAAGGCGATGGCGATTGGCTGCTGCCAGACTCCCGGATAAGATAGCACCGTCAGAAGCGTGAACGCTGGAGCGACAATCTGGAGCGGAAAAAGAAGCAGCCCCAACCATAGACCCCATCTTGCCATCTTGAAAACACCAAAGCTCCCAAGAAGAGACGCCCCTCCAATCACATACAGAGGCCAAACAGAGGGGTCCGCCGCCACTAGAGGGAAGACAAGATAGTAGACTCCCGACAGAGCGTAAAAGAAGGATGAGATAGAGAGTCCAACTGGCCTAAAACTTGCGGCTCCGGCAGTATCCTCTTTTGGCTCTTGCTTGGGCGTCTGCTTGGACATCTCTCGAATCTGGCGCAACCCTCGTAACCTCACAAAATAAGCCTTACATTCGGTATTATTGTGGAGTCGAGAGACCATGAGTCACTCCCAACTCTACTTATCCGGACGGACAGCCTTCACCGGGATGTCGTCTCCCCTCGAAAAGTCCCGGTTCGTATTCTTTGGCGTCCCATTCGATCGCACAAGCACTTACAAGCCCGGATCCCGATTTGCGCCATCCGCCCTCAGAGACGTATCAGCCAACCTCGAACTCTACAGCATCCGATCCAATCTTGACCTCGAGAAGGTCCCAGTCCACGATGCTGGAGACATCGACACTGTGGAAGATCTCAATGAAACACTTAGAAGAACTACGGAAGTATGGGGAGAACTAACCGCAGCTGGTAAGATTCCTATCATGGCAGGCGGGGAACATACGGTAACCAAGGCCGCCGTCGACGCCCTTCCTACCGATCTCGGCATCGTGAATCTCGACGCTCATCTTGACTTGAGGGACGAATTTCTCGGCGAGAAGCTCTCTCACGCAACGTTCATGCGACGAGTCGCAGAACGGATAGATCCAAGTCATGTGATGGAGGTCGGAATTCGAGCCTTCTCGAAACCCGAACTTGACTACTCTCATGAATCCGGCTTGCAGATAATTACTCCACAAGACATCAGGAAGAGTCCGCTCGATAAGACAGCCCAGAGAATCCGATCGTTCTTGTCAGGCTTCACTCGTAGCTACTTGACCGTTGACATTGACGTCCTCGACCCAGCATATGCCCCCGGAGTTGGTAACCCCGAACCAGATGGTATCACAACCGATGAGTTGCTGACCCTCGTTCAAGCCGCTATGACGAGTAACACAGTTGGCTTCGATCTGGTCGAGGTCTCGCCCCACCTCGACTCCGGTCAGACAGCGGCCGTGGGTGCAAAGGTCATATTCGAGGCGATAGCAGCACTATCCTCTCGGAGCCTTACCAAGTGACCTTGGACAACTACATTACCGCCTCAACGACTCGAGTCAAAGGCGATAAGAACGTCCCCAAGGATAAGTTCGACCATCTCAAGGAAGCTGCAGAAAAGAAACTGGGCTCACATTCTCTTCATTCAACGGCGAATCTGAATGGGGTCAATATCGAGTTCCAGGGCAACAGCAAGCACCAGTTCGACTTCTGGAAGCTCAACTGGCATGAAGCGCCAAAAGCAGCCCCGATACACGCACGGATTTTTTCTGCGATAGACGTGGAAGGCGTCGAGCCCTCAGCGTTCTATTGTCCTGAAACCCAAGAATCCCTATTCTTCAACACTGAATACTACGGTCAGTGCAAGAGCTGGGCACTCGGAATGGCGGCGGCAATTCTAGAGACGACAAAGAACACTCACTCAATACACGGCGCATGCGTCGATGTCGGAGGCAAAGGCGTCATCATAGTAGCCCCAACTGGCACCGGCAAAACAACCCAAGCATTCAAGCTCATGGAGAGGCCGGAAGGCAGGATCGTTGGAGACGACTGGGTCAACATCGACCATACTGAGGGCGAGCGGCTTGGCCACCTGTTAGGCAAACAGCCCGAGAAGAGTCTCTACATGCGGACTGAGACTCAGCTCAACAAGCCATGGCTGCGAAAAATCTTCGACGAGAGCAAATGCGAAAACGTCGTGATGAACAAGAAGAACTGCGAGTTCACACAGGGTCCAACCGGATGCAAACTCACCAATCAGCGATGCGTCTTCGACGACGGATACCAGTGGTGCTACTACTCATTCGGAAACAGTCGAGCACTAGTCCCAAGAGAACGATTATTCGGTAAGGAGAAGGTGACTGACGAAGCTAAAATCCGACTTCTAGTGCTATTGCGACGTGACGAGAAGAGCCCAGCAGAGGTAAAGCTCAACTCCGATGAAGCTATTCAAGTTCTCCGAAAAGGCGAGTACATGATCCGCCCCGGAGCTGGACCAAAGGAGTCGTGGGGAAAAATAAGTAACGAACCTTGGTTCAACCCATACTTACTCCACCTTGACCACGCCCGTCAGGAGCAATTCTTCCGTCGAATGATCTCTTCCTTCAAGGTCAAGTGTATGCTTCTGAATACTGGTGTTGAAAGTGTGGAGGAGACTCACAGCCGGGTTCTAGCCGCGCTCGACAGCCTAAGGCCAAGAAAAAGCGCAAGAAGTAGCAGTCGGTCTAGCGCGACAAGAATTTCGGTATCGTGCGTTCGTCAGCTATTGGATCGAAGACCCCCAATTCATTCCCAGCTAATGGTATCGCAATTCTGCTTACCAGCCCATTCAGTGAGTAGGGGAGGCGAATCAGCCTCATTCCGCCCGCCGGGACCCATTCGTCCATCACGAACCCCTTCTTAGTGAGGGATCGAACTAGGGCAAGCCGTTTCTTTCGGTTCCAGAAGACGGTCTCCTCATCTGTTATGTGAATGTGAAATCCTCGGCCCGAGTAAACGGGACTGATCTGAGAGAATCTCCTTGACAGTGTCTCTACGAGCTGAGCAGCTTCTTGTCTTGCTAGTTGGAATTCGAACCGACAGAATGAGAGTCCTTGATGCATTCGCATCTTATCCTCAAGAGTCCCATGAATCGGACAGGTAAAATTCTCAGGATCGACGTCGAAGACTAGTTCTTGGCCGAACGCTCGGCCCAATCGAGTTGTATCGTTTCCGACGCGCCTTGCTTGATCCCAATCCTTGTAGACGTTGCGATCATAATAGACTGATTCAGGTCTGAAATCATTCAGGTAATTCTTGACTTCAGAAAGTCCCTCATACTCGTCAATAACTATGGTCCGGGCACGTTCGCGAAGGTATTTCCTTGGAGCAATACGAGTGTGCCGTCCAATTACAACTGCAAAAACAATAGGCGACTGCCATCCGCGGAACCAGGCACGTATCTTAGCGAGGCTAAACTCGCGCGAGTAGAACTCTCTCCTCTCACCTAGCGAGGTAATTCGCATTCCATGTGGAAACCGGTATTTCGCAATTCTCAGTTTCTAGGCCGCTTCCACGGATGGCTTCTCGCTCAACTTCTTGAGTTGGCTTCTGTACATCTCTACAATCTCCTTCGTCGTCGTAGCATCCTCCGGTGATTTTTCAATCCTGTACTTTCCCGTAAATCGCGGGAACCTAATCGCCAACCCAGCTCCGAGTCTTATCGAGTTCAACCCACACGTGTGTATCGGACTGAGGGTTATCTCTGCTCCGATCACCTCCAACACCAAGCCAGGCACAAACCAGGTGTCAGCCACGATCTTGGAGTCTACTCTCGGGTGGCGATGGTTGATCTTGTATTTCTCCAACATTTCTGGAAGCTTTGCCAGGTCTTCATCCTTGAACCCGGACCCGCACTTGCACGCCGTTCTGAAAACGTCGTCCTTCTCATCATACGCGGCCAAAAGAAGGGCGCCGTAGGATCCTCCTCGCCTTCCCCTCCCGGCGAAGGCTCCTACAACGACAAGGTCGACAGTGTCCTGCATCGATGATTTGTATTCCCGCTTGTATTTGATCCAGCCCCATCCCCTTGCCCCCGCCTTGTATGTTGAATCGAGTCCCATCGACTTTATCATTAGTCCCTCACATCCGTCCGCTACTGCCTGCTGCATGAAATCGTCTAGTTGTTCTGGCTTGCTGACGATAATCTGGCGTGATAGGTCGAGTCTCTCGTTTCGTCGAATCAGCTTGGACAAGGCCTCCCGCCTTAGGGGATACTCAAGCTGAGTGTAATCGACACCATTATGGTACAACAAGTCAAACGCGAACAGCGCTACAGGTATCTCCTGGATTGTCTTCTCCAACTCATATTTGCGTCCGCGTCGCTGGGAGACCAATTGGAATGGCAGGAGCTCGCCCGTTGAGGAGTCCACCGGGACGGCCTCTCCTTCAAGAATGAGTCCATCATCGACAATTCCCTGTTTCAGAAGAGCGTGGAGGTCAGGGAACTGGTCAGTGATGTTCTCGAGACGTCGTGAGAAGAGTGTGACCTTTCGATCCGTTAAGTGTGCTTGGACTCTTAGTCCGTCATACTTGTATTCTGCCGCGGCCCTACCGTTCATCTTCTCGAGAATTTCGTTAGGATCGGAGAGTCTTTCTGCGAGCATTGGCCTGATCGGCCTGCCAACCGTGACTTTGAACGACTTTATCGCGTTAATTCCGCCTGTCGCAAGAGCTTTCGCGACGAATCCAAGATCCGAGGAACGGTTGTAGGCTTGTTCCAATAAAGCCTTCGACTCTTTTCCATCGGCTAGGGCGTGCGCGAGGGCGTCGAGCAGTGTCATATCTGCGACTCCTAGTCTGAGTCTCCCTAGTGCCGTTCGTGTAGCGTACTTCGCTTCTATTGGGGAGGACTTGCTGATGAGCGATGTTAGTTGTCGGATCTTCGACTCGACGGACCCTGGACCACTCGACTTTGCAATTCGGTCTAGGACGGCGTAGACTTCCCCCACTGTGAGTCGTTCACTGTTTAAGCCGACTTGGGTCTTGCCCGCGAGTAGAGCCTCGGCGGCATCACCGAGATCGCCTCGTCGTCTGTACTCTTCAGCTATTCTTGACTCTTTGACCCCAGTAACGATTGAGAAGGCTTTGATGGCTAGTTTCTCAGCGATACCGATCTCAACTCCGAGGTAGTCAGGGTAGAGTCTGCCTTGGGTGAGGTAGACGACCTTGTCGATAATCTCAGAAGGTGTTTCCTTGAGAAGATCCACGAGGAGTTTTGTTATCTCGAGTCGCTTTGTAGTGGCGTCAATCTTCTGATAGGTCTCAACGATGCGCGAGTAGAGCAACGTCAATCCTCCTCGAGGTGCGTGCCAGTCATCCTTGGAGTCTTGTTGTTAAATAGATGCGATCATTGCATCATCGCCAGACGATGAATTACCCGTACGCCGCCTGGAGGAGGATCCTGTTTGTCGCCGTACTAGTCGTCATCATTGTAATCGCTTTCGCGCCGGCCACGACCGAGGGAACAATGCTCTTACGATTCTCCAGCGTGACGTCTTCCAGCGTTGTCAGCCACATTTACATCGGATTTGCCCAGATCGCGCTTCATCGGACTGGATATCTCAATTCTAGCGGATGGGTCATAATCTCCCAACGATTCCCTACCATTGACCTACTATCGAGCCAGACGATTCCTCCAACCGTATCCTCTGCGCCGATTCATTCGGGACGGTACGACCAGATACGCCTGGTTTTCTCAAATTCCACTGTGGTGAGGGCAGGACTCCCTCTTGCAATGTCATCGCCCTCCATGCTCAGTGCCAACGTGACGTTGCCGGTACCTCCCAGCGGGATCGGAGATATTCTGCTAGTAGTCGCTTTCGACTATTCTACGCTCTTCTCGACTCCGCCATCCCTATCCTTCGTTCTGGTACGCGCTTCAACCGCCTAAAGCCAATCAAAACATTCTCGACCGAAATGGTCAAATTCAGCCCATTATCTGGTCGGGAGTATGTGCGTGATCGGTAAGAACGAGCTGACCGAGCTCATTCGGAGCTACAAGTGCATTCATCCATTTGACTACAGTCTCTTGGATGGCGATGGGTACATTCTGACCGTCAAGGAGGAGCGAACACTCCACTATCTAGAGCATCAGAATCTGGTGTCGAACGAGGTAGTTTTCACTCCTCCGAACCTTGTCGCGCATCTCACTGCAAAGAGCAAATACGGAAGGATGGGACTTTCCTTTCTGAACGCGGCGAAGGTTCATAGCGGCTATGTTGGCAGACTCGCCTTAGAGCTTGTCAATCTGAGCAATGAGCGGCAGCCGATCACCATCAAACGGGGCGACCCGTTGATGCATATCGAGTTCGTGAAGCGAGAGGGCGAGCCTTCCCCTTACAATGGCGGTTACATGTTTCAGTTCATGAGCGAGGAGGAGATCGCCGACTACGTCACCATACTCACTCGTGATTTCAAAAATGTGTTTCACAAGGATGAACTGGCAAAATTTGCGAAGGAGCGCGTTGCGCTCGCTCCGCTGGTCTAGTTCTTTAGGATTGATGCAAGAGCCTTCTTGAGTATTGGATCGTTTATCTCTTTACTAGCGGAATCGTAAAAGTCGCGCATTTCTCGCTGCCCCGTCCGTCTTCCGTATTCTTTGGCTTGGAAAGCCATCTCGACCTTGTCAAGCTGATGAACTAGGCGCGCTTCCGTACTCCGTCTCTCTCTCAGATCTATCCATAGTCCGAAGTATGCTGGGCGACTCTTGGCTGGTAATTTCGACAACAACTCTCGGATCGCTCTTTCTCGATCCCTTTGTACCCTACTTGCGCCTCGGTATGCCTTGTCCCTGGGCGTGAGATCGCCTATGATCGCCTCTTCCAAATCGTGAATCAGAGCAAGTTTGAGAAGTTTTTCCAGATCGAGTCCCCGACGCTCGCCCTCGTACAAGGCCAGCAAAGCTACGGCAAACGAGTGATCTGCCACAGACTCGACTCTTCCCTCAACTCTCTTCTTCCATCCTTTCCTCGGCTCGCGTTTGAGGGCGACTCCGTACTGCCAAAACCTGTAGAGCGCATCCAAATCGTGTCGATCGGGGTTCCACGCAAGCAAATTCTAAAAGCTTTACTTAAGTAAACGCAGATATACTTCCTCGCCAAGATGCCTCGGCGAGACTGTCCGACTTGGTCAAGAAGATTCTAACCAGATTCGCTGTAGCCAAAAAGTCCCCTGGCAACGGAGATACGGTGTATAGATCGCCGAGGATCTATCTACCGACGAAATTGACTGATGATTCCAGCTTCCCTTTCAAGGAAGGAGACATTCTCTCGGTGAAGGTTGATGGTCGCAAGGTGATGATCCAAAGGGTTCGGCGAGCCAACGACCCGCGGAATGCCGCTGGCGAGCCAGGCAAGAAGTAATGATATTAGTGAGGCTACATGTGCCTCCTCAGATGATCGTATCGTGCTTAGAGTTGCGGTTCAAGTCACAAATCTGAGCGGAGAGCGCTACTGGGCTTACGACACTCCTCTCCCGTCGCAAGTGCAGATATCGGTTAACATCAATATTGTTGGAGTTGACCAGAAGTCAGATTCTACGGTGGAAGCTCCTTTCGTTTTCACGGTCGGATACACTCCTTCGATAGCGCAACTTAGTGTCAAAGGAAAAGCGCAGGTCTCAGCCGACCGATCCGAGGTCATCCAGATGATTGAAGAACACAAGAAGAACAGACCGCCTCCACAACAAGTGATACAGGCAGTCTCGAGCATCGCTATGGCAGAGGTCATCATCATGTCCAAGAGCCTTGGAATCCCACCTCCCCTACCTCCAATCGGCCTACCCGCAGAAGCATCTCCGACTCAGCCCGCCCCGAGGAAAGAGTCCAGGTACACGACCTGAGATCCTGAATCACAGAGAACCTCCAATAAATTGGAGAGATGTCATCCCTCCAATAAATTGGACATCTTGACTTCTTTATGCCTCCAAGTAAACTTGGTGCTTGGATTCGGCCAAACCGCCGCTCGGATAAGTCAACTCTGCCCTGATCATGTAAGAACCATGCTCCAGAAGCCTCGTTGTTACCATTCACGGTTACCAAACCCGCTACCAGGAGAATAATGTCAAAAGCAGTTACTCCTCGCGACGCAAAGGTACTCTTTGGAGAGACTTTAGCAGACTTATTCACAGGATCCTCGCTCTAGGGTGCGACTGGGCTCAGGGAACGCTCGTGAGGGCGACAGACACTAATCGTGTTTGGTGATTAGGGCTAATACGCACGTGTATTTGCTAAAACTGCACTTTTAGCAAGTGTTATTTGACCCCAGCGTCGAATTCGCACCTTCCCGACAGGATCAACCATGAGTCTTTTCAAGATATTTGACTCTAATCCAGGGAACGCAAAGAAGCGAGGACTTCTCCAATGCGAATAAGCAGAGATGGACGAGGGGAAACGCGCCTAACCAATTCGCAAAAGAATCGGATATTAGAGTTGACCGAGTCCGAACCCCGGGATCATCTGCTCCTAGGGCTCCAGCTGGAACGAGGATGGCGAATAGGAAGCATCGTGGGCTGCCACAACAAAGTCATGTACACTAGGAAGAGAACAGCGGAAAGCGCCGTTTGCATCGTAAACTTGCCGGGAATAAGGAAGGAGGACGTAGGCCCAGAGACGATAATGATTCATTTCAAGGGTGGGAAAACGGAGCCTGACTATCCGGGAGAGAAGTGGCTTAGACTTGCACAGAAACTAGCCTCCAAAGTCGGTGAAGGCGACAGGATTATTCCGCTTACCGAACAGCACAGTACAAACATTCTACGAAAGTATGCAAAGCTCGCCGGAGTTCCTAACTGGGACCGATTACATAATCATCGTCAACGCGCCTACTTCGGAACATACTGGGCTAGAAAAACCGGCCGAGATTATTGGAAGGTTCAGAGCCTCATGGGACACAAAGACTTGAGGGCGACGGCCGTCTACGTTGAAGAACTCTCTCTCGAAGAGAAGAAGCAACTCTTGGACGGATCCTAGAGACACACTCAAAGGAC
>WNFT01005505.1_pt1 | contig 11093 bp, 7 predicted proteins | sample 5400191 | NCBI WGS metagenome assembly WNFT01 (sample SAMN13153359, study PRJNA577476) | soil metagenome | isolation source: 80 cm saprolite under Madrone tree | place: USA:California | collected 2016-06-14
GGACGCGCCTCTGGGGATCGATCGGCTTCGTGCTTGCTGCCCAGGGGCTGGGCCTGCTGCTCGCGCTCCGCGGCGATCGGCCCGGGGACCGGGCGATGCCGTTCGCCTACCTCCTCTGCGTGGCCGGGTACGCGCTGCTTGGACAGGTGCTTCCGCCGGTGGACGCGCATCCGGACCGCCCGCACTGGCGCGAGGCCGCCGTCCTCCTCAAGAACCCGCGCCTGCTCTTCGTGCTCGCTATCTGCGCGATCCATTGGGCTGCGTCCGCGCCGTACCACCTTCTCTTCGGCGTTCTGGTGCGCGACCTGGGGCTCCCTTCCACCGTCACGGGCGCGGGTCTCGCCGCGGGAGTGCTCGGCGAGGTGCTGGCGCTGTTGGCGTTCACAACGTTGTTGCGGTGGTTCTCGCTCCGGATGCTTTTCGGCGCGGCTTTCGCGGCCACCGCCCTCCGCTGGGCGCTCCTGGCCCGGGCGAGCAGCGCGCCGGAGCTGATCGGGTTGCAGCTGCTGCACGCGTTCAGCTTCGGCATGTTCTGGGGTTGCGCGGTGGAGGCTATGCAGCGCACGGTGCCCGTCCGGCTGCGCGCAACGGGACAGGCGCTGTTCTCGGCGCTGGTGTTCGGGGCAGGCAACGCGGCCGGCTACGTGCTCGCCGGCGCGGGCTATGATCGATTCGGCAGCGCCGCGCCGCTCTACACGTTCGCCGCGGCGGTCGAGCTGCTGCCGCTGCTCCTCTTGCTCCTCCCCCTTTCTCGCGAGAAATCGAGTGCATAGCTTGCGGTTCATTCTGGGGGACACCATTCAATGGTGTCCCCGACGATGTGGTGTCCCCGACGACGTGATTGCGTCGCGGTCGGCGCCGAGGAGACGGAATGCCGAAGTCCTGGAGCAACAAGCGCGAGAGGCAGTACGAGCACATCAAGAGGTCGGCGAAGGGCCGCGGCCGCAGCGCGGGCACCGCCAAACGCATCGCCGCCGCCACCGTCAACAAGACGCGGCGCCAGAAGGGCGAGACCAAGGGATCGAGCCGCTCGCGCAGCCGCACCGGCGCCAGCTCCTCTCGCAATCTCAGGCGCACAGCCGCCAGGAAGGGCGGCCGCGCTTCCGCCCGGTCGCGCAGGTAAAGTCGCCTCCACGGCACCCTGTGGTACCACTCCAGTCGTGGTCCGTGATTCCGGGACGCCGCTCTTGGCTGCCATCGACGAGACGTCGTCGGCGCCGCGGCGCCCCGCGCTCCTGCCGGGCCCCCGCTGAATGTTCGCTGCCCTGCTGCTCGCGCCGCTGCTGGTCTTCCACGGCCATGTCGCGCTGCTGGAGGATGTGTACCGCAGCTTCCTGGATCTCCCGGCCAGCACCAAGGCGACGCCGGCCAATGCGCGGTCGGTGGCGACGCGCCTGACCAGCTTCCTGCATCGGGCGGGTTACGCCCTGGCCACGGTCCGGGCGCGCGTCGACGAAGATCAGATCGTCGTCGACGTCGACGAGGGGCGCCTGGACAAGGTCATCTTCCTCAGCGGCGGCGCCTTCGAGACGCTGCGGCTCCGCCTCGACCTGAACATCCAGTACGACGTGTTCAACCAGCCCGACCTGGAACGGCAGCTTCACGCGCTGGCCAAGCGGCTGGGATTGGCGGAGTTCGCCTATGAGATCGTGCCGGTGCCGAACCTGAGCGCTCCCAAGGTGCAGATCGACGAGTTCGATCCCATCGAGAAGATCTCGATGGGGCTGGTGCGCCCGGGCCGCCCCTACGAGCTGCACATCCTGGTGCAGCCGGGACAATTCCGGCCGGGCCTCTCGCCCGAGCTGGAGATCAATTCCGTCCAAGGCGGCGCCGTCGGCGCGACCTACCATTCCGGCCGCCTGATCTCTCGCGAGGACCGCTGGACCTTGGGGGCGCGAGTCGCCGGTGCGCTGCGGCAGAGGCTCGATCAGACGAAAACGAGCTTCTCGTTCACCCGCGCGCTCGCAGAGGGGGAGTACGAGGCGCCGCCGATCGCGGGCGTCCTCAGGCCCTCGATCCATGCCAGCGCGGGACTCACCGATCAGCAGCGCGCCGACCTCAGCCTGGAGAGCTTCATGTATGCCAGGCTCGAGGGCGGTGTGGACCTCCTCCTGCTTCCCATCCCGCAGGTCCACGCCGCGATCGGCGCAGGGGTCGAGCGCCAGATCCTGTACCAGGTGGAGCCGCTTTCCACCGTGACCAACCCGCCTTTCGGGGCGTCGTATTCCTTCGCGCAGAACCGCCCGTATGCGGAGGCTCGGGTGGAGCTGGTCTTCGATCCCGAGGCGCTGCGGCGCGACCGCCACCACCTGCTCGGGGTGGGCGCGCGGGTCTACGGTCCGCCCAACAGGGGCCAGGACGGCGCCGTCCACCTTTCCGGCGGGTACCAGAAGATGTTTCCCATCGGCTGGCACGAATTCTGGGTGGAAGCGCGCGGCATCTCGCGGACCGGAAACGTCGTCTTCCCCGAGGAGAGCTCGATCGGCGGGGACGTCTTGCGCGGGCCGTTCGCCGGGGAATACGCGCGCAGATACGTCGGTCTGGACCTCGAGTTCCGGTACTCGTTCATGCGCGACGTCTTCAAGCTAGGCATCTTCCACAACCAGGTCGCGTACGGGGCGATCAATCGCACCACGAACCTCGACAAGCTGGCCCTCGCGAACGCCCTGGGGCTCGGCATCCATGCCCTGATCATCGACGAGTTCCAGCTCGACGCCTGGATCGGAGTCGGGTGGGCGAGCAACGGAAACTTCGACCGCGGCGCCGCTCTGGCCATCCGCCAGGCGTTCTGAGCTAGAACGCATCTCACAACCGGAACTGCCGAATGACTTCGCTCAAGCGTGGGCGCCAAGCCACCTACGGTGGCCGCGCCTAATGCGCTGCCATTCTGTAGTCGAGCGCCGAGGCGATCTCGCGGGCCTTGGCCTGGATGCGCTTCGTGTTCTGCGGCCCCATCCGCAGCAGCAGCTTCTCGACCGGACCCAGCGCTTCCAGCTTCTCGTCCGCGAAGGCGAAGTTCGCTCCCTTGGGGACCAGCAGCGGCGGCTTCTCGACCACCGGCGCGTCGATGATCCGCTGCAGCGCCTTCGCGGCCACCTGGTCGAAGCCGCGGTCCGGATACCCGAGCTTGTGGTACGCGCTCTCCAGCAGCGGGTGCAGCTCGCGGACCACCTGCGCGACGCCCTTCGCGTCGATCGAGGCGATCACGGTGGCGATCCGATCGTACCGCGCGGTGTCCAGCTTCTCCGACGTCTGTCCCGTCACCTTGATGAAGTCGATCTGCTTGCGGGGGTTCACGTCCTCGGCGACGTTGTCGACGACCACCACGAACCGATCGAGCAATTCGGAGGCGCCGAGCCATTGGGCCCACTCCGGCAGCGGCGACAGCGAGGACAGGTCCTTGCGCATCTGGGCGTCGCTCTTCGCGGGGGGAGGCAGCGGGGCGTCGGCCGGCCTGGGAGGCGTGGCTTGCGTCTGCGCTTGTGGGGCCTGCTCCGGCGCGGGGCGCCGCAGGTACCAGACAGCCGCTCCCGCCGCCACCAGCACGGCGACGCCGATCAGGATCCCCAGCGAGCGCTTGTTCTCCATGACCGCGGAACATTCGCACATCCGCGGGCATTTCGCTTGACTCAGCGGAGGGGGATGTTTCCCGCCGCCTGCAGGCGCTCGAGGCGCGCCCGCGCTTCCTTGATCTCCGGCAAGTCCGGGTCGGCCTTCGCCCAGGCCGCGAGAAATCGCTGCGTTGCTTCCGCCGCCCGGAGGTGGTTGCCGGTGCGCTCGTAAAGCGCCGCGAGCTGCGCGTCGGAGCGCGCGCGGAACATGCCCCCGTAGCCGGGACCCGGCGTGGTCACGCCGGTGAAGGTCGAGCGCGCGAGAAGCAAGGCCTCGATGGCCTTTCCGTCCTCCTTCGCCTGCATCCAGGAGTCGGCGACGAGGTACTGGAGGAAGTCGCGGTACGGCGACCTGGCGGCCAGCTCGGCGAGGCCGCGGGCCGCGCCGGCGAAGTCGCCGCCGGCGCGCTTGCGGAAGGCCTCGACCGACGGGTCGGCAAGAGGGTCTCCCACCGAGCGCAGGATTCGCCGGTATTCGTCGATCTCGCCGAGCAACGGATACACGAACGCGAACATCGTCTCCGGAACGCCGCGCGCGGCCGCGTCGCGCGCGATCCGGCGCGCGCCGTCCGGGTCTCGCAGGTAGAGAAAGCGGACCAGGGCCTCCGCCGACAGCGCGATCGCCTCCGCTTCGGGATGGCGGGCCTCGCGCGCTGCCGCAGCGGCTGATTCGAAGGCCGCGACGGCGGCGCGCGCACGGCCTCCCTGGACCAGCGCGCCACCGAGCGTGAGATGCGCAAGCTCGCGCTCGCGAGGCTGCCACCCTGGATCGAGCGGGAGCGAAAGCCGCGCCGACGCGGCGTCGACCTCGAATTGCCACGCGTCGAGCGCGGCCAGGTCCACCGCCGGCAGGGCGCTGTGCGGAAAGAGCTGCGCCGCCTGCTCGAACGTCTGCCGCGCCCGGTCCAACTCTCCCACCGCCGCCTGGGCGCGCCCGAGGTGGCCCCAGGCTTCGTCGCCGTTGACACGGCGGACGTACTCCTGGGCCGCCGCCAGCACCGCGTTCCTCTCGCCCAATAGCTGGTACGACCAGACGAGGTGCTGGTGCGCGCGCTCCATGGTCGGGTCGAGCGCGAGCGCGTCGCGGAAGCGAGGCGCGGCGTACTTCGGATACCCGGCATGGAAGATCACGTCGCCCAGCGTAAAGGCGCACTCCTTCTCCGCCGGCCAGCGTTCAACGCATTCCTTGTACGCGTCGTAGGCTTCCTGTCCCCGCGCGAAGACGCTGCCGCGCACGCCGCGCGCGAGCAGGCGCTCCTTCTCCGGAAGCTTGTCCGCGAGCTGGAGAGCGCGCTCGATGGCGTCCCGCGCCCTCGGTCCGTCGTGCTCCCACATGTGGGCGTAGGCAAGGCGGTACCAGGCGAGCGCGAAATCGCCGTCGATCGAGAGCGCCGCGCGGAAGTGCTCGGCGGCGCGCGCGAACTGGAGGTGGTCGACGGCCTCGTCGCCGCGGAAGTAGTGCTGGTAGGCCTCCAGGCTCCGCGTGGTGACGTCTTCCACCGGAGCGCTTCTCTGTCCTGCCTTGTCGCGCAGGACCCGCCGGGCCGCCTGGGACACCTTGTCGATGAGCGAGGGCACGGCGGCTTTTCCCTGCCCTTGCTCCTCGATGGCCGCGAGGTACCGGTTCGTGCGCGGCTCCAGGATCTTGAGATCGATCACGTACAAGTCGTCGAATTGCCGGATGGACCCGAGCAGAAGCGCCTGCGCATTCGCCTTGCGGGCCACCTCGCGCCCCACCGTTTCGCCAATCCTCGGTTCCTGGGGGTGGCCGATCTGTTGCAGCAGATCGAACATGCGGGAGCGGGTGAGCACGGTCAGCCGGCGCGACTGCTCCAGCGAGGTGATCAGCATGCCGGAGAGGCCGTCGAGCCCGGAGTCGTCGGTCTGGTTGTCGAAGTCGGCGACCGCGATCGTGAGCGGCGCGCCCCGATCGAGCAACGCCCAGAGGCGCGGCACGCCCAGCGCCAGCACCAGCGCCAGCAACGCTGCCGCCAGCGCCTTGTTGCGCCGCAGCTTGCGCCAGAGCCGATCGGCCGCGCTCGCGGACCGCGCGCGAACTGGCTCCCCGTCGAGCACCCGCTGCAGGTCCTCCGCGAGCGCCTTCGCCGTCGGATACCGGCGCGCGGGGTCCTTCTCCAGGCACTTGAGGACGACGCTCTCGGCATCCGCCGGCATGCCGGCGGCCAGCTTGCGGGGCCGAGCAGGCTCCTCATGGATCATCCGGAAGAGGATCTGCAGCTGCGAGCCGCCCTCGAACGGTGGCCGGGCCGTGAGCACCTCGTACAGGGTCGCGCCCAGCCCGTACACGTCGGTGCGCGCATCGAGCGCGCGCAGATCTCCATTGGCCTGTTCCGGCGCCATGTACTGGGGCGTTCCCAGCACCGTGCCCTCGGCCGTCTCTCCGGGAGACTGCACGTCGCGCGCGAGACCGAAATCGGTGACGAACGGCCGCGGTCCCTCCGCTCCGCGCTCCACCAGGATGTTCTGCGGCTTGATGTCGCGGTGCACGAGCCCCGTCTGGTGCGCCGCGTGCACCGCCTGGGCGACGTCGCGCATGAGCGCGAGCTTCTCTTCGAAGGAGAGCTCGCCGACGGCATCGCGCAGGGTCTTTCCGCTCACGTACTGCATGGCGATGTACGGCCGGTCCGCGAGCCGTCCAACCTCGTAGACCCTGCAGACGTGGGCGTGGTCGACGCGCGCCTGCGCCTGCGCTTCGTGCAGGAACTTGCGCTCGACTGCCGCGTCGCCGCCGAGCAGGAACTTGAGAGCGACGGGCCGCATCAGCTTCCGGTCGAACGCCTTGTAGACCTTCCCCATCCCGCCCGACCCGATCAGCGCCTGGACCTCGTATCTCTCCGATTCCGGGAGCCGATCCACATCTGCAGGGGTTGCCCCGGGCGAGGGCGCGGCGGCCATCGTGTCGGGCGCCACCGGGTCCTGGTGCGGGTCTGCGCGCGAAGGCGTGTCGGCCCGGGGCATCGTTCGTCACCCTACAGCGATTCCGGTCGCCCGCAAGCGACGCGCTGTCGCGTTCATTCGACGATGCGCACTCCGACGCCGAAGGCCGAAGGAAACCGCGCCATCGAGCGGAGAGCGCTCCGGCGGAGCCCGGGTCGCCGCGACAGGGCCACCAGCGCATGTGCGGGCAGTGCATACCTCAGCCACCTGGCCCTCACCCCGGCCTCGTAGCGATGAAGGGCAGGCTGGAGATCGGCCGAAAGATCGTCCGGGAGCGCCTCCATCAGGACGGCCGAGGCCGCGAACGCCAGGGAAAGACCCTGGCCGGTGATGGCGTCGACGTATCCGGCCGCGTCGCCGATCAGCGCGAGCCGCTCCCCCGACCGCGCGCGAACGCGCTGGAGCAGCGGCCCTGCTCCACGCAGCTCAGATGCGGCACCGGCGTCCCCGATCCGCTCGCGGAGCGAGGGAAACCGCCCGAGCAACTCCTCGAAGCGTTCCTTGGTCTCGCCGTCGCGCAGGAGGGCCACGTTGACGCTGCGCGGACCGACCGGCGTCACGTATGCCTCGACGCCCTCCGCCCAGTGCACCTCGACGAAATCGGTCCAGGGCGGCAGCGCGAAATGGCGCCTGATTCCGTACCGCGCCTGCGCCGGGTCCTGCGGGAGCTCCAGGCCGGCCGCCCGGCGGAGGGGCGAATGGAGCCCGTCGGCGGCGATCAGCAGGCGCGCCTCGGCCGCGCCGGCATCGGTCCGCAGCTCGACGCAGCCGGGCAGGGCGGTCGCGCCGGTCACGGCGCCATGGCGGAGGTCCACGCCCGAGGCCAGAGCGCGATCGCGCAGCGCTTCCCCAAGCGCCGTCCGGCGGATCCCGATCCCGGTCTCCGTCCCGAAGCGCGCTTCGAGGACGGTCCCGTCCTCCTGGAGGTAACGGATGCCGCGGAACGGGGCGCATCGATCCTGGGCGATCCGGATCCCGAGCCGCTCCAGCTCTCGGGCCCCGGAGGGCATCAGGCCCTCCCCGCAGGCTTTGTCGGGTACGGCGTCGCTCCGCTCGAACACCACCGTCCGGAAGCCGCGTTGCGCGGCCCGGATGGCGGCCGCCAGCCCCGCGGGACCTCCTCCCGCGATCGCCACGTCGTGCATCAGCTCCGCATCCGCGCGAGCAGGGAGCGCGCGGTCTCCTTCGCGACATGGAGCAGGGTGACGGGATCGGGCGAACGCAGCTCGCCGGCCAGCAGCTGCCGCAGCGCCTCGCTGCGGCGAAGCTTTCCGCTCGAAGTGCGGGGCAGGGTCCCGGGCGCGAGGAGATGGACCTCGGAGGGGCGGATGCCGGTGCGCTCGATCACGCGCCCGCGGATCCATTCGGCGTCGGCGGCGCCGTCCGTCTCGACCAGGAGGACCAGCTCCTCGCCCTCGGCCGTGGGAACACCCACGGCCGCCGTGCAGCCCGGGCGCACGCCGTCGACTCCGTCCAGCGCATCCTCGAACTCCTGGGGCGCGTGGTTCACGCCGCGCAAGATGACGAGATCCTTTGCCCGGCCCGAAACGAACAGCTCGCCACCGTCCACGAAGCCGAGATCGCCCGTATCCAGCCAGCCGTCGATCAATGTCTCCCGGGTCGCGGCCGGATTTCCAAAGTACCCCTGCATCACGGAAGGTCCGCGCACGAAGATCCGGCCCCCCCTCACCTCGATGTCGATGCCCGGCAGCGGAGCTCCGGCCGAAGCGAGCTCGCGCCCGCCCGCGACCCAGGTTCGCGGACCCCGCCCGGTGGGCGTGAACGCAACGGCCAGAGAGGCTTCCGAAAGCCCGTACACCGGCATCAGCGCGCGGCCGTCGAAGCCGTTGGGCGCGAATCGCTCGGAGAAGCGGCGCAGCACCGCGGGGGCGACCGGCTCCGCGCCATTCAGCGCGAAACGCCAGGAGGACAGATCGACGCCTTCCATCTCCGGATCGCGCACGCGCCGGACGCAAAGCCCGTACGCGAAGTTCGGCGCCACCGAGATGGTGGCGCGCTGGCGCGAGATCGCGCGCAGCCAGATGGCCGGGCGGGCGAGGAACACCTCGGGCGGAATCAGCGTCAGCGGCCCCGGCCGGTAGACCGCCATCAGCAAGCACCCGATCAGCCCCATGTCGTGGTACAGCGGCAGCCACGACACGCCGGCCTGCGCGTCATCGCCCGGCACGATCGTTTCGATGGCCGCGGCGTTCGCAAGCACGTTCGCGTGCGTCAGCGCCACCGGCTTGGGATCCACCGTCGTGCCGCTCGAAAACTGGATGAGGAGCAGATCGTCCGGGCTCGAACGGACGGCGATCGGCTGCCCCTGCCGGACGCGCTGCAGGCCGAGCGGAGGTCGGGCCTGCGCGACCGCTACGCCGAGGAATCGCGAGATGCGCGCGTCGCTCAGCACCACCCGGGCCCCGCAGACTTGCAGCATGCGCGCGGTGCGCCGGTGGAACTCCTCCATCCGCCCCAGCCTCAAAGGCGGGTAGAGCGGGACCGGCACGGCGCCGGCGAGCACGGCGCCGAAGAAGGCATCCATGAACTCCGGCCCTGTGGGCAGCACGATGGCCACGCGATCGCGCGGGCGGACTCCCATCTGCCGCAGCCCGCCGGCTGCCTTCTGGGCGCGCTCGTGGAGCTCGGCAAACGAAAGCCGGGTCTCGCGCTCCTGCGCATCGAGGAAGGCGAGGCCCCAGCGGGATCGGGCCGCGCTCTCCAGCGCCGACTGCAGCGTCGGGTGCCGCGGCGCCACCATCGGCCCGCCGCTCAGCATGCCCGCATCTCCTCCCGGCGGCGGAGCACGAGCGCGGCCAGCTCGCCGACCGTGCGGACGGCTGCCGCGTCCTCCTCCTTCAGCGCGACGCGGAAGCGATCCTCCAGCCCGACCACCAGGGTCAAGAGGCCCACCGAATCGAGCTGCAGGTCGCTGACCAGATCGTCGCCGGGGCGCGGCTCGGCCGGGAAGCCCAGCTCTTCGCGCAGCACGCGCCCGATCTCGCGCAGGACCTCATCCATGCGGGATGAACCTGGGGACGTCCGCGAACTCGCGCTCCCAGACGGCTCCCAGCGCCCGTTCCTCGGTCCGGATCCTCGCCCGGAGAAGCAACCCGTCGAGAGCGGAGAAGACGGCCGCGCTGATCCAGGCGCCGTGCGCCAGGGGCACCAGCAGCATTTCGGCGGCGACGGCCACGTAATTCGGATGCCGCAGGAAGCGATACGGACCGCGCCGTACGGGCGCGTCGCCCGGGACCACGATCACCCGCACGCTCCAGCGCCATCCGAGGGCGGAGATGGCCCACCAGCGCAGTCCCTGCGCCCCGAGCGCGCCTGCCGCGCAAACCCAGCCAGCCGCGCCCGGGAACGGACGGCGCAGGAGCAGCACCTCGGCGGCGCAGCAAGGGAGGAACAGCGCGTGCACGGCTGCCATCCAGCGGAACTGGCCGGCGCCGCTCTCCGCGCCGCCGCGCGCGAGCGCGATGCGCGCGTTCCGCCTGGAGAGGAGCAGCTCCGCGATCCGCTCGGCGCCGAAGAGCGCGAGGAAGGCCAGGTACCCTGCTACCATTCGAGCAGCACCAGCTCCGAGCAGAACCCGGGGCCCATCGCCAGCAGCAGGCCCCTGTCGCCGGGCCGCGCTTCCCCCGAGGCGAGCAGATCCGAGAGCACGAAGAGCACCGAGGCGGAGGAGAGGTTGCCGACGTTCTGCAGCGACTCCCAGCTCCGCCGCAGCGCCGGCGCGGGCAGCTCGAGCGCTTCCTCCACCGCCTCCAGCACCCGCGGGCCGCCCGTATGGCAGATCCAGTGGCGGATGTCTTGCCGGCGAAGGCCGTGCGCCTGGAGAAACGAATCCACGTCGGAGCGAAGCTTGTCGCGGATCAGCTGGGGAACCGATGGAGAGAGCACCACCTTGAACCCGGAGTCGACCACGTCCCAGCCCATTACGCGCTCGGTGCCGGGATAGAACACCGACCGTGTCGCGGCGATGCGCGGACCGCGGGTGCGCGCCCCGCCGTCGAGCACGGCCGCCGCCGCGCCGTCTCCGAACAACCCGCTGGCGATGATGTTCGGAATGGACAGGTCCTCGCGCTGGAGCGTGAGCGAGCACAGCTCGACGGAGAGCAGCACGGCCACCTCGCCGGGGACTGCGCGGAGCACGTCCGCCACCCGGGCGAGACCGGCGGCCCCGGCGACGCAACCCAGGCCGAAGATCGGGGCACGCTTCACGTCCGCGCGCAGCCCGAGGGGCTCGACCAGGCGCGCGTCGATGGAGGGGGTGGCAATGCCGGTGACGGTGACGAAATAGAGGTGATCGACCTGCGAGGGCGCGATGTCCGCGGCGAGCAAGGCGCTGCGCACCGCGTCCGTGCCCGCCGTCACGGCGGCTTCGATCCAGGCCGCGTTGCGCGCCGCGAAGCTCTCCAGCTCCGGATATGCATGGAGCGGGAGCGCCAGGTGCCGTCCTCCCACGCGCACTGCGCGATGCAGCTGCTCCAGCCGCATCGCGCAGTGCGCGTGGGAGGA